>Ga0335074_10006217_pt1 | contig 16559 bp, 16 predicted proteins | sample Lox_Sample_23_FD_206715 | JGI IMG/M metagenome (GOLD analysis project Ga0335074, IMG submission 206715) | Soil microbial communities from Loxahatchee National Wildlife Refuge, Florida, United States - Lox_Sample_2.3 | ecosystem: Environmental > Terrestrial > Soil > Wetlands | place: USA...
ACCCGATCTCCGAAGTGTGTGAGATCACCTGCCGAAGGTTCGGCGGGTCTCCCGCGAGGTTCGTGGGTAGGAGGCAAGGAGCCAGCGGGTTGGAGCATTCGATCTCGCTCGCAGTCGGTGAGCGGGTGTTGGTGGAGATCCCCCCATACAGAGTCATCGCGCGCAGAACCTTGTAGGTCGCCCCGATCGCCGGATTGAAGTGTACGAAGCGATTATGACCGTCGAGGTCCGTACCGAGCTGATCGACGAGGTTGACGTGCGAGATGTTGTATCGTCCGCTTGCGGTCACGCTCAGAGCCTGGGTGACGTCGAATGTGTCGGTAACGAAGGTGCCGAGATTCTTGTTGACCGAGTCGACGCTCACGGGCACGGCATCGCCGTTCGCGATCGCGCCCGGGGAATTCTCAGGCGTATCGACGACCAGGTCCGACGGAAGCACCAACAGCAGAGGATTGATTACACCGATCTGGGCCCCCGTGTAGAAGCTCGTCGAGGCATAATCGACCGCGGTGCCGAGTGAAAATCGGTTGCCATGACCGAAAAGAGACTGGCCGTTGGAGATCTGCAAGCTCAGCCCGCGGCCCCAGGAGCGAATCAGCTCGAAGTCGTTCTCCCCGATCGGGATGGTCCCGCCGTCGGAAATGTCCGGCAAAGGCTGTCCGGCTGCATTCGTGAGCGGGGTGACGCCATCGGGCTGACAGAGAATGCCGGGCGGGTTCGAGCAGGCACCGTAATCCGTTGTATTGCCGTTCGAGACGCTCTGTGCATAATCACGATAGTAAGTGACACCCTGCAGGGACCAGGCATCCGTGAGCTTCACGGTTCCATTCAGTGTGAAGAAATCCAGTGTGTTGATATTGTTCTGAGGTCCCGTGAAGACGAACGATCGATTCACAGCCAGCTCTTGCACCGGGGCAGCACCCTGTCCCTCCATCAGGTCGTCCGCGTGCGTGTAGCTCAGGTCGAGTGTCGCGCGATCGGTGTGCATGCTGAATGCGCTATACAGCGAACGGATCGTGTCGCTGCTGAAGTCCCGCCAGCCATCCCACTCAAACGCCCTTCCAGCGACGTAGAAGCCGAAGATGCCGGTGTTGAGGCCGAACTGCCCAACCGCCGAGCGGATTCCATAGGAGCCGCCCTGAAACTCCGCATCACCTCCCTGATAGCTGAATCCGTTCTTCATCGTCACGGACATGGCGCCGCCGAGCGCGTTGAGGCCATACAGTGGGCTCGAGCTGACGAGCTGGACCTGGTCGATTGCGACATCCGGGATCATGTCCCAATTGACATTGTCCCCGAATGCCTCGTTGATTCTCACCCCGTTTTGGTATACCGCCAGTCCCTCTGGCGTGCCGAGTACCGGTGAGGCCTCGAAGCCGCGATACAGGATGTCCGGCTGGAAAGGATCGTCTAGATCGTCATTGATGTTGATGCTACCTAGGGTCGAATTGAGCGCCGTAGTCAAGCTCGGCGTGCCTTCCCGAGAGAGGTCACTGGAGGTGAGGACCTGTACGTTGCCCGGAAACTCGTCCGCATTGATCCCCTCACCTGGCAGCGGCGTGGCCGTGATCGTGACCTCCTCCAGCGGTTGCGATGAGGTGTTTACAATGGGCGGCGCATCTGCGCCATGCGCGCCTGCGGTCCAGAGAAGGGCGGCGGCTACGGCCACGTGTTTAACGGTCGATGGTCGCGCGAGTTGACGCGCGCCGTAGATACAATTGGCAAGTCTGCTGCCCATCGACGCCCCCACCAGCGATGAAAATGGCGCACAAATTTTTCGGCGCGGAAGCGTGACGGACGTGATGGCCCGAGCGATCGGGAGAAATTCCCGACGTAAGGCCGCGTTCCCGCAACCGCCAAGCACCCGTGATCTCATCGCAACGATTTCAAGGTCGTGGTCGAGTAATGGGTACTTCGGATCCGTGCAGTGTCCCCGACAAATCCCCAGGGCTTCCAGTGAACGACTCCCGGCGTTGCCGGGATCTGTTCCCGAGGACGCTCGTTTGCACCGCCGTCCGTTGCTTGAGCGGGAACGCTTTGCTACAAGGCGTTCGCGATCGACGAGGACGGAGGCTGCATCGTGGCGTCGATGATCACCGTGCTATTGGTCGATGATCACGCCGCTTTGCGCGCGGGATATCGGCGTCTGCTCGAGGGCGATGGCGATATACGGGTGGTCGGCGAGGCTGCGGACGCAGCCCAGGCGTGCGAGTTTGCCGAGAAGCTCGCTCCGGATGTGGTAGTCATGGACATCGCCCTGCCCGGCGCTAGCGGTTTAGAGGCAACGCGCCGCATCCTCGCGCGGCAACCGCAGCTGCGCGTGCTTGTGGTGAGCATGCACGACGAGGCGGTGTTTGCGTCACATGCTCTGCAGGCGGGGGCGTGGGGGTTCGTGGCCAAGATCGGTGCACCCGAGAGACTCGTCCAGGCGATACGCTCCGTAGCGAAAGGGGAGCCCTACCTCAGCGCCGCAGTCGCCCCCTGACGGCGACGCAGGGGGCAAGGCAGGCGCCAATAAGGCAGACAACGCTCGCGCCGAACATCCACTGGGGAATCTCCAGTAGACGACGCGGGACGTCCGCCTCCAGTGCGCTTTGTAAACCGTTGGTCGGGATCTCAAATCTCTGAGCTAGCATTAAGTCGTCAGCCGTCGAGAATCGCGCGCTTGATTGCGATCACGACAGCATGAGTACGGTCGTTCGCACGGAGTTTCTGCATAATGCTCTTCATGTGACTTTTCACGGTGGCTTCGGTCAGCCCCAACTTGAACCCGATCATTCTATTGGTTATACCGCTTGCCACTCGCATCGGCACTGGTATTTCTCGCTACGAGAGGGCCTCATCGAGGACATGTTCCGCGAGTTCCGTGGCGACCTCGGGAGAGATGCCTTTCCCACCCACATGTACGGCACGGATCGTATTGAGCAATTCCTTACGCAGCGCGCTCTTCGACAGATATCCGGCTGCGCCCGCCTCCAGTGCCCGCAGCACATGCGCATCTCCGGAATAGGGGTCAATACCACGAAACGCGCATCCGGAAATTCCAAGCGGATGAGACGGATGGCCTCGATTCCGCTCATGCCTTCCATTTGAAGATCTATCAGTGTCACGTCAGGGCGAAGCAATCGAAAGCGCTCGGCAGCATCCTGTCCGTTGGACGCCTCGCCCACGAGCAGGAACTCCTCTTCCCCCCGGCAGCACCGCGACGACCCCCTCGCGGAACACCGGATGATCGTCCGCGACGAGGCCCTTAATGGGCGAGCTTGCTCTCATGAGGTTCTCCAGCCGCCCTTGCTGCCCGTGAGCCTCACCCGAAACAGTGGATTCCGGCGAGCCGGGTAACAGAGCCTTCCCGCGGTTGCTAGCGTAACCCGTGTTCCCCCATCATCGCCGCTCCTGATCGTGAGCTCGGCACCGATTCGCCGCGCTCCTTCCTGCATGCTGGCGAGCCCCCAGTGTTGTGGGCGCCCCGAGCGTAGCATTTCGCTTGGCATTCCCTTTCCGTCATCGTTGACAATGAGTTCAAAATGATTAGTGCCGTAGATGACTTTCGCCTCGATCCGGGAGGCCTCGGCGTGCAGAAATGCGTTGGCGATGGTTTCGCGCGCAATACGGAAAAGCTCTTCCTTGCAAATCGGATTTAGGTCACGGGGCGTGCCTGTCGTGGTTACACGGAACGACGCCGACAGCGGCGAGGCGAAGCTTTGCCCGAATTGCTCGAGCATCGCCGTAAACGTTAGCGACTCACTCTCATCGGACCGAAGATCGCGCACTCGCAGGCGACCCTGTCTCAAGACCTCGTCGGCTCGGTCTAGCGCAGCCTCTATCATGGAGCGCGCAACGTCGGGATGAGACAGTTGTTTGAGGACGGCCTGGAATCTCAGCAACAGTCCCTGGAAGCCTTGCAGCAGCGTGTCGTGCAGTTCCCGCGCGATGCGCTCCCGTTCCGCGAGGCGTGCGTCGAGCCGCATCCGCACCTCAGCCGTGACGCGCCTGATTCGCAACCAATAGAGTAGCCAGAGAACGGCAACTGGGAGGGCGGCCTCGATTGCTCGAAACCAAAGGGTTTGATAGACGGCTGGGAGGATGGTGAAGGATGCTGAAGCACCGGCACGGTTCCATACGCCGTCGTTGTTGCTGGCGATCACGCGAAAGGTGTAGCGGCCGGGGGCAGGTCACTGTAGAACGATTGCCTGCGATTGCCGGGATCCACCCATCCCTCGTCGTGCCCCTCGAGCTGGTAGCGAAAGCGTACCCTTTGGGGCGCGATGAGGCTCAGGGCCGTATAGTCGATCTCGATGTCCCTGGGCAGGGGTGGCAGCCGCAAATCGTCGGCGAACGCATATGTTGTGCGGTCTGCGGAGATCTGCTCTATCTTCCTACCCGATCTCTATCCGCGCAACCGGCATGGGCGCCGCAGCGTCTGTGTCCAGAGTCGGCGGCGTCCTGAGCTCGGTGGTCGGCAGTGCGTCGTTCGCAGCGGGTTTGGGCGTTGCGTACTTCACCTACATACTGGCGGCGGTCATTGTGGTCACGACGGGATTTTTTTTCGCCCTGCGGAGCCATGTACCACCCAGGAAATGAGTCTGCCCGCGGACCCGCGATGGACGCTCATCAAGCAAGCTGGATCATGAACCGCGCGAGAATCTGCGTCGGGGAGTCGTGTTAGTTCGAGCCTCTGCCGGAACCCCGCCGATACCTCATCCTTCACTTTTAAATGTCAATGGGCATGCTGACTCGACACCGAGTGGCGTCGCGAGCCACTGTATGAGTGCGCAGAGCCCCGATGTCCTGACCAACGCTCGACGCCAGTCTACATGCCAGCGATGTCAGGGCATGTTGCGCCTCGATTGCCTGGACCGGACGCGCAGAATGTGCCCGGGTTGCGGCAATGAGGACAGCCCGCTCATCGAGAAGGATCCTTCGAAATGCTTACCGCCGCCGCCCGGGGCGGATTTCCAGCAGTTGCTCCCTGTCGTCCCTTGCGCTCAAGGGCCGAAATGGCCTGGCGCCGCCCGCAGGGCGAGGAGTCGCATGAGGGCGTAGTAGATCGCCAGCGCCCAGACGCACGCGACCGAGAGCGCGAGCATCCCCCAGAACGGAAAGTCCGGGCGATGCAGGATGAGCTTGAAGAAGATCGCCGTGAGCGCAAGGAGGAGCGCGCACGCACTCAAGGCGAACTGCACGAGCGGCTCCACGATCGCGAGCAGCGTCAGCACCGGGAGCCGCACGAGATCCCACGCAAGCGCGAGCAGGACCCGCATTACGCGCGCGGTGCGGCCGCTTCCAAACGCGTTGGGTGCGAGCTCATCAGTCTTAGCGCTCGAATTCTGCATGGCCTAATCGTAGCGGTTTGGATGAGGTGCGGCCATCGGCTGCGCGGCCAAGCGGCGGATTTTCGATGCCTTTCGGGCCATTAGAAGCCGGGGGAAATATTGACCAATGCTCAATTACCTCACCTGAGATTGCGGTGGAAATCGACACACTTAGGTTCAAATCGGTCTGAGTATTTGCGCAAAGACACCCGCAAACCCGAGCTGCGGTCCACACGTGTCCATGTTCCGATAGCCCCGTCGGTTACCACCATCAAGGGAGTCGGGTCATGGCGAGCTTTTCCAGCCGCACTTCGCGCGGCCTTGTCTTCATAGGTCTACTGCTGCCCACGGTCGTCTTCGCGCAATCCTCGACGTCGCCCTTTCTCACCGGCGCGACCGCTCTCCAGAGCAACATCCTGGCCTGGCTCACGCCGATCGCGATCATCCTGGTGATGGTCCTGGGCGCGATGGCCATGGCGAACCGAATCTCCTGGGGCTGGTGCATCGCCGCGATCCTGGGGATCGCGATCTCCTTTGGCTCCACCCAGATCGTCACCTGGGTGCGCGGGCTCTTCGGAGTCTAGGGGCGAGGGACCGGGGAGGGCCGCACCATGGGCGCACGCAATGCCGGGCTCACGAGCGATGCGCTCTTCGTGGGCGCAACACGCCCGCCGATGCGCTGGGGCGTCACCTATGCCGCGATGCTCATCAACGTGGTCTTCACCATGGAGATCTTCCTCCTGTCGAAGAACCTGCTCACGATGCTTCTCGCGGCACCCATTCATGGGGTGTGTGCGCTCCTGTGCGCCCGGGATGCCCGCTACTTCGATCTGATCCTGCTCTGGGGGCGCACGCGCATTCCGGCGCTCCTTGCGAACGCGCGTCTGTGGCGCTCGAGCAGCTACAGCCCGCTTGCGCTCTGCCCGCCGGACCTGCGCGGACGGCGGCGTGGCGAGCCGCCCGTGCAGGCGGGATTTGCGAGGCCGGGGGTCTCATGAGTGCACTTGCTGGGTCAGGGGCGCTCCGCCGGGAGCTCTCGGCCGCGGAGCGCATTCCCTACACGGCGCATGTCGCCGATACCGTGGTGCGAACGGCGGCGGGCGATTACGTCCAGGTGCTGCGCCTCGGCGGTGCGAGCTTCGAGAGCGCCGATGATGAGCGCCTCAACGCCTGGCACGAGCGGCTCAATGTACTCTGGCGCAACATCGCGAGCCCCCAGGTCGCCCTCTGGACGCACCTCGTGCGCCGGCGCGAGCGGGCCACCGACTTGGGCGCCCTCGGCGGCGGGTTCGCGGGCGCGCTCGAGCGCAAGTACCGCGAGCGGCTCGCGCTCGAGCGGCTCATGGTCAATGAGCTCTATCTGGCCCTCATCTACCGCCCGGCCGCAGGCCTCGCGAGCGGGCTTGCCGCCCAGCTCCTCGCGCGCACGCAGCCCGGGGAGTCCGCACTCGAGCTCGCCGACAGTCTCGATGCCTGCGAGAAGCTCCGCCAGAGCGTGCAGGCTTCGCTTGCGCGCTATGAGCCGGAGGTGCTCGGCGTCTATGCGCACGAGGGGCGCCATTTCTCGAGCGTGCTCGAATTCTTGAGCTTTCCCTTGACGCTCGAGCGGGCGCGGGTGCCCTTGCCGCGCTCGCCCGTGAACCACGTGCTCGCGAGCGCGCGACTGTCCTTTGGCCTGGAAGCGATCGAGTATCGATCCGCGAGCCGCACGTGCGTGGGCGCGATGCTCGGGATCAAGGAGTATCCCACCCCCACCGCGGTCGGCATGTACAACCGACTGCTCTGCGCCCCCTTCAGCTTCATCCTCACCCAGTCCTTCACGTTCCTCACCAAGGCGGCGAGCCAGGGCCTGCTGCAGCGGCAATACAACCGCATGATCAATGCCGGGGATTTCGCCCGATCGCAGGCGGAGGAGTTGAAGGACGCCCTCGATGCGCTCACGAGCAACGAATTCGTGATGGGCGATCATCACTTCACCCTGCAGGTGCTCACCGAGGCCGACGAGGCGTGCGAGCCGCTCGAGCGGTTGAAACGCCTCAACGACCAGGTGGCGCGCGCACGCGCGATCCTGGCGGATACCGGGATGACGGTGGCGCGCGAGGATCTCGCGCTCGAGGCCGCCTTCTGGGCGCAGCTTCCGGGGAACTTCGCGATGCGGCCGCGGAAGGCCGCCATCACCTCGCGCAACTTCTGCGCGATGGTGCCGTTTCACAACTACCCCACCGGGCGCGCGCAGGGCAATCACTGGGGGGAGGCGCTGACGCTTCTCATCTCGAGCGCGCGCTCTCCGTACTACTTCTCGCTCCATGCGAGCGACCCCGCGGAGCCCGACGGGGGAAGTCGCAAGGACACCGGCCACACGTTCATCTGCGGCCCCACGGGCTCGGGGAAGTCCGTCTTCATTGGATTTCTCGCCTCCACCCTTGCGCGCCGCGGCGTCACCCAGGTGATCTTCGACAAGGACCGGGGACTCGAGATCCTCGTGCGCGCACTCGGCGGACAATACCGGGCGCTCAAGGCCGGGGAGTCGACCGGCTTCAATCCGCTCGCGCTCGCGCCCACGGCGGGCAACGTCGAGTTCCTGAAAGAGTGGCTCCGGCTGCTCGCCCGCGGGGTGGCCCCGCTCACGACACGCGAGGAGGCGGACCTCGATCAGGCACTCCGCGGGACGCTCGCACTCGATGTCCACGCCCGACGACTCTCCCGACTCATCGAGTTCACCGATCCCACGCGCTCCGAAGGCCTCCACGCGCGTTTGGCGCGCTGGTGCGAGAGCGCGGGCGGCGAGTATGCCGCGATCTTCGACAACCCCGACGATGTCGTCGTGCCGCACTTGAGCGGATCCGCCACGATCGGGTTCGACGTGACGGAGTTCTTGGGCCACGAGATCGCCCGCGCGCCCGTCACCCTCTATCTCTTCCATCTGGTGCGCGAGCTCCTCGATGGCCGGCCGCTCGTGTGCTGGATGGATGAGTTCTGGCGGCTGCTCGCCGATCCGGCGTTTGAGAATTTTGCGAAAGATGGGCCCAAGACCTGGCGCAAGTTGAATGCGGTGATGTGCCTGGCGACCCAGAGCGCAAGCGACGTCCTCGAGAGCGGCATCAGCCGGACCATCATCGAGCAGACGCCCACCAAGATCTTCTTCCCGAACCCGGATGCGAGCGCCGAGGAATACACGCAAGGCTTCGATCTGACCGAGCGGGAGTTTCGTCTCATCAAGGAAGAGCTCGAGCCCGGCTCGCGCATGTTCCTGGTGAAGCAGGGCCACACGAGCGTCGTGTGTCAGCTCGACTTGAAGGGCTTCGATGCCGAGCTCGCCGTGATCTCGGGCCGTGCGAGCGCCGTAGCCCGTCTGCACCGGATCGTGAGCGAGACGGGCCCGGATCCTTCCGCCTGGCTTGCTCGGTTCATGGCCGGGGATGCGGCAGCGCCGATGAGCCGGGCCGAGACCCCATAGATAAGGAGAGACCATTATGTTCAGTCGATTGAAATGGGCGGGTTTTCTCATTCCGGTGCTCTCGCTCCTCGGGGCCCCGGCGGCGCATGCGCAGTGGGCGGTCGTGGATGTGGGCGCGATCGCGCAGCTCGTGCAACAAGTCGAGCTCATGGAGCAGACGCTCAACACCGCCCAGAACACCCTCAATCAGGTCCGCTCGCAATACCAGGCCCTCACCGGCAACCGCGGGATGCAGAACCTCTTGTCCGGCCAGGTGCGCAATTACCTGCCGACCGATCTCACGGCGCTCTCCGCCGTCCTGAATGGCCAGAGCGCAACCTATGTCGCGCTCTCCCTGCTCCTTCAGCAGTCGCTCAATGCGAATGCGGTGCTCACGCCCACGCAGCTCGCGGGACTCTCGAGCGCTGAGCAGAGTCAGGTGATCGCGGCTCGCCAGAGCGCGGCGCTCCTGCAGGCCCTTTCAGGCCAGGCGCTCTCGACCACGAGCAGCCGCTTCGCGAGCCTGCAGCAGCTCATCAATGCGATCCCGACGGCGAGCGATGCCAAGGGCGCACTCGACCTTCAGGCGCGCATCGCCGCCGAGCAGACGATGCTCGCGAACGATCAGAGCAAGCTCCAAGCGCTCTACCGCGCGGTCGATGCGCAGGAGCTCGCCCGCCAACAGAGCGCACGCGAGCAGGGGATCGCCGATATCGGGTCGTTCCGCAACCTCCCCCCGATGGGCCTGTGAGACGGGCAGGGGATCACGGCCATGGGCTTCTTCGGCGAATTCAACACCTGGCTCAACGGCATCCTCGTGACCTACATCGCGACCAACACGGCGCGGATCGCCTCCGTCTTGGAGCCCGCGATCGTGACGTTGGGCACGATCTACGTGATGGTCTGGGGGTATCTGCTCCTGACGGGGCAGATGGAGGAGCCCTTCATCGCGGGCGTCAAGCGCATCGCGACGCTTGCGATCGTCCTCGGGCTTTCCTTACAGCTCTGGCTCTACAACAGCCTCATCGTCGATACGTTCTTCAACGCCCCCTCCGAGCTCGCCTCCCAAGTGATCGGCACCTTCGACCCGGTCGCAACCGTCGATGCCATCATCGACGACGGGGCCGATGCGGCCGGGCTTCTCTTGGCCAAGGGCGGGCTGCTGAACGGCAACGTCACGTTCGACCTGGCCGGCGCGGCGGTGTATCTCTTCGTGCTGCTGACCGCGATCTATACCATTTTCCTCCTCACCCTCTCGCGCATCGCGCTCTCGGTGCTGCTCGCATTGGGGCCGCTCTTTCTCACGCTGGTGCTGTTCGAGACCAGCAAGCGCTTCTTCGAGTCCTGGATCGCGCAGCTCGCGAACTATGCGTTCATCACGGTGCTCACGGTGCTGGTCGCGGCCTTGATGCTCTCGGTCCTCTCGACCGCCACGCAGCAGGCCCTGGCCTCCGGCGGGGGTATCCAGATCGCGGTCGCGGCGCGGGTGTGCATGGCGGCGGGGCTCACGTTCCTCGTGATGCGGCAAGTGATGCCGATGGCGGCGGGGCTCGCAAGTGGGCTCGCCTTGAGCACTTTTGGGGTCGTGAGCGCGGCACTCGCCTGGGGCTTCTCGCGCAGCGCACGCGGAGCCGGGCAGTTTGCCCGCGGACTCACGGATTCGGAGACCTCGCGCTGGGACCCCTTGAGTCGCAAGGCGGGCTATGCCGCCCGCGCGGCGCTCGCGGCGGGCTGGCGCAAGGCGTTGAGGCGAGACAACGAGATCCGCTCGGCCTGAGGAGAGATCCATGCGAGTCATCGTATTCACGGCGCTCATCCTGATGCTCACCGCCTGTCAGCACGCCCCGGTGCGCTGTGATCGCCACCTCGTGCCCATCAATCCGGTGACGAAGGCGCCTGCGGCCGGGTCATCGACGGCGAGTGCGGAGCGCCCATGAGGCCCGATGCGGAGCTCTCGGCCTATTACGGCGAAGCGGGCTCCTGGGATGCCGATCGGGCGGCGCAGGCTCGCCGCAGCGCCCAGGTCGCCTGGGTCGTCGCGGGGGCGGGATGGGTCGCGCTCATCCTCGCGACCTTCGCGCTCTTGGTCCTCATGCCCTTGAAGCGCGTGGAGCCCTTCGTCATCCGGGTGGATAACTCGACGGGGCTCGTCGATGTGGTGCCGGTGTATGCGGGCAAGACGGATCTCTCCGAGACCGTCACCCGGTATCTCCTCACGCACTACGTGACGGTGTGCGAGCGCTTCAACTTCTCGACCGCCGAGGAGGACTACGAGGAGTGCGGGGCGTTTCACACCGCGCAGCGCAACGCCGCCTGGTATGCGCTCTGGAATCCCAACAATCCCGCATCGCCCCTGAACCTCTACAAGGATGGCTCGAGCGTTCGGGTCCAGGTGATCTCGGTCAGCTTCTTCAAGCGCGCCTCCGGGATCACGGACTTGGTCCAGGTGCGCTATCTCAAGGCGGAGCGCACCGCGGGGGGTGCCGATGAAGCGATTACGCACTGGATCGCGACCATCCAATACGCCTACGCGAGCCCATCGAAGGACCCCAAAGTGCGCGCGTGGAACCCGCTCGGCTTCAAGATCGTGGATTTCACACCCGAGCCCGAGGTGCTACCGGAGGTGGCCCCGCGCGCTGCGGCGCTGGCCAATGCACCGGCGCACCCGGGCACAGCCCTCCGAGGTATGCCATGAGAATCTCACGCGTCGGTCTGCTTCTGGTTGCCCTCGGCGCCTCGAGTTGCGCGCTCGCGGACGGGCTTCTTAAGCCCGGTGCGCTCGATGAGCGCATCCGCACCGCTGCCTACAGCGCCGAGCGGGTCTATCCGCTCAAAGGCTACGTGGGCTATCAGATCGATATCGAGTTCGAGCGCGGGGAATCCTTCTTGGGGTTGGCGGCCGGGGACATCGGGGGCATCGCCTTCGTCGCCCAGGACAATCATCTCTTCCTGAAGCCCAAGGTGGCGAAGGTCGGCACCAACCTCACGGTGCTCACGAGCAAGCGGGCCTATCAGTTCGACTACACCGCGATCGCCCGGCGCCCCGATCGGGATGGGGACGATGTGATGTATGCGGTGCGCTTCACCTATCCGCCGGTTGTCGCACCGAGGAAGCCCGATCTCGCGGCGCTCGCCGATCGCGAGCTCGCGCGCGCCCGTGCCGCGCGGCCGCAGAACGTCGATTACTGGTACTGCGGGGATCCGGGCTTGAGGCCCACGCAGGCATCCGATGACGGGGTGCACACGCGGCTCACCTTCGCGGTGAACGCGGAGCTGCCGGCGATCTTCGTGCGCAATGACGATGGCTCCGAATCGCTTCTCAACTTCAGCATGGATGAGGGCGATGTCGTGATCCACCGGGTGGCGCGGCGGTTCATCCTGCGCCGCGGCGCGCTCACCGGGTGCATCGTGAACCAGGGGTTCTCGGGCTCCGGCACGCGCCTTGAGTCCGAGACCGTCTCGCCGGAAGTGAAGCGCGAGACGCGGCCGCTTTCGAGTACGGGCGCCGCCGCGGCCGGGGAGGGTGCGCCATGAAACTCTTTGGCACCGGCCGCGCTCCGGAGGTCTCGAATCCGGATGAGGCGAGCGCAGGGGGTTTTGCGACGATCGAGGGTGAGCGGGGGATTCCGTCGGTCAATCGCGCGCGCTCGCTCCAGTCGCGGGTGAGCACGATCCTCGCGGTCGGGCTCATGTCGGCGCTCGGCGTGGGACTTCTCACCTGGTACTACGCACACGCGCTCACGCAAGGCTCGCGCGTGCAGCGGCTCGCGCAAGTGAATGCGCGATCCCGGGCGCAAGGGGAGATGACCTTGCCCTCACTCGGTCCGATCACACCGCCCGCACTGGCAGCCGCACCGCGACCCGCGCCCCCGTCCGCGCCCGCGGCGAGCGTCGCACCGCCCGGCCCTTCAGCGCTCGAGCGCGTCCTCGGACCCCCGCCGCCACCGCCGCCGGTCATGCCATCGAGCCCAACCGCGTTTGGGCCGGCCGCTGCGGTCGCACCCGCGCCGGGCGCCAGCCCGCGGCCGCTCGACCGGCGGCTCTCGGGGCCGGTGTTCGCGAAGGGGAGCGGTGATTTGCTGGAGATGCCGAGTGCGAACGCCGCGGAGGCTTCGCAGCCCGTTGCACTCACGGGCGCGTCTGCCGTGGATCCGCCGGGGCGTCAAGGGGCGGAGGATCCGCTGGCGCGTCGGCTCGAGCCGAGTGCAACACCGGCGGTCCAGGCGCGGCTCCTGCCCCCGCGCCGGTTCCTGTTGCCGAAGGGCGCCTTCATCGACTGCACGCTCGAGACCGCGATCGACTCCACCTACCCGGGGCTCACCACCTGTGTGACCGCGACCGATACGTTCAGCGCGGATGGCACGGTCGTGCTCCTCGAGCGCGGCACGAAGTTGGTGGGCGAGACGCAATCCGGGGTGCAGCAGGGGGCGGCGCGCGTGTTCGTGCTCTGGACCGAGGCGCGCACGCCGACCGGCGTCGTCGTGCCGCTCGCCTCACCGGGGACCGATGCGCTCGGGCGCACGGGTCTCTCGGGGGAGGTCAACCGGCACTTCTGGGAGCGCTTCGGCGCGGCGATCCTCGTGACCGTGATCAACGGGGCCGTGCAGGCCGGCGTCGAGTCCGCAAGCGGCAACAACGGCACGCTCGTCGTGAATCCGAGCGCCTCCCAGGATGTGGGGACGGAGGTGCTGCGCGACACGATCGCGATTCCGCCCACGATCACGGTCGCGCAGGGCGCGCGCATTGAAGTGCTGGTCGCGCGCGATGTGGATTTCCGCTCGGTGTATGCGCTCAAGACCGCATCGATTGCGGCCCCTGCCGGGAGCACACCGTGACGGGATCGACGGCGGTGTCCGAAGTCAGATCGGCCGTGGCTTCATCCCTCGAGCTCACGTTGCGGGCGCTGCGGCCCACGTTGAGCGATCCCGCGGTGACCGAGCTCTGCATCAATGCCCCCGGGGAGGCGTTCCTCGAGACCCATCGGGGCTGGGAGCGACGGGCGCTCCCCTTTGCGAGCTTCGAGTGGTGCCTGCGGCTTGCCAAGCTCGTGGCGAACGCCACCCGCCAGCGCATCGATGAGGAATCCCCGCTCCTCTCCGCCTCGCTCCCGAGCGGTGAGCGCATCCAGATCGTGCTGCCGCCGGCCACGACCCCGGGAGCGGTCGCGATCAGCATCCGTCGGGCATCCGATGCCGTGTGGAGCATCGAGGAGCTGGCCTCGCGCGGGATCTTTCGCGCGACCCGGCGCTCGAGCGAGGCGCTCGATCGCACGGAGGAGGAGTTGAAGGGCCTGCTGGACGCCCGCGACTACCCGGCGTTCATGCGCCGGGCGGTGCACGCGCGCAAGAACATCTTGGTCTCAGGCCCCACGGGCTCGGGCAAAACCACCTGGACCAAGGCGCTCATCCGCGAGATCCCGAGCGAGGAGCGCTTGATCACGATCGAGGATGCGAAGGAGCTGGTCCTCGATCGCCACCCGAATCACGTGCGGCTCTTCTACTCGAAGGACGATCAGGGGCTCGCGCGCGTGACGCCGAAGCAGCTGTTGGAATGCTGTCTGCGCATGAAGCCGGATCGGATCCTGCTCGCGGAGCTGCGCTCCGAGGAGGCATTCGACTACCTGCGCAACGTCAACTCGGGGCATCCCGGTTCCGTCACGAGCGTGCACGCCGCCTCGGCGGAGCTCGCCTTCGAGCAGCTCGTGCTGCTCGTGAAGCAAAGTCGCGCCGGCGCCGAGCTTGCCCGGCGCGACATCAAGAGCCTGCTGTTCATGCTGATCGACGTGGTCATCCAGTTCGGCGTCGAGCGCCATCAGCGCTTCGTCAAGGAGATCTGGTACGGACCTGACCGGAAACGGCAAGTCCTGAAGGAAGGGTGGTCTCGGTGACCATCTTGAAATTGGGAGTATCTGTCCTGCGGGTGCGAATCCCGCCCGGCCAAAGCGCAGACCTGCAGGCCGGTAGCGAGCCTTGCAGCATCGCGGGTAACCGTGGTGTTGAAACGTAGGCACGCGAGAGTGTGAGCCGTAGGAAATGCAGCCCCGTAATATCTCTAATCCCGGTGCCCAAGACTTCATACCAGCGGAAGGCAGAAGCGTCGTTCGCGTTAGGACGGTCGAGTGGGCGACGCAACCGGCGGGGTCTCGGACTATGGCGCGTGCTCAAGAGGATGGACTTGTTATCCGGGAGGCCCTGTCTGTCCTGCGCGAGAGTGATTCGAGCGCGGGTAGGTTCGAGCGAGGGAGACCAGAGCTCGAGCGCGATGCAGTGCAGGGAGTCGGAGGGCTGAATAGTAGCGCTGATATCGGGGAACGACAGGCACTAGGACCCGAGCGAGCGAAGGCAGCCCGTGCTGTTGTGAACTTCTGGAGGGAAACATGACCGACGCACAGACGTCACTGGACATGTCAACGGGACTCCAGAAGGTAGCGGAAAGAGCGAAACGGGAGCCCGCGGCCCGGTTCAACTCGCTCGCCCACCTGATCGACGAGGAGCTGCTGACCCGCGCCTTTCGGCGGCTACGCAGGCACGCGGCGGTCGGCGTGGACGGCATCTCGAAGGAGCAATACGGGCAGGACCTTGAGAGAAATCTCAAGAGCCTGCACGAGCGGCTGCGGACGAGACGATATCGTCATCAGCCGATCCAACGGGTGCACATTCCCAAGGAGTCGGGTCACAAGACTCGGCCAATCGGCATCTCGACCACAGAAGATAAGGTGGTTCAAAGCTCACTGCGTGTCGTGCTGGATGCTATCTATGAGCAGGACTTCAAGGACTGCTCGTATGGCTTTCGGCCCAACCGCAATGCGCACGGTGCCGTGCGGGCCCTGACCCGAGCGGTGAATTGGCGAATGGCGAACTGGATTCTGGAGTTTGACATTGCGTCCTTCTTCGACAGCTTGGACCGAGCCGAGCTGATGAAGATGCTCCGGAGGCGGGTGGCCGATGGATCGATGCTTCGACTCATCGGCAAATGCTTGCATGTGGGGGTGTTGGATGGCGAGGAGTTATCCGAGCCGTCCGAGGGCACGGTTCAGGGCTCAACCCTGTCGCCTCTGTTGGGTAACGTCTATCTGCACTATGTGCTCGACCTTTGGTTCGACGAGGAAGTCAGGCCGCGCCTGCGTGGCAAGGCCAAGTTCGTCCGTTACGCGGATGACGGCGTCTTCGGTTTTGAGCTGGAGGAGGATGCACGCCGGGTGCAGGCGGTACTCGGTAAGCGGCTGGCGCGCTTTGGACTGACCCTGCACCCGGATAAGACTCGACTGCTGGACTTTCGTCGTCCTTCACTGGAACGAACCGAAGGCAGGAGTCCCACGACCTTCGACTTCCTGGGCTTTACTTGGTACTGGAGAAAAGTCCGGGGAGAGAAATGGTCGCTCCGCTGCAAGACCCGGCGTGCGCGTCTGGCGCGAGCCATACGGGCGATCCATCTGTGGTGCAAGGAGCACCGGCACTGGAGAGTCAAAGAACAGCACGCAGCGCTCATGAGACGAGTGCAGGGGCACATCAACTACTTCGGGGTGAATGGAAACTATCGCAGCCTGGACCGCTTTCTGCGGCAGGTTGGCCAGAAGTGGTTCCGATGGCTCCGCCGTCGTAGCCAACGGACTCGTCTCACCTGGGCAAAGTTCTTAGAGCTGCTGAAGGTCTACCCTCTGCCCAGACCTCACATCGTGGTGCGGATATGGAGCTGAGCTATGGTGCGAGTCGCGCAAGTCACATCAGCGGAAGAGCCGGATGGTGGAAATCTCCATGTCCGGATCTGGCGAGGGCCCGGGCTGCGCAAGCGGCTCGGGCTACTCTACA
>Ga0335074_10006218_pt1 | contig 16557 bp, 17 predicted proteins | sample Lox_Sample_23_FD_206715 | JGI IMG/M metagenome (GOLD analysis project Ga0335074, IMG submission 206715) | Soil microbial communities from Loxahatchee National Wildlife Refuge, Florida, United States - Lox_Sample_2.3 | ecosystem: Environmental > Terrestrial > Soil > Wetlands | place: USA...
CGTACGCTCACGATCCTCGTGGCGACCTCGGGGGATACCGGCGGCGCGGTCGCCGCCGCCTTCCACGAGCGTCCCGGGATCGAGGTCGTCGTGCTCTATCCGCAGGGGCTCGTCTCGCCCACCCAGGAGCGCCAGCTCACGTGCTGGGGCGGGAACGTGCGCGCATTTGCGATCCGCGGCACGTTCGACGATTGCCAGCGCCTCGCCAAGCAGGCCCTTCTCGACCCGAGGCTGCGCGAGCACCGGGAGCTCTCCTCGGCGAACAGCATCAATCTCGGCCGACTGCTGCCGCAGGTCGTGTATTACGCGGCGGCCAGTCTCGCGGTCTGGCAGGTGAAGGGGGAGGCCCCCTCGTTCGTCATCCCGAGCGGCAATCTCGGCAACGCTCTCGCGTGCATCTGGGCGCGCCGGATGGGCTTGCCGATCGCCGACATCGTGCTCGCGCACAACGCCAACCGCACGGTGCCCGAGTTTCTGCGCACGGGTCGCTGGCGTCCGAGGCCGAGCGTCGCTACGCTCGCCTCGGCGATGGACGTGGGAGACCCGAGCAACATGGAGCGGCTGAGCGCTCTTTATCCGCAGCTCACCGAGCTGCGAGGCGCGGTCGAGGCCGATGCGGTGGACGATGCCGAGATCCGCGCTGCGATCCGGTCGGCCTTCGAGCGTTTCGGGCGCATCCTCTGTCCCCACACCGCGACCGCGCTCGAGGTGTACGAGAGGCTGCCGGCGGAGCGTCGCGCGGGGCGACCCTGGATCCTCGTCGCAACGGCGCACCCTGCGAAGTTTCCCGAGACGATCGAGCCTTTGATCGGTCGCCCCGTGCCGGTCCCCGACTCGCTCGCGCGCCTGCTCGCGCGGCCCGTGCACAGGACGGAGATCGCACCCGAGCTTGCGGCGCTGCGGAGCGCGCTGTCGTGAGCTCATGCGAGGGGCGGCCATGGAACTGGTGAAAAGCCTGCCACCGCTCACCTGGGCGCTCGTTGCGGGGGCCGCGGCGCTTGGCTGGATGCTCGGATGGCTATGGCGCTGGTATCGTCAGAGGCGCGCGCGCAAGGCACTCATCGCGGCGATCACCTCGGTCGCCGTCGATCACCTGGTCGATGTGCTCGTGCCCGACGGGATGGGCAGCTCTTATCACGTCGATTTCGTGCTGCTCACGGCCCGCGGAGTGGTCGTGATCGATCTGCGCGACGTGAGCGGCAATGTGTTCGGCGGCGACCAGATGAACGAGTGGACGGTGATGGACGGGGCGCATCGCTTCACGTTCATCAATCCGCAGAGCGCACTCTACGACCGGGTGGCCGCCGTCAAGGCGCTCTCGGGGGAGATGCCGGTCGAGGGCCGGATCGTCTTTACGCCGCGCGCGCGATTCCCGAAGGGCCTGCCCAAGTGGACGCTCATGCTCGAGTCCCTGCGCAGCGAGTTTCCGCCCGCCGACCAGTCGGTGCTCTCGAGCATCACCGAGAGCTTCGGCGACGGCTGGCAGAACATCAAGAACTCGGTCGCTCCGAGCTCACTCGCCCAGGCGAGGCCCGTCGCCGCCCCTTAGCTGCGCACACTCGGCGGCGTGATCCGCGAGCACCAGCGCGACGCATGCGGTGAGCTGCTTCGCATACCCGATGTGCAGGAATTCGTTCGGCCCATGTGCATTCGACTGAGGCCCGAGCAGACCCGTGACCAGAAACTGCGCCTGCGGAAAGCGCTCCCCGAGCATTGCCATGAAGGGGATGGTTCCGCCCGAGCCGAGGTGCACGGCATCGCGGCCGAAGATCTGCCGTGAGGCGCGTTGCATCGACTCGGCGAGCCAGGGCGCAAACGGCGGAGCATTCCAGCCGCTCGTGGGCGCCTCGATATCGAGGCGGATCTCGGCCCCGTAGGGCGGATCGCTCGTGAGCGCCGCACGCAGTGCCTGCGCGGCTGCGGCTGCATCACAGGTCGGTGGCAGCCGCAAGGAGAGCTTGAGCGTGATGGCAGGCAGCAGTACGTTGCCTGCCGAGGCGAGCGCCGGCAGCCCCTGCGCCCCGGTGACGGCGAGAGTGGCGCGCCACGTGCTTCCGAGGAGCAGCTCGACCGGATCGTCCGAGAGCGCCTGCGCGCCCGGCACGAGCGGCACCTTGCGCACGACCTGCTCACCGAGAACTTGCGCGGCCGCGCGCATCTGCTCGAGCCGATCCCTGGGAACCGAGGCGTCGAGCTCGGCGAGGAGCAGATCGCCCGTCACGGGACTCTCGATTCTCGCGAGCAACTGCTCGAGGATGCGAAAGGGCGTCGGGGCGATGCCGGTCGCAAGCCCCGAGTGCACCCCCTCGGTGAGCACGCGCACCTCGAGCGAGGCGACGAGGTTGCCGCGGAGCGATGTAGTGCACCAGAGCTGATCGTAATTGCCGCACTCGGCATCGAGACACACCACGAGCGAGGGGGTGCCGAGACGTCCCTCGAGGGCCGCAAGATGTCGCGGCAGATGGATACTGCCGCTTTCCTCTGAAGCCTCGATGAGCAGCACGCAGCGCGGGAGGGGAACGCCTGCAGCGCGCAATGCGCCGATCGCAGCGAGTGCGCTGAAGGCGGCGTACCCGTCGTCCGCCGCTCCGCGCCCATAGAGCTTGCCCTCGCGAATGACGGGCTCCCACGGCGAAAGCCCGGGGAGCCACCCGCTGAATTCCGGTTGCTTGTCGAGATGGCCATAGAGCAGCACGCAACCGGGGAGCTCACCCCCCACCTCGACCAGCAGCACGGGAGTGAGGCCCGCAATGCGGTGCACCTCGACACGCAGGTCCGGGAGGCGCTGGGCGCGGCACCAGTCTGCGACGAGGGTGACTGCCCGCTCCATGTGGCCGTTCGCCTCCCAGCGGGCATCGAACATGGGCGAGCGGTTTGGAATGCGCACGAAGGCCTGCAGCGACTCGAGAATGGAATCATCCCAGTGACGCTCGATGCGCTGCCGCAGTGCGGCCGTGTCGGGACGGGGCGCCGTTTCGGGAGGGGTGGCCACGGTATTTCCTTAGATAAATATGTAGTTTAATCAAAGATCAATAGAGTCATTCTCGAGTGTTTCATCGATCGTCCCCGGGTTCAGGCTGGGCGCGGGCACCGCCGGTAGACCGAACAGCGCACGCGCCGCGGCCGTGCTCGAGTCCGCGAGCGCCTCGCGCGAGACCGCGCGCGCCCGGGCGATGGCACCGGCGATGTGGAGCAGGTACTGCGGCTCGTTCCTCCGCGAGGCTGGCTTGCGCGGGAGGTCACGGGGCAGCAGGTAGGGGGCGTCGGTCTCGACCATCAGCCGGCTCGCGGGGATCTCGCGCACGAGCGGTACGAGATGCGTGCCGCGCCGCTCGTCGCAGATCCACCCGGTCAGCCCGATCGCGAGCTCGAGCTCGAGGTAGGCCTCGAGCTCTCGGCGCGTTCCGGTGAAGCAGTGGGCGACGGCGCCCGCGATGGAGCGCCGATGCTCGCCCACCATGGCGAGGAAATCCTCGTGCGCATCGCGCTGGTGCAGGAACACGGGTTTGCCGATTCGCGCGGCGAGCGCCAACTGCTGCGCGAACGCACGGCGCTGCGCGTCGCGAGGCGAGTAGTCGCGAAAATAATCGAGGCCGCATTCCCCGACCGCGACCACGGCGGGGTGCACCGCGAGCGCCTCGAGTGCGGGGAGCGCCGTCTCTTCGAGCTCCGTCGCATGGTGCGGGTGGACACCGGCGGTCGCGAAGAGTCGCCCGGGATAGGCGCTCGCGAGCTCGATCGCCTTGCGTGTGCTCGCGAGGCTCGCGCCGGTCACGATCATCTGCGCGACGCCGGCGCGCTCGGCGCGCGCGATCACCTCCGCGCGGTCGCGGTCGAAGGCGTCGTGCGTAAGGTTCACTCCGATGTCGATGAGCTGCATGCGCAACCTGCGGCCGGCGAGCATCCCCATTTTGTCATGGGACCGTGCAGGGTTTGCTGGCAGAATGCCCGCCGTGCTGGCGAAGCGCTCAATCTCGTGGGCAGTGGCCATGCTCGCTGCGACGGGCGTGCTGGTCGCGCGCGCCGCCGATCTCCCCGACACGCAGTGGCTCGATGTGGAGAGCCGCATCCAGTACGGCTACTACACCGAGGACACGCGCGCGCTCGAGCAGGTTGAAGCGGGCCTCGACACCGACACGAGCGGCGCGGCGCTGCGGCAGTACTACCTGGGCCTTGGGGAGTTTCGCTTGGCGCAGCTCGACCAGACACATCGTGCGGATCGGGCAAAGCAGGCCGCCGAGCGCTGCGTTGCGAGTCTCGAGACGGCTGCCGAGGATGCGCAGAGTGCTGCGGAAGCACTCGCGCTTCAGGCGGCCTGTTATCGCCTGCTCGCGAAGCTCAAGCCGGTGAGCTCGCCTTACCTGAGCCTGCGAGCCGGGAACGCCATGCATCGCGCGCTTGCGCTCGCGCCGCGGAGCCCTCGGGTGCTGCTGCTCGAGTCGCTCGCGGATTACGACCTGCATCGCGAGGGCAGGGCGGTGATCCGCGAGTTGCAGACGTCCGTCGCCGCCTTCGAGCGCGAGCGCGAGGGCGTCGAGCGCCCTCCGAGCTGGGGCGCGGCCGAGGCCTATGCGTTTCTCGGACGCAGCCTCCTCGAGCAGGGCGATGCGATTGGCGCGCGCGGCGCTCTCGAGCACGCCCTGCTGCTCGTCCCCGATTTCGCCTATGCGCATCGTCTGATGGCCCGGATCACGGCGGGGTAGCCCGTATGAGCCTCGGGGACTCTTCGCAGACGCCGCCTCCCAACCCGCCTCTCGTGCCGCCCTCGACGCCATCGCTCGGCATGCGGCTCTTGTATATGATCGTTCTTGCCCTGATATTGTGGGTCGTATGCTGGATCCTCGCTGTCACGGTGCTGGTGCAGCTGATGCTCACGTTGGTGGCGGGGCGGCCGAACCTGGAGCTCGTGCGCTTCGGCGCGGGGCTCGCCCAGTATTCGCGGCAGATCATCGAGTTCCTGATGTTCGTGAGCGACCGGATTCCCTTCCCCTTCAGCGAGTGGCCAGCGTCATGAGTATGAGCGCGCAACTGCGGGTGCGGGCGGGTGGCGGCCCCATGCGCCGGTGCCTTTTGCTCGCCACCGCGGCCCTGCTCGCAGCAGGCTCGGCGACGGCCTTTGCGGATGACCCCCCACAAGCGCCGCAACCGCCGCGCCACGCCACTGCGGCAAAGCCAGCCCCAGCCGCGAAGCGTGCGCTCGACCTCCACGCGCCGCCCGTGGACCATGTCCTGACGCGCGCAGAGATGCAGTCACTCGTCGCCGAGCCCGACGACGAGAACGCTCCGCCGCCGGATGATGTGACGGTGAGTGGCGCACACCTGGTCGAGCCGATTCCGGGCGGCGTGATGGCCATTCCGTGGGCGCTGCTGCATCCGCTCGAGGCGTGGCGAATCTTCGCGCCCGTCACTGGCGATTGATCGAGGCGAGCCCCCAAAGCTGAAGCGATCCGGCGGCGCACGCAAGCGCAGCTCAGCCGCTCGATCTTCAGCAGTCAGGCGGTGACGACGATCTTGCCGATCTGCGCATTCGACTCGAGATAGCGGTGCGCTTCGGCGATCTGCCCGAGCGTGAAGGTCCTCGAGATGACCGGCTTCAGATGACCTGCGGCGAGCCCGCGCAGGATGAGCTCACGGGCACGCGCGAAGCGCTCGGGCTTCCCCCAGATGGAGGATGCGACCCAACCTCTGAGGCTCAGGCCCTTCAGTGCCGCGGGCCAGTGCGGATAGGGAGTCGGCTGTCCGCTCAAGCTCCCGTAGATGAAGAGGATGCCTTCCTCTGCCATGGCGTTCGCGAGCTTCTCAACCCCCGGTCCGCCCACCGGGTCGAAGACGACCCGGGCGCCTTTCCCTCCGGTGATGCGCATCACCTCCGCGACGAGATCGCTCTCGGCGGTAGCGATGACGTGCCGAGCGCCTTGCTCCTTGAGCGCTGCGGCTTTCGTGCTGTGGCGCGTGGCCGCGATCGGCACCGCGCCCGCCCAGTTCGCGAGCTGCATGGCGGCGAGCCCGACGCTGCTCGAGGCTGCAGGGATCAGCACGTAGTCGCCAATGCCAACCTTTGCCACCTCGACGATCGCAAAAGCCGTGAGGTACTGCATCCAGATCGATGCCGCTTGCACGGCCGTGAGGCCCGGCGGGGCGGCGATCACGCTGCGCGCCGGCACGATGGCCTTCTCCCCGTACACGCCGTACTCGCCCAGGCGATACGAGGGGATGACGCACACGCGCTCGCCCGGCGTGAGGCCCTGAACGCCGGGCCCCAGCACCTCCACCGTTCCGGACGCCTCGTAGCCGATCAGCGTCGGCAGCTTGGGCGGCACGAGATAAGTGCCTGCGCGAAAGAGAGCCTCGGAGCGGTTGAGGCCGATCGCCTCCACGCGGATGCGGATCTCCCCCGGCCCCGGCTGACCGACCTCGATGTCCTCGAGCGTGAGGACTTCGGGGCCACCCGTCTTGTGGAGGCGAACGATCTGAGTCATGGCGCGAGGTCCCTCGGAAAGCGGCACAACGCCGTCGCGAAGTGTGCCTCGCAGGAGCGAAGGTCGCAAACGTGCGCGAGCATGAGGGACGCCGCGCCGCTCGTGCAGCGCGGCGTCCGAGCGGTACCCGAGCGGCAGGGGTACCGAGCGAGGTGCGCCTCAGCTGCGGCTCGCATGCTGCGTCAGGATGGCGGCGAGCTTCGGATTGCCGACTTCCTGGATCGCGCGCGCGATCGCCTCCTTGCGGCACACGCGGCTCTCGTAGTACGCCCTGAGATTGCGCAGATCCGCGCTCGGGCAGACCTGGTCGGCCGCTGCCGAGATGCGCTCATAGAGAACCTTCGCGCCCTGCTCGCTCGTGAGATCGAGGCCGGCATAGCTCACCCGAACGGCGGGCGGTGCATCCGCGGCGAGCACGGTGGCGCTGCCGCACAGGGCGATGGCGAGCAAGGATCCGGCAACGCCTGCGATGCGGGCGGGCGCGCGGTCCGAGGATCTGCTCGAGAATTGACGGGTCATGGCTCTACTCCTTGTCTGCGTTGCGTTCAGTGGGCTTCTGCACCGTTGGATGTCACGACAGGCCGCGAGGTTTATCGAGCCGCCGATCGATCATCGTCCGTACGTATCTCACCGCGAACGGCGGCGCACGTGGAGTCGTAGAGACTCGAGCTGGTCCCGCGCGCTCACGCACTGGTACCAGGCTCGCGCTCGATGGGCTCGGTCCTCAGTCCCGTTTGATACTCCGCGGTGCGCACGGTGGTTTCACGCACGGTGTGTGCCGCGCTTTGATGCGCTCTTGGTGCGCGCTTTCGTCCCTTCCAGCGACGTGCTCGTCCCGCAGATCCTCGTCGGAGGGTCTTCGCAGGGAGCGCCAGGTGAGCGACGAGAGTAGGCTATCGAGCAACGAACGATCTCGAGGAGCCTCACCATGGATTCCGTCATCCCGGCACGCTCCGGGGCGTTGCCAGCGCATGCCGCATGGGCACGCGGGCAGGAGGCGCGGGCCGCCGCGGTGAGCAGAAGCCTCGCCTGGCCGCTGCTCGCGATCCTCGTCGCCTTCTGGACTTATGTCACGCTGTCGAACGTGCTGTATGCGAGCAGCATGTCGATGGAGTTCGACCCGGATGGCAGCAAGGAGGCGTTTGCGCCCTGGGATGCACGCGTGCTGCAGCATGTGATGCTGTTTCCGCTCTTGCTCGGGGCGATCTGGACCTCGCTCCGGGTCGGCTGGCGGCCGGCATGGCGTGCCGTCCCCATCCAGGTGCTGCTCGGGCTGGTGTTCGCGGTCGCAGCAAGCCCGCTGCTCGATTGCGGTGAGTTGATCGTGAGCTCGTGGCATCCGCGGTGGCTCGACCACTCGATGATTTCCATGCACGAGGCGCATGAGAAGTCCCAGGCGAGCGTGAATCCCGTCTGGGTCGCGAGCGCGACGAGCTTCCTGCTCACGTACGGCTTTGCGCTTGCGCTCGTCACCGGGTTTGCGCTCTACCGGCGTTACCGCGACTCCGAGCTGCGCCTCGCGGCGCTCGAGCGGGCGTGGAATGGCGCGCGGCTCGCGGCGCTGCGCATGCAGCTCTCACCGCACACGCTCTTCAATCTGCTGCACACCATCCGCGGCCAGATCGGCTGGGATCCGGCCGCGGCACAGACGATGATCGTGCAGCTCGGGGATCTGCTGCGCCGGCTGCTCACGGCCGGGGAACGCGATTTTGCAAGACTCACGGACGAGCTCGATTTCGCGCGTCTCTATCTCGAGCTGCAGCAGAGGCGGTTTGCCGATCGGCTGACCCTCACACTGCCGGATGCCTCGACGGTGCCTCATACGTGGGTTCCGAGCCTCATCCTGCAACCGCTGATCGAGAACGCCGTGGCGCACGGGCTTGCAGATCACGCCGGGCCCGTGGCGGTGCGCGTCACGGCCGAGGTTGTCGCGGACCGGCTGGTGCTGCGGGTCGTGAACACGATGGCGCACGAGGGCCACCGCGGGCCCGATGGGGTCGGACTTCGCAACGTGCGCGAGCGGCTCGCCGTGCACTTCGGCGAGCGCGCGAGCTTCGAGGCAGGGCGCGCGGGCCCGAGCGAATGGGCGGCGAAGATTGGGATGCCGCTGCTCGAGGAGGGGCCAGCACGCGCGGCCGCAGCGGCACGCGGCGCCGCAGGGCGGTTGAGTACTGTCGAATCGCTCTGATCATGGACGTGGTCATCGTCGACGATGAGCCTGCCGCGCGCCGCACGCTGCGCGAGTACTGCGCGCCCGAGCCCGATCTGCGCATCGTCGGGGAATACGGTGATGGGATGCGGGCGCTCGAGGCGATCCGCCATGAGCCGCCCGATCTCGTATTCCTCGACATCCAGATGGATACGCTGAACGGGGTCGAGCTTGCCCGCTCGCTCGACCCGCAGACTCTGCCGATCATCGTCTTCGTCACCGCGTACGACACCTACGCGCTCGAGGCCTTCGAGGTGAGTGCCACCGATTACCTCCTCAAACCCTTCGACGAGGAGCGCTTTCGGCGCACGCTCGAGCGCGTTCGTCGCCGGCGCCAGGACGAGAGCGTGGCGGAGCGGGGTGCGGGGCTCGCCTCTGCGCTCGCGCGCCTGGAGCGTGCGGCACTCGCGGTGGCAGATCGCCGTCCACGGCTGCTCGCCGAGTCCGGCAGCCGCATGCACCTGCTCGACTCCGCACACGTCGAGCTGGTCGAAGGCGACCGCAACTACGTGAAGCTGACGATCGGCCGCGAGGTGTATCACGCGCGCAGCACGTTGCAGCAGGCGCAGCACGCGCTCGAATCGCAGCCGGTGCTGCGGATCAGCCGATCCTGTCTCGTGAACGTCAACCACGTGCGCGAAGTGAGCCGCACGCCCCGCGGGGATTTCATCTTCGTCCTCGCGGGCGGGGTCACGGTGACGAGCAGCGAGGGCTATCGCGAGGCTGTGCGCGAGTACCTCGGCCGGCTGAAGGTCGGAGGCATTTGAGCGAGCGACCGGATCGTGAGCGTGACGCAGCCCCGTGGGGTTGACCTACGACGCGCCCGGCGTCTCATGCGCGCAAATCCTGCGCGCGGCCCTTCCAGTTTCCGCCACGGCCGAGCGCGTACTGCACTGCGGAGTGCGCAGTCGCTCCTGCGTAGAAGACTGCGACCGCAGGCAGTGCAAGGCTCCAGAGTGCCCCCAGGCCGTAGAAGCGGACCATCGGGAGGTATGCGACGCTCATGAGTGCCCACGCCGCGCCAGCGAAAGCGATCGTCATCCGATCACCCGTCAACAGGAGCAGGGGTGGGAGGAGGTAGGTCACGGCAAGGCCGGCGAGGGTTACGACGAGCAACCCGTAGGAGTGCCGCAGCTGGCTGAAGGCCGTGCGGGAGATCAAACGGCCGATCTCGCGGAAAGTGCCGTAGGAGCGCACGCTGCGCGCCGTGCGGGTGAGGCCGAGCCGGACCGAGCCACCGCTGCCCTTGATTGCGCGAGCAAGCGCACAGTCGTCGATGATGTGCGAGCGAAACGACTGCAGGCCCCCGATGCGTGCGAGCGCCTCCGGACGCACGAGCATGCAGCCTCCGGCGGCAGCCGCGGCGCGAAACCTGGGGGAGGCGACCCAGGCCGGCGGGTAGAGCATGAAGAAGAAGAAGACGAACGCCGGCATGAGGAACCGCTCCGCGAAGCTGGCGACCGACAGTCTCACCATGTACGAGACGAGGTCGTGCCCCTGCGCTTCTGCGCGCGCGAGGAGCGCTGCGACATTGTCGGGATCGTGATGAATGTCGGCATCGGTGAGTAGCAGGTAATCCGGATTGAGCTCGCACGCGCGCGCGAGGCCCTGCGACATCGCCCACAGCTTGCCCGTCCAGCCCGCGGGAAGCGGCGCGCTGCGAAGCACCGTCAGGTGCGTCGAGGCGCCCGCGACCTGGCCGGCGGCCGCCCGGGCAGCGCCCGCCGTATCGTCGGTGCTGCCGTCGTCGACCACCACGACCTCGATCGATCCGGCAAAGCGTTGCCGAAGGAGGGACTCGACTGCCTCGGCGATGACCGGGGCTTCATCGCGCGCCGGAATCACGGCGACGACGCGGCGCGGCGGGACGTGCGGCGGCGGCTCCGGCGAGCGCAGGCGGGGCACGCGCCAGAACCCGCCGCGAGCGAGGAGGAGGTACACCCACGCGATAAGCGCCAGAGCCGCAGCGCCGCGCAGGACTGTGATCACAACTCCGAGAGCGCGGTGCAAAGAGCCTTCACGCTCTCCTCCGGCTGGTCCCATGAGGTGACGAGGCGTGCCTCCTCGCTCGACTCCGCGCCCCAGTCGTAGAACGCGAAACCCGCATCGCGCAGGCACGACTTGTCGCGCGCGCTCAAGCGCACGAACACCTCGTTCGCCTCGACCGGATGGAGCACGCGCGCGCCGGCGGCCCGCGCAACTTGCTGCGCAAGCGCATTGGCGCGCGCGGCGTTGCGCCGCCACACTCCCGTCTCGGCGTACGCAAGGAGCTGCGCGGAGATGAACCGCGACTTTGAGAGCAGGTGGCCGGAGCGCTTGCGACGCAGCTCGAAGTCGCGCACGCGATCGGCAGCGAAGAACACGACCGCCTCGGCTGCGAGCGCCCCGTTCTTGGTGGCGCCGAAGGAGAGCACGTCTACGCCGGCGCGCCAGGTGACCTCGCTCGGATGGCAGCCGAGAAAAGCGAGCGCGTTCGCGAAGCGCGCGCCATCCATGTGCACCGCGAGACCGTGGGCGTGGGCAAGCTGCGCGAGGGCTGCGATCTCGCTCGGGCGATAGCTCGTGCCGAGCTCGGTCGACTGGGTGAGCGAGAGCACTGCAGGCTGGACCGTGTGCACGGAGGTCGGGTTGGCGGCGAGCGCGGCTGCGAGCGCGGCGCCGGTGAGCTTGCCGTGGTCACCCGGCACGAGCACGAGTCGCGCGCCACCGGTGAAGAACTCGGGCGCCCCGCATTCGTCGCGGACGATATGCGACTCCTCGTGCGCGAAGATCGCACCGTAGGGAGGACTTGCGACCGCAAGGCTCAGTGCATTCGCCGCAGTTCCGGTCGAGACGGGGAAGGCGTGTACGGGCGTGCCGAAGAACTCCCCGAGCACACCGCTCAAGCGCGCGGTCCAGGGATCGTCACCGTACGCCTTCTCCAGCCCGTGGTTGGCCGCATGGATCGCTTCGAGCAGCTCCGGACAGATCGTGGCGGTGTTGTCGCTGAAGAATCGCATGCGAGACCTCTAAAGCGGCGGCCGAGCAGACATTATCACGCAGCACGGCTGGTATGATGGGCGAGCGCAGCGGCACTCGCGAGGCGGATGCTAGATGCTCGATGTGCTCACACTCCAGCTCCCCCTGTGGTCGGACGACCCGGGTGAGTCCTGGGCGGTGCGCGAGAGCCGTCGGGCCCGGCGGCTCGCGGTGCGGGTATTCCAGACGGGACACGTCGAGATCGTCGTTCCTCCGCGTACCTCGCGCGGCGCCGTGGAGCGCTTCGTCGCACGCCATCGGCTCTGGATCGAGCGCAAGCGCGACGAGGCGCGGCGCAACGCGACCGCCGGGGAGCCCTTTCCACCGCGTGCGATCGAGCTCACCGCCTGCGGGGAGAGCTGGCGGGTGCACCTTGCGGGCGGGGCCGGCCGGCCGCAGCTCGAGAACTCCGCCGGGCTGCTCAGCCTCTCGGGGGACTGCCGCAACGCGCGGGCCGTGCGCCAGCTGTTGCGGCGCTGGCTCATCGGCCGGGCGCGGCTGGTGCTTGGTGCGCAGCTCGAGCACTGCGCTCGCGAGCACGGCTTCGCATACGAGCGGGTGATCGTGCGCCGGCAGCGCACGCGCTGGGGCAGCTGCTCGGTGCGCGGCACGATCAGCCTGAACTGCTGTCTGCTCTTCCAGCGACGCGAGGTGCTGCGCTACCTCCTGGTCCACGAGCTCGCGCACACGCGTCACATGAACCACTCGCGCCGGTTCTGGCAGTGCGTGGGCGAGTACTGTCCCGGCCATCGGGCGCTCGACCGGGAATTGCTCGACGGCTGGCGGCGCGTGCCCGCCTGGGTATTCAGCGACGCCTCACCATGAAAGATCCCGCCGAGTACGACAAGTCGCAGCGCGTCGATCTCTCGGACGAGCAGGTCCACTGGGATCTTGGCTCCTCGAGGTCGTACGGGGAGTACCTGCGCCTGGCCCAGCTCCTCGATGCGCAGCAGCCGCTCACTGCGGAGCACGACGAGATGATGTTCATCATCATCCATCAGGCCTCCGAGCTGTGGATGCGGCTGTTCCTGCACGAGCTTGCAGGCGTGCTCGATTGCGTCCGCCGCGATAACCTCGGTCCCTCCTTCAAGATGCTCGGGCGCATCTCCCGGGTACAAACGCAGCTCACGGCGGCCTGGGACGTGCTCGCGACGATGACGCCGGCGGACTACTCGGCATTCCGCAACTCCCTCGGGCGCTCCTCGGGCTTTCAGTCGGTCCAGTACCGCTTGCTCGAGTTCACGATCGGCAACAAGAACGCCCAGATGATCGGCGTGCATCGCCGGGACCTCGTATCGTACGGGGTTCTCCAGCGTGCGCTCGAGTCCCCGTCCCTCTACGACGAGGTGCTTGCGCTCCTCAGCCGGCGCGGCTACGGCATCCCGGAGGACTACCTCGCCCGCGACTTCAGCCAGCCGTACCGCGCGAGCAAGCAGGTGGCCGGAGCCTGGCTCGCCGTCTACCACAACGCGGAGGAGGACTGGGATCTCTACGAGCTCGCCGAGCGGCTGATCGACATGGACCACAAGTTCCAGCTCTGGCGCTTCCACCATCTGAAGACCGTCGAGCGCATCATCGGCTACAAGCGTGGGACGGGCGGCACGAGTGGCGTTGCCTACCTCGCCAAGGCGCTGGAGCTCAAATTCTTTCCTGAGCTGTGGCAGATCCGGACTTCGATGTGACGCGGCGCCGCGTCTGCCAGCGCACGACGATACGGTAGCCGAGGAGCAGGGAGAGCATGAAGATGTACAGGAGCGGCTCGCGGATGTCGCGCTTGACCTGCCAGTAGTAGTGCCACACCCCGAGGATCGCGACGACGTAGATGAGCTGATGGAGCCTCTGCCAGCGCCGACCGAGCCTGCGCATCATCTTCTGCGTGGACGTGACCGCAAGCGGGATGAGAAGCACCAGTCCCGTGAAGCCGATGGTGATGTACGGCCGCTTGGTCACATCCTGCAGCACGGCGTGCAGATCGAGCACCTGGTCGAGAACCAGGTAGACGAAGAAGTGACACACCACGTAGAAGAATGCGAACAGGCCGAGCATGCGCCTCAAGCGCAGCAGGTGGGTGAACCCGCTGAGGCGGCGTACGGGTGTGACGAGCAGCGTGATGAAGATGAAATTGAGCGCGGTCTTGCCGCACGAGTGCAGGAGGTGCGCGACCGGATCCGCTCCGAGCGAGAGTCCGAAAAGCCCGAACGCCCCAGCGGCCAGATACAGCGCGGGCGTCAGGCTCGCGACGAAAACGACCGGCTTGTAGATGAAGCGGTAGCGCTTATCGACGCTCAACATGGGGCGAGACGCCGAGGCTCGGTATGGGGCAAGTTCGTCCCGTCAACGCGAGCGTGCAGAGGGGCTTGGGGTTGGGGTGGCGGGACCCTCAGAAGTAGCGCCGCAGGTCCATGCCGCGATAGAGCTGGGCGACCTCCTGCTCGTAGCCGTTGAACATGAGGGTCGGCTGGCGGGAGAAGAACCCGCCACCGATCAGCCGCTCGGTCGCCTGGCTCCAGCGCGGATGGTCGACGTGCGGATTCACGTTGGCATAGAAGCCGTACTCGTTCGGAGCGGCGATGTTCCAGGTCGTCGGGGGCTGCCGCTCGGTGAACGCGATCTTCACGATCGATTTGATGCCCTTGAAGCCGTATTTCCAGGGCACGATCAGACGCAGCGGCGCCCCGTCCTGGTTCGGGAGCACTTGACCATACAGTCCGACGACGAGCAGGGTGAGCGGATTCATGGCCTCATCGATGCGCAAGCCCTCGACGTAGGGCCACTCGAGGATCGGGTAGCGCTCGCCGGGCATCTGGCGGGTATCGTAGAGCGTCGTGAATGCCACGTACTTCGCCCGGGACGTGGGCTTGAATCGTTGCAGGAAGGCACCGAGCGGAAAGCCGACCCAGGGGATGACCATCGCCCAGGCCTCGACGCAGCGGAAGCGATAGATCCGCTCCTCGAGGGGCTGAAGCTTGAGGATGTCCTCGAAGTGGTACGTGCCGGTCACCTCCGCCTCGCCGGCGATCGTGACGCTCCAGGGACGCGGGCGCAGCGTGTGCGCATTCGCCTTGGGGTCATCCTTGTCGGTACCGAACTCGTAGAAATTGTTGTAGCTCGTGATGTCCTCGAAGCTCGTGGGCTTCAAGTTGACCGAGTACTCACGGTTCAGCGTGTAGTTGAGGCGTTCGGCGGGGGGTGCGTCCTCTGCCACCGCAGGCAGCGTCGCTGCAGCCCCGCCCGCGAGGGCGCCGGCGAGCAAGCTCCGCCGGCTCAGGTAAACCTCACGAGGCGTGATCTCCGAAGGAGCGATACCGCCTGGCAGCTTTTTCATGACCAACCTCGCGAGTTCGAGTCTCGTACCGGCTCGATGACTATCCCATACGGCCCGTCACGGCGGGGTAAGTTCCTGAGCGCAACGGCAAAAATACCATCCTGCGACGGGTCGCGGTCAAATCGGCGCCCCTCAGTGCCAGCAGGCCGAGGCAATCCCGGTGCGCGCCGCCTCGTGGCGTGCCCTGCGCGAGCCGCACACGAGGAGCGGCTCATCCACACGGCGCAGGTGCTCGAGATCGGCGAGCTCGTTCGCGTACGCGGCCGTGTGCAGTCCGGGATGCCGGCGCGAGAGGGCGGCGATGCAACGGGTCTTCTCGCTACCCCGGCGGTTCGGACTCCTCAGCGTCCCATCGAGCCGATCGTTCTTCCAGCCAAGCTCCGTGCACACGGCCTCGTTGAAGTGCAAGGCGGCAGCGATCGCGGGTACGTACAGCTCGGGGCTGGCGCTCAAGAGCACGAGCACGTCGCCTCGGCTGCGGTGCGCCTCGATCGCGCGCAGGGCATCACGACGCAGGCCGCGAGCGAGGAGGCGCGGAACGAACTGCGCGGTCCACGCCTCGAGCGCAGCACGCGGGCACCCTCCGAGCGTCGCCCGCAGCATCCGTGCCTTGAGCACGCCCCGATCCACTCGCCCGAGGCAGTAGGCGAGCAACGCGGGTGCCGCGCGCACGATGCTCGCGAGCTGCCAGGGGCGCTTGCGCAGCAGGCCGATCACGTACGGAGCCAGCGTGTTGCGGCGGGTGATCGTGCCATCGAGATCGAAGACGACGAGCCGCGGAGCAGCCCCGGGGGCGGATGCCGAATCGGGCCGCGGCAGACTCAGGCGGCGGCCTTCGCGCCGACGAGCTGCCTCAGCACGTACTGCAGGATGCCTCCGTGACGGAAGTACTCGTGCTCCTTCGGAGTGTCGATACGCACCCGCGCCTGGAACTTGCGGGGCGTGCCACCGCCCGCCGGGGTCGCTGTGACGTTCGCCATCCCGCCCGGCGCTCCGCTCGAGCCGAGGGCCACGTCGAAGACCTCGGTCCCCTTGAGCCCGAGGCTCTGCGCGTTCTGCTCCGGAAGGAACTGCAGGGGCAGCACGCCCATGCCGATGAGGTTCGAGCGATGGATGCGCTCGAAGCTCTCGGCGATGACCGCCTTGACCCCGAGCAGCATGGTGCCCTTCGCGGCCCAGTCCCGCGAGGAACCCGTCCCGTACTCGCGCCCGGCGAGCACGACGAGCGGGGTACCCTCCGTCTTGTAGCGCATCGCGGCATCGTAGATGGACATCGCTTCCCCGCTCGGCACGTGCACGGTGACACCGCCCTCGGTACCGGGAGCGAGGAGGTTGCGCAGGCGGATGTTCGCGAACGTGCCGCGCATCATCACCTCGTGGTTTCCCCGGCGCGCTCCGTAGGAGTTGAAGTCCGCCGGCTGCACACCCTGGTCCATCAGGTATTTCGCCGCGGGACTGGTGCGAGCGATATTGCCGGCGGGGGAGATATGGTCGGTCGTCACGGAGTCGCCGAGCAACGCGAGCAC
>Ga0335074_10006219_pt1 | contig 16556 bp, 14 predicted proteins | sample Lox_Sample_23_FD_206715 | JGI IMG/M metagenome (GOLD analysis project Ga0335074, IMG submission 206715) | Soil microbial communities from Loxahatchee National Wildlife Refuge, Florida, United States - Lox_Sample_2.3 | ecosystem: Environmental > Terrestrial > Soil > Wetlands | place: USA...
GTAGTCGTTGGGGGCCTGCGGCGCGCGGGCCGTGACCTCGGGGCCCGAGCTCCAGAGCGGGAACTCAGCGCCTTCCATCACCACCGGCTGGGTGGCGAAGGCCGAGACGTCAACGCTGAGCGACGAGTTCGCGCCCGTCAGCCCGCGACCAATCGTCGTGCCGACCGAGCGCTGGCCCGCGCCGGACGCGGCCGCGCTGCCGCTGGCTGCCATGCCGAGCGCCACGACGAGCGCGCCGATGACACCGATCAGCGCACGGGTGCGCTTCCTCCCTAAACTGCCCATGCCTCTCCCTCCGGTTTCCCTTGCCCGTCCGGCGGCGCGGAGTGATCCGGACCGCCGATCAACGTCCCTGCCCGGGTGTCAGCTAAAAAACACCCCTGTTCATTTGAGATCGTAGCCTGACCGGGGGCTGCCGGTCAAGAGGGGAGTCGAGCAGCGTTCCGAAATGTCCCTTTGGATCGCAAAGGGATTTCGAGAACGGTGCTCTAAGTCCGTGCGCCGACCGACTGGCGGCTCGCGAGGTAGCCGTTGAGATGAGGCGCCGCGATGATGGTTTCCGGCGGCCAAAGGGGCGTCTCGCTCATCTCGCCGGCAAACCCCTCTCCGCCGAGGACGCGGGCCCGCAGGTACAGCGGGGAGGGGCCTCCCACCATCGCCGCTACCAGCACGGGGTCGAGTGGTTTGGGCTCGATGTCCGTCCCGGCCTCCGCGGCGATCGCCTGTGCCGCCGCTTCGGCCTGCTGGGCAGCGATGCCGCCGTGCTTCACCGGGAAGGTGGTTCCATCGCCAGCGGCGAAGACGTGCTCCAGGCCAGTCACGCGGCAATGCTCGTCGACCGAGATGAAGCCTCCCTCGGCATCGCGCGGCACGCCGGGAACCGAGGGGCCGAACAGCTGAGCGACGGTGACGACCCGGTCGGCCACGAGCTCGTCGCCGTGAGGGTAGGTCGTGATGTGACCGCTGCTCGACATCGCACAGCGAACCGCTGTGACGATCAGGACACCGGCAGCCTCCAGCCGGCGCCTGACGACGGCGCTGATCTCCCCTCCGAAGACCGCGAGGGGCTCCTCCTCTGGCGTCACGAGCGTGATCGCAACCTCCACATTCGCGTCACGGGCACAGGCGGACGCCAGCAGCGCGAAGTCATAAACCGGTAGGGGCCAGCACAGATTTGAGGGAACGACACACGCGATCCGGCGGGCGTGCCCGGTCTCGACATCGTGCATCAGTGAGTGCAGCTGTTCCACCAGCCTGGTGTCTTCCAGAGTCGTGGCCCGCTGGAAACGCTTGGTGCCCCGGGCCCCAACCGCCAGCACCAGGGCATCGTAGGCAAGGGAGTCACCCTCCCGGGTGTGGACCACCCGATTAGCGCGATCGAGCGACGCGTAGCTACCCGGCCGCAGCTCGACCCCGAGATCACGGGCAATCTCCGTCATCGGGTACCGCACCGCCGCCGAATAGTGAATTCTTGGCACCGTCACCGGCCGCATGACGAACTCCTCGTTGGGCGTGAGGAGAGTTACGGCGACCTCCTCCGGGGCGAGCGTCCGCAGCGTGCTGGCGGCTTCGAGACCGGCGATACCTCCACCGGCTATGAGAGCATGAAAGCGCTGACTCTCCCGGGGCATGAGATCACATTATGCGGCCACGACGCCGCCGTGTGACTATCAGGCCCGCCCGCTCGGTCAGGGCGTCCGGTCGTAACGGATCAAGGCTTCCAGAAGTGACCGATGTGCGCGGCGGCTTTGCCGGCGCACGCGCTCGAGCCGGCTCGAGACGTTAACGGCTTACCACCGATCGCTGGCGTGCCTCGATGTAGTTGCCGAGGTACCTCGAAGCCACTTGCGTGCTCGGCGACCACAGGGGGGTTTCGCTGACCTCGGAGTCGTAGCCGCGGCCGCCGATCAGGCGGGCTCTCAGGTACAGCGGATTGCGCGGGCCGAGGAGGATGCTCTCGAGAACCGGACGCAGCGGTTCGGGTTCCACGCTGGCTCCCGCCATGGCCGCGATCGATCGCGCCGCGGTATCAGCCTGCTGGGCCGCGATCCCCCCATACTTGACAGGAAAGTTGGTCCCGTCTCCCGCGGCGAAGACGTTCTCCAGCCCTTCGACGCGGCAGTGCTCGTCCACCGCGATGAACCCTCCTTCGGTGTCTCGCGGCACTCCGGGGACGGAGGGCCCGAAGAGCTGGGGCACGGTCACGACCCTGTCGACGACCAGTTCGCGGCCGTCCGGGTAGATCGTGAGAGGTCCGCTGCTGTGCATCCCACAGCGCGCGGATGTGATCGCCAGGATGTCGGACCCGTCCAGCACGTGTTTGATCTCCCGGCTGACGACGTCGCCGAACACCGCGAGCGGCGCCGACTCGGGCGTGATCAGGGTGACCGAGACGTGACTGTTCATCTCGAGGGCCCGCTTGGCCGTGAGCAGGGCGAGCTCGTAGAGGGGCAGCGGCCAGCACGTCTGCGAGGGCACCACGAACGCGACCCGGCGGATGTATCCAACCTCCAGGTCCTGGATCACCCCCTGCATCTGCTGCTCGATCCGAGGCTCCTCGAGCGTCGTTGCGCGCGGGAAGCGCTTCGAGCTGCGCGCTCCGACGGCAATGAGCAGCGCGTCGTAGCTCACCGCGTCGCCCTCACGAGTGTGGACGACCTGCTCGCCGCGGTCGAGCCACGCGAAGCGATCGAGCCGCAGCTCCAGGCCGAGATCGGCAGCGATCTCCTTCATGGAGTAGTGACCGGCAGCCGCGTATGAGTACGGCTCCCGGCCCGTCATCGGGCGCATCACGAACAGCTCGTTGGGGGCCAGCATCGTCAAGGTTACCTCTTGGGGAGCGAGCTCTCGGAGGGCGATGGCCGCTTCGAGACCGGCGATTCCCCCACCCGCGATGACGACATGGAAGGGGGATCTAATGTCTGTGGGCATACCGGGAAAGTTACGCCCTATCCGCTACGCAGTCAGCCGCAGAATCCCGCCGTTCTTCAGGGCAAACTACGGGTAACCGGTTGAGCCGGCGTGGTTGTGGCCTCGTCCTGCGCACCAGTGTCCTGGACCCGCGCGGCTCTCGTCAGGACGAGCAGCGGGCAGCGGGCCGTGCGCGCCAGCTTGAGCGTCGTGCTGCCGTGGACGAGCCGGCCCAGTGGGCCGTAGGACCGCGACCCGACCACCAGTAAGTCCAGGGAGGCGCTGTACACGGTCAGCTCCTCGTCGGGGTAGCCGTAGGCGGCATGGGCTTCGACGCCGGGCAGCGCTGCCACGCGCTCGCGGGCGGAATCGATCAGGTCGTCGATCGTCTCCTGGTCCACCAGCGCGTATCCGCCGGTGAACGCATACGTCGGAATAGCCACGGCTTCGAAGGCCGATAGGTTCGCCCCCAGCTCCTTGGCGAGACGACGGGCGAAGGCAACGGCGTGCTCGCTCTCCGGCGAGCCGTTGTAGCCGACGCCGATCTCGCGCATCAGTTCGGGCTCGCGCGCGTAACCAGCCGGCGCGATGGCCACGGCACACGGCGCGCCGTCCAAGGCAGCCCGCGTGTCGTCGCCGATCAGCACCCGCCCGAGCAAGCCCATATGGGAGGAGCCGACGACGAGAAGATCGGCTTTGTCCTCCTCGGCCGCGATGTGCAGCCCGCGCCCCGGACTGGTCGCCCCGATCGTACGCACCCGCGCCTCCACACCGACTTGCTCCTGCAAGCTCGCCAGTAGCTTGATCGATTTCTCGTGTTCGGCGGCCTCCTCGGCCGGGCTCGTCCCGCGCCACGGGTCAGCGGCGGCCACGTGGACGTTGACCAGCGTGGTTTCCCCGCTCGGGTCTACCAGCCTGCGCCCCAGGGCGATGGCATCGCGCCCACCCTGGCGCTCGTCCACTCCGATGATCACGTGCTTGAACATGGCTTCCTCTCAGCTTTTTGATGGTTCAGGCTCAGGCTCCAACCCGGCGGCTTGCAGGCCGCGCTCGACGCGGTCGACGACCGCGCGCAGGACGGCGACCCGAGCGTAGGGCTTGGACTCCGCCGCGATGACGACCCACGGTGCGTCGGGGTGGTCGGTCTTTTGGAGCATGTCGGCGACGGCGGGCTCGTACTTCGGACGGTGTTTGAGGTTGCGCCAATCCTCGTCGGTCAGCTTCCAGCGCTTTAGTGGGTCGCGCTCACGAGCCCGGAAGCGCCGCCGCTCCTCGTCCTCCGACACGTGCAGCCAGAACTTGACGAGCACCATCCCCTCCTGGCAGAGGCTCTTCTCGAACTCGACTATCTCTGTGTAGGCCCGCCGCCACTCCGGCTCGCTGGCGAATTTCTCGACGCGTTCGACCAGCACCCGGCCGTACCAGGAACGGTCGAGGACGGCCATCCCACCCCAGCCCGGGAGCGCAGGCCAGAATCTCCACAGGAAGTGGTGGCGACGCTCACGCTCGGTCGGCGCGGCGAACTCGGAGACATGAACGTGGCGGGGATCGAGCATCGACGTCAATCGCCGGATGGCGCCTCCTTTGCCCGACGCATCCCATCCCTCGAACAGCACGCACAGCGGCGGTCCAAGACGCCCGTCGCCGATCAGGCCGCCAGACTGAAGACGGAGCGCGAGCAGGCGCCGCTGGAGTTCCCCGAGCTGCCGGGCCCCCTCACTCGCGCCAAGGCGCGCCTTGAGATCAACGTCGTCCAGAGCGGCCATATCCCTACTGTGAGCATCGCAGAAGGTGAACGGTGAGATCCTGCGTAGGCTTTCCTTCAGTGGAGAGGGATTTGCCGCCCCCCGGCACGCCGGGGCCCACCTTCGACCAGGAGTTGCTCCAGTGGCTCGGGGACGAGCCACCCCAGGCGAGGGCCACTGACGCCGAGCGGATCCGCACGATCGGTGCTGAATTCGCCATGGGGTTCGGCCGCCTCGGGGGGATTGGGCCGGCGGTGACCGTATTTGGGTCGGCCCGGACGCCGCCGGAGCATCCGCACTACAGGCTGATCCGGGAGGTGGCGACTGAACTGGGCCGGGCGGGCTACGCGATCATCACGGGAGGGGGTGGAGGCCTGATGGAAGCGGCCAACCGCGGCGCCCGCGACGCCGGCGTGCTGTCGGTCGGCTGCAACATCGAGCTGCCGCACGAGCAGCGTCTGAACGAATACGTCGACCTCGGCCTCCGCTTTCGCCACTTCTTCGCGCGCAAGGTGATGTTCATGCGCTACGCCAGCGCCTTCGTCATTGGCCCGGGTGGGTACGGGACCCTGGATGAGCTGTTCGAGGCACTGACCCTGATCCAGACGGCGACCATCCAGCACTTCCCAATCGTGCTCGTGGGAGACGGGGAATGGGACCGGCTCCTCGACTGGCTCCGAGCCGGCCCCCCTCGCCAACCGGCGGATCGACGATGTCGACCTCCGCGGGATCCATGTGACGGACAGCCCGCGGGAGGTGGTCAGGCTCGTGGTCGAGGCGCCCTAGCTCACAATCTGCTCGGCGTCCGAGGCCTCCGGTACGGGATCAGCGAAGCTCGAGCCCGACGAGAGCGGGATGCGAGCGCTGACTGTCGTGCCGTTCGGGCCCGACGTTATCTCCAGATTGCCACCCGTCAGGTAGATGCGCTCGCGCATGCCCGCCAACCCGAAAGCGAGGGTGCGCGCCGCGGTGTCGAAGCCGACGCCATCGTCGGACACTTCGGCCAGGACCGCACCGCCCTCGAGTTTCACGGAGACGCTCGCGCGGTCCCCTCGCGCGTGCTTGGAGACGTTAGTGAGAGCCTCCTGCACGAAGCGGTAGAGAGTGGTCCCGAGCTCCGGCGACAGGAGCTCCGCCCCAGCGTCGGCGCCTGGCACCTCCACGTGGCTGTCAATCTCCAGCCCCGTGTCCCGCCGGCGTTCGAGCCGGGCCTCGATCGCGGGGAGGAGCCCAAGATCGTCGAGCAACGACGGACGCAGGTCCGCGATGATGCCGCGCAGGTTATCGGTCTCCACCTCGACGTCCTCCACGGCCTGGCTGATCTGCGCGTGAGCCTCGCCGCTCAGGTGCCGAAGCGACGAGGCGAGCAGCACCCGCAGCCCGCCCAGCGCCTGCACGGTCTGGTCGTGCAGCTCCCGGCCCAACGGCTGCGCTCGGCATCGGCGGCCGCGATGGCGGAACGGAGGCGGTCGGCTTCGACGCTGTGCTTGATCGCCACGGCGTTGGCCGCCGACGCCGCGAACGTGCGCAGGAGCTGCTCGTCGGCGGGGGAGAAGGATGCGCCGGATTCATAGCCGAGCGCTTCGTAATAACTACTGGTCTTGGAGCGCGTCCGGGGTGATCGGCCAGGAGGCCGCCGCGCGCGGGAACGGCGTCAGCAGGACAGCCTGAGTACGTACTTTCCCGTGATAAGTCAGCGCGAATTCCGAAACTGGGGAACGGGAGGCATCGTTTAGCGTCAGACCATGTCGTCCTCATTGAGATTGGCGCTGGCCACTCCCGAGGAGGTGATCGAACCGGGGTCTTCGCGTGAAGTGCTCGAACCGGCGCCGGTGCGGGTGATTCTGGCCGACGATCACGCGTCCGCTCGCGGTGATCTGCGGGCCCTGCTCGAGCCGGAGGACCATGTCGAGGTCGTGGCCGAGGCCACCGATGTCGCCGGCCTCCTGCGACAGATGGAGGCCCAGCCGGCGGACGTGATCGTGCTGGACCTGCAGCTCGTCCGCCGATCCAGGATCGACGTGATTCGCAGGCTCCGCCAGGCGACAAGCGCTCGCCTGATCATGCTCACGGTCGAGCGCAGCGGGCCGCTGGCGCATCGCTTGCTGCACGGTGGAGCCAGTGCCGTCGTCCTCAAGGACAGGATCGAGAGCGACCTCGGCGCCGCCGTGCAAAGCGTCGCTCGCGGCGAGCAGTTCGTCAGCCCAATCCTGAGCGGCAGTCTCGCCTCGGTGAGGCGCAACCTCGAAGCCGATGAGCTGACCCCCCGCGAAACCGAAGTCCTGCGGCTGATCGCGCTCGGCTACACGAGCGCGGAGATCGCGCGCCTGCTTCAGGTCTCACGCCGAACGATCGACTCCCACCGAGCCAACATCCACCGCAAGCTCGGTCTGACCACGCGCGCCGAGCTCGTCCACTTCGCGCTCGGCCGTCGGCTGATCGGCAACTGAGAACGTTGCTGCGCCCTGCGGCGGTAGTGCCCTGAATCACTACGGGTCGACGCTTCCCTGGTGGGAGGCCCCCGCCGTGGCCACGTCGACCGCGTAGGTCCCGCGCGCTCGCGCGAGCAGGACGCCGGCGGCCACCAGCGCCACCAGCATGACCGCGAACGTGACCTCCAAACCCGTGGCGGTGTTCGAGGAGACCAGACCCGGATGGGTGCCAATCGGTGCCTGGCGAGGCACGAATCCGGCCACGAGATCAGCCAGACCCCCGAACAGGATCGGCGCCAGCGCCTGGGCCAGCGAGCGCACGAAGGTTCGGACGCTCTCCGCCCGGCCCCATAACCCGGCAGGCATGATGTCGAGCCGCGCTGCATCGAGCGGCGGGTTCGCGGCTCCGAGGAACGCGGCGCCGGCAACGTCGAACCACAGGGCGGGCGTCAGGTGGCTCGAGAGGATTCCAGGCAGAAGCAGCGCGGCTGAGGCGATGTAGCAGATGGCCGGCACCCACACCCGTGCCTCCAGAAACCCCTGGCGCAGCATGCGATCCGTGAGCTGACCGCTGATCAGTGTGCCGACGAGGGCGCCGGCAACGAGGAGCCCCAGTCCCAACTCCGAGCTGGCCTCTCCGACGTGGTAGTGCCCGCGGACGAAGAGCAGCGCAAACGTCGAGAGGCCGGCGAAGAAGAAGTAGCCCAGCGACGAGCTCAGGATCAGGAACACGTTCGACGGGATCGAAAGGATGTAGCGAATCGACGGCCACAGCTCGAGCGTGCGTGGATCGTCCTCGAGCACGAGCTTCGGATCGGCTTTGATCCCCCGGCGCCGGGCCGCAGCCCGGGCCAGGTCGTCCTCCGGCCTGGTGGGGGACGGTCCTGTGTCGGGCCTGGGATCGGCGCTGGCCCCGAGGGCTACCGTCGGCGCCTCCAGGTACACCGCCCCGGGCTCGAGCCAGTTCTGACCGCCGCGGCGGGGCTCGGGCACCGTTCGCCACAGGGTCCGGGCCAGGAAGAACCCGGGAATCGCCAATGCGACGAAGGCGGCGCGCCAGCTGATCAGGCTGGCCAACGAGCCGCCGACGATGAACCCGGCCGCCGTGCCCGCCGTCTCGCCGGCCAGGATGTAGGCGTAGATCCGCCCGCGCTCGCGGGCCGGGAAGTAATCGCCGGTGAGCGATGCGATGGCGGGCCCGGCCGTGGCGGTCACCGCGCCGAGGGCGAGGCGCGCCAGCAGCAGGTGACCGTAGCTGCCTGAGAAGGCAGCGAACAGCGAAGCGATGCTCCAGAGCAGGATGCTCACGGCGAGGAGTGGAATCCGCTTCACGCGGTCGACGAGCATGCCCACTGGGATCACGAACACCGCGCCGGTCAGCAGCGTGACCGACGTCAGCAGCCCGATCTTCGCGTTGCCGATGTGCAGGGCATGCTCGAGCTGCGGCGCGACCGCCCCGACGGTGGCCGCGTCCGCTCCGCTCAACGCAAGCACCCCTCCGAAGAGAGCGATCACGCGGGCCCGAGCCGGGCCTCCCACGAACTCGACCACCTGCCCGCGCAGCATTCGCCACAGCCACGCAACCGCCTGCAGGAAGGCGCGACCGGCCTGTTCGGTCAGCCCTCGCTCGCTCTTGGCCATGCTCCGAGGGTACGCGTCAGAGACGGTCGGGGCACCTGGCTCGCCATCGCAGCCCGCGGGTGAGCGTCGGCACCCTCGCCCGGTAATTCCGAGCTGGACCTCGTGCTAGACCTCGGCCACGAGCCCGCGATCGAACCCTTCCACCCTCTCCTCGCGATAACCGCGCGGATTGCTCAACACACGGGTTCCCCCCACCTCGAGGTCGGCAGCGCGATGGGTATGCCCGTAGATCCACAGCGTCACCCGGTCGATGCCCATCAGCGCCGTGAGATCACTGGCGAAGGCGCCCGCCACGGCGCGCATCGGCCCCTCCGGCAGGCGCCAGCGCAGGAGCGGAGCATGGTGGGTGAGGACGACGGTGGGGCCGGCATGGGGGCGCGCCAGTTGGGTAGCGAGCCAGTCGCGGCTCGCCACGTGGAGCGCGCGGGTGTCGTGCGCGGTGAGCGCACGAGACTCGCGCCCGAACCGGATCTGACGGTAGTCGTTGACGACGCGCTGGCAAAGCGCCATCGTTCGCACGCGCCGCTCGCGCCCATCGGAATCGAAATCGCTCCACAGCGTGCAGCCCAGGAACCGGACACCGTCAATGACAACCTCGTCGTTCTCCAGCACGTGCACCGATGACCCAGCGGCCGCCTCGCGCAGCTCGCCGATCAGTGTGGGCAGTGAGTGCCCGTAGAACTCATGGTTGCCCGCCACGTAGAGGATCGGGCGCTCATCTCCCCCGTTCTGCGCCCAGCGCCGGGCCCACGCGATTCCCTCGGTCCCTCGGCCGATGTCGCCGGCCAGGACGATGACGTCCGCTCCAGCAGGTCGCGGCTCGTAGGGCGCCTGCTCGGTGTGGATATCGCTGAGGACATGCAGCCGCACGAAACCATCATGCCCGGTGTCGCCGCCTGCCTGTGCCGAGGGCGCCTCCTCGGTGTGTTAGCCGGCCGCCCGGACGGGAAACAGGTGTCCGGAGATGCCTGAGAGAGGAGCTGCGCCGAACGTTCATCCGGTGATCCGTCGCGTGCTCAAGGCCGCGGGAGCGCTCACCTCACCGCTCCTGCCCGACGACTACCTGGAGATGATCAATCCTCTGTGGTCCACACGAGAGCTCCGTGGGCGGATTGAGAAGGTGCGGGAGGAGACGGCGAACGCGGCCACCGTCCTGATCAAGCCTGGCTACCGCTGGCCGGGCCACAAGCCCGGCCAATACGTCCGGATCGGTCTCGATATCGACGGCGTGCGCCACTGGCGTGCCTACTCGCTGACCTCCGACCCGTTACGCGAGGACGGCCTGATCAGCATCACTCCCAAGGCGGTGGACGCGGGGAAGGTCTCGCCGTACCTCGTGCGCAAGGCGGGACCGGGAACCATCGTCACGCTCTCTGACGTCGAGGGCTATTTCGTTCTGTCCGACCCGCCGCCGGACAAGCTCGTGTTCATCAGCGCCGGCAGCGGCGTGACGCCGATCATGAGCATGCTGCGCCACCTCGATCACGAGCGCTCGCTGAACGACGCTGTCCTCGTGCACTCCGCCCACCACGCCGACGACGTCATCTTCGGCCCCGACCTGCGTGACCTGGCCAGGCGCAACTTGAACTTCAGGCTCCACGAGCAAATGACGCGAGAGCAGGGCCGGATCGAACCCCGCGACCTGGACCGCCTGTGTCCAGACTGGCGCGAGCGGGAGGCCTACCTGTCGGGCCCCAGCGAGATGCTCGATGCCTTCAGCGAGCACTGGGAGCGTGAGACGGACTCCGAGCGCCTGCGCATGGAGCGCTTCCAGCCCAAGCTGGGTCTCGGCGCTGGAGCTGAGGGCGAGGGCGGCAAGATCAAGTTCCTCAAGTCCGACGTCGAGGCGCAGTCCGACGGTAAGGTCCCGATCCTCGTCGCCGGCGAGGACGTGGGCCTCGACCTGCCGTATGGCTGCCGCGAGGGGATCTGCCATACCTGCGTCTGCCAGCTGCGTTCCGGACGGGTTAGAGACCTGCGCAACGGGCAGGTGTACGGACAGGAGGGCGAGATGATCCGGACCTGCATCAGCGCGCCCGAGGGGCCAATCGAAATCGACGTCTAAGGACCGAGGAGAAGGGAGCCCAGTGTCAGCTGCCACGCATAACGGCCACCGAGTCAATGGCCGTGTCCCGTTCGAGACCACCCCGGAGAGCCCGCTGCATCGGTTGACCCCGGAGCAGATCGCGCAGATCGGCAAGGAATTCGATGACTTGCACGAGCAGGTCAAAGCCTCGCTGGGGGAGCGAGACGCCAAGTACATCCGCTCGATGATCGCGCTGCAGCGGCGCCTCGCCCTGATCGCGCGCGTCGAGCTGTTCTTCTCGCGCTGGCGGGGGCCCTGGCTTCTAGGCGCCAGCACGCTCGGGCTGGCCAAGATCCTGGAGAACATGGAGATCGGGCACAACGTCCTGCACGGGCAGTGGGACTGGATGAACGACCCCGTAATCAACTCGCGGGCGTGGGACTGGGATACCGCCTCCACCGCCGAGGCCTGGCGCCACTCCCACAACTACATCCACCACACCTACACCAACATCCTCGGCAAGGACCGCGATCTCGGCTACGAGATCATGCGCGTCGACCCTCACCAGAAGTGGTACCCCTGGTATCTGCTGCAGCCGTTCTACAACGTCCTGCTCGCTTTTCTGTTCGAGTGGGGTGTCGCCGTGCACGACCTGGACTTCGAGGCGATCCGAACCGGACAGAAGGACATGGAGCAGGTCCGCGCCGAGCTCAAGGGCATCGTCGGCAAGGCCCGCACCCAGATCCGGAAGGACTACGTCGCCTGGCCGCTCATCAGCGGGCTGGTCATGACCTTGATCGACCTCGCCGTCGCGGCCGGCAGGGAGCGGGTGAACGGCGACCCGGACACGCCGGCGGCGAAGGTCAAGCGGACCGCCGGCAAGCTGCGCCGCCGCGACAACGGCGCTCGAGGGGTTCTGCGCGAGCTGGTCGAGCGCCGCTCGTTCCGTCAGCCGTTCATCCGCACGCTGACCGCCGACGCCCTGGCCAACATCATCCGCAACGTCTGGTCCTACGCGATCATCTTCTGCGGCCACTTCCCGGATCAGACGTACACGTTCACCGAAGAGGAGGTCGAGAACGAGACCCGTGGCGGCTGGTACGTGCGCCAGCTGGTCGGCGCCGCCAACATCGATGGCGGGCCCCTGTTCCATGTGATCAGCGGCAACCTCGGTTATCAGGTCGAGCACCATCTGTTTCCGGACATGCCGAGCACTCGCTATGGGGAGATCGCTCCGAAGGTCCGCGAGATCTGCCAGCGCTACGACCTCCCCTACAACGCGGGCCCGTTCCACCAGCAACTCGGGATGGTGCAGCGCACCATCCTGCGCCTCGCCTTCCCGGGCGGCAAGACCCGGCCGAAGCCCGGCGCCTACGACGGCCCGCTGGTGCGGGGCAAGGGGGAGCAGCCGCTCGAGGCGGTCACGGCGGCCGGTTTGCGGTAGGTCGATCGGAACCTCCGCGTATCGTTGGTGATGCTTGAGCAGGGCCAGCGCAATCACCTCAACTCGTGCACCCCTGGCTCGGGTCCAGCTGCTGCGCGAGGATCCTGAGCTGGGCGAGGCCGTCGCCCCGGATGCCCGGGACTGGGCGATCGAGCACTGCGTCGCGGCGGTGATGACACTGCAACGTGGCCCCTGGAAAGCCGAACAGATGCATGTCATGGAGGACGGAATCGGCCTTCTCGTCCTGGAGGGACTCCTCATCCGGCGCGTCGGGATCGACGGGCGTTTCGGAGCCGAGCTGCTCGGCGACGGAGACCTGCTGCGCCCGTGGCAGGGCGAGGACCTGCAGTTGGCGCTGCCCCACACCACGGGGTGGCGCGTGCTCACCCGCAGCCGACTGGCCGTGCTCGACGGGCGCGTCGCCGAACGGCTGGCCCGCTATCCGGCCCTGACCGGGGCGCTGGCCGGCCGCGCCCTGAACCGGGCCCGCGGCCTGTGCCTGATGATGGCGATCGTCCACCACCCCCGTATCGAGGTCCGGCTGCACATGCTGTTCTGGCACCTGGCCAACCGCTGGGGGCGTGTGCGGAGCGATGGCGTGATGCTTCCGCTCCGGCTGTCCCACAGCGTGCTGGCCGACCTCGTCGCGGCCCAGCGTCCGTCCGTCACGGCCGCGCTCGGGAAGCTGGCCGACCGCAAGCTGGTTTTCGCGGTGAGGGACGGCTGGCTCCTGTGCGACGAACCGCCCGGCGAGCTCCTGGAGCTTCGGGACCTCTAGGTCTTCCCGTCGCGGCGCCGTCTGACCGTGGCGACGTGTAGCTCTCCCGTCGAACGGCGGCGACGCAGCCGCTTGCGCCGCCCTACACGCCACTCCGAGGGGACGGGATCGAGCTGCTCCAGGGCCGGGGCCGATACCAGGACCTGCCCGGCCCGCGCGCTCTCTCCCACCGCCGCCACCAGGCTGAGATCGATTCCAACGTAGTCGCCGCCCAGCTTGCGTGGACGGCCCCAGTGGACCCCCGCCCGCAGGCGCGGACGGTAGCCCTCCACCTCCACTGCCTCGACGCCGTCGTGCGCCGTCAGGCCTGCTTGCACCGCATGGGTCACGTCCAGGAAGGTGGCGATCAGCCCATCGCCCAGCCACTTGGCGACGCGACCGCAGTGATCGTTGACCGTCACCTCGAGCGCATCTGTCACGTCGGTCAGGAGGCGGATGGCCTGTTCGTCCCCAGCCTTCAGCGCCCAGGCAGAGAAGTCGACGAGGTCGGTGTAGAGCAGAGCCAGGGGGCGGTCACCCCGTCCGCGCCCAGTGGCCTCCGACAAGGACTGCCACAGTTGCAGTCCGGCCAGGCTCACTTCACCGGCCAGGCTCTCGCGCTCGTTGCGCAGCGCAGCCAGGCCGCGGGCCAGGTAGGCCGGCGCACCCTGGCCGGTCACGCTCAGCGGGTCGCCGAACTTGTCGTCGCCCGGAAGCCGCTGCCGGACGCGCCGCAGCCTCTCGATCAGGCGCGGATCGGAGTCCAGACGCGTGGCGGCCTCGCGCAGCTCCGACCACCTCTTCGCGGCGCGATCGTCCGAGCTTGAGCTCAAGTGGCGGGAGCAGGATTCGAACCTGCGAAGGCTGAGCCAACGGATTTACAGTCCGTCCCCTTTGACCGCTCGGGAATCCCGCCAGAGGAATCCGGATTTTATTGGGTGGCCGACGCGTTAGCCCGGCTGGGCTACCGCCTACGAGGCGTCGCGGAGCCGCTGAGCCTCGGGGAGGGCCTCGAGCTTCTTCAGCGTGTGGTTCTCGATCTGACGGATGCGCTCGCGCGTGACGTTGAAGGCCCGCCCGACTTCCTCCAGCGTGTAGGGACGCTCGCCGGTCAACCCAAAGCGCATCTCGATCACCTCACGCTCTCGCTCGGGCAGCGCCGCCAGGGCGCGGCGGAGGTTCTCCCGGCGCAGGTGCTCGGCGGCCAGCTCGAACGGCGACTCCGCGGTCTGGTCCTCGACGAAGTCGCCCAGCTCGGACTCCTCCTCCTCGCCGATCGGTTTCTCCAGCGAGATCGGCTGCTGGGCCATGCGGAGCACGTCGCGTACCTCGCGGACGGTCGTCTCGAGCTCGACGGCGATCTCCTCGGGCGTCGGCTCCCGTCCCAGCTGCTGCACGAGCTGGCGCTCGACATGGACGACCTTGTTGAGTTTCTCCACCATGTGGACCGGGATCCTGATCGTGCGCCCCTTGTCGGCGATCGCGCGGGTGACGGCCTGGCGGATCCACCACGTCGCGTACGTAGAGAACTTGTAGCCGCGCCGGTAGTCGAACTTCTCGACCGCCCGGATCAGTCCCATCGACCCCTCCTGGATCAGATCGAGGAACGTGAGTCCGCGCCCCAGATAGGACTTGGCGATGGAGACGACGAGACGGAGGTTCGCCTCGATCATCTGCTGCTTGGCCGCCATGTCCCCGCGCTCGATCCGCCGGGCCAGGATGACCTCCTGCTCGGCGGTCAGCAGCGACACGCGACCGATCGACCGCAGGTACAGCCGCAGCGAATCGAGGCTGGGCTCGACGGTCAGATCGACCTCGACCTTCTTGCGCGGCTGATCCGGATTCGGATCGCTCGCCGCGGCCGCGTTCGCCTCGACGCTGGAGGCCTCGGACCGGGCCAGCCGCCCGTCCGCCTCCACCACCTCAATCCCATGCTCGTCCAGGTACGCGTGTAGCTCCTGGACCTGCTCCTTGGTGACCTCAACCTCCTCCAGGCACGTGGCGATCTGCTCAAAGGTCAGGAAGCCCCGCTCCTGACCTTCGCCAATCAGACCCCGAAACTCATCGAGCTCCGCGATCGGTGCCTCGTCCCCGAGCAACACGATTGCCTTCTCCGACATACGCCCCCAACTCCTTCCGGACCGACGCCCTGAGCCCGCCTTGCGGTGCGACTCCCTCTGTGTCTCCCTCTACGAGACCCGCCGAGTGATACCACAATCTACGGCCGTGTTCAGCCGTGGAGTCCCGCAATCACGATCCGGGCGCCTCGAGGCGACCCCACTAACCTTCCTGGAGATGACCTCGAGCCCGTTCACCACGACCCACCACAGCGACGTGCAGTCGCGGATGCCGGCCGTAGCGCTCAGCCTCTCCCAAGTCGGGGTGACCGGCGTCGAGAAGGTGATCCGGATCCGTCAGAACGGGGCCAGTGCCGATGGCACCGCGGGGAATGCCAACGATGGTCAGCAGCTCTTCTCGGCCCGCTTCGAGTGCGTCGTCGATTTGGGCGCGAACCAGAAGGGCGCCCACATGTCTCGCTTCGAGGAGGTCGTCAACGAGGCGATCGGCCAGGTGGTCCTCGGCGAGGCCACGTTCAAAGCCGAGACCCTGGCCGAGCACATCGCCCAGCTGGTGCGCGAGCGTCAGGGGGCGCGGCGCGCCGAGGTCACGGTCCACGCCCGCTTTCCGGAGCACAAGCCCGCGCCCGTGTCCGGCATCCAGACCCAGGAGCTGTACACCCTGCACGGCTCGGCCATCTGCACCGAGCTGGGAACGCGGCGACTGATCGGCGTCACCGCGCAGGGCATCACGGCCTGCCCGTGCGCACAGGAGCTGGTGGCGGCGAACGCCCGCCTCGGCCTGATCGCGGAGGGCTACGACGACGACGCGATCGACAGGATCCTGGACATCGTGCCCGTGGCCACGCACAATCAGCGCGGTTTGGGAACGCTGCACATCGGGTGCCCCGAGGACTGCAACGAAGAGATCGATGCCGCCACGCTGCTAAAGATCGTCGAGTCCTCGATGTCGTCCGAGATCTACGAGTTGATGAAGCGCAGCGACGAGGCGCATGTGGTCGAGAAGGCCCATCGGCGTCCGCGCTTTGTGGAGGACTGCGTGCGGGAGATGGTCAAGGGCGTGATCGAGGAGTTCCCTCAGCTGAATGACGGCGCCTTCGTCTCGGCACGGCAGGAGAACCTGGAGACGATCCACCAGCACAACGTCATCGCCGAGCGCTTCGGGACGCTCGGGGAGATCCGGGAGGAGCTCGCGACCGGACTTACCTCAGCGGTCCACACCAGCCGGCGCGCCTGGCTCGACGCGACGCCGTGAGATCCCGAAGAAGTAGTCGGCTCCCGAGAGCACGGTGACGGCGACCGTGACGTACACCACGACGTAGACGATCGGCTCCGACCCGCCCCGGTGGCGCCCAGCGATGATCAGGACGAGGACCATCACCACCTGGCAGGCCGTCTTGATCTTGCCCAGCGGGCTCGCGGGGATGACCAGACCCTGCTGCGCGCCCGCGGCCACGCGCAACACGGTGACCGCGAACTCCCTGGCGATGATCACCATCGCCACCCAGGCTTGAAGGCGATCG
>Ga0335074_10006220_pt1 | contig 16555 bp, 13 predicted proteins | sample Lox_Sample_23_FD_206715 | JGI IMG/M metagenome (GOLD analysis project Ga0335074, IMG submission 206715) | Soil microbial communities from Loxahatchee National Wildlife Refuge, Florida, United States - Lox_Sample_2.3 | ecosystem: Environmental > Terrestrial > Soil > Wetlands | place: USA...
GCGCTCCACGCTCAGCCAGCAGCAGGGCGTGACAGCGACCAAGGCCAGCACCGGCGCCGGTGACGATGGCAACGCGATCATCGAAACGAATAGGCATAACCGGTCTCCATGCCAAATGAACCGCGACAGTGACATGCAGTCCGGCAACCAGCAACGTGCACCCAGCCCACCTCTCCCGCTCTGCGGGAGAGGTCGCCGCGCACTATGCGCGGCGGGTGAGGGTGGCGCAGCCTAGATCCGCTTCTCAGCTATCCAACAGGATCCAGCACCACAACCGGAATCTCTCGCTTCGTCTTCGTTTGATACTCCGAGTAGGGCGGCCAGAATTCCAGCGCTTTCTCCCAAAGGCGTGCACGCTCCTCGCCGGCGGTGGTCCTGGCCCGAGCCTTCATCTTCGCCGTCCCGACCTGAACTTCGACCTCGGGGTTGGCCAGGATATTGCGATACCAACCCGGATGCTCGGGCGCACCACCTTTCGACGCAACGACGATATAGCTGTCCCCGGCTTTGCCGTAGAACAGCGGAAACACGAACTTCTCTCCCGACTTCCGACCAATCGTCGTCAACATCAGCGACGGTACAGTCATCTCCGGCCGGCCCGGCTGGCTGATCTTATACATGTGCCCCTCGGTGCCGCCGCTGGCGAGATAGCGGTTGGCGTGCTCCCGCATCCAGTCCGGAAGATTGGGAGCGAGCTTGGCTTGGGCCATCCTTGATTCTCCTTCTCGGTTCCTATTTCGAGTTAATCCCAGCCCGCGCCGCGGCGAAAGGCTGGCATCGACGGCACCCGGAGTCGCTCAGTCTGTCCACCAGTGATCCGGAACGCCTCCGGGGTTGTTTTGACTCCCATATGGGGAGCCTCCACCTGGGGAACTGTGTGTCGCAAATACTTGGTCAAACCGATCGACTCGAGCGTAGTGGGGATCCGAGGAAGAATTGGGACCCCGGTAGAACAGCTCGGTATCCTCATCGCGGCGGCCAATGGAACTATCCTGACTATAGGCTAGCTGCAGCGTGGTGGCTGCTACCCCGGTCGCGACCAGAAGCAATTTGCGCATCTTGTGACCCCATCACCGTCATGGCCGGCCAAGTCCCGGCCATCCGTGTCTGCTCTTGGCGATGTGACGATAAGCGCCGCGGAAGAGTCAACCGACCGGCCGGCCGGTATCACGACCGGCTCATACCAAGCGCGCCCGAACGATCGACTCTGGACTCGCGGCCCATCCGTTATAGTCGGCCTTGTGCCGGCCATCTCCTGCTCGTTTGCGCACGCCAGTACCGTCGGCCGAGTATCATCCTCTCGGGCGTCCGGTATCACTCCGACGCACGCCCGCACAGGATTTCTCAAGACCACATGAGTGTAGATCTGGGATAGTAATATCACTTCGGTGGCCGGAGTGCCGTGCGATCACACGGCGACGGAACAAGGAAGCCACCTACGAAGGCACCGATAAGGAACCGGAGTCAGTTCGACAATGCGTCCAACGCTCATACTTGGAACCGTGTCTTTCGAATGTGCGTTCGTAAACCGCGCCGAGTCGTTCTGCGACACGTTTTGAGGCTTGATTATCAGGCCGAATGAAGCTCGCAGCGCGGGCCAGTGGAAAGTGCTCGAACAGCCGATCACGTGCTGCCCCGGCGGCCTCGGTTGCAAAGCCCTGACGCCAGAAGGGCTGGTCGAGTGAATAAATTAGCTCCGGTTCAGCCAGTCTAGTGGGTGGAAAACGCCAACGTAGCCGATAAAAGCGTCGCCGTCGATTCTCTCGCCCACACGCCGTAACCGCGGAGCATCCACTGGCCGAGAAACGTGGCCATCATCTGCCAGACTTCGATTGGCGTAGAAGTGCGGCCGCTGCCAGATAGCGCACCACTTCCGGTTCGCTCGCAGTACCACAAGGGCATCGAGACCGCTGACACGAAATGCGCGCAACCGAAGGCGAGCCGTCGTGTTGGTATCTCGGTCAGAGTGATTCGCGCAATCTCCACAGCGCAGCGAGCGGGAGCCGAGCCAAGATGCCCTCAAAAAAGCGCTGCCCGGTTATACCGCATGTCATATTCAACGCTTTTTCTGCACAGCCGCAAGCAAGGCGGTGCCGATCACCCCGAGAGAAGCTGAGTCTCGATGGCGGCCTTGTCGATGACCGACCAGACCCACGCAACCTTCGATAGTTTGAACGCGTAAAAGACGTTCTCCGCGAACGAGACCGTGCGCCCGTTGACGCTCAGGCCGAGAAAGCTCCCTCTTGGGGAGCATTTAAAGGCGAGGCGGGCTGCAACAATCGGCGGACAGCAAGCCAGAAGTTCGATGTTGAAGCGAAGATCGGGAATGTCGGCGAAATCCTTCACCAGCATGTTACGGTAGCCGGACAGCTTGAGCCGCCGGCCGTTGTGCTCGACCTCGTCATCAACGTATCGCCCAAGCGCATTCCAATCCTGTCGATTTAAGCAGTCGATGTAGGCGCGATACAGATCAGGCAGCGACGTAGAGGCCAAAACGAATCCTCCTCAGAGCGATGTGCGGTTCGAGAAGGATACCACTGTGCCTACATGCCTCGGTCTTAATCGGCTGTATTCCCCAGACCCCGCGATATTCGAAGCCCGATGATGACAAGCTTAGGATCGCCTGGCGGGACAGGCGGGGGACGCCGATGACCGCGCCCGGTGATGCGACCCGGTGCCCCCACCTGAGCGCGACGGCCGGTCCCTCCCCGACATGATCTCATCACGTGATCTCACCGTACGGGGAAACGAGATGGTGATGAGAATCGAGCGCGCCGACGATGGCCGGAAAGCGGAGGATAAGTCACCTCCGGCGTGGGGATGACCGGAACTCCTGGCCGGACGAGTCGCCGTAGCCAGGGGGCATGTGGATTGAGCACGCATAGGCGGCAAAACCTTCGATCACCGCTGTTACTACGCTCTTGGCGACGATGCCCATCACCCGATCGATCGTGCCGAACATCCGTGCCTCCTCTCGTTCTCGATAGAGGCGACGGTATGATCCGCGAGTTCAGCGGTCTGTGTCCGGAGTCACATCTCCTCTGCTTTCTTCGCGCGCGACGGCCAGGAACTCCCGAAGCGAGAAAAGGCACGAGCGTATTCCCTCTTGCATCTTCCGATTGCGACGCGCCCACCGACCGTGGCAGAGACTCCGCCCATGATTGCCCGCCGCTCCCTCCTGACCACGATTCCCGCCCTGATCGCCACACCCGCCCTCGCCCAGTCCGGCGGCTTCAGTGCCTTCTTGGACAGCGTGCGTGCCCAGGCCCGCCGCGCCGGCATCTCGTCTGCCACGCTGCAACGCGCCCTGTTCGGCCTGCAGCCGGACAGCAAGGTGCTGGAGCACGAGCGCCACCAGCCCGAGTTCACCCTGACCTGGGCCCAGTATCGCGCCCTGTTGGTGACCGACCAGCGAATCCTGGCCGGCCGCGCCGCGTGGCAGCGCAACCGCGCGATCTTCCAGCAAGTGCAGCAAACTTACGGCGTCTCGCCCGCCGTGATCCTCGGCATCTGGGGGCTGGAATCCAGCTTCGGCGTCAAGATGGGCGATTTCCGCGTCGTGGATGCCCTGGCGACCCTGGGCTGGGCCAGTAGCAGGCCGAGCTTCTTCCGCTCCGAGTTGATCGCCGCGCTCCGCATCCTCGATGCCGACGACGTCACGCCCGCCCGCATGACCGGCTCCTATGCCGGGGCAATGGGCCAACCGCAGTTCATGCCAAGCTCCTATCTGCGCTACGCGGTGGACATCGAGGGTACCGGCCGACCCGACATCTGGACCAGCACGCCCGACGTCCTCGCCTCGATCGCCAATTACCTGCTGCGCAGCGGCTGGCGTGCGGGCGAGACATGGGGCCAGCCGGTGACGCTGCCGCCGGCCTTCGATCCGAACCTGACCGGGCGCGACAACCGGCGTCCGCTGGCTGACTGGGTCCGCATGGGCGTACGCCCGATCAGCGGACGCCTCCTGGCCTATGCCAACCAGAGCGCAGCCGTGGTGCAGCCGGACGGTCCCGGCGGGGAGGCATTCCTCGCCTATGCCAACTTCACCGCTATCCGACGCTATAACCCGTCCGACTTCTATGCCCTGGCGGTCGGGCTGATCGGCGACGGCATCCTGGCGTGAGTCGCCTGCTGGCTTTGCTTTGTGCACTGCTGCCGGCGGCGTGCACGCAGCACCACCCTCCCGCGCCGTCGCCGCACTACGTGCTTGGTGCGCCGTATCAGGCCGGCGGTGTCTGGCGCTACCCGCAGGCGAGCTACGACGCGGTCGAGACCGGGCTGGCGACCGTCTATCAGGGCGCACACCCGCCGCTGACCGCCGATGGCGAGGCATTCGACCAGACCGCGCTGGCGGTGGCACACCCTACGCTGCAGCTTCCCGCCATCGCGCGGCTGACCGACCTCGACACCGGTCGCCAGGTCATGGTCCGGATCAACGACCGCGGCCCCGCCACGCCCCACCGCCTGATCGAGGTCACGAGCCGCACCGCCCAACTCCTCGGCTTCCCGCCAAATGGACTAGCCCGCGTCCGCCTGCACGTGCTGCCGGCCGAAAGCCATGCGGCGGCCGATGCCCTGCCCGGGGCACCGAGTCTGGAGGTAGCAACCGCGCCACGCACCGGGGTTGCCGAACAACAGCTTGCCGCGCCCGCTGGGGCCGGCCGGGCCAGCGCCTTGCCGGCCACGCCGGTGTCGCAGCTCGCGCCGGCAGTGGTGTTGCCCGCCGCGCCACCTATGCGCCTGCCTGAAACCGCGACGCAAACCACACCGGAGCCCGGTAGCCTGTGGGTGCAGGTCGGAAGCTTCCTGGGCTATCGCTACGCCGCCATTCAGCGCGTCCGCCTCGCCGCCCTGCATCCGCAGATCGTTACCGGAGAGACCGCCGGCCAGCAGGAATTTCGTGTCCGACTCGGCCCGTTTGCGACTATCCCCGAGGCTGACACGGCGCTCGACCAGGCGCTCGCGGCAGGCGTGCCCGATGCCAGGATCGTCGTCGAAAGCGATGCGGAATGAGGGTCGCGAGAGAACCGGATGAAGCGTGACCGATCCCCAACCGTCACGGCCGGAGCCACATCCGTCATTGGCTGGCCTTGTGCCGGCCATCTCCCGCCCGTCCTGGCACCCCGGCCGCAACCCACCGGAGATGGCCGGCACAAAGCCAGCCATGACGGTGGGGGGAACTGAACAGGAGCCTCTCCGATGATCACCCGCCGTTCCGCCCTGCTTGGCTCCGCCCTGGGGGCGGGCTCGCTTATAGCCACCGGAGCCCAAGCCCAACGTCGTCCGGCGCTGCACGGGCATCCACTTGGCCCAGGCACCGGCAAGGACGAGTCCGACCAGCCACCCCTCAGCCCGGCCGAGACGCCGCTGGGTCCTGTAGATACCAAGGCGAAATGGGCCTTCATCCAGGACTTCAACACCCGCGCTGAGTTGCTGAATAAGAATGCCGACGAGCAGATGCCGCCGTCTTCGATGACCAAGCTGATGACCATTTACATCGTCTATCAGCGCCTCAAGGACGGCCGCCTCAAGCTCAGCGACCTGCTCCCTGTCAGCGAGGAGGCATGGCGCATGGGCGGTTCCAAGATGTTCGTGCAGATCGGCACCAGCGTCTCGGTCGAGGACCTGATCCAGGGCGTGGTCGTACAGTCGGGCAACGACGCCTGCATCGTGCTGGCGGAAGCAATCGCCGGCTCTGAGCAGCAATTCGTCGAGATGATGAACACCATGGCCAAGAAGCTCGGCCTGACGCATACCCATTACGCGAATTGCACCGGTTGGCCTGACCCCGACAACTACATGAGCGTTCGCGACATCGCCACGCTGGCCACCGATCTCATCCGCACCTTCCCGCAGTACTATCATTACGACTCGGAGAAGTCGTTCAAGTACAACAATATCGAGCAATACAATCGAAACCCGATGGTCCAGCGCGGCACCGCCGACGGACTGAAGACCGGGCACACCGAGGCAGGCGGCTACGGTCTCGTCGCATCCACATTGCGCGACGGCCGGCGCGTAGTCCTGGTGCTGAACGGGATGGACACCATGCGCGAGCGCGCCGAGGAGAGCGAGCGGCTGATGGACTGGGCGTTCATGAATTTCGACGATGTCACCCTGTTCGCCTCCGGCGATGCGGTGGAGCAGGCGCCGGTCTGGCTCGGCGTCACCCGCACAGTGCCGCTGGTGGGCGCGCATGGCGTGGTGGTGACGCTGCCACGAAACTGGCGCCAGACGGCGAAGGTCGACGTAAGCTACGATACTCCCGTGCGTGCACCGGTTGCGCTGGGAACGACGCTCGGCAAGCTCACGGTCAGTGGCCAGGGCGTGCCGCAGCAGCTAGAGGTGCCGCTGGTGGCGGGCGCCGATGTGCCGAAGCTCGGATGGCCTGGCCGCGCGGTGGCCGTGCTGGAGCACTATGTTGGTGTCGGCGGAAGCTGACCGGGCACCCCCTCGTTTCATCACGCTGGAGGGCGGCGACGCGGCGGGGAAGTCGACTCAGGCCCGGCTTCTTGCCGAAGCGCTGGCGGCGCGCGGCCTCGAGGTCGTGTGGACGCGCGAGCCCGGTGGTGCGCCAGGCGCCGAACGGCTGCGCGAGCTTCTGCTGGGCGGTGACGTGGCGTGGTCGCCGGCCGCCGAGACGCTATTGCATTTCGCGGCGCGCGCCGAGCATGTCGAGCGCACGATCCGCCCGGCGCTGGCCGCCGGGCGATGGGTCGTCTGCGACCGCTTCGCCGATTCCACGATGGCGTATCAGGGCTACGGGCAGGGCGCCGATCGGGGGATGATCGCCACGCTGACGCGGCTTATCGGTATTGTGCCGGACGTAACCTTCGTGTTGAACGTATCGCCGGCGGTTGCTACGGCTCGGCTTGCGGACCGTGGCGGGCGGGCCGATCGCTATCAGGCGATGGACGCCGCGTTCCACGCCCGCGTGGCGGACGGCTTTCGCGCGATCGCTCGCGCCGAACCGGAACGCTGCGTGCTGATCGACGCAGACGCACCGGTGGCGACGGTGCATGCGGCGATTATGGCCGGTTTGATGGGGCGCAGCCCTGTCGGGTAATGAATCCGGGTCCACCACCGCTGCGTGCCGATCGGCAATCTCCCCAAACGGCAGACCTTATTGCGCTCCCCGAGCTGCGCAAAGGACATGCAAGGGAGCGGCAGATGCGCCCATCATCCGCCGCCCCGTCTCGCAGTCGGCTCGCTCAGCTCGTCGCACTCGTTCGGAGCAAAGCAGCGATCTTGCCGCCGTCCGGGCTGCCAAGGCCGGTGCAGGCGTCCCACCCGATCGATGCCGCGAAGTCCCCATTATTGCCCTGCGTAACGTCGCGCAGCGCACCGGGCGCAGCATACAGAAGCGGGTTGACGAAGCCGACCGGGCTGCCCTTCGTCGCATTGATGCGCGCGATCAGGCCGGCCCATAGCGGTGCGACAGCGCTGGTCCCGCCGATCACCGTGTCGGTCCCGTCGATGCGCACGTCGTACCCGCTCGCCGGATCCGCATCGCCACTGACATCGGGAACGCCGCGCATGGTCAGCGCCGACGCGCCGCCCGACGTTCGAGTCACTTCCAGCCCGTCCTGCCAGGCCGGCAGTGCGAAGACGGTGCTGACCCCGCCACCACCCGCGCCACCCTGCGCACCGTCGTTCCACACCGTCTCGCTGATGATCGTGCTTCCCGATGCCTGTAGGCTGGTCCCCCCGCAAGCAAGCACATTCGGGCTCGATGCCGGGAAGTCGACATGGTCGCCGCCATCGGTCACGCCGTCGCTCGATCCGCTATCGCCGCAGGCGACGCAGACCGTGATGCCCATGGTTACCGCCGCCTGGAAGGCCGAATCGAAGGCGGTCATCGATTGCTGGGTCCAGGACGATTCCGGCTCACCCCAACTGATCGAGATGACCGACGGCTTGTTCGTCGAGTCATGGATCGCCGTGGTGATCGCATCGAGAAAGCCGGCATCCGTATTTGGCGCGAAATAGACGACAATATTCGCGTCCGGAATGATCGCACCGACCACTTCGATATCGAGCATCACCTCCCCATCCGGCCCGTTCGCATCGCCGGTCGGATGATTGTTCGCGTGGTCCACCGACACCACGGTGACTTTCGGAGCCGTGCTGAGTCCCAGACCCGAGAAATACGTGCGCAGATCCGCCGTGCGCTCGCCGCCGCCGAGTTCGATGATCCCTACGCACTCGCCGTTGCCGGTTCCGGGCGGGAACCCATACAGCGAAGCGATCTGCAGCGGCGTGAAGGATGTGGCGCTCCCGCCATTGGCGTGTCCCCGCGCGTTGCCGCGTGGTCGGCAGGCACGGAAATGCGGCTTTGCCACCGGCCGGTTGTCGAGCCCGAGCACAGCCTCGACGCGACCATTCAGTTCGTCCGGCAGATGCACGCTGCCGACCCGCCCGCGATACGATCCGCCGGGATGCTCGAACCGCTGCAGCTCCACGCCGAAGGCGGAATCGAACTGCGCGACCGTCCCTGACAGCACGACCGTGCGTCGTCCGACGTGCTCCTGCACAACCGCAAGCCCGTGCGCCTGGGCAAATTTCCTGACCGCTTCAACATCCTCGCTGTGGGCGCCGAATTGCCGCTCGAACTCCTCACGGGTGAGATGCCCGCGCGCTCCCTCCCGATGAGCGAGCTTGCTCACCCTCTCCTTCAGTGCGTCGGCGTTGCTGCGGCGGAGCACCAGGCTGACTTCAAGCCGCTCCGCCGGATCGGCCTTGCCGATGGCCTTCGCCCCTGGCAATGGCTGGCGTCCGCTGCCCTTGAGTGGATGTCTTGGCATTTTTTGTCTCCTCCTCCCGTTTGCAGTCTTGGGTGTTCGTCTGTAACGTGAAACCTTTTCACGAGAGTGTGATCTAATTCACATGTGCAATCGCAATGATCTCGTCCCGCCACAGCCAGCGTGGCTCGGGCGCCGCGTCACAGTCTGATCGGAAGCCGAAATCGACGCGGATCGTGTCCGACGGAACGATGGCGTCCTCCGACGGGACGACGGGGTTCATCGATCACAGGTGGCCGAAGACTTCCAGAGTGGCGATCGGAGCCTCGGACGGTGTCCCGCGGCGTTGCCCCCTCCCCCCAACCCCCGTCAGGGGAAGGGGAGTCGTTCACGCACCCGCGGCGCCAGCCGGTTCAACGTCGACGCGTGTGTCGTTGAAGCAGGCGCCCTCCGCCAGGTCGGCACGCTGCTCCGCCGAGACCAGCGCCGAGATCGTTTGTCCGGTGCGGCTGGTGGAGAGCCATGCGCCTTTCTCGCAAGCGACCACGCCCGGGCGTACCGCATCGGTAACCGCAAGCGGTAGGATTACCTCGCCGAGCTCGTTCCAGATCCGTACCTCATCGCCGGTACGAAGCCCTCTGGGCGCCGCATCCTGGGGATGCATCCGGAGCGCCGGCGGAGCAGCCGACGGCGCAAGACCGCCAAGCGTCGACGAGATGCGCCTGTCGGAGGCCGGCGAGATCAATGACAGCGGCAACGCGGAGGGTCCGTTCCGCCACGACGGCAGCAGAGCTGTGTCACCCCAGCGCGCGGCAAGCGCCTCGGATTTCAGCTCGATCTTGCCCGAGGGCGTGGCGGGACGCACGTTTTCGAACAGCACCAGGTCCTTGCCGTCCGGTCCTTTCATCTGCAACGCCTGAGTCGTCGATATGCAGCTCGGGCGGATGCCGCCCAGGCGAGGATCGACGGGATCGATGGCGTCGTCCATCAGCTCGGCGTCGGTCGCCGCGAAGCAGGCATCGTCGAAGCCGAACCGGGCCGCGAGGCGGCGGAAGATCTCGGTGTTGGGCAGCGACTCGCCGACCGGCGGGATGACCGGCTCGGCCCGCTGCAGCCAGTGGTGGCCATAGGATGGATACAGGTCGTCGCACTCGAAATGGCTGGCGGCCGGCAGCACCACGTCGCAATGCACCATGGTCTCGGTCATCGACAGCTCGATGCCGACGGCGAACACGTCCTCGCGCGCCAGCCCGCGCCGCATCAGGTTCTGCTCGGGATGTACCACGATCGGATTGTGGTTGTAGATGAACAGCGCGCGCAGCGGCGGGTCGATGTCATCGAGCGCGAGATGCCGGCCGACGTCGATCAGGTTGATAGTGCGCGTACCGGCGGGCATCAGGTCGGAGCGCTGTAGTCTGGCGACCGTCTTAGGGAACGCACTTCCGGCGCCCAGCACAATGCCGCTGCCCCGGCCGAGCTTGCCGAGCAGCGCCGGCAACGCGATCGCTGCGCGGATGCCGCTGCCGCCGTTGCGCCCGCGCTCGAGCCCGTTGCCGGGGGACAGCACAAGCCGCTCGGCCTCGGCCATCCAGTGCACGAGGGTCAGAATCTGCTCCTCCGTCAGGCCGCACGCGTCGGCCGCCCGCGCCGCCGGCCAGGCGCGCGCCAGCGCCATGAAGTCCTCGAAGCCCAGTACGTGGCGGGCGATGAAGTCGCGGTCGAAGGCACCTGCGCGCTCGAGTTCGGCGGCCAGCGAGAAGGCCAGCAGCACGTCTGTGCCAGGTCGCAACGCGAGATGCAGATCCGCCTGCCCGGCGATCTTGGTACGCAGCGGATCGATCACCACCAGCCGGCCGCCTTTGCGCTTGGCATGGCGAATGCCGCGCACCACGTGCAGGTTGGTGACCGTCGCGTTGTTGCCCCAGACGACATTCAGGTCCGCATGTTCGGCGAACTCCGGCGGGCACCCCGGCGCGGCGCCATAGGTGCCGGCCCAGGCCTCGCTGCGCACCCCGCCGCACAAGCCCCGCCGGTAAAGCTGGGTGGCTCCCAGCCGGTTGAAGAACCGCATCGACATGCTGTCGCCAGAAAGGAAGCCATGCGGCCCGGCGTAATTGAACGGCATGACCGCTTGTGGCCCGAAGCGGCGGATCACCTCCTCGACGCGTCCATACACCTCGTCCAACGCCGCGTCCCACGAGATGCGCTCGAACTGTCCTGAGCCCTTCGGACCGGTGCGGCGCAGCGGATGCAGCAGCCGCCCTGGGCCGTGCACAAAGCCGGCCATGTCCTGCGCTACCTTGTTGCAGATGACGCCATCGGTGTAGGGCGCCGCGCTTGAGCCGCGAACCTTGACGATGCGCTCGTGCTCCACCGTGACGCTCAGGCTGCAGGTGTCGGGGCAGTCGAAGGTGCAGACGCTGGGGCGTTCGTCGAGTGACACGATCATTCTCCTGGCCACTGGCGGGTGATCGCTGAGAGTAGCTCAAGCCCGGCTTTGCCACCAGCGTCGGACCAAGGCTTCGGTCCCGGCCGAAGCGTTCGTGTGCATCGTCTCACCTCCACGGGCATTAGTGCGGCAGGTATTCCGAACGTCCCGAAAGGTCGCCGCCGCATGTCCTCCTGCACTCCGCACGCGCAAGTCAGCCGCCGGTCATGGGCATACCGACTCCTGGGGTATGCGGTCTTGATGCTGTTCGTCGGCACGACGATCCCAACGCCGCTCTACCGGGTCTATCAAACGAAGCTCGGCTTTTCTTCCGGCGTGCTAACATTGCTGTTCGCAGTGTATGTGTTCGCGCTGCTGCCACTGCTGATGGTGGTGGGGGGCATTTCCGATCGCATCGGGCGGCGTCCGCCGCTGCTCGCCGGGTTTGCCGCTGCCGCCGCCGGATCCATCCTGTTTGCAGTAGGAAATGGGCTGGGGTCGCTGTTCATCGCGCGCATTTTGCAGGGTATCGCCACCGGGTTGATTGCCCCTGTTGCGACCGCCGCGTTGGCCGAGCTGCAACCGGCGGATGATACCGGCAAGGCCGCTTATCTGGCCTCGGCGGCGAATGTCGGCGGGGCGGCGATCGGTCCGGCGTTTGGGGGGGTGCTCGCGCAGTATGCGCCGTGGCCGATCGTGCTTCCCTATCTCGCCCATCTGTTGCTCATGATCCCGGTTGTCGCGCTCGCGGCGACGCCGGAGACGGTCACGGCTCGTCGGCCGTTCGTGCTGGAGCTGCGTCGTCCGCAGGTGCCGCGCGAGATTCGACGGGAGTTCCGGCTGTCAGCCGCCGTGTCGTTCACCGTGTGGGCGGCGACCGCGCTCTATCTGACGTTGGCGCCCAGCTATGTGGCGAAGCTGCTCGGCCTTGCCAACCTGGCGGCCGGCGGTGGGATCGTTTGCCTGATGCTCGGTGCTTCGGCGTTGGCGCAGACGGTGCTGCGCCGGCTGCCGCCGCGTATCGGCATGGCAACGGGGCTGGGTACCCTGATACCCGGCTTGGGCGGTGTCGTCCTGGCTGCGCCGCTACACTCGGCGCCGCTGCTGTTCGCAGCGACGCTTATCGTCGGGCTTGGGCAAGGCTTGGCGTACGTGAGCAGCCTCACTCTGCTCAATGGGATTGCGCCGGAGCAGCAGCGCGGCGATGTCACGGCCGCCTTCTATGTCGTAACTTATGTCGGCGTGGCCTTGCCGGTGATCGGTGTGGGCTTCGGCGCACAATTGATTGGGCTGTTCGCGGCGGTGGCGGTGTTTGCGGCGTTGGTTGGGGCCAGTGCGCTTGGCCTGGTCGTGGCGACCGTGCGCGAGATGGCCGGAGCAATGAACCAACGATGACCTCGCGCCGGCGCAAGCCCGGTTCGGTACGTGGCCTGGAGGCGCTCGGTCGCGTCAGGCTGTCGCGCTCGTTCTTCATGCGGGATTTCCTCTATAGCGAGATCGCCAACCTGCATGGGATTCCCAACATGCCGGATCATCCGGATCTCGCCATCGCGGCGGGGCGGCGACTTTGCGAGGAACTGCTGGAGCCGCTGGTCAGCGTGTTCGGCAGGCTGGCGATCCGTTCGGCGTACCGCTCGCCGGCGGTCAACGAGTTCGGCAATGAGCATGGACTGAGTTGCGCCTCGAACAAGCGCAATGCGGCGCGCCACATCTGGGACCGCCGGGACGCCGAGGGCTGTATGGGGGCCGTCGCTTGCGTGGTCGTGCCGTGGTTCGCCGACCGTTACGCCGAGGGGGCAGACTGGCGGGCGATGGCGTGGTGGGTCCACGATCATCTGCCGTACAGCCACCTGGAGTTCTTCCCCAAGCTCGCCGCCTTCAACATCGGCTGGCACGAGCGCCCGCGTCGGCGGATCGATAGTTTCATCGCGCCGCGCGGTTGCCTTACCCGGCCTGGAATGGCGAACCACGCCGGCGATCATTCGGTGTACTATCCGGGATTTCCTGAGGCAAACGCCGGTTTCACCTCTCCCGCGTGCGGGGGAAGTCGGGTCGCGACGCGATCCGCGTGAGTGTCTCGCCCGCTCCGGCACCCTCGCCCGCTTTGCTCCGCGCGGCGACCTCTTCCGCCAAGCGGGCGAGGTGAATTGGGTGCGCCGTCATTCCCCCGAATCGACGTTCGGGGCCAGACTTGCGGCAACCGAGTCGGCTGCGAATGCGCCGGGTCATCCTGTTCGGTTCGACGCTGTTGAAGCCGCTCTGGCTGACTCTGGCCACCACCGCACAGCGTGGGCGTCCCGCAGGACGCCCAGAAACTGCAAAGGAGAGCCCAACAATGACGCGACGGGATGTGCTGGGCCGGTATCGACACCTGCGCTCGATCAGCAAGCATCATCACCATACCATCCTGACGTTTCTGGCTCAGCCCACCATCCTGGAACATGCGAAGCATCTGGGAATGCGGGATCGTCAAACGGTGATCGCGGACAGCGAGGAAGAGTTGACACTGGTGTTCGACCTGGCCATCCACACCGCCAGAGAAGGCCGAACCCGAGCCATCGATCGCTACACGAGGGCAGCGGGGCTGCGATCCGACTCGGACGATGGGCTCGTGCTGGAAGCGATGTGCCGCGCGCGGTTCTCGCTGTGGCGGATCGCCCGCCGACATGACATATGCGGTCTGGTGATTGATGACCTGATCCGCCAGGCAGAGACTTGGCTGGTCGATGAAGGGCTGGAGAAGAGCGGCGCGGCTGGCATGTGCTTTGCGAGTCGGGTATATAAGCCTGACCAATTCGCCATGACGAGTGGCGTTATTGTCCCCGTCGATCGGCCGATGCTGGAGGAGGTGCTGACTGATGGCAGGGCCTGCCGGCACGCAGATCCCGAGCGTGTCGCCGATGATCCGCGTTTCGCCGCGGCGATCTACCGTGCCGCGGTGGAGGCTGGGCTTATGGATAGAGTCGCGTTCTGTTGAGCGATCCGGTCAGCGATCAGTTGTTAGTTTCATTCTGACCATTGACCGCGGCGGGTCGGTAGTCTTCGGGTGAGCGCGGCTGTGGCGGTGCGCGTGAAGAACTATGGTGCACCGCCGGCACGGTCCCCTCCCCCCATCGATTCGCTTCGCGGCATCGATCCGCTTTGCGGCTCGATCCTCCCGCAAGGGGAGGGGCTTATGGAGGCGTGATGCGGCTGGTCGGGGTTGATTTCGGCACTACCAACAGCGTGATCGCGGTGCTCGATGAGGGTGGGGCCACGCTCGCCCGCTCGGTGCTTTGCTTCTGGCTGGAGCCGTTCGGCGCGAGCCAGCAGTTTCGCTATGCTGCAGGCGCGGAGGCTGTTCGAGCCTATCTCGAAGACCCGCTCGACAGTCGGCTGATACTGTCGATGAAGACGTTCCTTGCGCAAAAGAGCTTTGAAAGCACGCGCATATTCGGACGCAACTATACACTCGAGCGGCTGGTGGCGACGTTTCTGCGTGAGCTTCTGCCGGCAATAGGGGACGGGGCCACGGTCATAGCCGGACGTCCGGTGCGGTTCGCCGGTGAGAGGGCGGATGATGCGCTCGGGGAGAGGCGATTGCGAGCCGCCTTTGCGGACGCGTCGCTCCCGGTGCTGGACGTTGTGCTCGAGCCGGAGGCTGCCGGATGGTTCTTTATGCGCACGCTCTCCAGGCCCACCACCGTGTTGATCGGCGATTTTGGTGGCGGCACGAGCGACTTCTCGGTGCTGCGCTTTACCCCCGGTCGAGGCATCGCGGCATTCGGCCATGCGGGGATCGGAATCGCCGGCGATGCGTTCGATTATCGCATTATAGATCGCGTTATTGCGCCACGCCTTGGTAAGGGCGACACTTATACCATAATGGGCAAGGAGCTGCCGGTTCCGCCCGAATATTTCACCAGCTTTGCGCGCTGGCATCGGCTTTCGATGATGCGTACGCCACGCACGCTGCGCGAAATTGGTTCGGTGGCGCGTACCGCCGCGCATCCCGAGCGGCTTCAGGCGCTGATCCGACTGATCGAGGGGGAACACGGCTACCGGCTGTACCAGGCCGTGGCGGCAGCGAAGATGGCACTCTCCCACCAGGAACGCACCATCTTGCGCTTCCGTGAAGCGGGTCTCGCGATCGAGGCACCGATCAGCCGGGCCGAATTCGAGACTTGGATCGCCGAGGATCTGAGCCGGATCGGCAGCGCGGTCGATGCGGCGCTCGAGGCGGCGGCGGTCAGGCCGAACGACATTGACCGTGTGTTTCTCACCGGAGGCACTTCCTTCGTGCCGGCGGTGCGGGGGCTGTTTTTGCGCCGCTTCGGGCCAGAGCGGGTCTCCGCGGGCGATGAGTTCGTGTCGGTCGCAGAGGGGCTTGCGTTGGCCGGCCGCGACCGGGTCAAGGCGGAGTGACCGAGTGACGGTGCGAGCCTGACTTGCCGAAGCGAGGAAAGCCGCGCTGGGCCACTGAGTTTCCGAAGGTATGGTATCGGTCACAATAGATACCGGTGAAGCCGACCAATGCCTTGTGTTGCCGGCGCCCAAAATCTTCGCGAGCCGCGGGAATTGTGGTCAGCCAGTCGGTCGTAAGCTTTCGTGTGCGGAGTTGGCTCGCCCAGGCTCCTGCGCCACGACGGACTTGCGCAATGCGAGCGGGCGGTGCTTGTGCCTGCGCGCAGCAAGTAAAGCTTTCAGCACGGAGGAAGGCGGAGAACACGGTGACCACGGAGCAGCAAAATGGAATGCGCCTATCCGGAGGCGTCCTGTACTTCGTCTCCGTGATCGCCGGTGTTCTCCGCCTTTCTGGTGACCGGCCCCGAGATATCTGCCATCCAACTTTGTCCGGATGCTGCCAAGCCCGAGTGACTGCGGGAGCATATTTCTTGGGCTGATGTCAGCAGCCCTTGAGGCCGGTCGATCCCAACAACGGCCGCTGCCGCACGCTTGTGCGAATCAGGACGGCGGGGCTGGCCGTGCGCCAGCCCCGTTCGGTGCTTTGTGTGTGAAGGCGCTGGGGTGCGTTACGGGCCCGGCCCCCTCCGCCTGACCCCCCTCCCGCAAGGGGAGGGGGAATTCGGGGGGCGCTGGCCATGGGGGATGCGTGATGATGGGATTGCCGTCTTCGTCGAAGGGAATGGGCAGGTCGTCGGGGATGGCGGTGGGGTCAGCGTCGGGCAGGCGGGTCACGTAAAGAGTGCAGAGGCTGCCGTGGTAATCCGTGACGGCGCGGCGCAGTTCCTCGTGCGTGGCAGGATCCATCTGGGCGGGCATGATGCCGAGATCGAGGCAGATATCGACGAGGACGGCGCCGATCGGACGGCGACGGTCCTCGGCGGCGACCTGCTCGAGGGTGGGCGGGGTGTCGAGGGAGGGAGCATGAGCCGGGTCGTGCAGA
>Ga0335074_10006223_pt1 | contig 16554 bp, 13 predicted proteins | sample Lox_Sample_23_FD_206715 | JGI IMG/M metagenome (GOLD analysis project Ga0335074, IMG submission 206715) | Soil microbial communities from Loxahatchee National Wildlife Refuge, Florida, United States - Lox_Sample_2.3 | ecosystem: Environmental > Terrestrial > Soil > Wetlands | place: USA...
GCTACCTCCCTCTGGCCATGCTCGGCATCACCCTCGCCGCGCCGCTGGTCATGCTGATGCTCGCCGCAACCGACCAGATGTCCTCGGTCGTGGCCGCAGCCGGCCCCGGCGGTGGGACCGGCTTCCTGACCCACGCGGCCGGTGTAGCCGGACGCGCGACTTCGATCGACGGATCGCCGTTCTTCGCCGTCGTGCTCGGTCTGCTCACCCTGCTGGCTGCCGTGGCCCTCGTCCTCGAGATGCTGATCCGGCAGGCCGCGGTGTACGTCGTCGTCCTGATGCTGCCCCTGGCCTTCGCCGCGCTGGTGTGGCCGGCGAGACGCGTCTGGACGGTTCGCATGGTCGAGGTGCTGGTCGGGCTCATCCTGTCCAAGTTCGTGATCGTCGCGGTGCTTTCGATGGCCGGAGCGGCGTTGGGCTCGGATGGCGGAGGGGTTGTGACGCTGCTCAGCGCGATGGCGCTCGTGATGTTCTCGGCGTTTGCTCCGTGGACTCTGCTTCGTCTGCTTCCCCTGACCGAGCTTGCCGCGGGTGCCGCCGGGGCCCTCCGGGCCGAGGCTCCGCGCCTGCCGCTGGCCCGAGTCGCCGGCTGGGGCGCCGGGGCTACAGCCGAAGCGGCGCTGGCGCTGCCAGGACTGATACGCAGCCGGGCCGAGGCGAGCGCCGACGTGGGCTTCGGGGGACACGACGCGGCGGCCGACGCCGCCGAGAATGAAGAACCCCACAGCGCCGAGACGGGTGAGGCCGGGGTCGCATCAGAGCCTGAGCCATTGACGACGGGTGCGGCCGGAGCCGCCGCGACCCGGCAAGCAGATGAACCTGGAGACCGGGATCGAGACCCAGGGGGTGGCCACGAGCCGGGCGCGAGCACGGGCGCCGGCGCTGTCACGGACGCACGCGCGAGCACGGGCGCAGGCGCGGACATAGGCGAGACCGAGCCACGACAGCGACTTCCGGGCCTGCCCGACGCCTACCAGGCCCGCGACGACGAATGGCCGCCGATGGCAGCCGGATCCGGCGACTGGGGCGGCCCGGCCGCGTACCGGCGCCCCTCGCAGCCGGGTTGCACCCAGGATGACGGAAGCGATCCAGCCGGCGGGCGAGGAGGAGAGCTCGGCGAGCTGCGGCCGGAGGGGCAGGACGACCCGGACGGCGCACTGTGAACCAGGAGCGCCTCACCTATCGGTTCGGGCCGCTCGAGCGCCGCGGCCTGCTGGGACCGGTTCGCGCCGGACAAGCGCTGACGCTGGCCGCCGGGGCCCTCGTCGCGATGGTCGCGCTCGACCGCTCACCCTCGGCCCTCGGGGCGATGGCCGGGCTCGCCACCCTTGCCATTGCCACGCTGGTGGCGACGGTGCGATTCGGCGGCCGCTGCGCCGAGGAGTGGACGCCCGTGATCGTCGCCTTTCTCCTGCGTCTCTCGCGGCGCGCCACCAGGTTTCGCTCCCGCGCGCCGCAGCTCGGGGTGAGGTGGCGCGGTGGATCAGGCGACCAGCCAGTGGCCGAGCCCGCGCCCGATGTTCCAGAGGTACTCCGCGGGCTGGCGCTCGATGAGGTCAACTATCGCGACCGGACTGTCGGGGTCCTGTCGGAGATGAAGGGCCGGCGCCTGACCGCTGTCCTGGCCTGTCGGGTCGTCTCCTTCGCGCTGCTCGACGCCGAGTCCCAGGAACGGCGGCTCGCCCGCTGGGGGCACGTACTCGCCTCGGCGGCCACGGATCCGATCAGGCGGATCCAATGGATCGAGAGGACGGCGCCGACGCAAGGGGACGAGTTGGCGCGGTGGCTGCACCACGCTCGTGATCCGGCGGTGCCGCTGCGGGGAGCGCCCATGATCGAGTCCTACCTGGAGCTGATCGAGAACACCGCGCGGGTGATCCATGATCACGAGATCCTGGTCGCCGTCCAGGTGGACGGCGCCCGGATGCGCCACCGCCGGTCGGTGAGTGTCTCTGAGGCGCTCGTGGAGCAGGCCGAGCGCGTCGCCCGCGGCCTGGAGGCCGCCGAGATCACGGTTCTCGGCGCCCTCAGCCGGGGACAGCTGGCGCGGGCGCTGCGGACAGCCTTCGATCCGTTCGCGCGCGGCGAACTGGCCACGCTCGAAGCGGTCGATCCCCACCGCGACGGCTTGAGCGACACGGCAGCCTGGCCCCTCGGCGCCCAGGAGGCATGGGACCACTACCGCGCCGACGGGGCGCAGCATGCCACGTACTGGATCTCGGGCTGGCCACGGGTCGAGGTGTCCCCGATGTTCATGGATGCGATGCTGGGCGGCACGCGGGCGGTACGCACGGTCGCGGTGACCTTCGAGCCGATCCCAGCGGAGCGCTCGACGCGTGAGGTGGAGGCCGCCATCACGCGCGATCGCGCCGACAGCGAGCTGCGGCGGCGCTTCGGCCAGGCTGAGACCGCTCGCCAGCGCCAGGCACAGGAGGCCGCGATGCGCCGGGAGGCCGAGCTCGCCGCCGGACATGGCGAGGTCCGCCTGGCCGGGTTCGTCACGGTCAGCGGCCGCAATGATGAGGATCTGCGCCGGGCCTGCGGCGACGTGATGGAGCATGCGGCACGGGCGCGTCTCGAGCTGCACCGGCTGTACGGGCAGCAAGCCGAGGCGTTCACGTTCACCCTGCCCCTGGCGCGCGGGCTGCGATGAGAATCGCTTCGGCTCAGCGGCCCGCGCACCGCTTCACGACGCGTCACGCCCAGGCCATTTACCCATTCACCGCCGCCGGAGGCTTCGCCGGCCGCGGCGCGTTCATCGGCCGGGACGCATCCGGAGGCGCGTTCTGCTTCGACCCCTGGGTCCTCTACGGAGACGGCACGCTGGACGATCCGAACGCGATCATGATCGGCAAGATCGGCCAGGGCAAGAGCGCGCTGGTGAAGACCTTCCTGTGGCGGATGCTGCTGTTCGGCCGCCGCGCCTTCGTCCTCGACGTCAAGCGCGAGTACGGGCCCCTCTGCGACGCGGTCGGCGTCAAACCGATCTCGCTGGTTCCGGGCGGTGCTGTGCGCCTTAACCCGCTTGCCTCGCGCCCGGAGACCCACGCCCAGATTGAGCTCCTGCGAGCGATCACGGCCAGCGCGGTCGGCGAGCCACTCAGCCAGGCCGAGGCGGCGGCGCTGCGGGAGGCGCTGCTCACCGCCCGGCTTCGGGACAGGGAGCCGACCCTCCCGGCGATCGCCGCCATTCTCTTCGCGCCGCCCACGGACATGGCCGAGCGCCTGCGAACCACCCCGGAGCGTCTGGCGGCCGATGCGCGCCGATCCGCGCTGGCGCTGCAGGATCTGTGCGAGGGACCGCTGCGAGGGATGTTCGACGGTCCGACCTCGAGGGGCATCGATCTCGACGCGAGACTGCTCGTGCTCGATCTGCATGCCGTGCGCGACTCTCCGGCCGTCGGGATTCTCATGGCCTGCGCCAGCGCATGGATCAGCGCGATGCTGGCGCGGATGTCCGAGCGCCCCGGGCGCGAACGGCTGATCAACGTGGCCGACGAGTCCTGGAAGATCATCCAGCACACCGGACTCGGCGAGTGGTTCCAGGCCAACTTCAAGCTGGCCCGCCAGTTCGGCGTGATGAACCTGGTCGTGCTGCACAAGCTCGCCGACCTCCAGGCTGCCGGGGATGCCGGTTCGCGAGCGGCCCGGATCGCGGAGGGGCTGATCGCGGATGCCTCGACGCGGATCATCCACCACCAGGACGAGAGCCAGATCGCCGTCACCCGGGCCCTCCTCGGCCTCTCGGAGACGGAAGCGCGACTGATCTCGATGCTGTCACCGGGCCAGGCGCTGTGGCGTGTGGGCGCCCGATCGTTCGTCGTCCAGCACTACCGATCGCGCCTGGAGAGACGGCTGACCGACACCGACGCCCGGATGCGGATCGACAGCGGGGGCCAGTCGGAGCTCGAGCGAGGCGCCGCGCCCGGAGAAGACCGTGGGTCCTGACCGTCCGGCTGCGGTCGGCGAGGTCGCCGCGCTGGCCGCTGTCGCCGGACTGGCGGGGGCGCTGTTGCTGGTGTGGGCGTGGGGCGGGCTGGCCGGCGTGCTGTTTGGCACCGGCTGGCCGCGACTGTCCAGCGGCCAGCTCCTTGGCGTGCTCGTGCGCCTCCCGGATCACCTGGCGAGCCCGGCCCTGGCTTGGCCGGACGCCGCCCGCGGCCGCATGCCCGGGGCGCTCGGACTTTACGGGGCGCTCGCCCTCCTCCTGGGCGGCGGCGGCCTTGTGGTCGCCGCCGCCGCCCGCCTGGCGCTCCCGCGCTGGCGTCCGGCGGCCGGCGCCAGGTGGGCATCGCGTCGGGAGCTGCGCGCCCTTGGCGACCATCGCCTCCGGCAGGGCCGGCTCGTGCTCGGTCGTCATCGCGGCCGTCTTCTCTTCGCCGAACGCCGCCATGCCCTGGTGGCCTTCGGCCCTCCGCAGTCGGGCAAGTCGGCCGGGCTCGCGATTCCGGCCCTGCTGGAGTGGGACGGTCCGGCCATCGCCTCCTCGATCAAGACCGATCTGCTGGCCTCGACGCTCAGCCGCCGCCGGGAGCTGGGCGACGCGCTGATCTTCGACCCCTTCGCGCTGAGCGGGCAGGCTTCCCATACGTGGTCACCACTGCGAGCGGCGGCCACCTGGGACGGCGCGCTGGAGGTCGCGTGGCGGATGAGTGCAGCCGGTGAGCTCGACCAGCGCGGCGTCGAGGGTGGGGATTTCTGGGCCGTCGCGGCCGAACAGCGACTGGCGCCGCTCCTCTACGCCGCGGCGAGGACGGGCGGGCGCATGGAGCAGGTGGTCGGCTGGGCCTACGGCCAGGCGAACCGTGCACTGGAGGACGCGCTCGACGACGGCGCCCGGGAGGCCCGCACCGAATCGGAGCGAGCCGACGCACAGGCCGCCTACGACGCGGTGCGGGCCTTTCAGGCGCAGGCCGATCGCACTCGATCCTCAATCGAGGCGACCGCCCAGGCCCTGCTGCGGGCCTACCGCTTCACCCGCGTGGCACGCTCGGCGCATGGCTGCCAGATCACGCCTGACCGCCTGCTCGATGGCCACGGCACTCTGTACCTGATCGGCGATGCCAAGGCCTCGAAGCTCTTGAGGCCGATTTTCCTCAGCCTCCTCTCCGAGGTCATCGACCGCGCCTACGCCCGCGCCAATGAGGACGGCGGACAGCTGGCGCTGCCCCTTCTCGTCTGCCTGGACGAGGCCGGCAATGTCGCGCCCCTCCCCCAGCTGGCCGAGATCGCCTCCACGGCGCCGAGCCACAACATCCAACTCGTCTCGATCTTCCACGACCTGGCCCAGGCCCGCAGCCGCTACGGGCAGCAGGCCGAGACAGTCGTCAACAGCCACCGCGCACGAATGCTGCTCCCTGGCATCGCCGACCTCGAGACCCTCCGGTACTTCTCCGGGCTCGTCGGCGAAGAGGAGGCCCGTGAGCTGACCCGCACCACCGGCGCCACGGGCGCCACCCGGTCAACCGCGCCGCGCCGCCGGCCGCTGGCCGCTGCCGAGGCGCTGCGACAGCTGCCCGATGGCGATGCGCTGCTCCTGTACGGACGCCTGCCTCCTGTGCGGCTTCGCCTCAGGCTGTGGTTCAAGGATCGCCGTCTGCGCGCGCTCGCCGCTGGTGGCCAGAACCCGTCGAATCCGTTCCGAAGGCGAGGTGTCCCGTGACTGGCGAGCCTCCCCCAGACGACGAATGGGCAGAGAGCGGGGACGACGATCTGCCCCTGGGGCCGGATGGGATCCCGCGCGATGACCCCCAGTTCGCCGGCCGCCACCCGGAGGATCCCCGGCCGGACGACTGGCCCGAGGGTGACCCTCAGCGCTGGCCCCTCGACTGGCGCGGGTTGTACCCGCGGGAGCGGTGGATCTGGTTTGAGCGGTTGTGGGGCGACGTATGCACGCTGCGCCAGCGCTACCGCCTGCCCGTCCGCTCTCGCTGGTGGGAGGACTCGGTCCAGGTGGAGGCACTGGCGGCACTGAGCGCCTGGACCGCGCGCTACGACTCGGGGGAATGGGACGATCCGCCTGGAAAGCTGTCGCTCCTGTTCGAGCTCGAGCGGCTCGAGTCCCTGTTGCGCGACGGACACGAGCCCTTCCATCCGGATCGCGATCGAGTCGCTTTCGATATGCACCTGCTGGAGCTCGGGTGCCAGCCACCCCCGGGAGAGGGGCTGAGAGACGCTGGATGGTGAGCCGACCCGGGGCCAGGGGCACGCGAGCATGGGATAGTTGGCCTCGGGCGAAGTCCGCCTGTCTCGCTTGCCGAAAAAAGGAGATCTGGAATGGCGATGGACCGGCAGGACCAGCAGAGCCACCGGCGGAGCCCGATCCCGAGGCCCGTGCACCACGGAAAGAACGATGACCTCGTCCCCATCTACGAGCTGCCAAAGACGGGGATGGACAGCGAAACCGCCTACGAGCTGATCACCAACGAGTTGCTCCTCGACGGACAGGCCCGGCTGAATCTGGCCACGTTCGTGACGACATGGATGCCGTCCACCGCCGAACGCCTCATGGCGCACACAGCCGACAAGAACATGATCGACAAGGACGAGTATCCCCAGACAGCGCAGATCGAGGCGCGCTGCGTGAACATGATCGCGCGCCTGTGGCACGTACCTGAGTGTGAGCAGGCCACGGGATGCTCCACCACCGGATCCAGCGAGGCGGCGATGCTCGCCGGGATGGCGCTCAAATGGCGCTGGCGGGCCCGGCAGGAGGCGGCCGGTAAGCCGGCCGACAGGCCGAACCTCGTGATGGGCGCCAACGTCCAGGTCTGCTGGGAGAAGTTCTGCCGCTACTGGGAGGTCGAGCCGCGACTCGTACCGATGGAGGGCGAGCGCTTCCACCTCGGTGCCGAAGAAGCGGTGGCGGCGTGCGACGAGAACACGATCGGGGTCGTCGCCATCCTGGGATCCACGTTCGACGGCAGCTACGAGCCGATCAAGGACATCGCCGCAGCGCTGGACCGGCTCGAGTCCGACCAGGGTCTGGATGTGCCCCTCCACGTCGACGCGGCCTCGGGCGGATTCGTGGCTCCGTTCATCCAACCCGATCTCGAGTGGGACTTCCGGATTGAGCGCGTGCAGTCGATCAACGCCTCCGGCCACAAGTACGGCTTGATCTACCCGGGCATCGGCTGGGCGATCTGGCGCGACGTCGAGGCGCTGCCGCGGGATCTCATCTTCGACGTGAATTACCTGGGCGGGAACATGCCGACATTCGCCCTGAACTTCTCGCGCCCGGGCAGCCAGGTCATCACCCAGTACTTCACGTTCACGAGCCTGGGCTTTGAGGGCTACCAGCGGGTGATCCAGCATGCCCAGGACGTCGCGATCCAGATCGCGAAAGGCGTCGAGGACCTAGGGCCGTACCGGCTGATCTCCCGCGGCGACGAGCTGCCGGTGTTCGCCTTCACCCTGAAGGACGGCGTCGACAAATACACGGTCTTTCAGCTCTCAGCGCGCATCCGCGAGCGAGGCTGGCTCGTGCCCGCCTACACCTTCCCGGAGAACCGCCAGGACCTGAGCGTCCTGCGCATCGTCGTCCGGGCAGGAATGAGCCACAACATGGCTGACCTGCTGCTCGAGCACATGCAGGAGGTGACCGACGACCTCGAGTCGCTCGACGCGCCGTTGCCGAGGCGCAAGGCCGGACCCCGGGAGGCGTTCCGCCACTGAGCCCGCACGCTGGCGCGCGTTTGGCTTGCGGTCAGAGCCGCCCGGCCAGTTCGGCCCCCGCGGCCTGGAGCTGAGCGAGCGTCCCGGCTTCCAGGACGACCTGCAGGTCGAGGATCCGCCGACCGAACAGGTCGAGGTCCAGCCGGCCGACGACCGCATGACACGGAACCCCGGCCTGCCGTGCCCGGGTGGCCACCTCCGCTACCACCTTCCCCACCAGGCTCTGGCGATCGAGCTTCCCCTCTCCGGTGACCACGGCCCGCGCTGACCGCATCCGCGCGTCGAAGCCGACGGCATCGAGGACGAAGGCGGCGCCCGGCACCAGTTCCGCGTCGAAGCAAGCCCACAGCCCGCCGGACAGACCCCCGGCCGCGCCGGTGAGCGGCACACCGCGCGGATCTCGAGCGAACCCTTCGGCCACGCGGCGCAGACGCTCGCTCAGCTTCCGTACCTGCTCAGGCGAGGCGCCCTTCTGCGGAGCGAATACCGCCGCCGCCTCTTCGAACGGGGTCCGCACGTCGCACAGCACGACGAGCCGCGCCGCGCCGATGCCGCCCGCCTGGCCCAGCGCACGACAAGCTCCGACCCCACCGTCCGTGGTCGCGCTGCCGCCAACCGCGACGTAGATCGTCCGTGCCCCGGCGTCGACGGCGGCACGGATCAGCTCGCCGGTCCCGTACGTGTCGGCCGCGACAGCATCACGTTCGCTCGCCGCCACGAGGCCAAGGCCGCTGGCCGCGGCGCTCTCCACGAGCGCCACCGGTCCGGCCAAGCCGAAGCAGGCTTCGACCGGCCTTCCGAGCGGATCGCTGACCACCACGCTCCGTCGCTCCAGTCCCAGCGCCGGAGCGAGCAGGTCCATCGTGCCCTCGCCGCCGTCGGCCAGCGGGCAGAGATCGACTGGCCAACCCGCCTCAGCCAGACCCCAGCCCACGGCTTGCGCCACCTCGCCCCCTGACAAGGTGCCCTTGAAGCTGTCGGGCGCCACCAGCACGCGGGTCGGGATTCCCTTGGGCGCCATGCGCGTCATGCTGTCAGGCGATGGCACGCGACTTCACGGTGGTGCAGGCGGCCGGACGCGAGATACAGGTGTCCAACCCGCAGAAGGTGTACTTCCCGGAGGCCGGCTTCACCAAGTTGGACGTGGTCGAGTACTACCTCAAGCTCGCGGAGCCGACCCTGAACCACCTGCGCAACCGTCCGACGGTGCTCAAACGCTTCGTCGACGGCGCCGCCGGCAAGCCGTTCTTTCAGAAGCGGATCCCCGACACCGCGCCGGAATGGCTCCAGACCACGACGGTCACCTTCCCCAGCGGTCGCACGGCCCGTGAGCTGCTCCCCAACGACGCCGCGCATCTGGTGTGGGGCGTGAATCTCGGCGTCATCGACTGGAACCCTTGGCAGGCCCGACTTCCCGACCTCGACCATCCCGACGAGCTGCGCGTCGATCTCGACCCCACACCCGAGGCGAGCTGGGATGACGTGCGGCAGGTAGCCGTCGTCGTCGGGCAGGTCCTCCGGGATCACGGCCTCGCCGGCTTCCCCAAGACCAGCGGTTCGCGAGGCATTCATGTCAACGTGAGGATCCGTCCCGAGCACGACTTCATAACCGTCCGGCGGGCCGCCGTCGCGCTGGCGCGCGAGGTGGAGCGCCGCATCCCGGAGCTGGCCACCACGAGTTGGTGGAAGGAGGAGCGCCACGGCGTGTTCATGGACTACAACCAGAACGCGCGCGACCGCACGGTCGCCTCCGCCTACAGCGTGCGCCCCACCCCTGACGCGAAAGTCTCGACACCCCTCACCTGGGATGAGGTTCCGGACGTCGAGCCGGACGAGTTGCGGCTCGACACGGTGCCCGCCCGGGTGGCGTCAATCGGCGATCCGAGCGCCGACATCGATGCCCAGGCCGGGTCGCTGGAACAGCTTCTGGAGCGGGCCCGTCTCGACGAGGAGAGCGGCCTGCCCGACGCACCCTGGCCGCCGCACTTCAAGAAGCAGGAAGGGGAGCCCAAGCGCGTGCAGCCGAGCCGGGCCCGCCCCGATTAGGGGCCCGGCTCCTCAGCTCTGCATCTGCTCCAGCCGGCACTCGCCCGGCGCCTTGTCCTCGCGCCAGCGCAGAATTTTCGTTCCATGGCGGATCCGGCCCCCGCTGGCGTGGTCGAACGTCACCTCGACGACCAGCTCCGGGCGCAGCGAGATCCACTCGAGCTCCTTCTCGTTCTTCCACCGGCTCGGGTCGCCGTGACCGCGGTCGCCCGTCTCGTACGGGGCGAGCTTCTCCACCAGGGCACGCTTCTCACCGGCGCGCAGCCCGGAGGAGTGGCCGACCATGTGCAGCGACCCGTCAGCGTCGTACAGCCCCAGGATCAACGACCCCACGGTGCCCGGGTCCTTGCCGGGACGGTACCCCGCCACGACGGCGTCGATCGTCCTAACGCGCTTGACCTTGACCATGCCCACCCGTTGCCCCGGCCGGTAGGGGGCGCGCAGGTCCTTGGCCACGACGCCCTCACCACGGGCCAGCCACGGCTCCGCCTGCGCCGGATCGAGCGTCCACGGAGTCAGAGCGATGCCCACCAGCCGCAGCCCCTCGAGCCGCGATCGACGCTCGGACAGGGGCTCTGCGAGCAGCGACTCGTCGTCCACCGCCAGCAGATCGAAGGCGATGTAGCGCGCGGGGGTCTGCTCTGCCAGCATCGCGATTCGCGACTCGGCCGGATGGATCCGCTGCTGCAGGGCGCCGAAATCCTGTTCCTCGGCTTCACTGCCGTCGATCACGATCTCCCCGTCGAGGACGTACCGGCCAGACGGGAAGGCGAGCTCGGGGAAGTAGCGCCCCAGAGGCTTGCTCCCGCGGGACTGCAGCACGATCTCGTTGCCGTCGACGAAGGCGATCGCTCGGAAGCCGTCGTACTTGGGCTCGTAGGCCCACTCCTCGCCCAGCGGTAGCTCGGGCTTGCCGCGCGCGAGCTGCGGCTCGATCGGAGGCTTCAGGGGCAAAGTCAAGATGCTGATCCTAGTGGCAGTTTCGGAGCCACCGCTACGATGAAAACCATGGCAGAGGAACACGCCACCGCCGCCGAAGAGCAGTACCTGCAGTCGCTGTTCTGGCTGTACGAAGCCGGTCTGCCCGTGACCGGTGCCAACCTGGCCCGCGCCATGCAGCTTTCGGCGCCGACCGTGTCGGAGATGCTCGGGCGCCTCGAGCGCGACGGCTACATCGACCGCAGCGGCGGCCGCACGATCAGCTTCACCGAGACCGGCCGCGAGCACGCCGAGGCGATCGTCAGCCGCCACCGGATGATCGAACGGTTTCTGACCGACGTGGTCGGAGTCCCCTGGGACGACGTCCACGAGGAGGCCGAGCACCTGGAGCATGCGATGACGCCGCGGTTCGAGGCCTATGTGCGCGCGTCAGTGGGTGACGCCAAGACCTGCCCGCACGGCCACCCGATCCGAGTCGGGGAACGCATCGACGGGGTCCCGCTGGCCGACTGCGCCGAGGGGGCGCAGGTCACGATCCTGCGCTTTGAGAACGAGGCCGAGGATCTCCTGCACTACCTGAAGGACGCCGGGCTCGAGCCGGGTCTCAAGGGGAGCATTGAGAGCAACGACGGCGATCACGTCTCGGTGGCCGTCGACGGCACGACTGCCACGGTCACCTCTAGCGTGGCTGAGACCGTCTCGGTCGTGGCCGATCCCTCGCCGCCGCCGCGCATCGCGCTGCCCGAGCAGCTCGTGCTCGGCCGCGACCGCTGGGGCCGCTGACAGCGACACGCCCGGCGACCGGGCGTCCGTCAGCCGGCGACCCGCTCTGGGAGCAGCGCCACCGGCTGGCGCGGCGAGAGCCACTTGACCAGTTGGTCGGCGATTGCCGGATGCCCGAGGAGATCGAAGTGGGTGGCGCCGCCGTAGTGGCGGTAGTTCTCGATCGGGAAGCGAAGCCGCTGGCCCGGCGGCTCGAAGCCCCAGGCGCTCGAGTGACGGACGAGCAGATCCCCGACGTGCCGGCCGAAGCGGTGATCGTGGTCGCGCATCAGGCTCGCCGCGATGAAGTAGTGGTTCGCCGTCCTCAGAAACGGAATGTCACGCGCCGTGCTGCGCAGGTAGGCCTCCGGATCCTGTCCTCCCCAGCACTCGTCGGTCAGATAGCCGCGGCCGAGGTCCTTGATCCCGACGCTGCGGGCGTTGAGCGCCTTGGCCACTGGCCGGGTCTCCGGCAGCCGCGCCAGTGCGCAGCTGGCCGCATGAGCTGCCTGCTCCAGCGGCGCCCCGGTGTGTGGCGTCCCGAGCATGAACACGTGGGCAACCTTGGCCGGCCAGTCGAGCTCCGCTCCGTAATGGCAGGCGCTGCGCGCCACCAGGCCGCCCATCGAGTGGCCGATCAGCGCGATCCCCTCGACGTCGACCGGCCAGGACTGCAGCACGTCCTCAAGCAACGCCGCCAGCTTGCGGCCGTTGTCCGAAACGTGGAGCCCGGTGTTGTAGCGGATGTAAAGAGGCGTGTAGCCGAGCTCATCCCGCAGCCGCCTGCCGTAGGTCGGCGGCCGGGGCGACCCGGCCCGGCGCGCGACCCGCGCGGCGAGCCGCCATGCGTCCTCGGTCTCGCACAGCCCGTGAAGGAAGACCACGACCTCGCCTGTCGCGCGCGGGAAGGCATCGGCGAGCGCAGCGGGGGTGGCTTCGACGTCACGGCCGGCTAGCCGGACCGCCATCTGGACCGCAAACGGATTCCCCTGCTCGGCCAGCCGGTCGCCGAACGCACCACTGAGCGCGCCCTTGATGATCCGCCCGACCGGCGAGCGCTCCATCGGGGCGGCGTCCGGCCCCTGGGCCACGGCGGCGCCCCGCCCCGACACCTTGATCAGGGTGCTGCCGAGCAGCTTGGTCGAGTTGTAGGCGACGTCGGAGATCGCGTCGTGGGCGAGGGCAACCGGCGCAGCCGCCGTACCCACCGCTCTGAACACCCGCTGGGCGACGGCGCCGTGCGTTTCACGGAGGCTCGCGACGAACGAGCCGAAGCCCTCGCCGGCGAGGTCCCCGGCCGCGGCGTACTCCTCAGGCAGCACCGACTTTGGCCCCTGCGGCCACTTCGTGATAGGCGTCGGCGAGCCGAGCGATTCCCTCCTCGATCTCGTCCACGGTCACCCCCGAGTAGGCGAGCCGCAGGCTCGACTCGCCGCCCTCCAGGACGAAGTCCGAGCCCTTGACGAACTGCACGCCACGCTGCGCCGCGGCACCGTGCAGAGCCTCCACGTCGGTGCCGCGGGGCAGATCGAGCCACAGGAAGTACCCACCCTCGGGCTTTACGAAGCTGGCCTCCGGGAGCTCGCGCTCGAGCGCCGCGCAGAGCGCGTCGACCCGTTCGCGCAGCGCCGTCTTGACCGTCTCGATCGAGCTTTCGATCTCGCCCGAGCGGCAGAACTCGTTGACGATCCCCTGAGCCACCATGTTGGGCGAGATGTAGGTGCTGGTCGCGAGCTTGGCGATCCGGGCGATCAGGTCCTCGGGCCCGACCAGGTAGCCGACGCGGATCCCGGGACAGACGGTCTTGGAGAACGAGGAGGCGTAGACCACGAGCTCGGGGTCACGCGAGACAAGCGGTTCGATCGGCTCACCGGTGAACCGCAACGCGACGTAGGGATCGTCCTCGAAGATGTAGAAGTCGTGCTCGCGAGCCAGCTCCACCAGGCGTTCGCGCTTGGCCTCGGACAGGGTGTAGCCGGCCGGGTTTTGGAAGTTCGGGATGATGTGGGCCAATTTGGCATTGGCCCCGGCCACGAGCACCCGCTCGAGGGCCGCCACGTCGATCCCGTCGGGCTCGAGCTCGACCATCCGCACGTCGGCGCCCCGGCCGCGGAGAGAGAGAAGCGTGCGGTCGTAGGTGGGGCGCTCGACGATCACGATGTCGCCGCGCTCGACGAGCGCGTCGAACAGGAAGGCATCGGCCTGCATCGAGCCGTTGGTGACCAGCACGCGCTCAGGCGCCACACCGTGGCGATCGGCGATCCACGCCCGTAGCGGTGGGTAGCCAATCGACGTGCCGTAGGCGGTCAGGCCGGCCGGGTCATTCTGGAAGGCGCGGTCGGCGGCCGCCCGCAGTCCCTCGACGTCGACGATGTCCAAAGATGGCGCCCCGCGGGCGAACGAAATCGTCTTGCCTGCCATACGCCTAAGAGTACGGAGTCCCGCCTGCAGGGTTACGCCCGGGCGCAGTGGAGGTTCGTCAGGCCGGCGAGCCGAGGGTCGCCATCGCTATCTCGGCGACCTCGGTCGGCGTTCGACCGACGCGGACCCCCCGGGCCTCGAGGGCCTCGGCCTTCGCCGCGGCGGTGCCCTTGGAGCCCGACACGATCGCGCCGGCGTGTCCCATCGTCTTGCCCGGAGGCGCCGTGAAACCGGCGATGTAGCCGACGACCGGCTTGGTCACGGATGACTCGATGAAGTCGGCCGCGCGCTCCTCCGCGTCACCGCCGATCTCGCCGCACATCACGATCAGCTCGGTCTCCGGGTCGTCCTGGAACAGTCCGAGCACGTCGATGAAGTCGGTGCCGGGCACCGGATCGCCGCCGATCCCCACGATCGACGAGTTGCCGAACCCGCTCAGAGCCAGTTCGTTGCCCATCTGGTAGGTGAGCGTGCCCGACCGCGATACGACGCCGACGTTGCCCTCCCGGAAGAACGACGCCGGGATGATCCCGACGCTGGCCTTCCCGGGCGAGAGGATCCCCGGGCAGTTGGGCCCGATCAGCCGGGACCGCCCGTTCTTCTTGATGATGTTGTAGACCCGGAGCTCGTCGTGGGCGGGGATCCCCTCGGTGATCGCGATGATCAGCTCGATCCCGGCGTCCTCCGCCTCGAGGATCGAGTCCGCCGCGAACCGCGGCGGCACGAAGATCATCGCCGTGTTGGCGCCCTGCTTGTCGACCGCCTCGTGGAAGGTGTTGAAGACAGGGACGCCGTCGACGTCCTGCCCGCCCTTACCCGGTGTGACCCCACCGACGACCTGGGTTCCGTAGTCGCGGTTGCGCAGCGTGTGGAAGGTGCCCTCGCGGCCGGTGATGCCCGAGGTGCACAGTCGTGTGTTCGTGTCGACCAGAATGCTCATGCCTGGGTCTCCTGGGCCGCTAGCTCGACGACCTTGGCGGCAGCGCCATCCATCGTCGACTCTGTGTAGACGTTGGGCAGGTTGGCCTGCGCCAGCATCGCCCGGCCCTCCTCGCCGTTGGTGCCGTCGAGGCGGACGACGAACGGGACCGTCGGCTTGACCTGGGCGAAGGCCTCGATCAGGCCCTTAGCCACCTCGTCGCAGCGGGTGATCCCGCCGAAGATGTTGAACAGGACCGCCCTGACCTTCGGGTCCGAGAGGATCACCTCGACCGCGCTGGTGATCGCCTCGGCCTTGGAGCCGCCGCCGGCGTCCAGGAAGTTGGCGGGCGCGCCCCCGGCTTCGGCGACGACGTCGAGGGTCGACATCGACAGCCCGGCCCCGTTGGCCAAGATCCCGATGTTGCCGTCGAGCTTGACGTAGGTCAGGCCCCGCTCCTTCGCCATCCGCTCCTGCGGATCCTCGGCCGACTCGTCGCGCAGTTCGGCGTTGTCCGGGTGGCGGAACAGCGCGTTGTCATCGAGCGTGACCTTGGCGTCGAGCGCCTTTACCTCGCGCTGGGGCGTGACGATCATCGGGTTGACCTCGACGAGCGTCGCCTCCTCCGCGACAAAGGCGGCGTAGAGCCGGGCGAGCATCGCGCCCACCGGCCGCACCACGTCGTCATCGACGCCGGCTTCGAAGGCCAGCCGCCGGCCGTGGAAGTCCTGGAAGCCCAGCAGCGGATCGACGTGGAGCCGCGCGATGGCGTCCGGGTCCTCATCGGCCACTGCCTCGATGTCCATCCCGCCCTTGGTCGAGAGCATGACCAGTGGGGCCTTGGCGCTGCGGTCGAAGACGACCGACGCGTAGTACTCGGACGCGATCTCCGAGGCGGCCTCGATCCACACCTCGTAGACCGTCAGCCCCCGGATGTCCATCCCCAGGATCGCGCCTGCGTACTGCTCGGCCTCCTCGCGATTCTGGGCCACCTTGATGCCCCCCGCCTTGCCACGGCCGCCGATCTGCACCTGGGCCTTGACGACGCACGGATAGCCGATCTCCTCGGCCGCGGCCACCGCGTCCTCGACCGTGCGAGCGGGCTTTCCGGACGGGACGGGCACGCCGTGGCGCGCGAACAGCTGCTTGCCTTGATATTCGAGCAAATCCATAGGTCTCCGACTCTATTGGAAGTCGCCGGGAACCGGTTCCATGGCATCATGGCCACGCCCATGACCATCCCCAAGCAGATCACTTTCGTCACCTTCGACGTCTACGGGACCCTGATCGACTGGGAGACCGGGGCCTACGATGCGTTCAAGAGGGAGGCCGACCGAGACGGGTTCACGATCGACCGCGACGAGCTGATCCCCCTCTTCCACTCCGTCCAGCAGCAGATCCAGGCCGGCTCCTACGAGCTCTACGCCGAGGTCCTGCGGCGCACTGCCGTCCAGATCGCCAAGGAGCTGGGCTGGCCTCTGGAGCCGTCCCGCTCAGGCTTCCTGCCGGACTCGGTCAAGGACTGGCCGCCGTTCAAGGAGACCAACCCGGTGCTCCAGAAGATCCAGAAGAAGTACAGCATCGGGCTCATCTCCAACATCGACGACAAGCTGCTCGGGCAGACCCGGCGGCACCTGCGCACGGCCACTGGAGCGCCGCTGGACTTCGACCTGGTCGTCACCGCCCAGCAGGTCCGCTCCTACAAGCCAGACCCGGCCCACTTCACCGAGTGCGAGCGCCGGATCGGCGGCAAGAAGGGCTGGGTTCACATCGCCGCCAGCTACTACCACGAC
>Ga0335074_10006224_pt1 | contig 16554 bp, 12 predicted proteins | sample Lox_Sample_23_FD_206715 | JGI IMG/M metagenome (GOLD analysis project Ga0335074, IMG submission 206715) | Soil microbial communities from Loxahatchee National Wildlife Refuge, Florida, United States - Lox_Sample_2.3 | ecosystem: Environmental > Terrestrial > Soil > Wetlands | place: USA...
GAAGCCCGAGACGCTGGCGATCATCGCGGCCGACGCGGAGTATCCGCGCACGTCTGCCGTCGGCGTTCGCCAGCACGCGAAGAATTTCGGGTTCAAGATCGTCTACGACCGCACCTACCCACCCGATACGGTCGATTACACGCCGATCGTGCGGGCAGTGCAGGCGACCAACCCCGATATCGTCTTCGTCGCGTCGTACCCGCCCGACAGCGTCGGCATGGTGCGCGCCGCCAACGAGCTCGGCCTCAAGACCAAATTGTTCGGCGGCGGCATGGTCGGGCTGCAGACGACGTCGATCAAGCTGCAGCTCGGGCCGCTGCTCAATGGCATCGTCAATTACGATTTCTGGTTTCCGGCGCCGACGATGCTGTTTCCCGGCGTGCTCGCGTTCCTGCAGAAATACCAGGCGCGCGCGGCCGGCGAAGGCGTCGACCCGCTCGGCTATTATCTCGGCCCCTGGGCCTACGCCTACATGCAGGTGCTCGGCCAGGGCATCACCGGCGCCGGCGGCCTCAACCAGGACAAGGTCGCCGATTACATCCGCACCCATACCTTCAAGACCGTCATGGGTGACATCAAATTCGGCAAGGACGGCGAATTGGCAGAGTCGCGTTCGATCTTCGTGCAATACCAGCATCTGAAGGGCCACGGCCTCGACCAGTTCAAGGGCGGCAAGGAGCCGGTCGTCCTGTGGCCGGCCAAATACAAGGACGGCAACATCATCTATCCGTATGACGAGGCGCGCACGTAGTACCGGCGGGCCGATGCGCCGGAACCGCAACTGTTGCGGCGGGTGACGGGCGCAGCCGGCCGCGCCCCGAACCCTCGCGACGTTGCAGGATGACGGGTTCCGGCACCACCTGTATAAGATCGCCGTGTCGTTTCAACACGTGCCGCAGATGCCGCTCGATTTCGCCACTGACCCGTCCCGCTATCGGCATTGGCGGCTTGCCTGCGACGGTGCGGTCGCGACACTGATCCTCGATGTCGATCCTGCCGGCGGCCTCTTTCCCGGCACCGAGCTGAAGCTGAATTCGTACGATCTCGGCGTCGATATCGAACTGGCGGACGCAGTCATGCGGCTGCGCTTCGAGCATCCGGAAGTGCGTGTCGTCGTGCTGCGCTCGGGCAAGGACGGCGTGTTCTGCGCCGGCGCCAATATTGGCGCGCTGGCCCGCGCCTCGCACCAGCACAAGGTCAATTTCTGCAAGTTCACCAACGAAACGCGGCTGGCGATCGAGGAGGCCTCGGCCCATTCCGGTCAGCGCTGGCTCGCCGCCGTCTCCGGCACCGCGGCGGGCGGCGGCTACGAACTGGCGCTCGCCTGCGACCGGATCATGCTCATAGACGATCGCCGTTCGGCCGTCTCGTTGCCGGAAGTGCCGCTCTTGGCCGTGCTGCCCGGCACCGGTGGACTGACGCGGCTGACCGACAAGCGCAAGGTGCGGCGCGACCGTGCCGATCTGTTCTGCGCCGCCGAGGAAGGCGTGCGCGGCCGGCGCGCGGTCGCCTGGCGGCTGGTCGATGAGGTCGTGCCGCCGTCGGCGTGGGACGAGGAAGTGCGCGAGCGCGCGCTGACGATGGCGGCAGCGTCCGACCGCCCGGCCGACGAGATCGGCGTGGCTCTGCCGCCGCTGGAACGAAACGTTACGGAAAGCGCGATCGATTATCGCCATGTCCACGTCGCGCTCGATCGCGACCGCCGCATCGCCAACGTCACGATCCTCGGCCCCGCTTCGGTGCCGAGCGATCTCGCCGGCATCCACCGCCAAGGCGCCGCTTTCTGGCCGCTGGCGATGGCGCGCGAACTCGACGACGCGATGCTGCACCTGCGCTTCAACGAGCCGGAATTGGGCATCGTCGTATTCCGCTCGGAGGGCGACCCCGCCGCCGTGCGGGCGGCCGACGCGTTGCTCACCGCGCACGCGGCCGATTGGTTCGTCCGCGAGACGCGCCTGCTACTCGCACGTGTCTTGAAGCGCATCGATGTGACGGCGCGCAGCTTGTTCACGCTGCTGGAACCGGGCAGCTGCTTTGCCGGGTTCTTCGCCGAACTGGTCTTTGCCGCCGACCGTACCCTGATGTTTGCCGGTGCCCGGGCCGGCGACAACCGGAGCGCGCCGATGCTTGTCCTGTCATCGGCTAACTTTGGCGATTTTCCGATGGGCAACGGCCTGTCCCGCCTCGCGACGCGATTCCTTGGCGAATCGGCAAGCCTGGAGCGCGCGGAGACGGTAATCTGCACGCCAATTCACGCCGAACCGGCAGAGGCGCTGGGCCTTGTCACGGCGACCTACGACGAGGTCGATTGGGATGAGGAGGTGCGGCTGATGCTCGAGGAACGCGCCAGCTTTTCGCCGGACGCGCTTTCGGGGCTGGAAGCCAATCTGCGCTTCGCCGGCCCCGAGACCATGGAAACCAAGATTTTCGGCCGCCTCAGCGCCTGGCAGAACTGGATCTTCCAGCGCGCGAATGCCGTCGGCGACAACGGCGCCTTGAAGCGCTACGGCAGCGGCCAGCGCCCCAAATTTGACCCAAGCCGGATATAAGCAAGCAGATGGCATTCACGATTGGAAATCGAAGGATCGAAGTAGGCGCATTGCCTATATTATTGATATTAACCGCTATAGGAATTTTCCTTTTTATAGATCTTTACCCGATCGTGAGAATAATTAGGCGAACGGGATACAGCGGTCGGTGGGTGCTGCTGATGTTCGTGCCTATTGGGAATATTGTAGGCTTTTGATGTCTTGCATTCTTCCCTTGGCCGGGCTTGACCCGGCCACCCGCGTCTTGATGCTCGGGGCGAATTTAGAGACGTGGATGCCCGGCTCAAGGCCGGGCACGGGGCTGAAGTGAAAGGAGAACCAATGCCCGAAGCAGCAATGGTCGATTACGACGGGCTGATTCCGAACAATGTCGGCCTTTCGGCCGACCCGCGGCTGCGGCGAGCGCTCGAAAGCTGGCATCCGCGCTCCCTTGACTGGTGGCGGGCGCGCGGCCCCGAGGGGTTTCAGGATAATCTTGTCTACCTGCGCACCGCGGTCAGCGTCGAGCCGGAGGGCTGGGCCAAGTTCGGCTATGTGAAGATGCCCGAATACCGCTGGGGCATCCTGCTGGCGCCGGCGGTCGAGGGCCGCAGGATCGGTTTTGGCGCGCACAAGGGCGAGCCGGCCTGGCAGGAGGTGCCGGGCGAATACCGCGCAATGCTGCGCCGGCTCATTGTCGTGCAGGGCGACACCGAGCCTGCTTCGGTCGAGCAGCAGCGCCGCCTCGGCGCCACCGCGCCCTCGCTTTACGATCTGCGCAACCTGTTCCAGGTGAATGTCGAGGAGGCCCGTCACCTGTGGGCGATGGTTTACCTCTTACAGAAATATTTCGGCCGCGACGGGCGCGAAGAGGCCGAGGACCTGCTGCGCCGCCGCTCGGGCGACCAGGACAGCCCGCGGCTGCTCGGCGCCTTCAATGAGGCGACCCCCGACTGGCTGGCCTTTTTCATGTTCACGTTCTTCACCGATCGCGACGGCAAGATGCAATTGCATGCGTTGGCGCAATCGGGGTTCGATCCCCTATCGCGCACCTGCCGGTTCATGCTGACCGAGGAGGCGCACCACATGTTTGTCGGCCAATCCGGCATCGGCCGCATCATCGAGCGCACCTGCGCGGCGATGCGCGCAGCCGGCATCACCGATCCGCACGATGTCGAGCGGGTGCGCGCCCTGGGAGTCATCGACCTGCCGACGCTGCAAAAGCGCGCCAACCTGCATTTTTCGCTGACCCTCGACCTGTTCGGTAGCGAGATCAGCACGAATGCCGCGAACGCCTATAATGCCGGTCTCAAAGGCCGCTACGAGGAAGACCAGATCGACGACGATCACGGACTGGTCGGCGCCACCTACCCGGTGTTGCGGCTCAAGGAGAGGCGCATCGTGCGCGAGAATGTCGCGGCACTGTCGGCCCTCAATATGCGGCTGCGCGATGATTACGTGACCGACGCGCTGTCGGGCGTTGAGCGCTGGTGGAACCGCGTCATCCAGCGTGCCGGCTACGACTACCGGCTGCACCTGCCGCATGTCGCGTTCAACCGGCGGATCGGCGAGTTTGCCGCGATCGAGGCCGACCCCGAGGGCAACATCCTGGCGGCCGAGGAATGGCAGCGGCGGCGCGGGCGATGGCTGCCGTCGGCCGATGACGACGCGTTTGTCGCCAGCCTGATGCGGCCCTGCCGCGAACCCGGAAAATTTGCCTCGTGGATCGCGCCGCCGCGCGCCGGGATCGACGGCAAGCCCGGCGATTTCGAATATGTCAGGCTGCACGCCTGAGCGCCCGGATGCGTCCGGAACCCCGCCGCGGGAGCATCTCGGCCGGAAAACGCGCACGGCGCATAGAGCGGGCGCGACGGGCTGCGCAGGGCGTTTGCGGTTGTCATAAACCGCGTTTAGATTACCGCCCATGAATACCACCGCTCCCCCGCTGCCGCCGCCCGTCAACCCCCGGCTGCGCCGCATGGCGAACGCGCTGCGCGCGCTCGCGATGGACGCCGTCGAACACGCGAAATCCGGCCATCCCGGCATGCCGATGGGCATGGCCGACATCGCGACGGTGCTATTCACCGAATTTCTGCGTTTCGACCCGCTGGTGCCGGACTGGCCGAACCGAGACCGTTTCATCCTGTCGAACGGGCACGGCTCGATGCTGCTTTATGGGCTGCTGCACCTGACCGGCTATCCCGACATGACGCTCGACGAGCTGAAGCGGTTTCGCCAGCTCGGCAGCCGCACCGCCGGTCACCCGGAGCGCGGCCTGGCGCCTGGCATCGAGACGACGACCGGCCCGTTGGGCCAGGGGCTCGGCAACTCGGTCGGCACGGCGTTGGCCGAACGGCACCTCTGCGCCGAATTCGGCGACGACGTCGTCGATCATCACACCTATGTCTTCTGCGGCGACGGCTGCCTCGAAGAAGGCATCAGCCACGAGGCCGCCTCGCTCGCCGGCCATCTCCGGCTCAACAAGCTGATCGTTCTCTACGACGACAATTCGATCACGATCGACGGGCCGACCAGCCTGTCCTTCTCCGACGATGTGCTGCGACGCTTCGAGGCGTATCACTGGGCGGTCGAACGCATCGACGGCATGGACCACGACCAGATCGCCGCCGCGATCCGCCGCGCTCACACCCATGACCGGCCGAGCCTCATCGACTGCCGTACGGTCATCGCCTACGGCGCGCCGACCAAGGCCGGCACCGCGGCGGCGCACGGCAACCCGCTCGGCGCCGAGGAAATCAAAGGGGCGAAAGAGCGGCTCGGCTGGGAATACGGCCCGTTCGTCGTACCGGACGATATTCGCGACGAATGGCGGGCGGCCGGCGCGCGCGGCGCCGCCGTGCGGCAAGAATGGGAAAAGCGCCTGGCGGCGCTGCCGGCCGAGCGCAACGCCGAGTTCCTGCGCCGTCAGCGCGGCGAATTGCCCGCCGCTTTTGGCGGGACGATCGCCAAGCTGTGCGACGATTTCCGCGCCAAGAACGCAAGGCTGGCGACGCGGCAGGCATCGGGCGAGGTGCTCGACGCGCTGGTGCCGGCGATGCCGGAGCTGATCGGCGGTTCGGCCGATCTCACCCCCTCGAACAACACCCGCACCAAGGGGGAGAGCGAGGTGCGGCCGGGCGATTTCGCCGGCCGCTATATCCATTTCGGCGTGCGCGAGCACGGCATGGCGGCGGCAATGAACGGCATTGCCGGGCATGGCGGCCTCATCCCCTATGGCGGCACGTTCCTCACCTTCACCGATTACTGCCGGCCGTCGATCCGCCTGTCGGCGCTGATGGAGCTGCGTGTCATTTATGTCATGACGCATGATTCGATCGGCCTCGGCGAGGACGGGCCGACGCATCAGCCGGTGGAGCATCTGGCGGCCCTTCGGGCGATCCCGCATCTCCTCGTGTTCCGTCCGGCCGACGCGGTCGAGACCGCCGAATGCTGGCAATTGGCGCTGACTCATTCGAAGAACCCGTCGATCCTGGCGTTGACCCGCCAGGCCCTGCCGCTGCTGCGCACCGACGCGGACAGCGGCAATCGCTGCGCCCGCGGCGCCTATGTCTTGGCCGAAGCGGAAGGCGGCCGCCAGGTGACGCTGCTCGCCACCGGCTCCGAGGTGTCGCTGGCAATGCAGGCGCGCGGCCTGCTGGCGCAGGGCGGCGTCCGCGCCGCCGTCGTCTCGATGCCATGCTGGGAATTGTTCGAGCAGCAGCCGGAGGACTACCGGCGGCAGGTGCTCGGCGCGGTGCCGCGCGTCGGGGTCGAGGCGGCGGTGCGCTTCGGCTGGGACCGCTGGCTGGGCGACCGCTCGGCGTTTATCGGCATGCACGGGTCCGATCGAGCAGGTCTACCCGCATTTCGGCTTTACCCCGGAGAAGGTTGCCGAAGCCGCCCGCTCGCTGTTGTGACCCGCCGCCGAAAGGCGGCGACCGCAGGCACGACGATTTGCGGAACGGCCGCCCGCCCTCGGGCGACGGCAAGATCGGCGCGCTTGCCGGTCAAGATGACGAATTGGCCCGAGGCAAGGCGGGTGCGCGGCCTCGGGCGGCTTTCAACACAGCGGCGATCTGGTTTAAGCTCAAACGGACTGTTTCGCTGGAGGTTGAGCGATGGCGGTACGGGTGGCGATCAACGGGTTCGGCCGCATCGGCCGCTTGGTCTTTCGCGCGGCGATGGAGCATCCGAGCCGCGAGATCGAGATCGTCGGCGTCAACGATCTGGGCCCTGTCGAGACGAGTGCGCACCTGTTGCGCTATGACAGCGTGCATGGCCGCTACCCGCATGAGGTCACAACCGGCGATGACTGGCTCGACGCAGGGCGCGGCAAGGTCCGCGTCACTGCCGAACGCGATCCGGCCAAGCTGCCGTGGAAAGAGCTGAACGTCGATGTCGCGCTCGAATGCACCGGCATCTTTACCAAGCGCGAAGCCGCCGCGAAGCACCTCGAAGCCGGCGCCAAAAAGGTCATCATCTCGGCCCCCGCTGACGGCGCCGATTTCACCGTCGTCATGGGCGTTAACCACGAAGAACTGAAGGCGTCGCACCAGGTCATCTCGAACGGCTCGTGCACGACCAATTGCCTGGCGCCGGTCGCCTATGTGCTGAACAAGGGCGTCGGCATCGAGCGCGGCTTCATGACGACGATCCACTCCTATACCGGCGACCAGAGCCTGCAGGACACATTGCACAGCGATCTGCGCCGCGCCCGCGCTGCTGCGTTGTCGATGATCCCGACCTCGACCGGCGCCGCCCGCGCGATCGGCCTCGTCCTGCCGGAATTGAAAGGCAGGCTGGACGGCACAGCGATCCGCGTGCCGACCGCCAATGTGTCGCTGATCGACCTGACCTTTGACGCGGCGCGCGCGACGACGGCCGAGGAGGTCAATTCATTGATGCAAGACGCGGCGCAGTCCAACCGGCTCAAAGGCATCGTCGGCATCAACAAGGCGCCGACCGTGTCGTGCGACTTCAACCACGATCCGCACTCCTCGACCTTCGACGTGACGCAGACGCAGGTGCTGGACAAGCGTTTTGTGCGCGTCCTGTCGTGGTACGACAACGAATGGGGCTTCTCAAACCGGATGGTAGAGGTCGCCGCCTATTTCGGCGCGATGCACTGATCCGAGCCGACCGGCCTGACCCGCGGTCGCGAGCCTCTGCCGAAGCCAGCCGATTCGCGTCAGTTCGCGCGCAACGTCGCCGGTTCGGCCGAACTCGGCGTCTGCATGCGGTCGGCGGCGCTCATGCTTGTGCCGCGCCAAGTGAACTCATCGCCGCATATCGCCGCAATCCACAAGGCTGGCAGCAGCAGGTCGCGGACGACGATCGCCGCGGCAAGCCCTGGCGAGCAGTGCCAGCCGACGCGCCGCGCCAGCATGAGTTCGGCCAGCGTCCACAGCGCAATCAGCCCGACGCCGGCGGCCGCCGGCTCGATCCCGAGATGTGCGGCCGCAACCGCCGCCGCCACGGCAGGAAGGCAACTGCCGACCACCGCTTCCGGCGCAAACAGCAGCGGAAACGTCGCCCGACGCAGGCGCGCCCAGCGCAGTTGCCGCGACCAGACCTCGACAGCGCGGCGCCGCCCCAGCGGCTGTTCGAACGGCGCGTCGACAAGTTGAACACGGTGGCCGGCACGGCGAACCAGTTTCGTCGTCGCGGCGTCCTCGGCGGGTTCGGCGGCGAGCGCCCGAATGCCGCCCGCACGGTCGACGATGTCACGCCGGTACAGCAGCGTCTTGCCCTGCGCAAAGCCGAACCCGAGCGTCTCGCCGACATATTGGCAGCGCGCCTGGAACGTGTTGAGAAAGGCGCATTCCAGTTCGGCCCAGAAATTGTGCGGCCGGGTGCCGAGCGGCATTGAACATACTGCGCCGGTATCCTGTTGCCAGCGAGCCAGCAGGCGATCGATGTAGTCGGGCGGCAGCAAAAGGTTTGAGTCGGCCAACACGATCCATTGGTGCCGCGCGGCGTTCCAGCCTTTGACGCAGTTGTTGAGTTTCGGATTGATGCTAATCGGGTCGTCGCCGATCAGCAGCCGCGCCGAGACGCCGGGGCAGGCTTCGATCAGCCGGCGAACCAGCGGCACCGCGCGATCGTCCGCTCGCGCCGCACAAAAGATCACCTCGTATTCCGGATAGTCGAGGCGCAGGCTTGAAGCCAACGTTTCGGTGGCAAAATTGTCGAGGCCGCAAACCGGCACGACGATGCTGACCCCTGGCTGCCGGCAGTCGGCGGCCGGCCGCCGGCCGCGCCGCCCGCAGCGCCAGCCGGCGATACACAGGCTGGCGAAATGCGCGCCGCTAGCCGTCGCGGCGAACAGCGCCGCCCATTCCGCAAAGATCATCGCCAATCGCCCCCCGCCCGAAAAGCTCGCGCGCCAGCGGCGCGAAATCTGCCAGGGCCGCATGACGAATTGATGACATCAGGCAATATTTAGCGTTCGAAAATCTGTCACACACATTTGCTAGATCGAACTCATAGCGACGCAAGGTACCCGATCTGCGCGTCGCAACACGCCGCGAGGTCGCTATGACGGATCCGTCACTCCCGTTCCGCTACCGCACGATCTGGCTGTCCGACGTTCATCTCGGCACACCCGGCTGCAAGGCGGAGTTTCTGCTCGATTTTCTGCGGCATAACGAGGCCGAGACGATCTACCTGGTCGGCGATATCGTCGATGGCTGGCGGTTGCGCAAATCGTGGTATTGGCCGCAAACCCACAATGACGTCGTGCAGAAGCTGTTGCGCAAGGTGCGCAAGGGCACGCGTCTCATCTATGTGCCCGGCAACCACGACGAGGGGCTGCGAGGGTATGCGCCGCTGCTGCTGGGCGGCATCGAGGTGCTGCCCGAGGCGGTGCACGTGACCGCCGACGGTCGGCAGCTGCTCGTCATCCACGGCGATTCGTTCGACCTTATCGTAAAAAACGCCCGCTGGCTGGCGGCGCTCGGCGACAGCGCCTACACGGCGGCGCTGTGGCTCAACCATCATTTCAACCGCGCGCGCCGCCTGCTCGGCTACGAGTACTGGTCGCTGTCGGCCTTCCTCAAACTGAAGGTCAAGAATGCGGTGCAATACATCGGTTCGTTTGCCGACGCGCTGAGCGCCGAGGCGCGCAGCCGCCGGCTCGACGGCGTCGTCTGCGGCCACATCCACCATCCGGAGATTCGCGATCTCGGCGGCGTGCTCTACTGCAACGACGGCGACTGGGTGGAAAGCTGCACGGCGCTGGTCGAGCATTTCGACGGGATGCTTGAGATCGTCAACTGGACGACGCTGCGCGGTCTCGAATTGTTCGAGACGGCAACGCCGCAGCTGGATCTCGCCCAGGCGCTTTGATGAAGATCCTGGTGGCGACCGATGCCTGGCGGCCGCAGGTAAATGGCGTCGTGCGCACGCTGACGACGCTTGTCGGCGAACTCGCGGAGATGGGCCATCGCGTATTGCCGCTGCATCCCGGCATGTTCCGCACGTTTCCGTGCCCTTTTTATCCCGAAATCCGCCTCGCCATCGGGGCGGATGCGCGCGTCGCCAGGATCATCGAGACGTGGGAGCCCGACGCCATTCATGTCGCGACCGAGGGTCCGGTTGGGGCTGCGGCGCGGCGCTGGTGCCTTGCCAACCGATGTGAATTCAGCACCGCCTTCCATACCAAGTTCCCGGAGTATCTGGCGGCGCGCCGCCTGGCGCCGAGGCGGCTGACTTACGCCCTGCTGCGCCGCTTTCATATGCCGGCGAGCGCCGTCATGGTGGCAAGCGCGAGCATTCGGCAGGAACTCGCGTCGCGTGGGTTCCACCGGCTTGCGGCATGGACCCGCGGCGTCGATGCCGAGCTGTTCAGCCCGCGCCGTCCGCCGGCGCGGCTCGATCTGCCGCGCCCCATCTTTCTGTCGGTCGGCCGCCTCGCACGCGAAAAAAACCTGCCGGCTTTTTTGTCGCTTGACCTGCCCGGCTCCAAGGTCGTCGTCGGCGACGGACCGCAATTGCGCTCGCTGCGGCGGCAGTTTCCGCAATGCCATTTTCTCGGCCGCCGCGACAACGGCGAACTCGCCTCGCTTTATGCTGCAGCGGACGTGTTTGTGTTTCCGAGCCGGACCGACACATTCGGTCTCGTCATGCTGGAGGCGCTCGCGAGCGGCGTGCCGGTCGCCGCCTTTCCCGTCTCCGGTCCGCTCGATGTTCTCGCCGAGGGACAGGCCGGTGCGCTCGACGAGAATCTGCAGGCGGCGGCCCTTACGGCCCTGACGATCCCGCGGGAGCGATGCCGCGAATACGCGCTCAATTTCACGTGGCGCGCGTGTGCGCAACAGTTTGTCGCCAATCTGCGCCCGACGACATTTCACGCGGCGCCATCGCAACGGCTTGCGCCGCAGCCGCAGTCGATGTGATGCGATGGGGCCAAGATGCCGAGCGATCCGGCCGGCGAGATGCCGGACCGTCAAAAGCGATATCCGCCACCAGCGGGCAGTCGCATTGCGGCGGCGTGAACCGTGTCAGAAGGCGAATTGCATGCGCATCGCCAGCGCGTCCATTGTACCGCCGACCGACGTGCCGAGCGGCGTCCCGGCAACGCCGCCGCCGGCAGCGACCGAATAGCGCTTGTCGATGTTGGCGTGCAGGTAATCGAGCATGAAACGAACATTGGCGTCCAGGTACCAATTGAGCCCGACGGCATAGACTGTCTGCGTGCCGCCGCCGACAGCGTTGCTCGTCGGCCCCGGCGCGGCGCCGGCGGTGAAGTTGCTGTTCAGGTCGATCGTGCTGTAGCGAAACGCCAGTTCCCATGCGCCGATGCCGTAATTCTGCGCCCACGGTTCGAACGGCTCGAACGGGACGATGCCGGAATATGCGCCGGTCGCCGGAATGTATTTGCGGTGCTCGCCCGTGATCGTCCAACTGCCCTCGATATAGCCGCCGTCGAAGCCGTTTGTCGCGAGGCCAAACCGGTCGACGGCAATGTGGTAGTACTCGCCCTGCAGAAACAGGTTGCGCCAGCCGGCGGCGCCCTCGACGCCGTATACCTGCGCGCCGGAGACCGGATGTGCGGGGGTGCCGAGCGCGCCGGTGCTGAGGATCGTGGTCGGGTCGATGCGCAATTCCGGACGATCGGACAGCGTGATCGTCTGCACGCCTGTGACCGTCGGCGGTTTGAGCAGCGCGCCGACATCGGCGCCGACATGCACCGAGTAATCCGGTCCGACCAGCACCTGGTACGTTCCGCGGCCGAACGCGCCGTACTGCTCGCCCGTGTTGTGAGTGGCGCCGGATTGCGGCCCGGTCAGATAGGTGCCGGCCCAGTAGCGGTCATTATTCGACCGGGCGCCGACCGCCGAGCGGAAATCATTGGCGAAGATGCCGCTGGCGACCGTCTGAATCGAGGCACGCTCCATGAACATGAGATCGTTCGAACTGGTCGCCTCGTCGAGCGTGAACGGGGTGTCCATGTAGCCAAGGTCGAAGGCGACCGGCGTCGGTCCTTTGTAAAAGCCGTTGTAGGTCAGTTCCGCCGTTTGGATGCCGCCGCTGGTGGTGCCGGCGCCGCCGGGTCCTTCATCGGTCGAGCCGCCGAAGTCGTAGATCAACGTGTATTGCCAATCGCCGAGGAACTTGCCGGTGACGCCGAGGCGGGCGCGGCGCGCGTTGAGGCCGCTGTTCAGGTCCTGCACCGAGGCGAACTTCGATGCCGGACGATAGTTCAGATAATCGCCGACGTCGAAGTGCAGCCGGCCGGTCAGGAAGATCGAATTGCTGCCATCCGCGCTCTCTAATCCGAACCGGTTGCCAGACGTTTGCACCGCGACGGCCGCGACGCCACCCGGGACCGGCATACCCGGCGCCGGCGCAACGGCTGCCGGCTTTACCGGCGGAGGCGCGACCAACCGCGGCGGCAGCGGCGCCGCGGCGACCGCCTGGGCCTGTTGGGCGGCGGCGACGGCCTGGCTTTCGGACACGGCGGCGCGCGCGGCTGCGGCGCGCGCCTGGTGCAGGGCCGCGCGGGACCGAGCCGCCTCGGCGCGCGATTGCCGCAGCTCGGTCTTTAGCTGCCGCAATTCGGCTTCCATTCCGCGGATCTGATGCTCGATCGCGTCGATGCGATCGTCTGGCTGCGCCGACTGAGCGACGGCGGCGATCGGCGCCAAAGCACAGATCAGCGCCAGAGTCGCTACGCTACCGAGCAGCCAACCCGGGATTCGCGCTGTTGTCGGCATCGGCCCCTCCTTGCGTGCGCGCAAGTTTTAGGGGTCGCCGATAATCGTTTCGTGTCAGACTTATGATGGCGGCGTGACGTCCCGGGTCTGCCGACAACCGCGCCGATTGCGCCAGGGTCTTCGGGAGGAGCGGCCGGCGATGGTCCGCCGAAGCGGCGGCAGCAGGCGCTCGTGTGGCGCGCCAATTACGACGCCGACGGCGGCCAGCTGTTCTATCCGCTACATGGCGAGAGCCTTGTCCTGCCGTTGGCGTTGCCCGGCGATGATGTGACGCCCGAGCATTTCGTGGCGCTGCTGTGCGACGGCAGCGCCACGCGGCCGCTTTTTAGCGCGGGCGGCGCAGCATCGGGCCGAGATCGCGGCCGCCGAAAATATGCAGATGGAAATGCGGCACCTCCTGGTGCGCCGCGGCGCCGTGATTGGCGAGAATGCGGTAGCCGCCGTCGGCGACGCCTTCCTGCCGCGCGATCGTGCCGATCGCGCGCATAAAGGCGGCCTGCTCGGCCTCCGACGCCGTCGCGGCAAAATCGTCGGCCGACACGTATTCGCCCTTCGGGATCAGAATTACATGCACCGGCGCCTGCGGATGGATGTCGCGGAACGCCAGCACATGCTCGTCCTCGTACACTTTCGCGCACGGCAACTCGCCGCGCAGAATGCGGGCGAAAACGTTGTCGCGATCGTAGGCCGTCACAGCTTCAACAGCCGGCGAGCGTTGCCGTGGCATAGTTTCTCGGTGTCCTCCGGGCCCAGCGGCAGCGTTTTCAGCCATTCGGTGCCGGGCGGGTTCTCGGCAAACGGGTAGTCGACCGAAAACAGGATGCGGTCGATCCCCATCTCGCTCATGCAGCACAAAAGCGCCTGGTCGGAGAAGAAGCCGCTCGTCGTGATCCAGAAATGTTCGCAGAAGATGTCGCGGAACGTCTTCTCCTTCATGCTGCCGCGCAGCCCGTGGCTGATGCGCCAGAGCAGAAACGGCAGCCCCTCGCCCATGTGCCCGAGGATGATTTTGAGGTCGGGGTGGGCGTCGAAGATGCCGGACAGCACAAAGCGCAAGCCCTGCGTCGCGGTCTCGACGGTAAAGCCCCAGGCGGCGCGCAGCAGGCCGGGATGGGCCTCGGCGTAATCCTTGTAATAGACGTCGATGACCGCTTTGTGCGGCAATGCGGGGTGGATATAGATCGGCACGCCGAGCCGGGCAGCGCGCTCCCAGATCGGCCAGAAGCGCCTGTCGTCATGGAAGACGCCGCCGGTCATGCCGTTGACCATGGCGCCCTTGAAGCCGAGCTTGGTAACCGCGCGCTCCAATTCGTCGGCCGCGGCGCGCGGGTCGGCCGTCGGCAATACGGCGAAGGCCGCGAAGCGGTCGGGATGACGCTGCACGGCCTCGTGCAGCCGGTCGTTGACGCGGCGCGCCAAGGGCGGCCCGGTTTCGGCATCGACCGCCTGCAGGCCGGGGATCGAGTGCGACAAGACTTGCAGGTCGATGCCGGCCTCATCCATTTCGCGCAAACGCAGCGCGCCCAGATCGTCGAGCCGCTCGACAATGTCGCGGCCGGCGCCGGGGCCGCCCGAGAGCGCCTTCACCTCGGCGTCCTGGTAGTGCTCTTCGAGCGCGATCACATAGGGCTTCGTCGCCATGGAATTCCTCCCCCCATTGCTATTGCGCGCCCATGTAACTCGTCAGGTCGATGAATTCGAGGACCGTGCCGTCGGGGTCGTGAAAATAGGCGCGCGGGCCGTTGACGACGCCGCCCTGGCGGTCCTCTTCGAACGTGATCGCGACCCCGCGCGCGCGCAGATGGTCGAGCGCTGCCCTGTAGTCGGCGACGCCGAACGAGTGGTGGACGCCGCCATGGTCTTCGGCGCGCGGATTGATCGGCGGCTCGCGCTCGACGAGGATAACGCAGGTGCCGGCGGCGTCGAGAAACGCCATGCGGCCGCCGCCGACCGTCTGTAAATGCCGGCAGCCGACGATGTCGGTATAGAATTTCGTGCTCCTGGCGACATCGCTGACCGGGATGCTGAAATGCACGAGCGACGTGATCTCGACCATCGCGTTCTCCCTTGGCCTAAAACCGCATGTCGGTCGGCGGCAGGCCGAATTCGGAGCGGCCGAACACGGCGGCGGCGCGTTCCGGGTTGTTGCCGGCATGCGCCCGGATCGCATGCACGTCGCGCCAGGCGCGCTGGATCGGATTGGTAAGAAAAATGCCGCGGCCGCCCGAGGCTTCCATCAGCCGATCGACGGCGCGCAGGCTCCAATCGACCGCCTTGCCGAAATCCCAGCGGTAGCGCGCCCGCCGCTCCAGCGGGATTTCGGCGCCGGCGCAGGCGAGGCGGTACATTTCGGTGAAATTGCCGAGGATGCGGTTGTAGGCGCCGTCGATCTCGGCGGCCGATTCCGCCAGCCGCAGCTGCATGATCGGATCCTCGGCGAGCTTCGAGTTGTCGCGCAGATTGACCCGCGCCGCCGCCTGCTCCCGGAACGCCGCCAGCGCTCCCATCGCGACACCGATTGCGGGGGAGGCGATCGAATTGGGGAACATCGCGCCGAACGGGATGCGGTACAGCGGCCCGTCGTTCAATGCGGCGCCGGGATTGGTCAAACGGAACGCATCGAGATAGGAGTGCGTGCGGTATTCCGGCACGAATGCGCCATCGACGACGATGTCCTTGCTGCCGGTGCCGCACAACCCGACGACCTGCCAGTTGTCGTCGATCCGGTAATCGCGCCGCGGCAGCAGGAAGACGCGGGCGTCGGGCGGGGCGCCATCCTGCTCCGGCGGCGCGACGCCGCCCAACGCCACCCATTGGCAATAATCGCAGCCGCTCGAAAACGACCAGCGGCCGCTGACGCGAAACCCGCCGGGGCTGCGCTCGACGGTGCCGGTCGGCGCCAACGACGTCGACACCTGGACGCCGGTATCTGCGCCCCACACGTCTTCTTGCGCCTGCGGCGGAAACAGCGCCAGGTGCCAATTGTGCACGCCGACAACGCCCAGGATCCAGCCGGTCGAGGCGCACACCGCGCTCGTCTCGACGATCGCCTGGAAGAATGTTGCCGGGTCGAGCTCATAGCCCTGCCAGCGCTTCGGCTGGATCGCGCGGAACAGCCCGGCTCCCTGGAAATCGGCAAAGGTCTCCTCCGGCAACCGGCGCAGCTGCTCGGCGCGGGCGACGCGCTCCTTGACCGCCGGCAACAGCGCGCGGACGCGGGCAAGATATTCTTCGGAGGTGATCGACATTGCCACACCCGGCCGGTGCTTTTGCTAGGATCATGCTACACGACAGCAGGGAGGCTCGGCCATGCCGCAATCGGGGCGCGTCGTCTTTGGCGCGATGGAGGCGGTGACCTGGGGGCGGCCGGCCGCCGAGTGCATCTCGGACGAGGCGCGGCGGCTCGGCGCCGAGCGCGTGTTCCTGATGGTCAGCGGCACGCTCCACCGCACGACCGGCGCGATCGCCGACGTGCGCGGTGCGCTCGGCAACCGCTGCGCCGGCTTGTTCGACCACATGCCGCCGCATACGCCGCGGCACGCCGTCATCGCTGCGGCGGCGATGGCGCGTGACGCCAAGGCCGACCTGATTGCGACGGTCGGTGGCGGCTCGATCACCGATGGCGCAAAGGCGGTGCAGCTGTGCCTCGCCAACGACATCGCGACGATCGACGACCTCGACCTCTGCCGCGCCGTCGCCGGCGCTGACGGCACGGCCGGCCCGCCGCCGTCGCTGAAGCCGCCCGGCGTGCGTCAGATCACGGTGCCGACGACGTTGTCGGCCGGCGAATTCAGCGCCATCGCCGGCGT
>Ga0335074_10006225_pt1 | contig 16553 bp, 16 predicted proteins | sample Lox_Sample_23_FD_206715 | JGI IMG/M metagenome (GOLD analysis project Ga0335074, IMG submission 206715) | Soil microbial communities from Loxahatchee National Wildlife Refuge, Florida, United States - Lox_Sample_2.3 | ecosystem: Environmental > Terrestrial > Soil > Wetlands | place: USA...
AGCCGCCCCGACGGCTACGACGTTTCGGTAGGTGAGCGTGGCATCCGTCTCTCCGGTGGGCAGCGTCAGCGAATCGGCATTGCTCGAGCGCTTTACAAGCAGGCCAGCGTATTGGTGTTCGACGAGGCGACGAGTGCGCTGGACAACGCCACCGAACAGTCAGTGATGGGTGCCATTAGCCGGCTGGATTGCAACCTCACCATCGTGCTAATCGCCCACCGGCTTACGACCGTTCAGACCTGCGATACCATCATCGAGTTGCAAAACGGCCGCCTGGTGGCGCAGGGGACGTATGACCAGCTCATCGAGACCAGCCCCAGTTTTCGCAGCATGGCCCGGGCGGTTGCCTGATTTGGTTCGATCACATGAATAAGATCTTGGTCACCGGCGCCGACGGGTTCATCGGTTCTCACCTCGTGGAGGCACTCGTACGGGAAGGATACGACGTGCGCGCTTTCGTCCTTTACAATTCATTCAACTCGTGGGGATGGCTCGATCATTGCGGTGCGGATGTCAAGGACAAATTCGAGGTATTCGCCGGTGACGTCCGTGATCCGAACGGCGTGCGTGCCGCTGTGAAGGGCTGCGATGCGGTACTGCATCTGGCGGCGCTAATCGCGATTCCCTACTCTTATCATTCGCCCGACACCTACATCGACACCAATGTCAAGGGTACCCTGAACATCGTACAGGCGGCGCGCGACCTGGGTGTGAGCCGGGTGGTACATACTTCAACGAGCGAGGTGTACGGTACGGCACAATTCGTTCCGATCACGGAGGACCATCCACTGCAGGGTCAGTCACCCTATTCCGCCAGCAAGATTGGCGCCGATCAGATCGCAATGTCATTCTATAGCTCGTTCGACACGCCAGTGACGATCGTGCGCCCTTTCAATACCTATGGGCCGCGGCAATCGGCCCGGGCGGTGATTCCGACCATCATCACACAGATTGCCAACGGCAATCCGTGCATCAAGCTGGGTGCCTTGCATCCAACGCGCGACTTCAACTACGTGAGCGACACCGTGGCTGGTCTCATGGCGGCGCTGAGGACGCAACGCGCCGTCGGCGAGGTCATCAACATCGGCAGCAACTTTGAAATATCGATCGGGGAAGCGGCTCGTGCCATTGTGGAGTTGATGCAGGCGGAGGTGGAGTTGTGCGCCGACGAGCAGCGCTTGCGCCCGGACAAAAGTGAGGTGCTGCGGCTGTGGGCCGACAATGAAAAAGCCCGCGAATTGCTGGGCTGGCGCCCCCAATACGGCGGCGTGGAAGGATTTCGCCGCGGTCTCGCGGAAACCATCGCCTGGTTTACGACGCCCGCGCACCTGAGCCGCTACCGCTCGGATGTGTACAACCTGTGACTGTCGCGGACCTCCAGGCCACTCTTGCGGTTCAAGTCGTCGAGGCAATCCGCACGGTTGTGGGGCACGGACCGGTTGCATTGCACGAGCCGCTCTTTGCCGGCAACGAATGGAATTATCTCAAGGAATGTCTGGATTCAACATACGTCTCGTCCGTGGGAGCATTTGTCGACCGATTCGAGAATGAGCTTGCCGCCTACACCGGCGCTCGATACGCGGTGGCGGTCGTCAACGGCACCGCCGCTTTGCACGTCGCCCTGCGTCTTGCAGGGGTACGACCGGGAGATGAGGTGCTGATTCCCGCTCTGACTTTCGTCGCGACACCCAATGCTGTGAGCTACTGCGGGGCGGTACCGCACTTCGTAGATAGTGAGCAGCGCACTCTGGGGATCGACGCTGGTGCGTTGCGCGAGTACTTGCAAATGGTCAGCGAGGTCCGCAACCGGCAATGCGTGAACCGCGTGAGCGGTCGCGTAATACGGGCGCTGGTTCCGATGCATACCTTCGGCCACCCCGTCGATATCGACGGCGTACTGGCCGTAGCGGCGGATTTTCACCTGGCCCTCGTGGAGGACTCCGCCGAATCCCTGGGCAGCACCATCCGCGGAAGCCATGTCGGTACCTTCGGAATGATGGGTACGCTCAGCTTCAACGGCAACAAAACCGTCACCACCGGCGGCGGTGGGGCCATAATCAGCAACGATGCCGACCTGGCGAGACGTGCAAAGCATCTGACTACCACCGCCAAGGTAAAGCATCGGTGGGAGTTTAGGCACGACGAGATCGGCTACAACTATCGGATGCCAAACCTCAATGCCGCCCTCGGTTGCGCGCAGCTTGAGCAGCTTCCCGATTTCCTACGGGCCAAGCGTCGCCTGTTCGAGCGCTACGCCGCCGCGTTCGCGCGCGTGCCAGCCGTGCACCTGGTAGCTGAGCCGAAGGAATCGCGCAGCAATTACTGGTTGCAGACTCTGCTGCTGGAGGACTCCGTTGCGGAGCAACGCGACTCGATTCTCGAGGCGACAAACGGGGCAGGTCTCATGACTCGGCCCCCTTGGACGCTGATGCATCGGCTCGCGCCGTATCGAACATCTCCGAGGATGGATTTGCCCTGTGCCGAATCTCTGGAGCGACGGCTGATCAATTTGCCGAGCAGCGCCCGGCTGGCCCTTGGGGAAGCCGGTTGAGCAGGGCGCCCATTCTGCTGATCGGCGCCGGCGGCCACGCGAGATCCTGCATAGATGTCATCGAGCTAGAGGGCCGTTTTTCGGTGGCGGGTCTCATCGGATTGCCGCACGAGGTGGGCTCGCGGGTACTGGGTTACTCGGTGCTTGGTACCGATGATACTCTGCCGTCCATGCTCGGCGAATTTCCCACGGTGTTCATATCGATAGGGCAAATCGAGACCCCCGAGCCCCGCCTGCGCATCTTTAGCCTCGTGCAGCAGTGGTGCCGCGAATTGCCCGTCATCGTGTCGCCGCGGGCATACGTGTCGAGACACGCAACCCTTGGAGCAGGCACGATCGTGATGCACGGTGCCGTCGTGAACGCTGGCGCCAGAGTGGGTCGCAACTGCATCATCAATAGCCAGGCACTCGTGGAGCACGACGCAGCGATCGCCGACCACTGTCACATTGCCACGGCTGCCGTGATCAACGGCGGCGTGCGCATCGGCGAGGGTACCTTTGTCGGCAGCAACTCCACCGTGCGACAGGGCGTCAGTATCGGCGAGCGCTGCCTGATCAGCATGGCGCAAGGGGTGCTGTCCAATTGCGAGACGGGCAGTTCCGCGCCGGCCCCTAAGAGGTCAACTTGAAGACCCTGATCATCGCCGAGGCGGGCGTCAACCACAACGGCGACATCGCTATGGCGCGCAAGCTGATCGAAGTTGCCGCCGTTGCCGGCGCGGACCGGGTGAAATTTCAGACCTTCAGCGCCGATGCTCTGGTCACGACCCGGGCGTTGAAGGCGGACTATCAGATCCACGGTACGCATGCCGATGAATCCCAGCACGAGATGCTCCGGCGCCTCGAGCTGACCCGCGACATGCATGATGAGCTGATGGCTCACTGCAGCTCGCATGGCATCGAATTCCTCTCGACGGGATTCGACATGGACAGCCTCGATCTCTTGGCGCGACTCGGGTTGGAGTGCTTCAAAATCCCTTCCGGAGAGATCACAAATCTGCCGTATCTCCGGCGCGTCGGTGGCTACGGGCGGCAAATCATTCTTTCCACCGGCATGGCTAATCTGGGGGAGATCGAGGCCGCGCTGATGGCACTGGAGCAGGCCGGCACGCCGCGCGATCGGATCACTGTCCTTCACTGCACGACGGAATACCCGGCCCCGATCGCCGAGGTAAATCTGCGTGCGATGCTCACGATCCAGCAGGCCTTCGGCGTCGCAGTCGGATATTCGGATCATACGTCCGGTATCGAGGTGGCAATCGCCGCCGTGGCGCTGGGTGCGACGGTCATTGAAAAGCACTTCACATTGGATCGGAATCTTCCGGGGCCGGATCACAAGGCAAGCCTCGAGCCTGATGAGCTGAAATCGATGGTTTCGGCCATTCGCAATGTGGAGCGGGCGCTCGGTGTCGGGCACAAATGCGCCGGTCCAAGTGAGCTCAGGAATAGACCCATCAGCCGCAAGTCGATCGTCGCTGCGCGAGACATCCAGCAGGGGGAGATTTTCAGCAACGAGAACCTCACCGTCAAACGACCTGGTACGGGCATTTCGCCCATGCGCTGGGACGAACTGATCGGCAAAGAATCCCCGCGCCGTTATCGACGGGATGATCTGATCGAACTGTAGGAGATGATTCTCTCGATTCATCAGCCGAGCTATTTCCCATGGCTGGGTCTGCTGGACAAGATCCGCAAGAGCGATGCATTCATCCTGCTCGATGAGGTCCAGTTGTCAGACAGCCTTTATCAGCATCGGAATTTGTTTGCGACGGCCGGAGGGCTACCCAGGTTCCTGACGATTCCTATCGTCAAGAAAGGTTATCGTGAGAAGTCGTTTCGGAACATCGAGATTGCCTCCCCCGATTGGCGCATGCGGCACTTCAACTTCATCTGGAATTCCTACCGAAAGCATCCATTTGCCGATGAGGTGATGCCGCGTGTGGAGAGCTACTTCTTCGCTGATTATTCCAGCCTGTGCGATGCCGTGGTTGCCTCGATGCGCTTGGCTTTGGAGTTCTTTGCCATCAACACCGAAGTGATTTTTCAAAGCGCCATGGATTATGATCGGTCGGTGCGCCGCGGGGACCTGATTCTGGCCCTGGTTCGGGCGGCGGGGGCGACCTGCTACCTGTCCGGGGTCGGAGCGAAGATCTACCTAGACGAATCGGCGTTTTCCGGAGGCCTGAGTCTACGCTACAACGTATTCGAACACCCTAGGTATCCGCAGAAAGGCGCAGCGCCTTTTCAAGAGGGCCTGAGCTGTCTCGATGCGCTGTTCAACGTAGGCATTGAAAGCGCTCGGAGCTTGATTGGAGGGGCACATTGAAAAAAATACTCGGGATTACCTCGATTAGATCCGACTACGATCTCATGAGCGGGCTCTATGGCCTGCTTCACGCCGACCCGGAAATCGATTTGCGCCTCTTGGTCGCGGGAGCGCATCTATCCCATAACTTTGGAAGGAGCGTGAACCTCATTCGTCGCGATGGATTCAAGATTCTCGGGGAGATCGAGAGCCTGATCGACGGGGACTCACCTCGTTCCAGGCTCAAGTCGGCGAGCATTTTGCTGCAGTCGGCGGTTGATCTCGCATCAAATTGGAGTCCCGATCTGCTGATATTTGCCGGCGATCGAGAGGACGTGCTCATCGGCGGAATGTTGGGAACCTATCTTCGCATTCCGACCGTGCACTTCTTTGGCGGGGACCATGAGCGCGATGGCCATGCAGATTCGGTGGTGCGTCACGCCACATCGAAGCTTGCGACAGCACATGTTGTGTCGATCGAAGAGCACCGGCTGCGGCTGATCAGCATCGGGGAGAGCCCTGATCGAATATTCGTCTCTGGTAGTATTGCCCTCGACAAGTTCAGGCGGCTCAAACCCATTAGCAGACAGGAGCTCTTCGCGAGGTTCCCTGAGGGAAAGAAGCTCGAGGGGTATGCGCTCGTCATCTTCCATCCCGTGGATGCCGAGGATCAGCTGGCGGGCGAGCAGTTCGAGAACATTCTGCTGGCACTGCGCGATCACGGGATCCCTGTGGCCGGCAGTTACCCGAACACCGACCCCGGGCACGCTGGCATCATAGAAGTCACCCAGCGCTACGAAACGGACCAGGATTGCTGGTTCTTCAAGAATCTCGAGCGTGATTGGTTTCTGTCGCTCTATAAACATGCCCGGTTCATCATTGGCAACTCCTCATCTGGAATTCTCGAAGCCGCATCCGTGCCTCTGCCTGCCATCAACGTCGGCTTGAGACAAAAAGGTAGGCTGGCGGGCGAAAATGTCATATTCTCGGATGCTGATCGCGCCGCCATTAGTGAGTCCATTTCACTGGCCTCGCGACCGGCTTTCAGGGACGCCGTATCAAGGATGACAAATCTCTATGGCGACGGTCGTAGTACCGAGAAGGCCTACAACTACATCAAGTCGACAGATTTCTTCGCGATGCGCTTCAAGACCGAGGACCCCTTGCACCTGCCCCACGCCGAGTCGGCGGCGGGCTAAGCAATAATGACCGCCGCGGCTGATCGAGCGAGTTCCGCCGTGTGGCAGAGGCTGTACGCGCAGAGCAAAAGCGATCTGCGCTTGATCGGTGTCGGTGATCGCTTACGGTACTCGGACGGTTCTTTTGACGTCGTGTACTGGTTTCCGGATCGGTGCCACGAGCGCGCGCTACTGGATCATCACTTATAGAATGCAGGTTGCAACATGAACGATCGAGTACTTGTCATTGCTCCTCACCCGGACGATGAGACGCTGGGTTGCGGCGGGACTCTGATGCGTCTGCATCGACAGGGCTCCGACCTCACCTGGCTCATAGTAACCGGCATTTCCGAGAATGACGGTTGGTCCGCGGAACGCGTGCGCGAGCGGGATGCAGAGATTGCGCAAGTAGCCGAGCTGATAGGATTCTCCGAGGTGGTCAATCTGCGCCTGCCCACTGCGCAGCTGGACAGCATACCAATGAGGGAGCTGATCGATAGATTTTCCGAGGTATTCCAATCGTCGAAACCGGATCAAGTCTTTTTGCCGTGCCGCTTGGATGTGCACACCGATCACCGCGTGACATTCGATGCCGCAGCGGCTTGCACCAAATGGTTCCGCAGTCCTTCCGTTCGGAGGGTGCTGGCGTATGAGACAATCTCGGAGACCGGCTTCGGTCTCAGCTCGGAGCATGCATTTCATCCCAACTATTTCGTCGACGTCGGCGATTTTCTCGAACGCAAGCTCGAAGTGCTGAGTATCTACAAATCCGAGGTGGGTGAATTCCCCTTCCCGCGCAGCGCGGAGGCGATTCGCGCGCTGGCTGCGTATCGCGGTGCCGCGTCGGGGTTTGGAGCTGCAGAGGCCTTTCAGCTGTTGCGTGAGCGGCAGTAAGAACAAACACGAGTCGACCAATCGAAGTGTCAACTGCACCGCCTTCCGATGAATCGGAGCGAAGCTGGCGCAAAGCTCTGTTGCCCGTCACTGCCACCTTGCAGCGGGCGATCCGCAATCTGAACGATTCGGCGCTACAGATCATTCTAGTCGTATCGGAGCACGACGTTTTGCTTGGCACGTTGACTGACGGCGACATTCGGCGGGGCTTGTTGCGTGGATTCGACTTGAACAGTCCGATAGACTCGCTGATGACGCGCGAGCCGCTGGTGATTCCCGAAGGTATGCCGCGGAGCACGGTGATCGAGCTCATGAGAACCAACAGAATTCACCAGCTGCCGGTGGTCGATCGCCAGCGACGCGTGGTGGGGCTCCGCGTGTGGGATGAATTGCATTCCCCCGGTCGGCGCTCGAACCTGATGGTGATCATGGCAGGCGGTCTCGGTACCCGCCTGCGTCCCCATACCGAGGATTGTCCGAAGCCGTTGCTGCCCGTCGGCGGCAAGCCGATGCTGGAACACATCATTGAGCGCGCGAGGGCGGAAGGGTTCCATCGAATCGTACTGGCGGTTAATTATCTGGGTCACATGATCGAGCGGCATTTTGGTGATGGCAGTCGCTGGCGAGTGCAGATCGAGTATCTGCGCGAAGAGACCCCCCTCGGCACGGCGGGGGCGATTGCGCTGCTCGATCCCCGTCCTTCTCAGCCGCTCCTGGTCTCCAATGGGGATGTCTTGACCGATATTCGCTACGGTGAGTTGCTCGATTTTCATTGTCGCCACGGCGCGGCCGCAACGATGGCGGTCCGTCTGCACGAGTGGCGGCACCCGTTCGGCGTCGTTCGCACCGACGGCGTTGACATAGTCGGGTTCGAAGAAAAGCCGGTGGCACGAACGCATATTAACGCGGGCATATATGTGCTGCAGCCGAGCGCCATCGATTCACTCAAGGTCGGCGAGCCTTGTGATATGCCCACCTTGTTCAGCCGCTTGCGCTTCGGGGATGCTCGCACGATCGTCTACCCCATGCATGAGCCGTGGCTGGATGTGGGACGAGAGGCGGATTGGGCGCGTGCCGATTCGGCGCAGCCACGGGATCACCAGCATGAAGAGGAATAGTCGGCCTCGATGACCTGGGAATTCGCCGGCAACGACTTTTCGGGAGTCCGGGACGCGCTGCGCGTTTTTGGATTTGCGATAATACGCAATGTACTTGATCGAGACGAAGTGCATCTCGTGCGCTTGGAACTGGACCGGGCCTTTGGGAGCGGGCAGCTGCAGAAAATGCCGACACTGTATTCGAGCGAGATGCTCAAGCACGAGCCGGTCTGGAGAGGGCTTTTCAACGACCGCGTCGTTAGCTCACTGCGGGCGGCCCTTGGGCCCGAGCTGTGCTACCAGCATGATCTGGACGTGCAGCGAAATTCGTATGGCCTGATTGGTTGGCGCCCCTACAGCGGCTGGCATATGGATGCCGGCAGTGAAACCGGGAACGCGTATCTGCGCTCCGGGGACTACCGGTTCGTCAAATGCGGGATCTACCTGCAGGACTTTGACAACGGCTGGGGTGGAGGCATCCGGATCAAACCGAAGAGCCACCGCGGCTTGTTCGAGCGCGACCCTGTCAAGCGCCGCCTTTTTTTCTGCAGGCGAGCTCTCGTTCGCATCGCGTTGATGCTGCATATGGACGTGGATACCTTCGAGGTGCCCACCAGGGCGGGCGATCTGTGCTTCTTCGACTCGCGGCTTTTGCATTCCTCGGCCGCGCCCAGCTGGGAGAACATCAGGAGGATCGGCTATGGTGGCAGACGGGACATTCGGGTGTTTTGGCCTGATATCCCCAAGGAATTCACGAAATACGTGATCTACTGGGACGCCTGCAATTCCGCCATGGTCGAGGATTTCCTCCGCAATAGCGTCAAACGCGCACAGGGCGAACCGGAGGGTATGACCGAGGATCGGTTCCGGCCGGCCGCTTTCACTCGTATCCTCTCCTTACGGTACCCCGATGACTTCCCGCCCGCGTTCGTCGTTGCGGCAAAGCGCTGCAACGTCGGCATGGCCAGCTTGCAGACGCAAGAGGCTGCATTTTACAAGAGGAAGCTCACGACCATGCAGCTGCTGCATCCCTGAGCCCGTCAACCCGGGACGTCGAGTATGAAAGTGGTGGCACTCATTTGCGCTCGCGGTGGCTCCAAGGGGTTGCCGGGTAAGAACATTCGCCCTCTGGGGGGCCGACCTCTGATCGCATGGGCGATATCGCAGGCCGCGGCGGTCGCACGCATTGGCCGAGTCATCGTATCCACCGATTCGGAACAGATCGCAGCGGCAGCTCGTGAGGCGGGCGCAGAAGTGCCCTTCATGCGGCCCGCGGAGTTGGCTCGCGATGACAGCCCAGAGTGGCTCGCATGGCGCCACGCGCTGAGTCATCTGAAGGAATGCTCCGGCGGCTACCCCGATGCGCTAATCGCGGTGCCAACCACGGCGCCGCTGCGCTCTCCTGGGGATTTGGAGAGATGCCTGGACGAATTCGAAAGAGGCGGGGCGGACATCGTTTTTACCGTCACCGACGCGCGCCGAAACCCTTACTTCAGCATGGTCAAACGCGATCCGGCCGGAACTGTCAGCTTGGTAATCCCGCCGGAGGGCCCGGTTTTTCGGCGCCAGCAGGCACCCGTGGTCTACGACATCACACCAGTGGCATATGTGGCCAGGCCGGAATACGTAATGACGCGGACCGGACTTTTCGAGGGCCGCGCGCGCATAGTGCACGTGCCGCCGGAACGTGCGGTGGACATCGACACTTTGCTGGATTTCAAGATAGCGGAGTGTCTTCTGTCGCAGGACTCTTGCAGACCGTGAATACACCGCTGCGCCCGGTCAATGCCTGGCTGCAGGGTCTGGCCTAACCATGCCGTTGAGCACGGCGGCTCTGCATCCATGAAACGGAAAATCGTCTACGTCTGCTTCGGTCGATTGACCGGCAAGATGGCGCGCGACTGGTACATCGACTATCTGATCGAGAAAGGCGTGACGGTCGAGTACTGGGACGTCGTATCGCTGGTGCGAGAGGAGCATTCTGAACGAGGAGAACAGAGTCCCGGCTATCTGCGCGTGCTACGCAGTTTCGACGATGTAGAGAGAATGCTGCGCCTGCCCGAGAATCGTGAGGCGCTATACGTGATGCTGATCACTTATGTCGCCCGATTCGCGCGCATCTTTCGCCTGTTCTCCAGATACGATTGCCGCATGCTGTACTTCGCATGGGGGGCGCTGCCGCACGATGCTGTTTACAAATGGCGCAAGATGGCGGCCTGGCTTTCTACTCCTTATTCGTGCGCGATGGAAATCGTCAACAGAACTACGGCGATCGCTCTTAGAAAGATGAAATTGGTCAAGCCGTACCAGATCGCCTTCGTCGCGGGCAACGCTTTGATGGCTGGTGATAACCACGCCGCCAAGGTGGTGCCCATAAACTATTTCGATTACGACCATTACGTGAACACCAGAAAGGTCGCGGGCCCGAGGCTGGTGGCCGGCCCCTACGTGGTGTTTCTCGACATCAATCTTCCCCACCACTCCGATCTGGAGTTTTGCGGTCGTCCGCGGATCGATCCGCTTGGCTATTATCTATCCCTCAACCGATTCTTTGGTGAACTGGAGCGGGAGTACAGGGTCGAGGTGGTGATTGCCGCTCATCCAAGAGCCGACCATGACAGTGCCACCTTCGAGGGCCGGCGGGTTTTTCGGCTCGTGACGGCGGACTTGGTCAAAGACGCGGAATTCGTGCTTTCCCACACCAGTACCGCGATGAGTTATGCGGTCCTCAACGCCAAACCACTAATCTTTATCTACACCGATGCAATGGCCGCCGTCTACCAGCGATTGTTCATCCGCGAGATGCGAACCTATGCAGACTACCTTGATGCGCCCATCTACAACGTCGACCAAATCAGCAGCGCGCGGCAAGTTGCCGTGAGACGGGTCAATCTGAGGCGTTATGAGCGATACAAGTACGATTTCCTGACGTCTCGACAATCCGAGGATATGCCGACGCAGGAGATCTTCTGGAGGGAGATCAGTGCGTACTTCATTGAGGCGTCGTCCCCGAGTGCCGGCGCATCATTGGCCGGCTGATTGATCGAGGCGAGCTAGCGATGTGCGGGATCGTGGGTTACTTCGGGACAAAGGACGTCGATTTGACGCCTGCGGCGGCGACGTTGCTGCACCGCGGACCTGACATGCAGGGTGTCTCATCCGGGAAAGGGTGGAGAGTCGCGTTCAACAGGCTGTCGATCATCGACATCACGGAAAGCGGCATGCAGCCGTTTTCGTTCAACGGTGTGACGGTGGTAATGAACGGCGAGATCTACAATTACAAGGAGCTGAAGGAGGAGCATAGATCGGAATTCAGTTGCCGCTCCGGGAGCGACGTTGAGATCGTGCCATTTCTGTACAAGAAGTACGGCATCAAGTTCCTGCACAAGTTGAACGGCATGTTTGCCATGGTCATCATGGAACCGGCCTCAGGCAAATACCTCCTCGTCCGGGACCGATACGGCAAGAAGCCGATGTTCTACACGCATACGAGCGGCGGCGTCTATTTTGCCTCGGAACTGAAGGCTCTCAAGCAGCTCCTGACGTTGCGTCCGGACAAGATCAATCTCGCGCTGAACATGGACTGCTGGTTGCTGATACAGCCCCTGACGCCATACGAGAATGTGTACGCCGTGCGGCCGGGGCACCAGCTCGAGTTCGATGGCAAGGACGTGACGGAGCGCCAATGGTATCAACCGCAGATCAAGGGTGCGGAGCAGGCGTACGAGGAGATCCGTGACAAGTTCAGTTCGCTTTACCGGCAATCCATCGCATTGAGATTGAGGAGCGACGTCCCTGTCGGTATCTCTCTGAGCGGAGGACTGGATTCGTCGTCGATGGCGTATCTCGCACGCGAGATGTCACCCGACAATTTCATCGCTTTCACGGCCAATATCCTCGGAAAGGAGAAGTGGGAAGGCTCGACGGACACCGAGAATCCGCGGCGACTGTGCAATGATCTAAAAATCGATCAGGTTTCCACGATCGTCGATTTTGACTTTTGGAACCGAAACATCGTCGATATCGCGCGCAACTACGACGAGATCTTCCTGAACTCCGGGACGCTGATCTTCTATGCGATTTCGGCCGCCGCGCGAGCGCATGGTGTCAAAGTGTTGCTGACCGGAGTAGGTGGCGATGAGCTGTTCGGAGGCTATCCGTGGCAGGCCCGCATGCGGTCCCTCGCGCCAGCCCGCCTCAGATCCGCCATGCTGAGGTCTGCTTCGGGCGGTGGGCAACTTCTGCCGCGATTGTGGTCGAAACTTGGCCCCGGTACCGTGCGCAACCGCATTGCTCGTGCATGCCGGTTCTACACTCAATTTCGGGTATGGCATGCTCAATCACTGTCGGGGGCGTTCGTCCCCTACATGAGCGATGTAGATGGCGGTGTCAGCGAACGGATAGAGCGTCTCAGCGAGGGCTATTTCCACAAGTCGGCACAGGCCGTCGACGGCGATCCGTACAATCAGGTGCAATACGCCAACATTTTTACGGTCATCGGAAATCAGAACTATCAGGTGGACATGGCGAGCATGTGCCATTCCGTGGAGAACCGCAGTCCGATGTTGGATGTCAACCTGCTAGAGTACTTGATGTCGGTTCCTGATCGGGTGAAGAACGAGCATGGGCCGAAATCGCTGATGCGCAGCTTGCTGGCGGAATTTCTACCGCAGTACATCACCAAATCGAGGAAAAGCGGGCCGACGATGCCGGTCGACCAGTGGTTTTGTAATGCACGGGCCGGCGGCCGCGTGCGGCGGTTCCTTCTCGACAATCGGGAGCTGATCGGCGAGTACCTCTCGGGGGACCTCGCGAGTCGCCTGCGGGACGATGAGTTGTATCACGGGCCGACCGGTGCCCTCCGGACATTTGCGCTGCTCAGCTTCGTGATCTGGGGGAAAATCAACATAGAGCGCGCCATCGATGCGCAGCAGCCGCTCAGTTTCACCGAGCTGGCGCGAGCATAACGCGGAGAGTACTACAATGCCCAAGGTGCTCATTACCACCGTTCCTTTCGCGGACAAGAACCGTCTGCCGCTCGAGTTGCTCGAGGGGGCCGGCATCACATACCTGATTAACCCGCTAGGCCGCCGGCTGAAGGAGCCGGAACTGGCGGAAATGATTGGAGACGTCGACGTCCTCATCGCGGGTACCGAGCCAATCACGGATCTCGTGATGGGACACGCGGGCAAACTGAAACTCATCTCGCGCGTCGGGATCGGTCTCGATAGCGTCGATCTGCTTGCGGCCGAGCGGCGCGGCATCAAGGTCGCCTACACTCCTGATGCGCCCGCGCCGGCGGTGGCCGAGCTGACCTTCGGGCTGATGCTGTCGCTGCTTCGCTCGGTGCATGTCGCCAACTTACAGCTGCACCAAGGCAAGTGGCAGCGCCACATGGGCCGGCGCCTCGCGGAGGTCACTGTCGGCATTATCGGCACCGGCCGCATTGGTGCGCGCGTTCTGCGGCGCATCCCGGCCTTCGGCACACCAAGGGTGCTCGTGAACGACATCAGGCCAGACCTCAAACTGGTGCCCGAGCTCAAGCTCGAGTGGGTCGGGAAGGAGGATATTTACGCAAACGCTGATGTGCTCAGCTTGCATGTGCCGCTGACGGCGCAGACCAGGAACATGATTCGCCGCGAGCATCTCTTGCGGATGAAGCCCGATGCTCTGCTCATCAATGCGTCGCGCGGCGGCATCATCAACGAGCACGATCTGGCGGAAGTGATGCGATCCGGCCACCTGGGGGGTGCCGCCATCGACGTCTTCGATCACGAGCCCTACATCGGCGAGCTTGCGGGAATCGAGCGCTGCCTGCTGACGGCGCACATGGGGTCGATGTCGGTCGACTGCCGCTCGCGCATGGAGATCGAGGCGACGGAGGAGGCGGTGCGATTCCTTTCCGGTCGTGCGCTGCAGTCTCCCGTACCATCGGACGAGTACGACATCCAGCGAGAAGGAGTGTGATTGCCCGTCATCGAAAGAGCGTGGGCGCCGCCAGATTCGTCTTGACGCGACTGAAACGAACGGCAAGATCGTACCTCAGGTCATTTGCAGCGGCTTTGGGAAACAGCAGGTTGGGACGAGTCCTGTCGGAGCAGATCGTCGAGTCGTCCATGGGGAGGACTAGCACCGTGTCGTACGGCGGCACACAGCTCGCCTTTTGCATCCCGAACGGCCTGAATCATTCCAGGGTGGAGACTTTCTCGACCAAGGAGCCGGAGACATTGGAGTGGATCGAGTCGATTCCGCAAGGATCGGTGCTTTGGGACGTCGGCGCAAATGTCGGCCTCTACTCATGTTTTGCCGCAAAGGCGCGGCACTGTCGAGTGATCGCTTTCGAGCCATCGGTGTTCAACCTGGAGCTACTCGCCAGAAATATCTTTCTCAATCGGTTGACCGACGAAATTGTCATTGTGTCGCTGCCGCTGTTTGAGCATTTGCTCGAGAGCACGTTGCGCTTGACGACGACGTCGTGGGGAGGCGCGCTGTCCGCGTTCGGCGTGACGCATGGTTTCGACGGCTGCGAGATCGACAAGGTGTTCGAATTTCGCACCCTCGGCATGCCAATGGATGACGCGGTAAGTAGACTTGGCCTGCCTCCGCCGGACTACGTCAAATTGGACGTAGACGGCATCGAGCACATGATTCTCCGGGGCGGACGTGAGGTGCTGGCGGGCGTGCGCGGCGTTTCTGTCGAGATCAACGATGGATTCGAAATGCAGGCAGCTGAGTGCCGACGACTGCTTGAGCAGGCGGGGTTGAGATTGGTCTCCAAGAGGCACTCGGAGCTGATGCGGAGCAATGCCGCCTTCAACCGGACCTTCAACCAGGTGTGGGCTCGCTAGCCGGATGCCGGGCGCATGCTGGAGCACTACACAACGTTGTTCTGGGATTTCGACGGGGTCATCAAGGAGTCCGTGGCCGTCAAGTCCGATGTGTTCGAGCGGCTGTTTGCGCCTTTTGGCGCGAAGTTGGCGGCCAAGGTTCGCCTGCATCACGAGCTCAATGGTGGTATGTCGCGGTACCAGAAATTGCCTACATATCTGCGCTGGGCTGGCCTGGACGCGTCCGAGGCCGAAGTATCCCGCTATTGTGATCTCTTCGCGGCGGCCGCTCGGCAAGCGGTGATCGACAGCCCCTGGGTTCCGGGAGCGCGCGAATATCTGCAGAGGAATCACGCGCGGCAGTATTTCGTTCTCGTCACCGCGACCCCTCAGGCGGAAATCGAGTATATTCTGGCCGCACTCGACCTTGCGTCTTGTTTTCGGGAGGTGCACGGAGCACCCATGAGCAAGAGAGACGTCATTGCGTCGGTGCTGACGGAACAGAAATGTACGCCCGCGGTAGCACTCGTCATAGGGGATTCGGATTCCGATTACGCCGCGGCGCAGGCGATGGGCGTGGAGTTTCTACTGCGCCGAACTGCCTTGAATCGGAACCTCCAGCGACAGCATCTCGGCCTGCAATGCGAGGACTTTATGCATGAATAGAGCCGAGGCAACGCGGCGGATACGCGCCAGCCTACGCAACGGTGGCACGACAGTCGGCAGTTGGCTGCAGATTCCGCACGCGTCCGTCGCGGAAATAATGGGCCACGCTGGCTACGATTGGGTCGCGCTCGACCTCGAGCACGGTTCGATCGGCTTGCATCAGATTCCGGATCTGTGCCGAGCGCTCGAGTTGGGCGGAACCTTGCCGCTGGCACGCTTGGCCCGCGGAGATTCCAAGGATTGCAAGCAGGCGTTGGATGCCGGTGTGGGCGGAGTCATCGTACCCATGGTCGAGAGCGCGGAGCAGCTGAAGGCTGTGCGAGGCTATTGTTGTTGGCCCCCCGCCGGTAACCGCGGAGTCGGCTTCTCTCGCGCCAATCTCTTTGGCAAGCATTTTGATGCATATCTCGATGAAGCTCAGGCGCCGCTGCTGGTCGCGATGATCGAGCACATACGCGCCGTGGGGAGCCTCGACGCGATTCTGCAAGTGACGGGTCTTGATGCGCTATTGATCGGCCCGTATGATCTTTCCGCCTCGATGGGCATCGCGGCGCAGTTTGGCGAGCGGGCGTTTGTGGAGGTGCTGCACGGCATTCAGTCGCTTTCGCGCAAACATGGGGTTCCGTGCGGAATCCATGTGGTCCAGCCAAGTCGGCCGGAATTGGAGATGCGCCTGCTGGAAGGATACCGCTTCATCGCTTATTCCATTGATTCGGTATTTTTGAGGGCGGCCGCGGAGAGACCCATAAGCACCCGTTCGCAGCGATGATCGCGCTGCTCAGGGGACTCTACCGTCTAGTGCAATCTGCGTTCAAGCGGGCGGGAATTTACTTGGTCATTTCTCCGATATCCCGCAGGAGCAGTCCCGAGGTCGTGAACAAGGCCATCTGGAAGCCGTTCGTGATCGATGATCATTGGAGATCGCTCTACAAGGCGACGCAGGAGGCCACCAAAGGCAACGCGACCGACAATATCTTCAGACAGTGCAGGTTCTATTCCACGTTACAGATGGCAAACTATGCGGCGTCCCTGCCG
>Ga0335074_10006226_pt1 | contig 16551 bp, 11 predicted proteins | sample Lox_Sample_23_FD_206715 | JGI IMG/M metagenome (GOLD analysis project Ga0335074, IMG submission 206715) | Soil microbial communities from Loxahatchee National Wildlife Refuge, Florida, United States - Lox_Sample_2.3 | ecosystem: Environmental > Terrestrial > Soil > Wetlands | place: USA...
CGAGCCCGACGCAGCCGAGACCGCCGTCGCTGTCGTCGACGATTGGCAGGGGCGTGGAGTGGGGCGAGCGCTCCTGAACCGGCTGGCCAACCGAGCGCGCCAGGAAGGCATAAGGCGTTTCACCGCACATGTGCAGGCCGACAACCACGCCGCGCTGGAACTCATCGGTGGAGGACCGCTCACCGAGCGCTCACGCGCCGGAAGCGAGCTGCAGCTGGTGATGACGCTGCCGCGGCGAGGGCTGGGCGCCCAGCTCGCCAGCGCGCTCCACGCTGCCGCCGCAGGCTCGCTCAAGGCGGCTGGCGCGATGCTCCCTGGACCGGGTGTTACTCGTGCCGGGCAGGATCGCGATCGCGAGGACTGATAGGTCGAAACCGCGGCGCCCCGCGGGGGAATCGGGTGTTCGGGACGGGCGTGAGGTATACGTAGTCGATCGCCGGCCAGCGGTCGCCCAGCGCGGCGGCCGAGCGCATGATCGCATCCTCAACGTCGGGTACATCCAAATCGTCGTCGAACACGATGTCGCCGTTCACGATCAGGCTGGAGGCCCCGAGCACGATCGCGAACAGGTCCGGGACGCCGACGACGCCCGGCTGTGCGGCCACGATTCCACGCATCTCGCGCGACATCGACAGGGGGACGCCGCGGCCCGCGAGAAGCTCCCTGTTGTTATGCAGCAGGAACGCCGAGGCGCCCAGCAGCAACATTCCAATCAGCATGCTCGCCACCGTGTCAGGGGTCGCGCTCCGTGTCGTCTGGCTGACGACCAATCCCGCGATGGTTACGAGGCCACCGATCACACCGGAGCCTCCGCCGACCACGACCGTGGTCGCTGCGGGATCAGTGCTGTGTCGAAGCACAGCTCGGTCTTCAAGGCGAATGCGTCGAGGGCGATGGTCACGGCTAACACCCCGTGAAGCGATCGTGTAGTGGTCGGGGAGCGACGGATGCAGCGCGGCTCGGATCGCCCCCTCGAGCGCGAATCCACCGCCTCCGACGAAGATGCCGAGCGCGGCGAGGAACGACCAGAAGAAGCGCTCCCGTCCATACCCGAGGGGATGGTTTTCATCGGACGGCCGAGCGCTGCTCAGCACTCCGATGAGCATGAACACCTGGACCGCCACATCGGCCACAGCCGCCGCGACCTGCGATCGCAGCGCGACCGAACCCGTCACCCACGCCGCGACCCCCAGCATCGCGATTTCGATGCAGTCCGTCGCCAACGAAGCCAGCACGCCTCGACGTGTCGCGCCGACGTCGGTCATCTTGGCGGTGCCTGCCGCTCCGTCCGCTTGCGAGACCGTAGCCTCTCGCACGTCGCCGCCCTCGCCGCGAGGAGTCAGCGCTCGGGCGTTCTTCGTGCTATGGCGGACCGCTCCTCAACCCTTCATGGCGTAGCTCACCGGACCGTTCGCGTAGTCGGTAGCCGTGAGCCAGGTGGCCGGGTAGCCGATCGGGGTCGGCGAGGCGCGCGTTTCCGCCGGTGGGCTGATGTACCCGTCGGAGTATTTGGCGACGAGCCGGTCGGCCAGCGACCACCACGCGTCGAGCAGGCTCGCGGCGTTGGCGATCCCGAAGTCGGTGATGGTTCGGAGCGCGCGCTCGGGATGATTTCGAACGTCGTCGTCGACGGCCGCGATGGCCGCGCGCGCTTCGCGTTCCTTCTTGGCTTGGAGGGGGAGGATGTCGGCGCGGGTCATCCGCTGGAAGTTCAACCGGGCCCAGTTGGCCACGAAATCAAACGCCCACCATGCCGACGTGCGATCAAGCTGTCGTGGGTCGCCGCTCTGATAGGACCATGGGAACTCCGTGCAGTTGACGTAGAAGGGTGCGAACACGCTTGTGTAGCTGATGTCGGGTGCGAACCACATCAGGCAGCGCGCCGGTTCCGGGACGTTGGGGCGGCTTTGGAGTAGGTAGGTGTAGCCCTGGTAGAACACCGAGATCGGACGTTCCCAGGCGCCGTAGGTGGTGAGGCCATCGGTGACGTCGTTCTGGTTTCCGTCGTAGCGTCCTGCGAAGCGGTTCGGGTCACCGTACGGCCCGGCTGCCGTTCCCATGGTGAGATCGAACTGCGTGCCCTCGTAGTGGTCGCGGTAGAGGCTGAAGATCTCCTCTAAACCAAGCTTGTGATTGGAGGCGATCGAGAACGGATACGCCGTCGTATAGCCATCCTGCACCCACGGGCTCAACCCGAGGTCCGGGTTCATGCGATCGAATATCCGCCAAACCCGTCGCAGCGAATAGTAGGGGTGGTTGTACTCCCCCGGGCTGACCGCACGCAGCCAGTCCAAGCATCCATCGTTGGGATCGCACCATCCGACCGCCTGCAAGTCCTCGACGAGCGTCTGAGAATGAATCTGCTCGTAGTCCTGGCTCGGGACTTCACGGATGCGGAATTCGTTGGCGGCGACGAACGCCTCGCCGTCCGGAACCCGCTGGGCGATCCACGCGCTGTGGTGGGTCTCGCTCGGGAGGGCGCACATCTCGAACACCCACCCCTCGTCTTCGTCGGCGACGAGCAGCGTCTCGCCCGTCGAGTAGTAACCGTACGTGTCGATCAGTTCGCCCATCAGGGCAATGGCCTCGCGCGCCGTCCGACACCGCTCGAGCGCCACCCGCGAGAGCTCTGAGCTGTAGAACAGACGTGGGTGCTGATCCGTCTCGGCGGCTTCCTCTGCGGTCACGTAGTGTGGCTCGTACTTCGCGCCGTTGGTGCACTCCCCCATCATCAGGTTGTGCTCGTTCACGATGCCGTAGTTCCCGTCGAAGTAGGCGTATGTGCGGGCCACCTGCGGGATCGCCCCGATCGGCTCCGTGGCCGCCCAGCCGGCGGTGTCGTAACCTGGTCCACGCCGCCTCGTCACCATCCGCGGGTACGGATAGCTCTCAGGCATGATGGGCCGCAGGCTACCCTCAGGGTGGTCCGCCGCGGGTACCCGAATCACGCGCTGATCGGCGAGCTCATCGTCGTCGGAGTGGGTCACGACCATTGATCCATCCGCGGTCGCGCCCTTGGTGATGATCATGGTTGTGCACATCGGGGCTGTCCTCTTGTTCTAGTTCGTGATGACGTCACTATCGGACCAGGTCCTACCACTCTGCGTCGAGTTACTTCTGCGTGATCGCGTCGTAGCGCTTCGCGTTTACGTACTTGTTGAACGCAGGGAGCTGCTTAGGGCAGTACACCTGGAGGATGATCTGTTCTCCCTCGACGATGCGGCGGCTTTCCCGGATCGGTCGTATGCCGACGGTGGCGCCGCCGTTCGAAAGCGACAGGTCCTGCATTGCCTTGGTCAGAGCACTGGTGGGGCTCGCACACACGGATCCACCATTGGTACCCAGGATGCTGGTCAGCGTCTTATCATCCACCGGCACCGTGAGGCCGTGTGCAGTGTAGAGCGCTTCGACCCGATGGGCTTTGGCCCGCGCGAGGTGATTGTCCGGAGCGGGCTTGTAGACCAGGGCCATGACTACCGCCAGGATGACCAGAAGGGCCGCGATTGCCCAAACCACGGCGCGATGGCGACGGCGATCGGACAAGCCGTACAGGGTGGGCAGTGCTTCAGGCGTCGCGTTCTGAGCTCTCGACGGCGGGCCGGGTGTGGCCGCCGCTCCGGCTGCCGACGCAGGAGAGGTGGTCGGCTCGCCCGCGGCTGGCGTCGTCGCTCCGGTCCGGGGCGACCCACCGTCGGCGCCGCTGTGGTGCTCGTCTGAGTGCGGTACGTCGACAAGCAGCTCTGAAGCCTCATTCGGGTGGGCCCGGGCTTCGGCCACGGCAGCGGCGGGGTCGACGTCCGCGTCCGGGACGGTCTTCCAGCTGGGTTTGCGATACCTATCGAGCAGGAAGGCAGGCAGGACGCCAATGACGACGACGCCAATGAGGATCAGGAGTCCGTACAGGATAGGACTCGCGTGGCCGAACTGGGAGGGCGGCACGAAGCCGATCAGGATGGCAAGCACGCAGGCGATTCCGCCCACCCAGCACTGCGTCTTGAGCAGGGGCGCCCTGTAGCCGCGTGGGTGGTCCGGATATCTGCGCCGCAGGTTGACTGCGGCGATGAACATCAGGATGTACATGATCAGGTAGACCGACGTCGTCATCACCGTGAAGATCCAGTAGGCACTGGAGACGGCGGGGACGAGCGCATAAAGCACAGCGATGATCGTGATCACGTATCCCTGCGCCACGAGGATGTTCATCTGAATGCCTTCCGCGTTGAGGTGCTGGTAGCGGCGCGGCAGATAGCCGTACTGGCGACCGAGCATCACAAGCCCCTTGGACGGTCCCGCGAGCCAGGAGATCATGCCGCTCATGTTCGCGATGATGAGCGCGAGCGCGATGAGCGGGACGGCCCAGGAGAGGCTGAAATGGGCGAAGATCGCCGTGAAGGCCTGCATGACGCCGGCGGTGAGGCTGATCTGCTGGGACGGGACGACAAAGGAGATCGCGAGTGCCGGGAAGATGAATATGCACAGCACCAATATCATCGCGAGGAAGATCGACTTCGGATACTCGCGTTGCGGGTCACGCATTCCGTCGACGTGCACCGCGTTCACCTCCATACCGTCATAGGAGAGGAAGTTGTTGACGATCAGGACGATGCTCCCGATCCCGGCCCAGACAGGGAGGATGTGGTGAACGTTCATCGGAGCCACGGAGGGGTTGCCCTGGAGCAGGTAGGCGATTGCCAGCCCGACCAGAATTAGCCCTGGGATGACCGTCCCGATGACGGTGCCCTTCGATGCGACCGATGAGATCGTCTTCAGGCCGCGGCCCGAGATGAACACGCTACCCCAGTAGAGCACGACCAGCATCGCCGCAATGTAAATGCCGCTGCTGGCGAGCTTGGGGTCGATGATGTAGGCGAAGTTGGTCGCGACGTACGCGAGCACCGTGGGGTAATAGAAGATCGTCTGCGCGAACTGCGCCCAGACGGCGAGCAGCCCCCACCGCGAGTTCATTCCCTGACTCACCCAGTTATAGACGCCGCCCTTCCATCCGGAGGCGAGCTCGGCAGGTATGAGCGACGTCGGGATGAAGAAGAAGATCGCTGGGACGATGTAGAGGAAGATCGAGGCCAGGCCGAAAATCGCCATCGATGGCGCGGCACGCAAGCTCGCAACCACGCTAACGGTCATCAGCGCGAGCGTCGGCCAGGTCATGTACTTGCGCCGCGCCGAGGCCGGGCCGGGTTGTGTCTTCGAGCCAGACCGAACGCCGGTGGCGATTGAGGCACTGGCTGTGCGCCTGCCGGCCGCGGGCGCAGAGTTCGGGGCTGCTGGAGTGGAGCTGCCGGATGCCGGGGGCGAGCTACCCGGGATAGGGGAAGGGCCGTCTTCTGATCTCATGGCCGGAGTCTGGCGTCGCGCAGGTCGCCGGAACTAGTGCAAACCGCATGCTGGCCAATCCCCGAAAGTTATGGCGTCGACGCTCGCAAGCCGCCAACCGGCTCGGAGCGCGGGTTACACGGAGCCCATATCAGCGCGGCAGGATTGCCGGCGCCGGCGCCATCTCGCGAGTCACTGTCACGCAGGCCCCGCGCGGTCGCGGGGATGGTCGCTGCGTCTACCCGGGAGAAAGCGTTCACTTCGTCCGTGCCCGACCAGCTGCTCGCCGCCCGCCAGAGCGCTCGCTGGCGGCGCGGGTATCGTGCATATCGTTGAATCCTGGCGGGGTGACGTGCTGGACTTCGCAGTGGCAAATATCAATGGAGCTCATAGCCGTGGAGGGTCTAGCAACCCTACTGTGAGACCAAGACCCAGGGCGCACGACGCCATGGCGGCGTTATCTCTCGTCCGCGGACACCTCATAACGCGACCCTATCGTGGCTGCCGCACAGTCGCATAGGGTCTCTGGCCTGAGGTCGGTACATACCCGCTTCATGTCACCTCACAGGCACTCACCCCGAGCCAAGTAAGGCTGGCACGGGACTCCCTCCGGGGTTGGCGGCGCATGCACGGGACTTATGTCGCGCACATCCATACTGCCGTGTCCGTTGCGCACGGTGCGACGCGAACCGGGGGCTCGGTGATCACCGCCATCCTCGGCGGCGTTGTGGTCTTGCTCGTGTTGTGCGGGATCGTGTTTTCCGGCGCTCGCTTCCCGCCGCCTCCCGGGTCCGGGGTCGACGACGACCCCGACTCTGGGTGGGGTCGCGGTGGTGGTGGACCCGGACCAGACAGCGGGCCACCGCGGCCGGAAACCGGCCCTTCCTGGTGGCCCGAATTCGAACGACAGTTCGCTGCACACGTCGCTCGATACGTCGAGCGGGACCTCGAAACTTCCCACGCCGACGCGCCGTAGCTCGAGCGGCCCATCAACCGCGCTGTGATCGCTCCTCGGCCGGATCAAGCAGCGATGACGCACGCGCAGGAGCCGCAAACGCAGTCGCGCGTAAGCCCCGCGGAGCGACCGCCGGGGCCGGCTGCGGACACCCACGCCCTGGAGTTCGTGGTCGAGCTCGCCGAAGCTCTGACGCGGGCGGGTACACCAGAGGGGTTGGTACAACCGCGGGCAGCGCGGATCGCCGAGGTGTACGGCGTTCCACGCGCGCGCGTGGTGGTGCTGCCAAACTTCACATTGGCTGCACAGGAAAGCGGCGCTCCAGTCGCGCTTGATTCCACCGCCCCGACCGCGGCAAGCCTCCGGCTAGACCAAATGGCGGCTATCGAAACGGTGGCGCGTCTCGCGGACCGCGGCGCGGTGCAGCCTGAAGACGGCTTGCGCGAGTTGACCGCGGCCGAGGCGCTACCCCATCGGTTCGGGCGGATCGGGGTCGTTGGCGGCCATGTGGTGATCACGCTGGGGCTGTGCCTGATCCTGCAGCCAACCGCGATCGTCCTGTTGGCTTCGGCGCTCTTCGGCGCAATGGTGGGACTGATGAAGCTCCACGCGCGCAATGAATCGACGCTACGAGTGCTGCTGCCGATCAGCGCCGCGACGCTCGTCAGCCTGATCGCGTTCGCCGTCGCACCGGGCACAGCTACGCAGGAATCGCTCCGCGCCTTGATCCCGCCCCTTGTCACGTTCTTGCCCGGAGGGCTCCTCACGAGCGCCACGCTGGACCTGACGGCGGGTCACCTCATCAGTGGGGCGAGCCGGCTGGTCGCAGGGACGATGCAGTTCGTGCTCTTGACCTTGGGTATCGCCATCGGCGCACAGCTGGCCGGCATCGATGTCCATGGCGTCAGCACCGACACGCCGATCAATACCCTTGGAGCATGGGCGCCGTGGCTCGGCGCGCTTGTGTTTGGGGTCGGCTGCTACGTGCACTTCTCGGGGCCGCCGCGCAGCCTCGGCTGGCTGCTGCTCGTGCTGCTCACAGCATGGATCGGCGAGCAGCTCGGGGCCAAGATTCTGTCTGGCGAGTTGGGCGCATTCGTCGGCGCGTTCGCGATGACCCCGGTTGCGGCGTGGGTCGAGGAACGTCCTTCAGGTCCACCTTCTCTCGCGACCCTCATGCCGGCGTTCTGGCTGCTCGTGCCCGGCTCCGTGGGCTTGATCGGCGTCGCGCAGTTCTTCGGCTCGGACGACCCAGCGGGGCTGGGCAACATCGTCAACGCTTTGGTCACCTTCATTCTGATCGGACTGGGCATGTTCGTCGGGAACGCTCTGGTGTTGCACGTCCGTTCTCGCCGGGCAGCGGCTTCCCCATCGCCGGCATGACGATGGGATAAAGCGTTCCTTCCAAGTCGGGCCTCTCTATAAGCACCGGCTGTGGGGCGCGGGCCGCCTCGATATCGGCCTTAGGCGGCGGCCGACCTAGCCTTACTTAACCAGGCGCTTTCCACCGCTGAGAAGAGAGGTTTCCATGTGTGCCAACTGCAGGACTGCCGAAGACTGCGACTGCGCGGGCGGCTCCGCCCTCGCCACCTGTTCATGTCAGAGCGGCTATCCCTGTCCGGTTTGTGGCCACGAGCCAGCGATGACCGTGGGTGCTGACCCGGACCTCATAGTGGAGATGCTCAGCTCCGACCTGCAGGTCGGGCTCGAGTAAAGCGACGGCTTCCCACCCGGTGAACGGCGCATGCCCTGGACCGCAGAAGACGTTGACAGACATCACAAGGGCTTGAGCGATGCCGAAAAGCGGTTGTGGATCGCCGTAGCCAACCAGCAGCTGGCCGAGCATGGCGATGAAGGCAGAGCCATCAGTGAAGCCAACGCTATCGTGAACCGATACCGCGACGCACACGCGGCGGACCAGCTGCCTGAATGACGGGATGCCGGCTCGGCCCGGCACCCGAACAAGGACATTCCGCGCGCGACGCTGCTCGTCTGTGTCCTACTCGTGGTTATCTATGTGCTCGGTACTCTCGCGATCGCGTTCGTCGTTCCGGCAAATCAGATCGATCTCCACGCGGGGCTGTTCCAGGCCTTCCAGGTCTTCTTCGACAAGTTCGGCGTCGGCTGGCTGCTGCGGCCGATGTCGCTCCTGGTGTTCATCGGAGGCATCGCGCTGCTCACCATCTGGATGTACGGACCGGCAAAGGGGTTCATGCGCGCCTCCGCGCACGGTGACTACCCGAAGGTCTTCCAGCGCCACAACAACAAGCTGGCGCCGACGGGAGTGCTTCTCATCCAGGCTGGCATCGGCACGCTTTTCTCTTTGCTCTTCCTGTTCGAACCCACGATCTCGACCTCGTAATGGATCCTCTCGGCGTGGACCACACAGTTGCTGGTGATCATGTACGTGCTAATGCTCGGCGCGTTGATCAGGCTGCGCTACACGCAGCCCGACACGCCGCGCCCCTACCAGATCCCGGGAGGCAGAGCTTACTGCTCATGGACGACGCGGTGCGCGAGTCGGTCGCGCTTCGAAAGCAGATCGAGCGCTACCGCGACGAGCTCAGCGCTGTCCACACCACTGCGCGTAGGCAATGGTTCTTCGACATCTTCGGACCGCACACCGTGACGATCACGCCGGAGCAGCTCGACGTGGCCCTCGGCGCACCCGAGCTCACCCCGGAGACCCGTGCGTCCATCGGCCGGGCAATCGCCGGTGGCGGCCTGACCCGTGTCCGATGGAGCGAGGTCGACGACGACCTGCTGGCTAGCGTTCCCGAGTGCTGGATGTTCGACGAGGGCGACGACTGGCACGACCTGAACGGTCTCGTCCCCGGCTACATCATGCTCGACCCGACGAAATGCTCGATCACGACGCCCGGCATTCGTCAAGGCCGCGCGTTCGACGAGTGGGGAATGCCGGCGGCGATTCCCGCCGCGATCTTGCGCTCCAAAGGGATCGTGAACGAGAAAACGAGCTTCTACACAATCCTGCTGCTCGTGACCGCCGCGATCGAGCGAGGCAAGTCCGCGACCGTGCTGTCGGAACTGGTCGAGATCAAACGCCTCTACGACGAGGCGGCCTCCCTGTCTGAGGTGCTGCCCGAGCTCGTGGCCTCGTACCCCGAGCGTTACGGCGCGATGACTCTAACCGAGCTGCGTGACGAGATGCACCAGTTCCTGCGCGACCGCCACGCCGACGTACTCCAGCGTGCCGCGTTCAACGCCGAGCACGAGCCCGAGCTAGTGCTCCCGCCCGCCCAAGGACACGCCCAACTCCTCGGTGATGCGGTCGACCTGATTCCGCTCGAGGAGCTCAGCGGGCGAATCGCGGCCACCCTGATAGTTGTCTACCCACCCGGGATTGCCGTCATGGTCCCGGGCGAGCGCTTCGCCGAAGGCTCGGCGGCAACCGCCTACCTGCGGCTGTTCGAGGAGAGCGACAACCTCTTCCCAGGCTTCGAGAGCGAGATGCAGGGCGTGTTCCCGCGCCGAGGCGACAACGGACAAATCCGCTACTTCACGTATGTCGCGGGCGAGGAAGGGGCAACTGGCGGCACCAATAAGCGAATGGGTTCCAGCGGCAATGACCGGGCGGACTAGAGTCGTCAGGACTGGCTGCTTAGCAGCGGGCAGCTCTCGGCACGTGAGCCGCGCGGCCGCCGTCATCCAGGCGGAGTTTGTCGCCGGCCTTCGACCATCCCGCCATCACCGTGCGGCACGTGTGGTGTCCGGCTAGGGATCGCGCGGGCGAGTTGCCCGCGGCTGCGAACGTTCAGCTTGAGAAAGATCTTGCGCAAGTGATAGGCGACCGTGCTTGGGCTGATGAACAGCTGTGCGGCGATCTCCCGGTTTGAGGCGCCCCCGCTGGCGAGCAGGGCGATCCGTTCCTCGTGCGGGGTGAGCTCGTCACGTGTCTGCCCCGTTCTCTGACGAGGGTGCTCGCCGGTCGCGAGCAGCTCAGTCCGCGCACGCCTGGCGAAGGCTTCGGCGCCCATCGAATAGAACATCTCATGCGCGGCCCGGAGTTGGTCGCGGGCGTCGCTTCGACGTTTTTGGCGCCGCAGCCATTCGCCGTACAAGAGGTGGGCGCGGGCGAGGTTAGGTGCGGTGTCGCATCGCTCAAGGTGCTCGATGGCCTCCCTGTAGAAGCCCTCGGCGCGCGTGTCCTCGGCAAGCAACGCACGGGAGCGCGCGAGCAGTCCCAGCCCCAAGGTGGCGCTCCCCGCCAGCGCTCGATCCGATAGCCGATCGAGAGCCGCCGCAGCGGCCTGGTGGTTGCCACAGCGTGCTCCGGCCTCGACGATCTCAGGCAGAATCAAGGTTCCCACGGCGAGCACATCCTCCTCGTAGATGCCAAGCGCCGAGCTCAGCGCCGATTCATAGCTGCCGAGCCCCATCTCGAGCGTGGTGAGCGCCAGGTTGACAGAGCTGAGCCCCAAGCCCGATCGGCGTTCCGTGTAGTCGCGCGTGGCCGCCGCGGCCGCTGCACGGGCGTCTGCCTCGCGGCCGCGCCAGGCGAGTGTCTGCAGGTCGGCCGACCTCGCCCTGCGGGTCATTCGCTCATCGCCTGTCGCCTCGGAGATCTCCTGACACTCTGCGTGACTCGCGTCGGCCGAGCGGAAGCGACCGGCCCGCACATCGTCAGCTCCTCGGAACGTCAGCGCCAGCGCCAGCGAGGTGAGTGCGCCCTGATCGCGCGCCAGCTTCACCCATCGATTTGCCAGCGCGCGGTCCGCCTCGTCATCGAGCAGCTCGGCCGCGGCGAAGCCGGCTAGGGCAAACCAACGCAGATCATCGGCACCGCCGAGCGCGTCGATCGCACGGCGAAAAAGCACAGCGGCCTCGCGCGAGCGGCCTTCAGCGCGGTGGGCGGATCCGTCGAGGAGAAGGTCGGCGATCGTCGTCCGAGACTCGGCTGGGAACGGCACGTCTCGGGCGGCGCCGAGGACCTCGAGAACGCCGGCTCGGCTGGCAAACCGCCCAGCGAAGGTGGCGGCCTGGAGCGCCTCTAGGAGGGTATCGCGGGTCACTCGGTTGTCGAGCGGCTCGAACGCGCGTGCCGCCTCGAGCAGAATTGCTGCGCTTTCACCGAGGTGACCAGTTCCGAGGCGGATCGCGCCGTCCAGTCGCCTCGCCTTCGCGCGGGCCAGCGGGTCGGCGAGGTTAGGCTCGGCGTCTTCGAGCAGCGTCCGGGCGCCGGCCGGATCGCCGGCCATCAACCTTGCGGTCGCCGCCGCGAGCTCTCGTTCCGCGCGGCATCGCGAGTCGGGTGTGAGCTCCGCCGCCCGACGGAGGAACGCGGCGTTGCTGGCCCAGCCACCGCGGCCACGTGCTCGTTCGGCCGACCGTTCGAGCTCGGCCGCGACCTCCTCGTCAGGGCCCACTGCGGCCGAGCCGAGGTGCCAGGCGCGGCGATCCGGATCGCGCTCAGGGTCGCAGGCTGCCGCGAGCGCCTGGTGCGCCCGACGCCGCGCTCGACTCGTGGCGCCCTGGTAAACGGCTGAACGCACCAACGGGTGGCCGAACGTCACCCGCGGCGCGAACGTGATCAAGCGCTCCAGCTCGGGGAGGCCCGCGGCCTCCCGACCGACCCCGAGGCTCGCGGCGGCGTGCCACAGCTGTTCAGGGTCGTCGTGCTGCTGGGCCGACGCGAGCAGCAACAGCGTCTGGGTCTCGTGCGGGAGCGTTCTGACGCGGGCCAGGAAGCGCTCTTCCAGCCTACGGCCGAGCGGGAGCGGCTGCGGCAACGGCGAGCGACCCGCGAGTTCCTCCGCCGACAGCTCACCGCCCAGCTCGACCAACGCGAGCGGATTCCCGCCGGTCTCTGAGACGATCCGATCGGCCGTCCTCTGATCCAAGTCGCCCACCGCGACTGAGGCCAAAAGCTCCCGCGCGTACTCCTCGGGCAACCCGCCAACCGGCAACTCGGTCAGCCCCTCAAAGGCGGCCAGCCTCTCTCCCGGCTCTCGCACCGCGAACAACATCCCGATCTGATCAGCGAACAAACGCCGCGCCACAAAATCAAGCGTGTGAGCCGAAGCCTGATCGATCCATTGCGCATCATCGAACACACACAACACTGGCCGCTTCGCTGCCGCATCAGCCAGTAGCGTCAACGTGGCCAGGCCAACCAAAAACAGGTTGGGCGCCGGACCGTCGATCAGCGCAAACGCCGACCCCAGCGCCTCGCGCTGCGGACCCGGCAGCCGCTCCAATCGCCCTACGAATGGCACCAGCAGCTGATGCAAGCCCGCGAACCCGAGCTCCATCTCAGACTCGATCCCCACGGCACGGGCGATCCGCATATCCGCGGCCGACCTGAGCGCGTACTCGAGCAAAGCGGTCTTGCCGATCCCCGCCTCACCCCGCAGCACAAGCACGCCGCTGAACCCCTCGCGCACCGCGGCAAGCAGACCATCGAGCTCTTGCTTCTCCGCCTCGCGGTCGACCAGCATCCTGATCGATCCTCTCATTCGCGATCGCCGCCACGCAAGCTCCGAGCCCCCGGTTATTTACTCAAGCTAGCGTCGGCGGCGCAGATCCGGCGAGCACCGCCGCGGCCCCCGATCGGTCCCTGTCCCGCGAAGCGAAGCCACTACACGCCACGAGTGGCCTTGCAATCCGTCCCGTAGCTGCGAACGGACTGAGCGCCGAGCTGTGCGGCTTAGGGGGTCCCGGTAGTACGGGGCGACGGTTCGCGTCGCCGTATTGGCGAGGAGCGCGACCCCTCGCGATCGGCTGGTCGAGACCTGCCTTCGCTATCGCGCTGGTGTCAAGGCATATGGTGCACGCGTGGCTCCGATTGGTCCGAAAACGGCCATACGGGCGCCGCTCAGCGCCCGCTGTTGACGGCTGCTCCGCCCCAAGAGCCGCAGCGTCGTGGCCGGCGCACGGCTAAGGAGAGACCCCTCTTGCTTCGTGGAAGCGGTCGTCTAGTCGACTGCTTGGCCGCCTGCTGACGCTGCCGGGCAGGAGTTGGGCCGAATCACCCGGATCGGGCGATGTGTGCCACCTCGTCAGCCGCGATTTTTCGGCCCATTCGGGGGACCGGCCGAGGCAGTGGGCGCGGCGTGACCAGGTCTCCTACCCCTGCCGACGACGCGAGGAGCGCGTGATGTCATCTGCAGCATCGACTGGAAGTCTGTCGCCGGAGCAGTTGCGGGCGGCGATCGCGTCGCTGTCTTCTCCTGATCAGGTCGAGTCGCCGTTTGGCCGACTGGATTTCTTTGATGGCGTGCCGACACCGGAGACGGCGGCCGCGATCTATGACGCGCTGGATCTGATGCGCGGGATCGAGGTGTTTCTGAACTCGGTGCCGGGCGCGTCGGTGGTGGCGATGCGCCGTGGGCTGCGGGCGGCCGGAGCCGAGTCCGCGAGGGTGATCGGGTACACCGATCCGCGCGCGAACTCCGGATCGCTGTTTCTGACGCCCAACACGGAGACCACGTACGGAACGACGACGCTTGATCTGCGCGCGTGGGGCCCGACGGTGATCGAAGCGCCACCGCAGTCCCTGTGCGTCGTCGACGATTTCTGGTTTCGATATGTCGCCGATATGGGGATCGCGGGTCCTGATCAGGGCAGCGGCGGCAAGTATCTTTTCCTGCCCCCCGGCTACGAGGGCGAGGTCCCGGACGGTTATTTCACGTACCGATCTGCGACGTTCACCAACTGGGTGGTATTCCGGGCGCTCGGCGGCGTCCCGGCGATCAAACAGACGAGGGTCTACCCGCTCTCCGAGGCTGCCGGACCGAGTGAGAACGTGTTCGTCAACATCGCCGAGCGGGTGTTCAACACCGTCCACGCCAACGACTTCTCGTTCTATGAGGAGATCGACGAGCTCGTCCAAGAGGAACCAACCGAGGCGCTTGACCCCGAGCGGACCGGCCAGCTCGCCGCGATCGGGATCGTCAAGGGCCAGCCGTTCGCGCCCGATGACCGGATGCGCAAGATTCTCGAGCAGGCCGCGCTAATCGGAGGAGGGATGTCGCGGGCGATCGCCTACATGCCCCGTGACCCGCACGCGGTGCTCTACGGCTCGTGGAAGAATGCGTTCGTCGGTGGCAGCCACGAGTTCCTGCGCGACGGCGCGCGGCTACTGGACGCCCGCACGCAATTCCATTACCTCGCGACCGTCGTGACCCCGGCGATGGCCCACGCCCGGGTCGGCGCCGGATCGGCCTACGCCTACACCGTGCACGACGCCAGCGGCGACCTGCTCGACGGCGCCAAGACCTACCGGCTGCACGTCGACCCGAACCCGCCGGCCAAGAACTTCTGGGCGGTCGACGTCTACGACACCCAGACCCGGTCACTGATCCAGGTCAAATCGACACTGTACCCGGCGCTCGCCAGCAACTCGGGAACCCTCCGAGCCAACGACGACGGCTCTTACGACCTGTACTTCGGGCCCAAGGCGCCCGACGGCAAGGACAGCAACTGGGTGGAGACGGTCCCAGGCAAGTCGTGGTTCCAGCTTTTCCGGCTCTACGGTCCGCTGCAACCGTGGTTTGACCAGACGTGGAAGCTCAACGAGTTCGAACCCATCGACTGAACATCACATACGAGCGTCACGGCGACTGGACCACTCCAGTTCAGCGGAACCCGAGCAACACTGCCGCATAGTCGCCCAGGGGGAGTCTCGCTCAAGCTGCCCGTTTTCGCAGCGAGCGGTAGCGACGCCAGCACGAGTGCTTGGGGCGTGAGGCGGCCGCGCCTGAACCAGCCGACGACGAACGGTCGAGACCCGCTTCCGTTGTTGCGGGGGCATCTCGGCCCTCCGCGTCAACTTCCCCGGATTGCACGGCCAGGAGGACCCCCGTGGCCGGGCGCGATCGCCACGCCGCGACGTATCCGGATGAGGCGAGATCCAGGTACGCGATCGACCTCAGCTGGAGATCCGCTCTGCTAACTGCGGGGTACTCGACCAGTGCCGGGCACAGGTCAGTTGAAGTCGAAGCCGAATTCAACATACGATACGATAGGGTTCGTGGCGGCGCGCAGCACCCTCCCCTCGCAAACCGGTCGGCCGCCGGCGAGCACTCGTGGCACTCGGACCCGGGAGACGCTCATCGATGCCGCCCGGCGCGTGTTCGAGCGCCACGGTTTCCTGGAGGCCCGAATCACCGACATCGCCGCGGAGGCGGGCGTTGCGGCCGGCTCCTTCTACACCTACTTCACGAGCAAGGAAGAGTCCTTCGCGGCGGTGATCCAGCGACTCAACGAGGAGATGCTCCACCCGCACGTTCGAGCAATCGCCGACCGCGACGACCCCGCCGCAGTGATAGAGGCCGCCCACCGCGCCTACCTCGCCGCCTACCGCCGGAACGCCAAGCTGATGGGGCTGATGGAGCAGGTCACCCAGATCGATCAAGAGTTCCGGGCAGTCCGGCTGCGGCGCGCTCGTGCGTTCGTCGAGCGCAACGCCCGCGCGATCTCGCGGCTCCAGGAGCAGGGCCTCGCCGATCCGAGCCTCGATCCGACGCTGGCCGCTCAGGCGCTCAGCGCGATGGTCAGCCGGATGGCCTATCAGCGATACGTACAAGGCTCGAGCAACGCGTCAGGCGAGGCGCTCGTCCGGGTGCTCACGCGTCTGTGGGTGAACGCACTCGGGATACCGCAGACAGGCGAGGCCGCCCCGCCCCTGCACACCCAACCATCCTCGATTAGCGGCAGGAGTGAAACGTAATGGATTTCGAGCTTTCCGATCAGTGCCAGGAACTGCGTGAGCGCCTGCTCGCGTTCATGGACGAGCACGTCTATCCGGCCGAGCCGGTCCACCACAAGCAGCTGATCGCCGTCGGCGACCCGCATGGCCAGCCCGCGGTCATGGAGGAACTGAAGGCGCGCGCCCAGGAGGTCGGGCTGTGGAACCTGTTCCTCCCGCACGGCGACGAGGATGGGCTGGCGCCGGCGCTCTCGAACCTCGACTACGCGCCGCTGGCCGAGATCATGGGACGGAGTCACATCGGACCGGAGGCCTTCAACTGTGCTGCGCCGGACACCGGCAACATGGAGGTGCTGAACCAGTTCGGGACGGCCGAGCAGAAGGATCGGTGGCTGCGGCCGCTGCTCGAGGGCGAGATCCGCTCGGCTTTCGCCATGACCGAGCCCGACGTGGCCAGCTCGGACGCCGCCAATATCGAACTGCGAATCGACCGCGACGGCGACGAGTACGTCCTGAACGGCCGTAAGTGGTGGATCTCGGGGGCGATGCGGGACCGCTGCCAGATCCTGATCGTGATGGGCAAGACCGACACGGA
>Ga0335074_10006227_pt1 | contig 16550 bp, 14 predicted proteins | sample Lox_Sample_23_FD_206715 | JGI IMG/M metagenome (GOLD analysis project Ga0335074, IMG submission 206715) | Soil microbial communities from Loxahatchee National Wildlife Refuge, Florida, United States - Lox_Sample_2.3 | ecosystem: Environmental > Terrestrial > Soil > Wetlands | place: USA...
CCATGCGGCCCTGCATCCAGGCGATGATCCTTTTTTCGCTGTCGAGATCGTGCACCGCGCGCTGGAGCAATTCCTCGACAGTCATCAGGTAGTGAAACCCGAGCTTGCAATTTTCGAGCACACGCTTCACTTCTTCGGCTGTGTAGCTTGGCCCCAGGCAAAGGTCGTTCAGCGGCGCGCGCTTCTTTTGGCCGAACACATTATTCCAGGCGAAAAACACCGCGCCCAGAGCGGTTCCGGCGTTGCCGGCGGCAGGCTGCACGAAGACCTGCTTCGACCGTTCGAGGGCGTGAATCAACAGAGCATTCATCCCCAAGCCGCCCGCGATACAAAGCTTTTCCGAAGGTCCCACCATGCGCAGCACGGCGCGCTCGATGGCCTGTTGCAGGCCTGCCGCGATCTGCGGACGGAGCGGCTCGGGGATTTCGGCGCCATCCGCGAGGCCAAGCCGCGAGTAGAATTTTTCACTGAAGCCGCCCTGGCTCAGGCGATCCGAATCGAAGAAGCTACGATCGATGCAGGGCCATTCGCCCGAGCCGAGGAGCTCTTCGAACAGCGGCAGAAATTGCTCGCCGGAGTCGGAAGCCGACAGCCACTGGACTTTGTGCTCATCCGAGCCGGCACTGAAGCCGAGCAATTCCGTCGCGCGGCTGTAGAGGTCGCCGAGCGAATCGGGATAATACAAATCCTTCTCCAAATGGAGTTGGTTGCCGGACGCGTGCCAGCGCGCGGCTGAACGGAAATCGCCGTCACGATCGAGAGTGAGGACCGTCGCTTCATCGAACGGCGATGGGTAGTACGCCGAAGCGGCGTGCGCGGCGTGATGCTCCACCATCAGCAACTGTGCGCGTGGGAATTCGTTCCGCAGGGTAAGATGAATCTCCTGCGCGAAGGGACGGACGAGCGCAACGCAATTCACCTCCGAGTGCGGGATTCCGGCCACGCGGAGTGCTGTCGCGATGGCGGCTTCGGGTAAGCCAGGAGCGCTCCCATGCCGCGCAACTTTGCGCTCCTCAACTGCCGCGAGGAGTTCGCCATCTTTCAAAACCGCGCACGCCGCATCCTGGTTAATGCCGCCCAGACCGACGATGATCATTTGGATTTTTTCTCGATTTTGGCCCAGGTGTCGCGCAGGGCCACGGTGCGATTGAAGACGGGCTTTTCGGGCGTGGTGTCGGGATCGACGGCGAAATATCCCAAGCGTTCGAACTGGAAGCTTGCGCCGGGAGCGACTCCGCGCAGACTCGGTTCAAGCTTTGCGCCTTCGACCACTTCGAGCGAGTGCGGGTTCAGATTCGCGGTGAAGTCCTGGCCTTCTTCCGTTTCGTTGGGATCTTCGCGCGTGAACAGCGTGTCGTACAAGCGAACTTCCGCGTCGATGGCGTGCTGGGCCGAAACCCAATGAATGGTCGACTTCACCTTGCGGCCATCGGGTGCGTTGCCGCCGCGCGTGGCAGGATCATAGGTGCAATGAATCTCGGCCACCTGTCCTGCGGCGTCCTTCACCGCGCTCTGGCAAGTGACGAAGTAGCCGTAGCGCAGCCGCACTTCGCGGCCGGGGGCCAGGCGGAAATATTGCTTAGGCGGATCTTCGCGAAAATCGTCCTGCTCGATGTAGAGCACGCGGGAGAACGGAACGCTGCGAGTGCCGGCGCTGGCGTCTTCCGGATTGTTCACCGCTTCCATCTGCTCGACCTGGCCCTCCGGATAATTGTCGATCACGACGCGCAGCGGCCGGAGCACGGCCATCACACGCGCGGAGCGTTTGTTCAAATCCTCGCGCAGGAAATATTCGAGGAGCCCGATTTCGGTAGTGCCGTTGGTTTTTGAAACGCCGACGCGCCTGCAAAAATTGCGGATCGCTTCGGGCGTGTAGCCGCGGCGCCGAAGACCGGAAATGGTGGGCATGCGTGGATCGTCCCAACCACTCACCAGTTTGTTCTGGACCAGCGCCAGCAGTTTCCGCTTGCTGAGCAACGTGTAGGTGAGATTCAGGCGATCGAATTCGATCTGCTGCGGATGATAAATGCCGAGCTGCTCGACGTACCAATCGTAGAGCGGGCGGTGATCTTCGAATTCGAGCGTGCAGATGGAATGCGTGATGTGTTCGATGGAATCCGATTCGCCATGCGCGAAATCGTACATCGGGTAGATGCACCAGGCATTACCGGTGCGATGATGCTCGGCGTGCAGGATGCGGTACATGATGGGGTCGCGGAGATTCAAGTTCGGCGACGCCATGTCGATTTTTGCGCGCAGGGTACGCGAGCCGTCGGGAAATTCGCCGGCCTTCATGCGAGCGAACAGGTCGAGGTTTTCGCCGACAGAGCGGTTGCGATAGGGGCTCTCCTGGCCCGGTTCGGTGAGAGTGCCGCGCTGCTGGCGAACCTGTTCGGGTGTCAAATCGCAGACGTACGCTTTGCCGGACTTGATCAGTTGCACGGCCCACTCGTAGAGTTGTCCGAAATAATCCGAGGCGTAAAACAGGCGGCCTTCCCAATCGCCGCCCAGCCATTTCACATCTTCGATGATCGAGTCGACATATTCGGTCTCTTCTTTGGAAGGATTCGTGTCGTCGAAGCGCAGATTGCATTTGCCGCCGAATTCCTTCGCCAGGCCAAAGTTCAGCGTGATGGATTTCGCGTGACCGATATGCAAATATCCGTTGGGCTCCGGAGGGAAGCGCGTATGCACGCGGCCCCCGAATTTATTGGTCTTCAAATCATCCAGGATGATCTCGCGGATGAAGTTGGATGGGGCTGCCTGGGGCGCAGTCTCGCCGGTTTCAGCCTCACTCGTTCGTGGATTCATGATCTCCTTCATGCGTGATAGTCGCGACGCGCTACTGCAACATGGCGATGGCCTGGCCGATGCGCCTCAAACACGTCTCGCGCCCCAGCACTTCGAGTGTTTCAAACAACGGGGGAGCGTTCTTGCGCCCGCACACCGCGACACGGATCGGCTGGAACATTTGCCCGGCTTTGATTTTCAATTGCTCGGCTCCGGCTCGCAATCCGGTCTCGAGCCCCGCGTGGCTGAAGCTGGCTTCGGCCAGAATCTCCCGAGCCGATTGCAACACTTTGAGCGCGAGCGCGCGATCGCCCTTCTGCGGGATCAGTTCGGCCGGATCGTAGGGCGCCAGTTCGTCCACAAAGAAAAAGTCGGCCATGGTCGCCACGTCGCGAAACGTCTTGATGCGCTCTTGCAGCAGCGGCGCCACTCGCAGCATCTTGGCGGGATCGGCGCGCAGCCCGGCGCCGCACGCAAACGGCAACATCAGCTTGGCCAACTCATCCACCGGAAGCGAACGGATCAGCTCCCCGTTCAGCCAAAGCGCCTTGGGATCGATGGGGTCTTCATCGCTGAAGTTCACCACGGCGTTGTGGCGCTGAATTCCCTCGAACGAAAACGCGTCGATGAGCTCCTGCAGAGTCAACAGCTCGCGATTGTCTTTGGGAGACCATCCGAGCAGGCACAAAAAATTGATATAGGCGTGCGGCAGAAAGCCCGCGTCGCGATAGGTGAGCACGCTCACCACCGGCCCGTGTTTGCGCTTGGACAGCTTGGACCCGTCCGGGGCGATCAGAAGCGGCAAGTGCGCGAAGAGTGGCGGCACAGCGCCCAGAGCCTCGAAAATCAGAACATGCTTGAACGTGTTGGTGAGATGGTCCTGCCCGCGAATGATTTGGCTGATGCGTAAATCCGCGTCGTCGGCGCACGACGCCAGATGATACGTCGGCACGCCGTTCGACCGCAGCAGCGCGAAATCCTCGATATCGCCCGCGGGTTTTGACTGCTCGCCGTACACCGCATCCTGAAACTGCACGATGTGCGAGCCATCGCGAGGCACTCGAAACCGCAGCACGAACGGCTCGCCCGCGTCGGCGCGGCGCTGGCTTTCTTCGGCGGAAAGCTCGCGCATCCCGGGATTAAACAGCCACGCGAAATTAGCCTGTTCTTTATCCTCGGCCGGTGTGGCCGGCGTGAAATCGCGATATGCCAGGCCCTTCTCGAAAATCGCCCAGGCAGCGTGGCGATGCAGATCACCGCGATCGGACTGGCGGTACTCTTCATCCCAATCGAGACCCAGCCACTTCAAGCCTTCAAAAATGGAATCGAGCGAAGCCTGGGTGTTGCGCTCCACATCGGTGTCGTCGATGCGCAGGATCATGGTTCCGCGCTCGCGGCGCGCGTGCAGCCAATTAAAGATGAACGTGCGTGCGCTTCCGATGTGCAGATAACCGGTGGGCGACGGTGCGAAACGGACACGGAGCATGAAATCTCAGGATACAGGAGGCGCGCTGCCGCTCACCACCCGGCGGAACAATTGCACGAATTCGGCGATGGAAAGCTGCTCGGCGCGGCGCGAGGTCTCAGGTATCGCGTCGAGCGCGGCCCGGTCATAGAATCCGAGCAAATTATTGCGAATCGTTTTGCGCTTTTGGCGAAAACAGCGGCCCACGAATTGAAGAAAGGCCGCTTGATCCGCGGCCGCGACCTCCTGCGCTTCCTTCGGCGCGAGCCGCACCACCGCCGAGTCCACTTTGGGCGGCGGACGAAAAGCGGCGCCGGGCACGGTAAACAGCAACTCCGGCGTGCTCAGCAACTGAGTCTGTACGCTCAAGAAGCCATAATCGCGGATACCCGGCCGCGCGATGAGCCGCTCGGCCACTTCCTTCTGAACCAGGAAGACCGCGCGAGTCAATTGTTCGCCAAGCCGCAGAGTCTTCTCCAAAATCGGCGAAGTGATGTAATACGGCAGATTTCCCACCACCGCAGCCTCGCCCCACTGCGTGAGATCCGTTTTCAAAACGTCCGCGTCAACCAGCGCCAACCGCGCTTCATCGCCGAACTTGGCGCGCAGATACTGCACCAGCACCGGATCGATCTCGATGGCGATCACGCGCTCGGCCCGCGCCAGCAGATGCGCGGTGAGCGCACCGCGTCCCGGCCCGATCTCGATAACCGTGCCTTTGCGCTCAGGACACGCCGCCTCCGCGATCCGCTCCAGGATGGATTGCCGAACTAAGAAGTGTTGCCCGAGCCGCCGTCCCAATGGACCATCTTGACATGATGCGGTTACTTGCCAGTTTGTAACCGTAACCGACACCGGGCTCTTACTGCGCAGCGCACGGCGAAGTGTTATTCTGAACCGCATAGCAAGCTTGCGATAACCGGACAAGGTTTGTCCGCCGCTTGGGTGGCATTTCGCGGGCGCAATCATAACGTCGTCCAACATGGCAATCCCATCTGCCAGCCCAGCTTCGCCCAGCCCATCCACCACCGCGAGTTCGCTGGTGCGGGCGCTCGGAGTGAGCGACTTGACTTGGCTCTATCTGGTCGCGGTTGTCAATCTCAACGTGGTTCCTGTGATCGCCGTGGGCGGCGTACAGGTGATGTGGCTCATGGCGGCCGCGGTTGTCCTGTTTTTCGTGCCGCAGGGAATCGGCGTCATCGAATTGGCGGAGCACATGCCCGGCGAAGGCGGGCTTTATCTTTGGACCAAAGAAAGCTACGGAGATTTTCACGGCTTCTTGTGCGGGTGGTGTTACTGGATGACGAACATGTTCTTCGTCCCGTCGCTGCTGTTTTACATCACGGGCGTTACTACCTATATCGTCGGCGGCGCAATGGCGGCGAAACTCAACGACAGCCGCTGGTTCTTTTTCTTTCTCACAGTCTCGCTGCTATGGATCACCGTGCTCGCGAACGTGCGGGGGCTGGGCGTCGGCAAGTGGGTAAATAACATCGGCGGAATCGGCGCGCTGGTGATTGGCGGCGCGCTGATGATCATGGCCGCGGTGGTGATCGGGGAGCATCGCGGGCTGCTGCACTGGAAGGAATTGGCGCCGGCCGGCGCTGGCGCTCTGCCGCTTTCTACCTTCGGCGTTTTATGTTTGGCGATGGTCGGGATGGAGCTGGGGCCCATTATGGGGGACGAGGTTCGCGACCCGCGGCGCACCATTCCGCGGAGCGTCGCGCTAGGAGGCACACTTTGCGTCGCCATGTACCTGGGCTGCACGCTCTCATTGCTAACCGCGGTGCCGCAATCGAAAATGGCAGTGGTGCAGGGGCTGTTGCAGGCTATCGATCAGATGAGCGCCTCGTTCGGCCTGGGTTGGATTCTGCTGCCCCTGGCCGTGCTGATGGCCGCTTCGATCGCCGGATCGACTTCGGCCTGGGTGAGCGGATCGGCGCGTATTCTGTTTGTCTGCGGGCTCGATCGCTATCTGCCGAAGTCGCTCGGCAAGGTTCATCCGCGGCATCATTCGCCGCATGTCGCGCTCATCATGTTCGGCTTCCTGGCGTCGTCGATCATCGCGATGAGTTTCATCGGCGCGTCGGTTCAGGAGGCGTATTTGACGCTGCTCGACCTGGCGGTCGCGTTGCAAATGATCTCCTACATTTACCTGTTTTTGTCGCTCCTCAAGCGGGCGTTTTCCAAATCGTCTCAACCGCGCTATTTCCGGCGACCCGTATTGCAACTCGCTTCGGTGGCCGGCGTGACGATGGCGACGGGCGGATTCGTCATGGCTTTCGTGCCGGCGCACGAGATTTCGTCCATCGGATCATTCGAGCTCAAAATGTTCTTGACCCTGGGATTCATCCTGGCCCTGGCGACGGTACTATTCGTCTACTATTCCCGGATTCGGCCAGAACCGGCGGCGGAGCCGGAGCTATCCGCGGTATAGAGTCGGAGGATTCGTGCGCTGGTATTATCGAAAACTCGCCGATGATCTGGTGATCACGCAGGCACGCCCGGAGCACGCCGCCGAGCTCGAGGAATTGCAGCTCGTCTGCTTCCCTACCCTGGCCGACGAGGAGCGCTTCAAGCGCGTGCATTTTTTGAAGCACATGGAGCTGTTCGATGAAGGCCAGTTCGTGGTGCTGGATCAAAACCGCGTGGTGGGCGCCACCGCCACCGTGCGATTCGATTTCGATTTCAATCACGTGGATCATACCTTCGGTGAAATTATTCAAGGCGGCTGGCTGACTTCGCATCAGCCGGAGGGCGCGTGGCTGTACGGCGCAGACATCAGCGTGAGGCCGGAATATCGCGGGCGCGGCCTGGCTACCGCACTCTATGCTGCGCGCCAGGAAGTCGTCTGGCGACTGAAGCTCAAGGGGCAAGTTACTGCCGGGATGATTCCCGGTTACGGCCCAGTGAAAGATACGATGACGGCCCAGCAATACTACGAAGGCGTTGTCTCCGGCCACATTCGGGACCCTACCGTTTCCACGCAGATGAACGTGGGCTTTGAGCCGCGAGGTCTGCTTACCAATTACCTCAACGATCCTGTGTGCGATAACTACAGCGTGCTGCTGGTTCTGGATTCCACCAAGAACGTGCGCGGCGCGTCACGAGAGAAAGCTATGTCTTATATTCGAATCAACACCGAAATTCCCGGACCCAAAGCCAAACACATGCTCGCGCGGCGGGCGGCCGCATTGCCTAATGGATTGGGGCGCGCCACCGACGTTGTGGTGGAACGCGCGGAAGGCGCGCTGGTGTTCGATGCCGACGGCAACACGCTGATCGATCTGGCAGGCGGCATTGGAATGCTGGCGGTCGGGCACTCGCCGGCTCCCGTGGTCGAAGCGATCCAAAAGCAGGCGGCGAGATTTATTCATCCTTGCGCGCTGGTGACTACCTTCGAACCGTACGTTGCGCTGGCCGAGCTGCTGAACGAGATCACGCCCGGCACGTTCCCGAAGAAGACCCTGCTCGCCAACAGCGGAGCCGAGAGCATAGAGAACGCGGTGAAGCTGGCGCGCAAGTATACGGGACGCTCCACGGTGATCTGCTTCGAGGGCGCCTATCACGGCCGGACGCTGCTCACGCTGAGCCTCACCAGCAAATACGGGCTGTTCAAATCCGGCTTCGGCCCGTTCGCGCCCGAGATTGTACGCCTGCCGATCCCTAATCTTTATCGCACGCCGCAGGGCATGACGGAGGACGAATATCTCGACTTCAGCATCCGGCAACTGGAGCAAGCGATGGTCACGCAAGTGGAGCCATCCGCGGTTGCTGCGATCATCATTGAGCCGGTGCAGGGCGAGGCGGGCTTTCTGCCCGTGCCGGCCCGATTTTTGCAACGCATCCGCGAGCTGTGCGATCAGCATGGCATCGTGATGATCGCTGATGAGGTGCAGTGTGGAAGCGGGCGAACCGGCCGGCTCTTCGCGATCGAGCATTACGGCATTGTGCCGGACATCATCGTGTCGGCTAAATCGCTGGGCGCGGGTATGCCGGTCGGCGCTGTGACCGGCCGCGCGGAGATCATGGATTCGGCGCATTTGGGCGGCATCGGCAGCACATATGGCGGTAGTCCGATCGCGTGCGTGGCGGCTCTCGAAGCGTTGCAGATGATCCGCCAGCCCGAGTTTCTCGCGCATGCGCGGCATCTGGGCAACGTAATGCGTGAGCTGCTCGAAGGCTGGAAAGCGCAGTGGCCGATCGTCGGCGATGTACGGGGTCTTGGCCCGATGATGCTGGTGGAGTTTGTATCGGACCGCGAGACCAAAGCGCCGCTCGCGCCCGCCGATACGCTCGGCATCATCCGCCAGGCCGTCTCCAATGGAGTAGTGCTGATCCGCGCCGGCCTCTACAGCAACTGCATTCGCTTCCTTCCGCCGCTCAATATGCCCGAGGATATGCTGCGCGAAGGCTTGCAGGCTGTCGGCAAGGCGATCGCTACGGCTGCGCAAGAAAGGATGGAAACGGTTAGCTCTTAAGATTCGAAAGATTCAGGACGCTCGCAATGCGAACCCGGTTGCTAGAGCATGCGCCCAGTCCGGCCGCCCCGCTTGCGCCGCATCTTTCGACGCCGATTCCCAATCGTATTCGAGCGCAATGAATTCGACCCGCGGCGCGGATCGGTTGAAATCGATGATCGCGTATCTGGCGTGAGGGCTGCCGGTCTCCACGAAATGCAGCGCAGGCGAGGTATCGTCGTACGCCTGCAGCCCCACACTGCCCGGATTCACGATCCAAGTTCCACCGGGGAGCGAAACGATACGGGGGACGTGCGTGTGACCGCACAGAATCAGCGGCGCTCGCACCTCGCCCAGCCGCTCCAGGATCACCTCGCGCGAAGCCAGCCGAACGCCGTCGCCATTCACCTCCTCGAGCAAATACTGCAGATCCTCGCCCGGCGACCCGTGGATCAGCAATATGTCGTCGGCGACCGCTCGCGTTGCGGGAAGGTTGGCCAACCACGCCAAATGTTCGCTGTTCAACTGGCGGTGTGCGGCTTGGTCGGAGAGGCCCATCGCTTGCGGTAAGCGATCCGTTAGCTGCCGGTCATGATTGCCGCGAATGTGGATGTAACTCTCCCCGATCAGCAGATCTGCTACCGCGGCCGCGTGTAAAGGTCCCGAGACGTGATCGCCTAGGTTAACCACCACATCCGGCGAGCGTTTTTCGAGATCCGCGCGCACCGCTTCGAGGGCCCCGATGTTCCCGTGAATGTCTGCAATGGCGGCGATTCGCACTGGATCCGAATGCTCAGCATACCCGATCCACTACTTATGGAATCGTCGGCACGCCCCGCCGCACGGCAATGCGATACTCTAGGCGAGGTGGCTCTTCCAGCTTCCATTCAACGAATCGCACCCTTTCCAAAGCTTGCTCTGGAGCTTCTGCGGCGCGTTCCCACAATCAACAGCGAAGAAAATGAACTTCGCCGGATGCTGGAACCGGAACCAAAGCTAATCGTCGAGGTTACACGCGTAGTAACCGGCGGAAGCGCGAGCTTGGCCGGGGACGTCAAGCTCGACACGCTGCTTGAAGAACTCGGTCCAGCCAAGCTGGCCGAGATCACGTTCACTATTTTAGTACGCGACTATATGCGCCGGACCTTCGATGTTTCCGAGGGCTGGAGCTACTGGCGCTACACGCTCGCCTGCGCATTTTGCTGCGCTGAGGTAGCCCCTCCGAATCCGCCAAAAAGGCTGGCGGCCTACACCGCCGGGTTGCTGCACGACATCGGGCGTCTCGCATTGGTGGCATCTTATCCGGACCGCTATGCCAACTTGCTGGCCCTGATCGACCGCATGTTCGAAGCCGATCAGCCATTCGATGTGTCACGCCAGGAAACACTGCTGTTCGGCATGGATCGGTTTGCCACTGGCGGTTGGTTGGCTGCCGCCTGGGAATTGCCACCCTGGTTGCGGCCGGTGGTCGGCAAGTTCGAAAAGGCGGTGCCGGACAAGGAGAACCTGGTAGAGACCATCCGCGCCGGTACCCGGATCGCCAATTCACTGGGCTTCGGTTACCTCAAAGCTGCACCGCGCATGCAGATTCGGAAAATCCTGAGCGGTTTACCTGCGGCCTTCGATCATTGGAAAGCGCTCGATCAATGGCAGCTCGGCGAAGAGCACATGCAGGCAAAAATCCAAGCCGCGCTCAGCTTGTTCGGCGTCGGGCCCCCGGAATCGGAAAAGTGAATCGCTGCCCGGCCAGCCGAACTTCGGTCATGTGAGGAGATCGACCACGGCCTGAAGTGGTTGGATGTTCAAAGGACGCGGGCGATCCCGATACGCAATCGCCCCAGTGTATTCGGGCCCCGGAGTGAATGCATGCAAAGTCCAGTGCTCCGCGGCCGCAGTGCTCCCCTCCAAGCGGACCATCCGCGGCGCAGCGCCCGGCTCCAGAGTGACTTCGAAACTGTCGAGCGGCACAGAAAGCCCATCACCCACAGCTTTGATATACGCTTCCTTGCGCGTCCAGCAATTGAAAAAGCCCTGGTGCCGATCGTCTTCGGGCAGGCTCATCAGTTCGGCGACTTCACCAGGAGCAAAGAAGCGGCGTGCAATGTTTTCAATTTCCACCGGGCGCCGCCGATGTTCCACATCCACTCCTATTTCGCAATCCAGAGTGAACCCATAAACCGCTACGTCGCCCGAATTGGACACGTTAAAGCGCAGCGGGCATCCGGAGCCAGCGAGCGTGGGCTTGCCTTTGGGACCGTAAATAAAGCGCACTTCCGCAGGATCGATCTGCAAATAATTCGCTGCCAGCGCGCGCAGAACACCCCGCCCCAGCACAAAAGCCCGCCGGTGCTTTTCGAATCGAAAGCGTGCCGCGCGGTCCGTCTCATCGCTCGAAAGCCACGCAGAGATTCGCCCCAGAGTGTCGTCGGAAGCCTCCAACCGGGCCGCCCAAAGCTGCACTTCGCGGGCGTTGAGTTCGAGCTGGCGCATACACCAAAGGTACAATAGCAATTGTGGCCACACTCACCTTCGAACAAGCCCGCCAGTGTGTCCTAGCGAAACTGCGCGAAGCCAATTCCACGCCTGCCGTAGAGCAAATCAGCCTTTCTGAGGCGGCGGGGCGCGTGCTCGCCGAACCGGTGCGGGCCGATCGCGATTATCCGCCGGCCTCGCGCTCGGTGCGCGATGGTTTCGCGGTGCGGGCAGCGGATGTGCCGGGCGACTTGCTCGTGGTGGGCGAAGTACGCGCGGGCGAATCGTTCGCGGGTGAAATCAAAGCGGGCGAGGCACTCGAAATCATGACCGGAGCGCCCGTGCCGCGGGGCGCCGATTCCGTGGTGATGATCGAGCATTGCACCCTGGCCGACAGCCGCGTTCACGTGCCCCGGACGCTTACTGCCGGCGAAAACGTCAGCCTGCACGCGTCGCAGGCGCGCGCCAACGACGTGCTGCTCGAAGCCGGACATCGCCTGGGATTTGCCGACTGCGCCCTGCTCGCCATGGTTGGCGCACCCGAGGTGCAGGTCTTCGCGCGGCCCAAGGTGGCGATCCTGGCCACCGGCGACGAGATCGTGGAAGTGGAGGATACGCCGCTCGATTATCAAGTACGAAACTCGAATGTCCAATCGCTGGCCGTGCAAGTGAGGAGCGCAGGCGGCTGCCCCACCATTCTTCCTGTCGCGCGCGATGTGTACGGCCACACCCGCGAATTGATCGAACGCGGGCTGCGATTCGATATGCTGCTGCTCAGCGGCGGCGTCTCCGCCGGCAAATACGACATCGTGGAGCGCGTTTTGGCCGATTTGGGCGCTGAGTTTTACTTCGACCGCGTGCTCATTATGCCGGGCCAACCCCTGGTCTTTGGTCGGGTACACGGCGGTCAGCCACACGGCAAGTTCTTCTTCGGACTGCCCGGAAATCCGGCGTCCACCATGGTGACCTTCGAGATCTTCGCGCGATCCGCCGTAGAATTGCTCGGCGGCCAAAGCGAGAGTATGCTGCCCATCACCTGGGCCAAACTAGAGCGCGATTTCCGCCAGAAGCCCGGCCTCACCCGCTTTCTGCCCGCGACGCTGAGCTCCCATGGAACCGTCACTCCCCTGCCCTGGCAAGGCTCCGGTGATGTGCCTGCACTCGCCCGAGCCAATGCGTTCGTGGTAACCGATCCGGAACGCGAAGCGTGGCCGGCCGGCGATTGGATTCGCGTATTGCTGAAATAGCCAATGAAAAAGAAGCTCAGCCATTTCGATGAAGCCGGCGCGCCGCGCATGGTGGACGTTTCCGCCAAGCTCCCCACCAAGCGAACGGCCCGCGCGCACGCGTTTGTGAAAATGCAGCCTTCCGTTGTCGCGCAGCTCCCAAGTAATCCGAAAGGCAATCCGCTCGAAATCGCGCGAGTGGCGGGCATTTCGGCGGCCAAGAGAACTTCGGATCTGATTCCCCTCTGCCATCCCCTGAACCTTTCGCATGTCGACGTGGAGGTGACGCTCGAAGACAATGGCGTGCGGATCATATCCAACGTGGCCACTACCGCACCCACGGGAGTCGAAATGGAAGCGCTGACCGCGGCCTCCGTCGCGGCGCTCACCGTGTACGACATGACCAAGGCGCTGGATAAAGGCATCGAGGTGCAAGATCTGTACCTGCTCGAAAAGACCGGAGGCAAGAGCGGGGATTACCGGCGCCCCGCTTCCGAGCGCCAGGCCGAAGCGTGATCCGTGCCGCCATCGTTACCGTAAGCGACTCGGCGGTGGCCGGCACGCGTGAGGATCGCTCTGGCCCGGCGTTGCGCGATCGCCTGCAAGCGCTCGGATGGATTGTCGGCGCGATAGAGCTGGTCCCGGACGAATGCGAGCAGATAGCGACTCTGCTTCAGCGACTGGCGGACTCAGGCGATGTCGCCGTGATCCTGACTACCGGCGGCACAGGCGTAGCCTTGCGCGACGTGACCCCCGAAGCGACGCGCCGCGTTATCGAACGTGAGATTCCCGGGCTCGGCGAGCTGATGCGGTCCGAAGGCCGGAAGTTCACGCCCCAGGCCGTGCTCTCGCGCTCCATCGCCGGAGTCCGCGGCCAGGCGTTGATCGTGAACCTGCCAGGATCACCCAAAGGCGCGGTGCAATCCTTCGATGCGGTCGCGAGTCTCATTCCCCACATTGTGGATCTCCTGGAAGGACGAACCGGACATGGCCCAGGGTAAAACACCGGCGATGTGCCAAACTAAGGGTATGCGCTATGCGCTGAGCATCCTTTCGTGCGCCGTACTTTTTGGCACCGTTGGCTTCGCCCAAGCACCCGGTACTCTTGATCCCGCCAAGGAAAACCCGCAGCCGCAGGGCGTAATCGTCCCCACCACGGTCCGCGACCGCAGCGGCGAGGTCGTCGACGGATTGCAACTGGGCGATTTCTCGCTTTACGACAACAACAAGCTGCAGAAGATCACCGCCGATGTGCGCGACGAGCCCCTTTCGCTCGTAGTTGCCGTGCAGCGCAGCGCCAATCTAACCGACGCCCTGCCAAAAATCCAGAGAATCGGCTCGATGCTGAGCAGCCTCGTGGCCGGGCAGGATGGCCAGATCGCCGTGGTAGGCTTCGATCATCGAATTATCGTGATGCAGGATTTCACCAACGAGGCCGAAAAAGTCTCCGAAGCGATGAAGAAAATGACGCCCGGGAGCGGCGAGCACGCCGTGGTGGATGCGGTGAACGAATCGGTTCGCATGCTGACGAAACAACCGCCTGATCGCCGGCGCGTGCTCCTACTGATCGCTGAAAAACGCGACCGCGGCAGCCAATTGCGCTTGAGGGAGGCGCTGGTCCAAGCTCAGTTCGCAAACATAACCATCTATTCGCTGGATATTTCGACGCTGGTCGCTTCTTTAACTAGCGAAGCTGTGCCGCCGCGCCCGCCCGCCGTTCCGCCGGAGGCGGTGCATCTGCCGGGTGGTTATGCCGCCACGCCCACTACCGTTGAACAGAATTACTACAACGGCAACTATATTCCGCTGTTCGTCGATATTTTCAAAGCGGTCAAGAGCGTTTTTGTCGACGACACGCTCGACGTATTCACACGCTTCACCGGCGGCCGCGAATACTCCTTCGTCGGCGAACGAAGCCTGGAGAAGGCGGTGGAACAGATCAGCGAGGAACTCCACAGCCAATACCTGCTCAGCTATTCCCCGAATGATCAGACCGAGGGCGGGTTCCATGACATTCGGGTTGTAGTGAATCGGCCGAATCTGGAAGTCCGCACGCGTCCCGGATATTGGGTTGCCGCGCGTCCGCAATAGCGGATTCGGCGACTTAGCGGCCCCACGTCAAGACGAACCGCGGGCTTGCATAGAAACTGCTTGGCACGAGTTCAGCATAGAAGCCGTGCTTGTTCCAGACAATGGAAACTCCGTACCGGGCTGGTTTAGAACGATACTGTTTAGTACGGTCTATCGCCGGAAGCCTATCGCCGCGAAACTGACCACGCTTTGTTCGTCGATGTTCCATTGCTGATAGCGGCGCAGCGTGCCGCGGGCATCCGGCATGGCTTTGAGGAACGTGTACATCGGCGCCGAACCGCACCACTTCAGATCATCCTGGCTTTGTTGAATCAATTCCCAAAAACCCGGCGCATCCGCCTGATTCAGCCGCTCGATCCGCGATTTGTCGCGTTCGGCCACCGCCGCCATTTCGCCGGCATCGGCGTGCGCGATCATCTGGTCGCCATAGCGGCGGCCCATGTGCGCCATGTCCACGCCCAGCACCCACAGCAGCTTGTTCCCTTCCCGCGCCGCGATGTTGCCGAGCGAATCGAAAAACCGCCGCACGTTCTCGTTCGCCTCCGGCTTGCCGCCTTGATAGATGCTGCGGGCGAAGGATCCGCATAGAATCGGAAGGATGCGAATATTCGGGCCGTAGAGGTATTGCAGGAAGAGCACCTGAAATTCGATGGAATGTTCGATCGCGTGGCAATAATCTTCCATTCGCACCGCATCCGGCGCCGCGTCGGACAGTTCCTTCACCAGCACGGTATCGGTGGCCGACTCGCCGAACGGGGTCACGAACGGTTTGTGCGTTAAGCCGAAGCGATCGGGTTCGCCATAGTGCGAAGTTCCGAGGATCACGAACGTGCGGTCTTCGTGCGAAGGCGGCAGCATCGAGTAGGCGTCGCGATACGATTCCCATCCGCCAAACGGACTGACATGCGGGGTTGCAATTCCGATGATCGCATCCTGCGCGGCTGGCGTCGCGCCCTGCATGAATTCGCCGAGGGTCTTCCGCGCTTCCTCCGCATCGTCGGGATAGGCCGAGCCCGAGTGTGCCGCCTCGCGCTTCGGCGCCGCTTGAAATTCGCCCAGCCGCGCTACCCGGGCTTTTTCGAACTCTTCGTCCTCCAGAAACCCGGCCTGGCTGAGCGTATCGTAGAGGTGCTTTTCTAGCTCGCCGATCTGAATTTCGCCTGTAATCCGCACCAGGTTCGCGCGCAGATCCAGGCTTGTTTGCTCGCCATCGAAGCATGCCAGACACTCCACCAGTTGCGGCGGGATGAGCAGCATGGCGTCCGAAAATTTGAGTGGATCGCGAATCAGCAGCCCGGGATGTTCAGGATCGGAGGAGGGGATAAAGTCGAGTCCCAGCCTGAGCCGGGGAAGTGGACCTGGCACACCACCACTATCGCATGGCGGGAACGGGGCATTGATTACGGCGACAGAGTGAAGCCAACGATAATAATAAAGGTATGCGCAGATTCTCCGGTCCGGAACTCAAGGAAGCACTCGCCGGCCTCACCGGTTGGAGCGTCGTCGACGGCAAGCTTCATAAAGAATATAAATTCGCCGACTTCATCCATGCCTTCGGCTTCATGGCCACCGCAGCGCTGGGCATCGAGAAAATGAACCATCACCCGGAATGGTTCAACGTCTACAACCGCGTCACAGTCGATCTCGCCACGCACGACGCCCAGGGCATTACATCGAAAGACGCCGATCTCGCCAGGCTGCTCGACGGGATCGCGGCCAAGCTGCAATGAAAATCCTGCTCGCGTTGTTGTGCGTAACCTGCCTGTACGCGCAGGAATCGTTTTCGGGCGGCCCTGCGGTCGATCAGGAAATTGAGCAAGCTGTCCACCACGGGCTGATCCCTGGCGCGGTGGTCCTCATCGGACACAACGGCCACATCATCTATCAAAAGGCGTACGGCAGACGCGCGCTCATCCCCGACCGCGAGCCCATGACCCTCGACACCATCTTCGACGCCGCCTCGCTCACCAAGGTGGTCGCCACCACGCCCGCCATCATGCGGCTTTTCGAGGAGGGCAAGATCCGGCTCAACGATCCAGTAACGAA
>Ga0335074_10006228_pt1 | contig 16549 bp, 13 predicted proteins | sample Lox_Sample_23_FD_206715 | JGI IMG/M metagenome (GOLD analysis project Ga0335074, IMG submission 206715) | Soil microbial communities from Loxahatchee National Wildlife Refuge, Florida, United States - Lox_Sample_2.3 | ecosystem: Environmental > Terrestrial > Soil > Wetlands | place: USA...
AGTGGCCGCCGCCTCCGAAAGCTCCGGGCGGGTCAGCACGGTGGCCATGGCCAGTGCGACCCGGTCGTCTTCTTGATGGGCGAACACCTGGCTGGTGGGCGCGAGCAGCCGGGCGCAGGCCAGGGCCAGCAGTCCCGCCAGGGCGTCACCGTCGAGCCGCGGGGACAGGCCCAGCTCGCCGATGACGTCGGCGCCGTGCGCTGCGGCGTGCAGCCAGCCGCGTTCGTCATCCCAGCCGCGCAGGTCGGTCTCGGCCAGCCACCACTGCGCGAAGCCGTCTCGCCAGCGCAGCACGGTTGGCGTGTCGAGCACTGCCGCGGCGGTGTCGCGGTGGACCAGGACGGCGAGGATCAGCGCGGCGAAGGTCCGGGCCTGGATCTGCGGGTGCGCCAGCAACCGGATGACCCGATCGCCAAGCTGGGTGAGCTGGTCATCGAGGTGCCCGGCCACGATCCAGGCGGCCAGGACGGGATAGGCCTGCTCGTCCCGCAGTGCCGGGTCGGGTGAGCACAGCACATCGAGGAGCTCACCGGCAAGTTCAGGGAGCGCGCCGTCGGCAGGGATCGCGAAATCGGCCGCAATGATCGCTGACCAGTCCGTCACGCCTGCAGTTTAGAACGCTGCGGCCACGCGATCTCCGGCCAGCGCCTCGACCCCTTTGCTACCGCCAGCCGGGTCCTCTCCGGAGAGCCCGGCAAGAGCCTGGCTTCGTTCGCGCGTTCGCTGCCCGCCATCGCCGAGCACTCGCGGCAACGGAAAAAGCCGTAACTATGCCCCGCGGAACGCGGCCTCGGTGAGGGCGCGTGCGGTGCTCACGGCGCTGTCGACCGCGTCCGGCCTGCTCAGCTCGCACAGGTCGGTGAGCGTGAACAGTGCGTCGGCGCTGACCACCACCGCCAGGTCGCGCCGGAGCTGGGCCAGGGCGGCCGGACCGAGCCGGTCCGCCGCGGGAGCGAGCGCGGCGTCGATCAGGCCGAACCGGTGCCCGGGCCGCCGCGCGGCAACCTCAGGCCTGCTGATCGAGCCCGCGATCATCGCGCGGACCCCGCTCTCGTTGGCCAGCACACCGTCGAGCAGCAGCCTGGCCGCGAAGCCGATCCGGTCGACCGGATCCACGCTGTCCGCGACCGGCGCGAGCGCTTCGGCTGGGTCCGGCCAGGTGCCCTCGTCGGCTTCCAGCAGCAGCGTGACCAGATCGGGGAAATACCGGTAGGCGGTCGCCTCGGAGACCAGTGCCGTCTTCGCGACCGACGGCATCGTGATCTCCGCGCCGGATCTGGCCAGCTCGTGGACGGCCTGCACGATGGCGGCGCGGGTACGCGCCTTCTGGTTAACCCGGGCTCCCACCCACCCATCGTGCCCTCACCCGCTCGCTTCCGTCAAGCTGGCTCTCGTTATGAGAGTAAACTTGCATAAGCTAGCACCCAGCCTTAAGCTTCGTGAGAGTCAACTCTTACGAAGGGTCAGTCAGATGTCTACGTACACCGTTCAGGCGGGCCGGCTGGGGCCGGTGCGGGTCGATGTGACCGAGTACGGCGCCGGGCGGCCGGTCCTGCTGTTGCATGGCGGGGCCGGGCCGCAGTCGGTGGCCGGGTTTGCCGAGACGCTAGCCGCGGCAGGAGCGCGGGTGATAGTGCCGGTGCACCCCGGGTTCGGCGGCACGGCGCGGCCGGAGGACCTGCACAGCATGCGCGGGCTCGCGCTCACCTATATTCATCTGCTCGACCAGCTGGACCTGGCCGGCGTGACCGTCATCGGCAACTCGGTCGGCGGGTGGATCGCGGCCGAGATGGCCATCCACGCGAGCCCGCGGATCAGCGGCGTCGTCCTGGTCGACGCGGGCGGGCTGCAGATCGACGACCACCCGGCCGCCGACTTCTTCTCGCTCACGCCGGATCAGGTCACCGAGATGGCCTACTACCAGCCGGACAAGTTCCGCGTCGATGTCGCCGCGCTGCCGGAGCAGGCGAAGGCAGCGATGGCGGGCAACCGGGCCGCGCTGCAGGCCTACACCGTGGAGGGAATGACCGACCCGTCGCTGCTCGGCCAGCTCAGCTCGGTGCGCGTCCCGGTGCTGGTGGTGTGGGGCGCGGCCGACCGCATCTACCCGCCGGAGCACGGGGAGGCATTCGCCAAGGCCATACCGAGCGCGCGGCTCGTCGTGCTCGACCAGGCCGGGCACCTGCCGCAGCTGGAGGCGCCGTCGGCCCTGCTGGCGGCGGTCCTGGACTTCGCGCCGATGAGCGAGATCCGGATAACTGGCCCGGACGACGGCGAGGTCGCGCTGTCCGGGCCGGTCAGCCTGCGGATACTCGAAGACGGCGGCACGACCGCGCACCGGCTGGGGGTGGCCGAGATCGTGCTCGCGCCGCACACCGACGGGCCGCCGCAGCACCGGCACGGCCGGCACGACGAAGGCTTCTACGTGGTGTCCGGGACGGTGCGGTTCACCAGCGGTGAGAAGTGGTTCGACGCACCGGCCCGCACGCTGGTGATGGTGCCGCCGGGCGCGCCGCACAGCTTCGCCAACCCCGGGGACGAGCCGGCCGTCGTGCTGAACACGTTCACGCCCGACCTTTACATCGGGTACTTCCGCGAGCTGCGCGACCAGATCGCCGCTGGCCGGCCGCTATCCGCGGAACTCATCGGCGAGACGATGCGGCACTACGCGACCTTCTAATAGACGGCCGCCATTGGGGGTGTGACCTGCGACGGGCTGAGGAATTTCGGGGTGTTCAAGGTGCAGCCATGAATACGCGCAACGCCGAGAGCGTGCTCTTCACTTCCGGCCGGCAGCTGGCGGGCCTGGCGCCGCTCTGGGCCGGCCTGGCGGTGACATACCGTGGCTGCGTCCCGCGCGAGGGGGGTGCGCTGGTGGCGGCGGCGCGGGTCTGGTGGCGGCGGCGCAGTTCGCGCCGCCGCCTTCGGCATCAATACCGGTGTCCTGGTCTGGGGCGTGGCGGCGGCGGTGGGGGTTTCCGCGCTGCTGGCCGCCTCCCAGCTGGCCTACGACGTGGTTCGCGCCGTGGGAGCCGCCTACCTGGTCTGGCTCGGCACCACCATGCTCTGGCGTACCTGGACGCGCCGCGACACCGCACGCCGCGAGGCCGCGAACGGACAGCCGGTAACGTCGCGCCCGCAGGAGAGCGTGGTTCGCACCTGGCTCCGTGGTGCCACCGCCAACCTGCTCAACCCCAAGATCGGCGCGTTCTATCTGGCCATGCTGCCCCAGTTCATTCCCGCCCACGCCTCGCACCTGCTCATGGGGCTGGCCCTGGCCGGGATCCATGACGCCGAGGGCCTCATCTGGTTCACGGGGCTGATCAGCGCCGTTCACTTCGCGCGCGGGTTCCTCGACAGCAACCGGATGCACAAGATCATGGACAGGATCACCAGCACCGTCCTGGTCGGTTTCGGGCTCAAGCTCGCGCTGTCGAGCCGCTAGCCGAAGGCGGGTTTGACCGACTCACACCGGGCCCTTCGCGGCGCGAAGGAAATCGATGATCCGCCAGCATCTCGCGGTGAGCGCAGGCCCGGCCCACTATTTGTTGACAAAGTTGGTAGGTTAAATAGGCTATTGGGCGGAGGAGTCACCATGTCCCCGAACCAGGGCGCACTCGCTCCGCTGCGGCGCGGCGACATCCCCCGGACGGCGGACTGCCGCCAGACCTCGAACGCGGCAGCCGTGCTCCAGGCGGCGCTGGACCACGGGCCCGTCGCCAGGAGCTCCGTCGCCCGGCTAGCGGGCCTGAGCCCGGCCGCGGTGAGCCGGCTGAGTGCCAGGCTGACCAGGGCAGGGCTGCTGCGGGATGCCCCGGAGGCATCGGGCCCCAAGGGCGTTGGCCGGCCACACGTCCCGGTTGACGTCGATACCAGCCGCCTGGTGGCCTGCGGCCTGCACATCGCCGCCGAGCACGCCACGCTGTCCCTGCTGGACCTGCGCGGCCGGGTCGTCGCGCGGGAGAGCATCGCGCACGTCGATACCCGGCCCGAGCAGCTACTGAGCCGCCTTGCCCGGCGCGTGCCCGCCTTCGTCGGCGAGCACGCCAGCGGCCGGTCCCCGCTAGGGCTCGGCGTGGCCACCGGCGGCTGGGTCGACCCGGCCGACGGCCGCGTCGTGGAGCACCCGGTGCTGGGCTGGCGCAGCGTGCCGGTCAGCGCGATGCTGGCGGCCGCGACCGGCCTCCCGGTGCGCGTCGACAATCACTCCCGCGCGCTGGCGCGGGCCGAGCGGACGTTCGGCGACGTCCGCGCCAGGACCAGCATTGTGCACCTGCTGGTCGGCAACGTGGTGGACGCCGCGTTCGCGACCGGGGGCACGGTCCACCACGGCCCTCACTCGGCAGCCGGGGCGGTCGCCCATCTTCCGCTGCCGGACCGCTCCGAGCCGTGCTCGTGCGGACGGCGTGGCTGCCTGCAGGCGGTGGTCTCCAGCCAGGCCCTGGCCAGGCGGGCGGCGCAGGCCGGCATCGGCGGCGGGTTCGCCGGGCTGCTGGACACCGCGCTGGCCGGGGACGAGCGGGCCATAGGCATCTTCCGGGACCGGGCCCGGCTGGTCGGCGCGGCCGCGGCGCTGCTCCTCGACGTGCTCAACCCCGAGCTGCTCGTGGTGGCCGAGGCCGGCACCGCGCGGCTGCCCGGCTGCCTGGAGCTGCTGCGCGACGAGGTACGCGCCCGCTCGGTGATGGCCGAGGACCCGGGCCGTGCCGTGGTGTCGACGAGCTTCGTGCTGGACGCGCTTCCGGTGGCCGGCGGCGCGGTCATCCTGGACGAGGTCTACGCCAGCCCGCTGCGCCGGCGCACCGCGGCCCGGCGCGCCTCGTAGCCGCCGCGGCCCAGCACCATCAGCAACTCAGGCCCTGCCAACAACGCCACGCGGGCACCTTCGAGCTTGTGCCCCAGTTTTGTCCGGCGCGAGCCGGACAGAACTGGGGCGGTGGCGTGGGGCCCCGGCGCCTCGTGGCGGAGGCCCTCGCGCACCTCGTGACGGACCGGCGCACCTGGTAGTGCCCTGCGCGCCTCGTAGCCGTGGACCTGCGCAGAGTTATTTTCCGAAGTTGCAAAGTTGACTCTCCGGACGAGGCCTGCGGAAGATGGGATTTCCTATAATTTCGATCAGAAAAGTTTAACCATGTCACACACTGTCCTCCGCTCGTCCCGTCACCTCCGAGCGCTCCGTCACGTCCGGGGGCTCGGCCTCTCCCTGGCGCTGCGCACGCGCACCCCCCGCCCCCCGCTCGGGAACAGCGATGGCCTGTCCCGCTCTAGTCCTGGCGGACGTCATCCCGGCGGCCGGCGCCTGCGGGCCGGCCTCGCCGCCGTCCCGGTGGCCGGGCTCCTGGCGCTGGTCGCGGGGTGTGCCGCCACCCCGGCCTCCGGGCAGGCCTCGTCAGGAAAGTCCGGCGGGACCGTGCTCAACGTCGGCGACCAGCAGCAGGAGATAGAAACCCTGATGCGCGCCTCCGGCGCCCTGAATGGCGCCTCATTCAAGGTGAACTTCGTGGAGTTCGACAGCGGCCCGCTGGTCGACGCCGGGTTCGCCGCGCACCAGATCGACATCGGGACCATGGGAGACCTCCCCGCCGCGCTGGCGGTCAGGTCCGGGCTGCCGGTCCGGGCCGTCGCCGTCTACCTGCCGATCGGCGCCGATGAGTTCCTGGTGGCCCAGCCCGGCATCAGCTCCATCGCCCAGCTCCGGGGCAAGCCTGTGGCCTATACCACCGGGACCGCCGAGCAGGCCTTCGCGCTGCGGGCGCTGAAGTCGGCCGGGCTGACCCAGGCCGACGTCCACCAGGTCAACGTGAGTCTGCTGCAACTGGGCACGGTGCTGGAATCGGGCTCCGCGGACGCCTCGGTGGTCAGCGTGGAGCAGAAGGTCGACTACCAGCAGACGCATCCCACCGCCAAGGTGCTGGCCAACATCGACACGGTGGCCCCGCCGAGCTACGGCTACCTGCTCGGGACCACGGCCGCGCTGGGCAGCCCGGCCAAGCTGACGGCCATCAACGACTTCGTCAAGCGGCTCATCCAGGCGGAGAACTGGGAGAAGACGCACCAGAGCCAGTGGGTGACCGACTACTACGTCGACGTCGAGCACCAGACCCCGGCCGCCGCGAAGCTCATCTTGGCCGCGGGGGGCACCGAAACCTACGAGCCCATCACCCCCGCGGTCCAGGCCGCGCTGCAGGGCGTGGTGAGCCTGATGGCCGGCGCCGGCGCCTGGCCCAAGACGTTCAGTGTCGCCTCGCTCTACGACGCCGCGCAGTCCGGCCGCTACAACGCGATCGTCAAGGAGGTCCCGCAGAATGGCTGACATCATGGCCGCTCCGGCCACCTCGGCTATCTCCTTGATCCGGCCGGCCGCCGCCCGCCGCCGGCGGCTGCCGGTACGGGTCCCGCGCCTGGCCCGGCGCGTCGTCGGCCCGCTGGCCGTGATCGGGCTGTGGCAGCTGGTCTGCTCGCTGGGCGTGTTCACCAGCGTCGAGGTGGCCTCGCCGGTCGCCGTGATCGACGCCGGGCGCCAGCTGTGGGACCAGGGGGTGCTGCAGTCCAACCTGCTGATCTCGCTGCTGCGGGTGGTCGAGGGGCTGGCCCTGGGGGTCGCCACTGGGGTGGCGCTGGCGGTTATCTGCGGCCTGTTCTGGCTGGGCGAGGACTTGCTGGACCCGGTGATCCAGGCGGCCCGCGCGGTGCCGATCCTCGGGCTGGTCCCGCTGGCGATCATCTGGTTCGGTGTGGGGGAGACGCCGAAGGTGTTCCTGATCGCGCTGGGCTGCACCTTCCCGGTGTACATCAACACCTACGCGGCCATCCGCGGGGTCGACATGAAGCTGGTCGAGGCCGGGCAGACCTTCGGGCTGAGCCGGTGGGGCCTGGTGCGGCAGGTCATCCTGCCCGGCGCGCTGCCTGGCTTCCTGACCGGGCTGCGGTTCGCCCTGGTGGGAAGCTGGATCATCGACGTGGTGGCCGAGGAGATCAACGCCCAGAGCGGCCTGGGCTACCTGATCAACCAGGCGCAGACCACCAACCGCACCGACATCATGTTCTTGTGCCTGGGCATCTACGCGATCCTGGGCCTGCTGACCGACGTCATCGTCCGGGTGCTGGAACGCACGCTGCTGCGGTGGCGGCGTGGTTTCGCGGGGGCGTGACGATGAATACGGACCAGCTCGCCGTCGTCAGCCGGGATGTGCGCCGGTGCTTCGAGGGCCGCGAGGTGCTGCGCGGCGTTGACCTGGCGATCAGCCCCGGCCAGTTCGTTGCTCTGCTGGGCCGCAGCGGCACCGGCAAAACCACGTTCCTGCGGGTGCTGGGCGGCCTGGACCCGGATTACGACGGCGAGGTGCTGGTGCCGCGGCACCGGGCGGTGGTGTTCCAGGAACCCCGGCTGATCCCCTGGCTGAAGGTGCTGCCCAACGTGACGCTTGGGCTGCGGCCCGGTGGCGGCGGCCGCGAGGCGCTACGCCAGCAGGGCATCGGCGCGCTCGGCGAGGTCGGCCTGGCCGGCCACGCGGAGGCCTGGCCCGTCACCCTGTCCGGGGGCGAGGCCCAGCGGGTCGCCCTGGCCCGTGCGCTGGTCCGCGAGCCGCAGCTGATGCTGCTGGACGAGCCGTTCGGCGCCCTGGACGCGCTCACCCGCAGCCGAATGCACGCGCTGCTGCAGGACCTGTGCGCCCGGCACCGCCCGGCCGTCCTGCTGGTCACCCATGACGTCGACGAGGCTCTGCTGCTCGCCGACCGGGCGCTGGTCCTGGTGGACGGGTTCATCACCCTGGACGTCCCGGTCACCCTGCCCCGGCCCAGGGACCGGGGCCACCCCGGCTTCCTCGCGCTGCGGGGCCGGCTGCTGCGCGAGCTCGGGGTGACCGAGCCCGGGGTGACCGAGCCGGGCCCGAATTAATTTCATTTGTTGCAATATTGACGCGGAGCAGCAACTGAAACACAATTATTAGTGTAGCTAACTAATTGGCTGCAAGAATGAGCCAGAAAGGGAAGAGGAAAGCCATGACCGCGATCCAGGACATTGCCACGGACGTCACAGTCAGGCCGGTCGCCGGCTATATCGGCGCCGACATCTCCGGGGTGGATATCTCCCAGCCGCTGACGGTGGAGCAGGTAGCGGCGATCCGCGACGCCCTGCATCGCTATAAGGTGATTTTCTTCCGCGGGCAGAACCTCGACCACGCCAGCCAGATCGCATTCGGGCGCCAGTTCGGCGAGCTGACCTACGCCCACCCGCACGACGACGCGCCGCCGGAGAGCTACCCGGAGATATTCACGGTCGACCCCGACCGGTTCAGCCAGCGCTATGGCGAGGAGTTCCGCCAGGAATACCGGCGCCGGCAGTACAGCTATTTCACCGGATGGCACACCGACGTCACCGCGGCGGTGAACCCGCCAGCCGGCTCGATCCTGCGCGCCGACGTGGTGCCGGAGATCGGGGGCGACACCCAGTGGACCAACCTGGTCGCGGCCTACGAGGGACTGTCGGCGCCACTCCAGGAGTTCGTCAAGACGCTGCGCGCCGAGCACCGCTACGGCGGCGCCGCGGCTCCGGCCAGTTCCAACAGCACCTACTCGCGGAGGATCAACGACAACCTGCTGGTCGCCATCCACCCGGTGGTCCGGGTGCACCCGCACACCGGGGAGAAGGCGCTTTTCGTCAACCCCGGCTTCACCAGCCACATCGTTGGGGTGTCGGCGCGGGAGAGCAAGGCCATCCTGGACCTGCTGTACGCGCAGATCACCGAGCCCCAGTACACCGTGCGGCTGCGCTGGGAGCCGGGCACCGTGGCGTTCTGGGACAACCGGGCCACCTCGCACCTGGCCCCGCGCGACATCGAGCACCTGGACCTCAAGCGCACCCTGCACCGGATCACGCTGGTCGGCGAGGTGCCGGTGGGCCCCGACGGCCGCGAGTCCGAGCTGGTCGCCGGGCAGCCGTTCACCGCCAAGCACACCGTCGTGGTGGCTGACTGATGCACTTCAACCTGTTCATCATCGACACCGGGCACCACGAGGCGTCCTGGCGGCTGCCCGGCAGCCAGCCGCTGGCGCACATCGATGTCGGCTATCACGAGCGGCTGGCCCAGGTCGCCGAGGGCGCGAAGTTCGACTCGGTGTTCCTGGCCGACAGCCCGGTGCTGTGGAACAGCCCCGGGCGGCGGCCGAGCGGGCGGCTGGAGCCGATCACCCTGCTGACCGCGCTGGCCCGGGCCACGCAGCGGATCGGCCTCATCGCCACCGCCTCGACCAGCTACAACGACCCCTACAACCTGGCCCGCCGGTTCGCCTCGCTGGATCACATCAGCGGCGGCCGGGCGGGCTGGAACATCGTCACCACCGCCGGCGACGAGGCGGCGCGCAACTTCGGCCTGGACGCCCAGCCCGCGCACGCCGAGCGCTACCAGCGCGCGGCGGAGTTCGTGGAGGTGTCCCGCAAGCTATGGGACAGCTGGGAGGACGACGCCATCGTCGCCGACGCCGCGGCCGGCGTGCATGCCCGGGATGACCGGGTGCACGTCATCGGCCACGTCGGCCGGTTCTTCCGGGTCCGCGGCCCGCTGAATCTGCCCCGCTCCCCGCAGGGCCATCCGGTGCTGGTGCAGGCCGGGTCGTCGGAGGATGGCAAGGACTTCGCGGCCAACTGCGCCGAGGCGGTGTTCACGGCGCAGCAAACCCTGGCCGAGGGCCAGGCGTTCTACGCCGAGCTCAAGCGGCGCGCCGCCGCGGCGGGCCGCGACCCGGACGGAGTGAAGATCCTGCCGGGCATCGTCCCGGTGCTCGGCTCGACCGAGCGGGAGGCGCGGGCGCTCGACGCCGAACTCGATCAGCTCATCGTGGCCGAGCACGCGCGCAGCCAGCTAGCACACCTGCTGCGGGTGGAGCCGCAGCAGCTCGCGCTCGACGCCGAGCTGCCCGGCAACCTGCCGGCCGAGAATCAGATCGAGGGCGCAAAGAGCCGTTACACCCTGGTCGTAGAGCTGGCCAGGCGAGAGCGGCTGACCGTGCGGCAGCTCATCGGCCGGCTGGGCGGCGGCCGCGGCCACCGCACCTTCGCGGGCACCCCGGAGCAGGTGGCCGAGACCATAGAGGACTGGTACCGCAACGGCGCGGCGGACGGATTCAACGTCATGCCCGCCGTGCTGCCGTCCGGGCTGGAGCTGTTCGCCGAGCACGTGGTACCGATCCTGCAGCGCCGCGGCCTGATGCGGACCGAGTACGAGGGCGCGACGCTCCGCGAGCACTACGGCCTGCCCCGGCCGCCCAGCCAGTATGCGACGAACGAAGATCCGGTGCTGGCCGGCCACAACTGACACAGGCACTGGCCATTCTCGACGGCTTGCGGCACCCCGACGCCGACGCCGGCCAGGTCCGCGCCAAGCCCGTCAGCGCGGTAGTCCGGGAGCTTGGGCGCGGCCGGGCTGGTGGCGACGCGTTCAAGGCTCGCAGGACAAGACGCCGGTATTCCGCCAGCGCGGCAGTCTTGCCGGGTTTGCGCTGCCCGGGTACGGGGAGGCGGACTGGCGGAACAGCAGCAAGAGCCGGAACGTGGCTGCTGCATCGGGGAAAGGGGCTTGGCCTTGGCTCAGATCTGCATCGACGTGGACCGCCCGGTCGGGCGGGTCGACCGGCGCATCTTCGGTGGCTTCATCGAGCACCTCGGACGGTGCGTCTACGGCGGCGTCTTCGACGAGGGTTCCCCGCTCGCCGACGCGCGGGGCTTCCGGACCGATGTCCTGGATGCCGTCCGCGACCTCGCACCGGCTCACGTCCGCTGGCCGGGCGGGAACTTCGTGTCCGGTTACCACTGGGCCGACGGCGTGGGGCCCGCCGCGGACCGGCCCAGGCGCGCCGACCTGGCCTGGAACGCCGAAGAGTCCAACCGGTTCGGCACCGATGAGTTCATGGCTTGGTGCGAGGCGGCCGGGACGGAGCCGGTCCTGTGCTTCAACATGGGCACGGGCACCCTGGACGAAGCCCTCGCGTGGGTGGAGTACTGCAACGGCTCAGGCGATACCTGCTGGGCTAATCAGCGGCGGGCCAACGGGCACCCGGAGCCTTACGGGGTGCGGTACTGGGGGCTCGGCAACGAGATGTACGGCGACTGGCAGGTCGGCCAGCGCAGCGCCGAGGACTACGTGTACACGGCCCGGCGGTGGGCGAAGGCGCTGCGCAGGTACGATCCGGGCCTGGTGCTTGTCAGCTGTGGGCAGACGGGCCTGGACCGCTGGGACCAGGTGGTGATCGACGGCCTCGCGCCGGTCGTCGACCTGCACTCGGTGCACCTGTACACGGGGTCCTCCGACTACTGGTCCAACGTGCTGGCTCCGCACCACGCCGAGCGGGTGCTCGGGATCGTCGGCGCGCTGATCGACCGGGCCAGGTACGAGCAGCGCATCGACCGCGAGATCGGGGTTGCCTACGACGAGTGGAACGTCTGGTTCCGGACCGACGACGGGCAGCTGGAGGAGCGATACAACCTGGCCGACGCCCTGGCCGTCGCAACCTACCTCAACGTGTTCGTGCGCCAATGCCGCACGGTGCGGATGGCCAACCTGGCGCAGCTCGTGAACGTCATCGCCCCCATCGTCACCACCCCTGAAGGGCTGTTCCGCCAGACCATCTTCCATCCATTCCGCCTCGCCTCGGCGTACACCAGGGAGCTGTCGGTGTCGACGTTCGCGGACTCCGGTACCCACGTCTTCCACCCGGCGCCGGGCGGGCGCTGGGCACACCGGATCGATGATCTCGGCCCGTTCCAGCTACTCGACGTGGCGGCCAGCCGGGACGCGGAGGCGCGGCGCCTGACGGTATCGGTCGTCAACCGCGACCCGGACCGGCCGAGCCAGGCGAGGATCAGCCTGGGCGGGCACAAGTCCGGCGGCCCCGTCGTGGTCCATGAGGTCAACGGCCCGGCCGCCGACGCCACCAATGGCCCGGATCACCCGGAGACGGTGAGCGAGCGCGTCCGCGAGCATCCGGCCGACGGGGACCACGTGGACATCGAGCTTGCGCCGCACTCGCTCAGCGTCCTGGAAATCGCCCTGGCCTGATCCCCAGGGCGTGGCGCACCGCAATGTCTCGATCAGGTGTTTGTGGCGGCGCACGGCGATTATCCGGTCGTTTGAAGCGATTTCGGTCGGGTAGCGACCGACGGCACGTCCAGAAGATGGCAGCGCTGGAGGTGCACTGATGTGAGCGCTAACACTTCGCCGCCGCACGACCGGGGCATCCGGGCCGAGGGCCCGCCCACACGCCGTCGCTTCCTCGCCGCCGCCGGGACGCTCGCCGCGGCCACGCTGGCCGCCGGCTGTTCGGGCACTTACGACGTGGTGTCGGGTTTCACCGGGACTGACAGCGGTGCCGGAAAGTCCACCCTCGTGTACTGGAACCTGCTGACCGGCGGCGACGGCAGCCACATGGTGGAGATGGAGGACTACTACACCCGCACCCATCCCGGCGTGAACCTCGAGTCGACGATCCTCACCTGGGGCAACCCGTATTACACGAAGCTGGCCATGGCGACCAGGTCGGGCAGTCCCCCGGACGTGGCCATCATGCACGTGAGCAGGATTCCTGAGTTCGGGCCTCCGGGACTGCTGACGCCGCTCAGCCTCGACCTGCTGGCCGAGCACGGGATGGAGCCCAGGGACTTCACGCCGCTGGCCTTCGACCGCGCGCGTCTCGGCGGTCATCAGCTGGCGATCCCGCTCGACACGCACCCCTTCGTCCAGTACTACAACACCGCGCTGTGCAAGAAGGCCGGGCTGCTCGACGGCTCCGGCCAGCTGCCGGCGGTCACCGGGCCCGCGGCCCTGCTGGCCATGCTGCGCAAGCTGAAGAAGGTGGTGGCCACGCCGGTGGTCTGCGACCAGGTCAACGACCCGGCGACGCCGTGGCGCTTGTTCTACACCCTCTACAGCCAGGGCGGCGGCAAGGTGGTCGCCGACAACGGCAAGAACGTGGTTTTGGACCAGGCACTCGCCACTAAGGTTTTGGCCTTCATCTACCAGATGGCCACCGAGGGGCTGATCAGCGCCAACGTTGACGCCGCCGGCGGCACCGCGGTGTTCCTGGCCGGCGACGCCGCCCTGTACTGGGAAGGCGAATGGAATGTCGACGTCTTCCAGGCGGGCAAGCTGCCGTTCAGCATGCAGCCGTTCCCGGCCGTGTTCGGCTCTGACGTTGCCCAGGCCGACTCGCACACCTTCGTCCTCCCGCGCCAGCCGTCGGCCGACCCGGAAAAGATCTCGATGGCGCTGACCATGATCCGCACACTGCTGGGTCAGAGCCTGATCTGGGCCGAGGGCGGCCACATTCCGGCATGGCTGCCGGTGCGCGAGACCTCTGCTTACAAACGGCTCAAGCCGCAATCGAACTACGAGTCCGTCGCCGACCGCGCGGTCTACGACCCGCTCGCCTGGTACAGCGGCTCCGGCTCCGACATGGAGAACTACGCCGGCGCGGCCATCGGCGCCGTGATGACCGGCAGCTTCTCGCCGCAGGCCGCCTACCAGGAGATGCGCCAGTCGTTCGAGACCTTGTCGAAGGAGACGGTGCCGGTATGACCACCCGCGCGATGCGGCTGCCCGCCGCGGCGGCCCGGAACAGGACCCGGCAAGCGCAGCGGCACCGCGGCAACGTCAGCGGTCTCGGCTTCCTGGCCCCGTTCCTGGTGCTCTACGCCCTGTTCCTGATCCTGCCGCTGGTCCTCGACGTCGTGATGAGCCTGTTCAACACCAGCCTGGTGCTGCCCGGGCTCGGCCACTTCGCCGGCCTGGGCAACTACCGGGAGCTGTTCGGTGACAGCAGGTTCTGGCAGGCCATGTGGCACACCATCGCGTTCACGCTGGTGAGCACGCCGCCGCTGGTGCTGATCCCGCTGTTCTTCGCCATCGTGGTCAACCGGATCTCCCGCGGCCAGTGGTTCTTCCGGCTGGCGTTCTTCCTGCCGTACATCCTGCCGTCGGCCGTGATCGCGCTGATCTGGACCTGGCTGTACGAGCCCGGCTACGGCCTGGTCGACGGGTTCTTCAGCATGCTCGGCCTCGGCGCCCCGGGCTGGCTGTCCTCGCCGGATCTGGCCCTCTACTCCATCGTCATCGTCACGGTCTGGTGGACGATCGGGTTCAACTTCGTGCTCTACCTCGCCGGGCTGCAGGACATCCCGCGCGATCTCTACGAGGCCGCCTCGATCGACGGCGCCAGCCCGGCGCGGCAGACGTGGCGGATAACGCTCCCGATGCTCGGCCGCACGACCACGCTCGTGGTGGTGCTGCAGATCATCGCCTCACTCAAGATCTTCGACCAGATCTACCTGATCACTGCTGGCGGTCCTAACTACGCGACCCGCAGCGCGATCGAGTACATCTACGACACCGGCTTCACCAGCGAGCGGGTCGGCTACGCCTCGGCGGCATCGCTCGTGCTCTTCGTGGTGATCGTCGTGGTGTCCTTCGTCTGGCTGGGACTGATCCAAAGGCGAGAGAGGGTCTGACCGATGGCCATCAAAGCGCCGCTGCGCCGGACTGGCCCGGCAGCCGCTGCTCCTGCTTCAGCCGCTCCGAGGGGAGCGGTCGCCGCCGAGAACTGGCGGGAACGCCTGTTCCGCCGGGCGGTGACCGGCGTGGTCATCGCCCTGGCCCTGGTCTGGCTGGTGCCCGTGGCCTGGACCCTGGACACCTCGATCAAGCCGGAGAACGCGACCATCCTCATCCCGGCGACGTGGAAGGTATCCGGCCCGACGCTGTCGGCCTACAGCGCCGTCTTCTCGGCCACCGATCTCGGGCGCTGGTACCTCAACTCGGCCATCGTCACCGTCATCGTCACGGTGCTCACGGTGATCACCACCAGCATGGCGGGGTACGCGCTCTCCCGCGGAAAGTTCAGCGGGAAGGGCCTCCTGTTCGCGCTCATCCTGGCCGGGATCATGATCCCGCCCCAGGCGCTGATCGTCCCGCTGTTCCGGGAACTGCAGAGCGTTCACCTGATCAACACCTACTGGGCGCTGATCCTGCCGCAGGTCCCGGCGCCGATCTCGGTGTTCATCTTCAAGAAGGTCTTCGACGGCGTTCCCGTCGAGATCGAGCAGGCCGCAACCGTGGATGGCGCCAGCTGGTGGACCGCCTACTGGCGTATCGCCCTGCCCCTGGTCCGCCCGACGATCGCCGCTGTGTCGATCTTCACGTTCGTGTGGACATGGAACAACTTCCTGTGGCCGTTCCTGGCGGCCACCAGCCCGACCATGATGACCATCCCGGTCGGCATCGGCACCGTGGTCAGCGGGGTCGGGGTCGTGAACGCCCTGCAGATGGCGTCGGCCGTGCTCGGGGCGCTCCCGCTCGTCCTGGTGTTCCTGTTCGCGCAGCGCCAGATCGTCGAGGGAGTGGCGGGGACCGGGCTCAAGTAACGAAGCGGTGGCCCGCGTGAACCGCGCAAGCCAGAACGGAGTGATGAGATGGCCCAGATCGTGCTGGATCAGGTCGACAAGGTCTACGCCGGCGGCGTGAAAGCCGTTGCCGAGCTGAGCCTGGACATTGCCGACGGTGAGTTCATGGTGCTGGTCGGCCCGTCGGGGTGCGGGAAATCCACCGCCCTCCGGCTGATCGCAGGGCTGGAAGAGATCACCGACGGCACCATCCAGATCGACGACCAGGTGGTGAACGATCTGCCGCCCAAGGACCGCGACATCGCAATGGTGTTCCAGAACTACGCGCTCTACCCGCACATGACCGTGGAGCAGAACCTGGCGTTCGGGCTGCAGCAGCGCAAGACCCCCAAGGACGAGATCCAGCGCAGGGTCACCAGCGTGGCCAAAATGCTCGGTCTGGAGGACTACCTCAAGCGCAAGCCGGCCGCGCTGTCCGGCGGCCAGCGGCAGCGGGTGGCAATGGGCCGGGCCATCGTCCGCGAGCCGAAGGCGTTCCTGATGGACGAGCCGCTGTCCAACCTGGACGCGAAGCTCCGGGTCAACATGCGGGCATCCCTTTCCCAGCTGCACGACCGGCTGAACGTAACCACGGTGTATGTCACGCACGACCAGATCGAGGCGATGACCCTGGGGGACCGGGTATGCGTGCTGCGCGACGGCATGCTGCAGCAGGTAGACACCCCGCAGAATCTGTTCAGCCACCCGGTCAACCTGTTCGTCGCGGGCTTCATCGGCTCACCCGCCATGAACTTCACGATGGCGCGCCTGGATCGCCCTGACGGCTCTGGCCCGGATGCGGGGAAGGCCGTCGTCTCGTTTGCCGGGTATGAACTGCCCCTCCCCTCCGAGGTGATCAGCGGCAAGCCCGGCCTCGAGGAGTATTTCGGCCGCGAGGTGATCCTCGGCATCAGGCCGTCCGACTTCGAGGACGCCAGCCTGGCCGACGCCGGCTGGGCGCGGATGCCGGTGACCGCCAATGTCACCGAGGAACTCGGCAGCGAGATCCTCGTGATGTTCCTGCTCGACACCCCTCCGGTCGAGAACCGGGACACGGCGGCTCTGTCGGCTGACCAGGACGAGGACGAGGCGGGGATCTCGCTCGCCGAGGGCAAGACC
>Ga0335074_10006229_pt1 | contig 16545 bp, 13 predicted proteins | sample Lox_Sample_23_FD_206715 | JGI IMG/M metagenome (GOLD analysis project Ga0335074, IMG submission 206715) | Soil microbial communities from Loxahatchee National Wildlife Refuge, Florida, United States - Lox_Sample_2.3 | ecosystem: Environmental > Terrestrial > Soil > Wetlands | place: USA...
GTCGTTGTGGCCGCCGCCGTTGTCGTTGTGGCCGCCGCCGTCGTTGTGGCCGCCGCCGTTGTCGTTGTGGCCGCCGCCTCGGTGGCCTGGCTCTTACCGGCCGCCTCGGTAGTCGACGGGGTTGTCGGGGGCACCGTAGGTGTCGACGGGGACACGTTCGGCGGAGCCGTAGCTAGCGGGGGGGCCGTCACCGGCTGCCACGTGGTGGTCGTCACGACAGAGACGACGGCTGGCAAGGTGGCTGGCGTCGTGACAGTGATGGGAGCCCCGACCGGCGCGGCGGAGGAGGTCGGAGAGGCGGCCCGGCCGGTCAGGGTGCTTTGGGCGCCCGTCACCGATGTGCGGTTTGCGCCTGCTGCGGCCGCAGGCAGCTGATGGGAGCTGGCGAGGATCGCTCTCTCCTCTGCAGCTTGGACGGCGAGCTGTTGGCGTTGGACAGCGGCTACGGCCGCCGCAAGTTGGCCTTTGACGCCTCTTAGGGTCTCCTCCAACGCCGCTTGCTGGGCTGCAGCGGCCCGCCCGTCAATTGCCAGCTGGCCGCGGGCTTGGCGCACAGCTTTGCGCTGGCGAACCAACGAAACCTCGATTGCCCGGTTCGTACCGAGCGCCGCCTGGTACGCCGATAGGGCCGACTCCTGGTACGTCGCGGCAGCCTCGGCGTACACGGCGACTACGTACGGCGGCGTGGCGTCTGTAGCAGGCGCCGACAATGAAAGGCCGTCTCCATCGGTATAGGCCGTGATGGCCTCCGTAACGAGGAACTGCTCGGCGCGGACGAGCTCGGATCTCTCATTAGCGGCCGAAAACTGGAGAGCACTGAGCCGGCTGTCCAGTGCGGCCGAGCTGACCCCTTCGGCGTCCGCTCGCTCGGCGAGTTTTGCTAGCAAGATCCCCTCAGCCTGGATCTCGGCGGCGACCTCTGCGGCTTTGGACCGGAGCGCGGCGAGGCGTTCCTGCGCAGCGGCCTTGGCAGACATGGCTACCCTCAGAGAAGCGTTGCCGGGGGTGAGCTGCCCGCTCGCGCTCGCCTGGCCCAGGACGGTGGCGCCTGCCAACGTGGACGTCATACAGGCGTTCATCACGGCTGCGGCTGCGGCGACCAGCGCGGCCAAACAGGTGCGACCTCTTGCTTTTTGCGTCGCTTTGCGGGCTAGGAGCTGTCGCAACGCTTCGTCAGCCAACGCGGTACCGCCCCTGCTCGAACTTAACAGGAGTCACTCTAACAACTTTGGTCACAGCAGGCCAGTGCCAGCCTGGGTTGCGGGCGGCTAACTTTGCTTCGCGCATTGACAGGTGTGACTGAGAAAGAGGGCTGCATGGTGGAGGACCCGATGGGCTGTTCGTCGGCCTGCCCGCCATGAAGTTGACCCCGGGGCCGCGCTCGGCTCGTGGCGCTCTTCTGCGGGGTGCCCATGGGGAGAGCCCGCTCCCGCAGGCAGTGCGCGTCCTATCGATAGATGGTGGGGGTGTGAGAGGCTTGGTGCCCGCGATCGTCCTGGCGGAGATCGAGGCACGAACGGGGAAACCCCTGGTGGAGCTCTTTGACATAGTGGCTGGGGCCTCCACCGGGTCGGTGCTCGCTCTCGGGCTCGCCGTGCCCGGTGCCGACGGGGGCGCCCCCAGGTGGCGGGCAAGCGACGGGGTCGAGATCTACAAAGCCCGTCTAAGCGAAGTGTTCGGGAGGTCCCCCTGGCAAGCGGTCGCCGGAGTGGGCAGCCTCCTCCACGAAAAGTACGACGAGGGCCCGTTGGAAGCCTTGCTCGAGCACTACTTCGGCGAGGCCCGCCTTTCGGAGGCTTTGACCAACGTCATAGTGCCCGCCTACGACCTGGTGAGCGGGGACGTGCTCCTCTTTGACACCGACCGCGCAAAGCGAGACTCGGCTCTGGACGTCCCCATGCGGCTCGTGGTCCGCGGCGCGACGGCAGCGCCGACGTACTTCGAGCCCGAGCGTATCGGCCCCCCGGTCGTTGTCGACGAGCGCCTCGTGGTCGACGGCGGGATATTTGCCAACAACCCGGCAGTCTGCGGCTTCATGCAGGCCCAGCAGCGCTACCCGGGATGCGACGTGGTCATGGTCTCACTGGGGACCGGCTCGGCCACCCGTTCACTACGGCTGGAAGAAGTGAAGTCCTGGGGTCTCGCCCACTGGGCGCGCCCGTTGCTGAACATCGTCCTCTCGAGCGCGAGCCAGGCCACGGACCACCACCTGCGGTCCCTGCTCGGTGAGCAACGGTACTTCCGCTTCGACCCCGAGCTCGACATCCACGGGTGCAGCCGCCGCCTCGACGACGCGTCAGAGGCGAACATTGCTGCCCTCGAGAGGTCCGCCTCCGCGCTCGTAAGAGCTGCCTCTGCGGACCTCGACCGGGCTTGCGAGCTCCTCGAGCGGTAGTGGAGTAACTTGCAGCCGATGGGCAAAGCGGACAACAGTGCTCCGGCCTCAGGTGCAGAGCTGGGCGAGGGGGGCCGGGTAGGCAGCAAGGGTCGTTTTCGGGTTGAGCACGACTCGATGGGCGAAGTGCGCGTGCCTGCTGCGGCCAAATGGCAGGCGCAGACCCAACGAGCCGTCGAGAACTTCCCCGTGTCGGGCCAACGGATCGAACCTTCCCTTGTGCGGGCGCTCGCTCTCCTAAAGCGGGCCGCCGCACTGGAGAATGCTCGCCTGGGGATCGTCAAGACCGAAGTTGCCGAAGCTGTCGCCGCCGCAGCCGAGGAAGTCGCCGAGGGCAAATGGGCCGACGAGTTCCCGCTTGACGTTTTCCAAACGGGTTCGGGGACCTCTTCCAACATGAACATGAACGAAGTCCTCGCCACCCTTGCCGGCGAGCGGCTCGGGCGCCGCGTCCACCCGAACGACGAGGTCAACGCGTCTCAGTCTTCTAACGACATGTTCCCCTCGGCGATCCATGTCGCTGCTACTGAGGGCATTACGAAACAGCTCGTCCCCTCTCTTTGGCACCTAGCCCACGCACTGCACGAGAAATCCGTGCTTTTTGCGGGAGTGGTCAAGGCTGGCCGGACGCACCTGATGGACGCAACCCCGGTCACCCTCGGGCAGGAAATGGGTGGTTATGCGGCGGCCGTCGAGCACGGCGTGGAACGCTTGGGGGCTTGCCTCCCTCGCGTCGGCGAGCTCCCCCTCGGTGGCACCGCGGTCGGCACCGGGCTGAACGCTCCTCCTGGCTTTGCCAGCGCGGTGATAGCGCGGCTCGCGAGCGAGCTCGACCTCCCTCTCCGCGAAGCTCGGGACCATTTCGAAGCCCAAGGCTCACGAGATGCTTTGGTTGAAGCAGCTGGAGCCATCCGGACTGTTGCAATCTCTCTCTATAAATGCGCCACCGACCTCCGTTGGATGGGGAGCGGGCCGAGGGCAGGTTTAGGAGAGGTCCGCATACCCGACCTTCAACCGGGGAGCTCCATAATGCCTGGGAAAGTGAACCCTGTTTTGCCAGAGGCCGTCTCCCAGGTGGTAGCCCAGGTTGTCGGCAACGACGCCTCCATTGCCTTCGCGGGAGCCGCTGGCAATTTCGAGCTCAACGTGATGTTGCCGGTCATGGCGGCAAACCTCTTGCAGTCAGTACGGATCTTGGCCAACGTGAGCCGCCTTTTTGCAGACCGCTGCGTCGCAGGCTTGGAAGCCGATGTCGAGCGTTGCCGCACTTACGCGCTTTCCTCGCCAGCGATCGCGACGGCATTGAACCCTTACATTGGGTACGAAAATGCAGCGAAGGTGGTAAAGCAAGCACTTGCCACAGGAAAAGACCTTCGTACGGTCGTGCTCGAGAACAACCTGCTGAGCGAAGAGGAGGTTGACCGCGCGCTGGACGTCGAGGCGATGACAAGGGGCGGAATAGTCAAGTGACCGCCGCCCCCTTGGGCCCTGCGCTAGTTGCGGATGCTGCGACGGCGCCGGGAGGTTGGGGCTACCATTTGCTCGTCCTGCTGCACATTATTTGTGCGGTCGGCGGTTTTGGTGCCGTCGCTTACCGAGCGTTCGTGCTCGACCTGGCGCGCCGAAGGAGCGATGCCGCGGCCGCGGGGGCGCTCGGGGTCTACGGGCAGGTCGGGCAAGTGGGGGAGGCGCTCATTTACGGCACGGCGGTCTTTGGTATTGCAGCTGTCGGAGTGAGCGGCGACCACAGGTATTTTGACAGAACCTGGGTGATCGCGGCGCTTGCCGTCTATGTCGTCATGTTGGGGTTGCTCCATGGTCTGGTCCGCCCCGCTGAGCGACGCTACCGGGCTGTTTTGGTGGAGCTGGCGAACCTTCCGGGCATGAAACCGCCGGCCCGCCCACCTCAGCTCGATGAGCTCGGCGCGCTTCGGCGCCGTGTAGGCCTTGGTATGGGCCTATTCAACCTTTGCCTGCTCGGGGCTCTCTATCTGATGGTGTTCAAACCGTGATGTCACCTTCAAGTACGACCTCCACGGTCTCTTCGGGCCAGCGCCGGCCCTGCCTGGCCTGGGCCGCCATGGCACGCTTATCTGCTTCAGTGAGCGGAGGTTGCACGATCGCTCGCGGCCAAAGACGGCGCGCCAGGACCACGTTGAGCTCCGCCGCGTAAACCGTTACCCGCACAATTAAGTAGACCCACGCCAATAACCCGAGCACTATCCCGAACAAGCCGTAAACAGCGCTGTCGTTGTGGAGGTAGTGGCCAACGACAAAGCCGCCAAAGGACTGCAAGGCCGTCCAAGCGGTGCCGGCGAGGAGGGCGCCGGGCCAGAGGCTTTTGATAGCCACATCGTGGGGGGTGAGGACTCGAAAAGCGAAGAGGTACTCGCCGAAGTTCAGGATGAACGAAAGCACCCCGCCTATGGCCGCCAAGAGCAGCGAGCCTTTTGCAGTCGGCCCCGCAGCAGCCAAGAAGGTGCTCGCAAGGAGCCCAACCCCAAGCACGAGCAGGAAGGCCAAGCTGCGGCCGAGCCGCTTCATGTAGTTGGGCCGCTGCGGGCGAGGTAGGTCCCACACCTGTTCCATCGTGAAGATGCCGTTCTGCGCCACCCCGAGGGATCCCCAAACGAGGCCTAAGGTACCGATGACCAGACCGGCTGCGCTGTTCCGGTGAAGCGCCTGTATGTTGCTCGCGAGATGGTCCCCGATGATCGGGAAGCTGTTGAGCGTTGAGGAGAGCACATCGTTCCGCAGGCCGTTGTCATTGGCCAGGACGATGCCAAGGATCGTGACCAAGAGCAAGAAGAGCGGGAAGATCGCACCGAACGCCGAGAGCGTCAGGCTGCTGGTGAGGACGCCAGCGTTGTCGTCGGCGTACTTCTTTATGACCCCGTAGATGACCGACGACACTTTGTGCCCCTGTTGGAAGGCGTCGAGGCTGCGTATGGCGCGCTCGATAGGGTTCATCGCGAGCTCCTTGGTCCGGGCCCTGCCGGTGCGGGCGCAGTCATGCTTCGGCTGGCGCGATCATCTAGGACCATGTTCGTAGTCACAGGTGATGCCGTTGCTGTCCCGCGCAGCTTTGTCACTTACGCCGGCAATGTCGGGATCAAAGATGCGAGCCCCGACCTTGCGATCGTGGCGAGCGAGCTCCCGTGCACTGCCGACGGGGTCTTTACGAAGTCGCTTTTTGCTGGCCCCAGTGTCCTTCTTTGCCGTCGCCACCTCGAAGAGGGTTCGGCGCGGGCCATTGTCACGGTGTCCAAGAACGCCAACGTCGCTACAGGTGCCGACGGCGAGCGCGACGCCGCCGAGCTCGCCTCTCTCGCCGCCGGCGCGATTGGGTGCGATGCCGGCGACGTGCTGGTTGCCTCCACGGGTGTGATAGGACGGCGTTACCCGATGGAAAGGTTGCGCGCTCATTTCCAAATCTTCAATATGCCCACAACCGCCGATTTTCCCTCATTCGCAAGAGCGATCATGACTACTGACACTCGCCCCAAGCTCGCGAGCGCTCGCGCCGGGGAGGCGACCGTCACCGGCGTCGCCAAGGGGTCGGGCATGATCGAGCCCGACATGGCAACCCTCCTAGGGTATGTGTTCACGGACGCGGCCGTGCCGAGAGCAGCCCTCGTGGGGATGTTCAGGCGGGCCGTGGACAGCACGTTCAATTGCCTTTCTATCGATACAGACACTTCAACCTCGGATTCAGTCATCGTCCTGGCGAACGGGGCCGCCGGTCCTGTCGACAGCGAGGAGCTCGAACGGGCGGTCCATGCGGTCTGCCGCTCCCTCACCCTGCAGTTGGCGGCAGACGGCGAGGGCGCAACAAGGGTCATCCAAGTCAACGTGCGGAGCGCCCGTGATGCACGCCAGGCCAAGCGTGTAGCAAAGGCGGTGGTCAATTCGCCCTTGGTGAAGTGCGCCGTCCATGGTGCTGACCCCAACTGGGGCAGAGTGGTCATGGCGATCGGCAAATGCTGGCAAGACCAAGACATCAAAGCAGACCAAGTGTCGGTCAGCTTCGGGCGCTTCGAGGTCTACCCCCGGCCCCTGGACGAGGCGGATTTGGGCAGGTTGGGCGAGATCATGAGCTCGGACATGGTAGAGATCGATATACGACTTGCGACGGGGCAAGCAGAGGCGACCGTGTGGGGGTGCGACTTATCCAGCGACTACGTGCATATCAACGCTGACTACACCACATGAGCCCCCACCCCCTCGAGGCTCTCCGTTACATATCCCGCTCGTGGCAGGCCGGCGACGATTTCCCGGCGCAGGAGGCTGCCTCGGTCCTCGCCGACCTGGCTGGCGAGAACCCGGCGAGCCTTCTCCAAGCCTGCCGCCGGCTCATTGAGCACTTCCCAGCGTCAGGGACTGTGTGGTGGCTGTCCGCCCGCGCCCTTGCGGCGCCCGACCCTGTCGGAGGTATCTGGGAGGCCGCCCGCGAGCTCGCCGACGACCCAACGACCCGCCATCTGGCGCAGGCTCTCCCAAGCGGTACCCGGCTCGCTCTTGCCGGCCGAGGCGGGTACCGCGCGGCTCCTGCGGGCAAGCGTCAGGGCGCCAGCCGGGACGAGAAGCTTTCGGGCGACGACCTGGTTGTCCTGCGGGCATTGGCAGCGACGCCTGGTCAGGTGCTCGTGAGCCGCCGAGCCGCCCGCGCCGCTCAGGGGGCCGCCGCCAAAAAGGCCACGAAGGCCACGGGACAAGTCTGGGCCGTCGTCGAGCGCGGGGCCCTCTTGCCGCTGCCTCTTTGGCGGCAGCTCCTAGCCCGCGTGGGGGGGACCGTGCAGGCTGACGTTGTTGAGGCGGGCGACCTCACGGCCTGCATCTGCGATGCCGGCAAGTTGCCGCCCGGCGAAGCTCTCTCGAGCCCGACGTGCGCACCGGTTGCCGAACTACTCGGCTGGAAGGGTTGACAGCACCGGTCTGCGGGCCATCACTGTCACCAGGGGTGGCAAGACCACGGCGTCGTCCCCCGGGTCGACGCCGGTTAGGTCCTCGAGGTAGCGCGCCACGGCCCCCGCTCCCGCACCGGCCTGGGCTTCGGCCCAGGTGTCGGTGAGCTCGAAGCCCACGCGCTTAGCAAGTGCAGGTAGCTGAGCCCCTATGTCCGGGTGGCGCGCCGAAGGCATGGAGAGGGGAGCCCCATCGACCCGACCGGCGCTCGTGATGGGTTCCTGGGCGACTAGCCAACCGCCCGGGCGGGTCACTGTAGCCATCCTCCTCAGCACGCGCAGTGGGTCAAGGACGTGCATAAGCAGGAACCGGCAGTAGGTGAGGTCGACTTCCTCGGGGAGCACCAGGTCCTCTGCGGCTTGTGTGATAGCAACAACCTGCGCCCCACCGGCCCCGGCCGCGGCCTCGGCCACCTCGTCGCGCCGCGAGGGGTCTATGTCCACGGCGTACACGCGCCCGTTCGGGCCGACGAGACCGGCTAGGGCAACGGTCACGTCCCCACCCCCCGCGCCTACGTCGGCACAGCGCCAGCCTGCGCCGAGGCCAAGGCGGTTGAGCGCCGTCTCGAGCGGCCTGCGGTAAACGTCGTTGCGGAGGTCGAGCTCGCGCACCCTGCGAGACCTTATCGTCCCAGGGGCGACAAAGAAGCAAAATACGGCGGGATTTTTGCCACTCATCGTAGTGGCAATCGCGCAATACGGAGCCCTAGAAGTTTCCTCGGGGATCTCGAGCCTTAGACTCCCCGAAGTCAGCCCTTGGGCCGGATTGGAGGAACAAGCGGTGGAACTGGCGGCGCTCGGCTCTGAAAGGGTTATCCGGGACGGGGACGTTTGGGCCTCGCGAGAACGTACCCGCCAAGAGCGTTTCCGCCGGCTCGCGTTCGTGCTCGCTTTGGTCGCGGTGCCGGTCGTTGGGCGCACGGCCATGGGAGTGTTCCGCTACCTGCAAGGCAATTATGCCGCTGCTTCGGGCGATTTCCGCTGGCCGCACCCCGGCGTCCCATCTGCACTGTTACCCTACCTGCCTGGGCTGTTGCTGATCTTGCTCCTCGTGGCCGTCTTGGCTGGCCCCCTCTTGATGGCTGGGCGCTCCCCGCATGTGCTTTACCGGCCCGAAGAGATCGGCGTCAGCCTTGCCGACGTCGTTGGCGCACCCGTGGTTGTAGAGGAAGTTGTGAAGACCCTCAACCTCTTCCTCGCACACCAGACGTTCTCGGAGCGCATGGGAGGGACCGCTCGTCGGGCAGTTCTTTTCGAGGGCCCTCCCGGCACGGGCAAGACATATATCGCCAAGGCGATGGCCGCTGAGGCGGGGGTGCCGTTCCTATATGTTTCGTCGTCGGCCTTCCAGTCGATGTTCTACGGGCAGACAAACCGCAAGATCCGTGCTTATTTTCGGGCGCTCCACAGGTACGCACGGATGGAGGGCGGCGCGATCGGGTTCATCGAGGAGATCGACGCCATCGGAGCATCTCGGGGCGGGCTCGGAGCTGGGCCGGGGCGTGAGGGGATCGCCGGAGTCGTGAACGAGCTCCTCATCCAGCTGCAGTCATTTGATGCCCCACCGCTGGCCACGAGGGTGCTCAACGGTTTTATAGACGTTCTCAACCGCTGGCTCCCTGCCGGCCACACTGTGCGCAAGCGGACGGTGACGGCGCCGAATTTTCTTGTGATTGGTGCGACAAACCGAGCGGCGGACCTCGACCCGGCGCTGGTGCGGCCCGGCCGTTTTGACCGCACGATCCGCGTCGACCTCCCGAGCCGGAAGGGGCGCCTCGAGATCGTCAACTACTACCTCGCGAAGAAGTCGCACGAGGCCGAAATGGACGACCCCTCGAAGCGGGACGCGCTCGCGGGGTCGACCTTTGGTTATTCGCCGGTGATGATCGAGCACCTGTTCGACGAAGGTCTCGTTTGGGCGCTTCGTGAGGGGCGTACGTCAATGAACTGGGCCGATGTGCAAAAGGCCCGCATGGCCCAAGAGCTCGGGCTCACCCAGCCGGTCGCCTACGCTCCTCTCGAGCGCCAAAGGTGCGCTACCCACGAAGCGGGGCACGCGGCAGTGGCGCATTTCGCAGCGCCCGAAAGGCGCCTCGACGTGCTATCGATCATCAAACGCAGCGACTCTCTAGGGCTTTTGAGCCATTCGGAGACAGAAGAGCGCTTTACGCGGACACGTCCCGAGTGCGAGGCCCATTTGCGGATCTCTATGGGCGGGATGGTCGCCGAGGAAGTCTTCTTCGGCGAGGCGGGGACAGGGCCATCGGGCGACCTCGCTGCAGCTACGCGCCTCGCTGCCAACATGGTCGGCGCCTACGGCATGGCAGGGAGCCTCGTCTCGCTCGAGGCATCGCAGGTGAACGCCGATTTAGTGACCAAAGTGCTCGCTGACGAGGTGAGCCGCAAGGCACTGGAGCGCTTGCTCACCTCAGCTCGCGACGGTGCGAAGGAGCTCGTGCTCGCGAACACTCACATCGTCGAAGCGTTGCGGGATGCGCTGCTGGAGCGCGACGAGCTTTTGGGGGACGAGATCATGGCGGTCATCGCCGCCGCTGAGGCGCAGGTAGCCGTCGCGGTGAGGGAAGCAGCGCTGAACGCCACGCCCGCCTCAGGCGTTACGACGGCTCCCTGGGGGAGCACGGCGGCCGGGTGGGCGCACGTCCCGGCGCACTTGGCCCCGTCCCCGCCCCCGCCCCCGCCTCTCGGCACGAGCGCTGCGGGGGAGGGCGGGGTTATCGACGTCCGCTCTGAGAAGGCTCCTTTCGAGGATTAGCTGGCTCCCGTCGCAGTTGACCCGGGCGCGTTTCGTGCTACCGCGTTACGGTATGCGCGCCCAAGGGCCGTTTGGTAACGCGGGTGCAGGACCGTCACCCAGTAACCCAGTCACCCAGTCACCGAGAGAGGTGTTCCTTGGGTGCGGCGGGCCGGCGGACCTCGCCCCCGGCGCCTCTACCCGCCATGTAAGCCGAGCCTCGCCAGAGCCGCCGCGAGGAGCTCGATCTCATCTTGGGTGTGGGCAGCGGACACGGTGACACGCAAGCGAGACGTCCCAGGCGGGACGGCTGGCGGGCGCACGGCGGGCACGAGGGCGCCCATCTGGAGCAGGGACATCGAAGCGTCGAGCGCTTCTTGTTCACTCCCTACGACAAAGGGGATTATCGGCGATGTGATGGCTGGGCCGGGCCGCAGGCGCTGAGCGTACGTCGCTAGCTGCCTGAGCAAGCTCGCGCCTTCACCTGAGAGCAGGACGTCAAGTGCAGCGAGAGCGGCCGCCGCGCTCGGGGGCGCGAGCGCAGTGGTGAAAATAAAGGACCGGCACCTGTTCACGAGCATGTCGATCATCCCCCGGCTGCTCGCGACGAAACCTCCTTGGCTACCGAGGGTCTTGGACAGGGTACCGACCCGCAGCACTTCGCAAGGCAGCTCGCTAAAGTTCGGCCCGAGGACAGCGTGCGCTTCGTCCACTACGAAAAGTGCGCCGTGGCGGGCACAGATCTCGGCGAGCTCGCTGATCGGGGCCGCGTCCCCGTCCATCGAGAACACAGAGTCGGTCACTAATACCGAGCGGCCCGGTGCCGACCCGAGCGCGGCGTCTGCCGCGCTCGGGTCGGCATGGGGGTAGTGGACGACCCTCGCCCCCAGAGCGCTTGCCAAGCGGCACCCATCGATGATCGAGGCGTGGTTGAGCATGTCGCAGCACAGGGTCACCCCCGGGCCGGCGAGGGCCTCGAGGACTCCTAAATTGGCGACATACCCACTCGGGAAAACGAGGGCAGACGCCGAGGACTTCCAAGCGGCTAGGCGCTCCTCGAGCTCGTGGTGCACAGGACGGCTACCCGTGATCAGCCTCGACGCCCCGGCCCCGGCGCCCCAGCGGTCGAGCGCCTCATGCGCTGCCTCGATTACGCGGGGGTGCGCCGAGAGCCCTAAGTAGTCGTTTGTCGCGAAGGCCACCACCACTGCCCCGTCGGGTAATTTGCCTCGGAGGCCAAGCGCGTCGAGCTCTTTCAGCTCTCGCCAGCGGGCCTTGGCGCGCGCCTTATCGTTGCGGCCTTGTACCCACTCGGCCCAGCTCAACCTGCGAGGCCGACGGTCGCGAGCACAAAAGCGTGCACCCGTGCCTCGTCACGCCACGCGTCATAACGCCCTGAGGGCCCTTGGTGGCCCGCACCCATTTCGGTCCGCAGCAAGATAGGTTTTGTGCCGCTCGTGGTAGCGCGCAGCTTCGCCACCCATTTGGCAGGTTCCCAGAAGCCGACTCGGGGGTCGTTCAGACCGGCTGTCACGTACATGGCGGGGTAATCGCCTCCATGGACGTTGTCGTAGGGTGAATAAGACTTGATGTACCAGTACGCGTCGGCGTCGTCGCGGGGGTTGCCCCATTCTTCCCATTCGGTGACCGTAAGAGGCAAGCTCTCGTCAGAGATCGTCGTGACAACGTCCACGAACGGAACTTCGGCGACAATGCCCCCGAACAGGTCGGGCCTCATGTTGGCGACGGCACCCATGAGGAGCCCGCCAGCGCTGCCGCCCCGGGCCACCAGGCGGTCAGGCGAAGTCCATCCCTGAGACACGAGGTGCTCGGCGCACGCTATGAAATCTTCGAACGTATTGCGTTTGCTCCCCAACCGGCCCTGCTCGTACCACGCCCGGCCCATTTCGCCACCACCTCGGACATGGGCAATGGCGTAAACAAACCCGCGCTCCAAGAGGTTGAGCCGAGAATGGCGAAAACTTGGGTCGATCGCGATCTCGTAGCTCCCATAGCCGTAAAGCAGGCACGGTGCGCTCCCATCGGGCTCGTAGTCGCGCGGGCAGACAAGTGAGATCGGTACCCGGGCGCCATCGGGGGCCTCGGCCCAAATGCGCTCGCTCCGGTAGCCGGAGGTCTTGAACCCTCCGCCCACTGTGGCTTGTTTGACCACCGAACGCTCGTGGCGCTCCATGTCGTAGTCAACGCTCGAAGAGGGGCTCACCAGCGAGCTGTAGCCGAAGCGGATGATCTCGGTGTCCCACTCAGGCGTCCCCTCCCCGCTCAAGGTATAAGCCGGTTCGGGTTGTCCGACGACGTGCTCGGCACGGTCGGAAAGCCTCACGACGCGGAGCTGTTCGAGACCCTCTGCTCTTTCCGTGAGCACTGCGTGGCGGGCAAAGGCGTCCACGCTCTCAACTTTTATCTCAGGGCGGTAAGGCACGAGCGGGCGCAGCGAACGCGCGTCGCTTTCGCCGACTGGCAGCTCGAAAACGGCAAAGTTGTCGAGCTTTTCGCCTGCGGGCCCGCAGTTGGCCCGGACCAACCAGTGGTCCTTGCTGGGCCCGGGCAGGAGGGCGTGCTCGACGTCGTACTCGACTCCTTCGCGGCGCGGGAGCACGACTTGGAGGTGGCCCCGGTCCTTGTCGGCCCTGAGGTAGTGCACCTCGCTCGACATCTTGGACTGCGAACTGATCACCACGTAGCACTTGCTCCGCGTGAGCCCGACAGAAAGGAAAAAACGCTCGTCGTCCTCTTCGAAGACGATGTGGTCCCGGGCCGCAGGTGTGCCCAGCGTGTGCCGCCACACTTGCCAAGGGCGCATCGACTTGTCCGGTCGTACGTAGTAAAAGCTCTTGCCGCTCGTCGACCAGGCGGAACCGTAGTAGACGTCCTCGACTACGTCCACGAGGGCGTCGCCGGACTCAAGGTCCTTGAAGCGGAGCGTATAGCGCTCGGACCCATCCAAGTCAACCGCATAGGCAAGCACTTCTTGGTCGGGACGGACGTCGAAGACACCTAGCGCGAAGTACTCGCTGTCGCGGGCGAGCTCGTTTTCGTCGAGGATCACGCGGCCAGGTTCGGGGCGCAGCGCCTTCTCGGTTGCCGGGGCACCCGCTGCTCGGTCCTGCGAGGGTGCACGGACGCTATCGGGCTCGGGCGGCGGGGTCCCATCCCCGGCGACTCCCGCCCCGGGGAGCGCAGCACGCGCAGCTGCCAGGACCTCGGCCGCCAACAGCGCCCGGCTCGGGTCGGGGCGGCGGCAGTGCACGGGGTACTGCTGGCCGGCGACGATCCTCGACCAGTACCACCAACCGTGGTGGAACACCGGTGCTGAGACGTCTGTCTCGGCCACTCGTGTCCTGATCTGTTCGAAGAGCTTCTCCTGGAGGTTGGCCGTGGGGGCGAGGAGAGCGTCGATATAGGCGTTTTCGGCTTCGAGGTACTCGATGACCGCCCCGTCCTCCCGGCTGGCAAGCCACTGCCAATCGTCTTGCCGGCTGTCGCCATGGGCCGAGTGGGCCATCGGCCGTCGAGGCGCGACGGGCGGGTCGGGAAGGCTCTGGAGGCTGATAAACGCTGGTGTAGCAGGCGCGGGAAGGTCGAGCGAAGGCATGCTGTTAGTCCAAGTGTGGCACGACGTTCTAATCCACCGGGCAGAGTACCCGCAAAAGTGACCTCTGACCCGAGGGAGGCCTCGCACTACGTGGCCCACAAGACGCCTGTGGTGCTCGTCGGGGGCGATGCAGAGGAGATCGGGCAGCTGGTGGCGGGTTCCCCGGACGAAAGGGAGCGGGAGCGCTTCTTGGGTGTGATGGTGGGAGACCCGTCGAGCGCTGAGGTCTTGGCCGCCGCCGATGAGATGGCAGGGGAGCTGTGGCAGTGGGCCCGCGGGACGGCCTCGCCGCCTGGTCTCTAGGGGTTGTTACTATCGAGATAGGAGAAATTCCGGCAAGGGGTAGCTCGCATGGCTAACACGACAGCGCAAGAACTCGACCTCGGTCGTTACCAGCTGGGCTGGAGCGATACAGAGGACTTTTATGTCTTCAAGCCCAAGAAGGGCCTGAGCGAAGAGATCGTCCGGGAGGTGTCCTGGATGAAAGGCGAGCCCGAGTGGATGGCCAAGCGGCGGCTGAAGGCTTTGCGGTACTTCCAGGGACGACCGATGCCGACCTGGGGCGGGGACCTGTCGGGCATCGATTTCGGCAACATCTTCTACTACATCAAGCCCATCGAGAAGCAGGTGAGCGCCTGGGACCAGCTCCCAGAGCCGGTCAAAGCAACCTACGACAAGCTCGGCATCCCCGAGGCCGAGCGCAAGTACCTCGCTGGGGTTACGGCGCAGTACGAAAGCGAAGTGGTTTACCACCGCAATAGGGACGAACTAGCCAAACAGGGCGTGCTTTTTTGCGATATGGACACTGCTCTCCGGGAATATCCTGATCTTGTCAAGGAGTATTTCGGCAAGGTCATCCCGCTGAACGACAACAAGTTCGCGGCGCTCAATTCGGCCGTGTGGTCAGGCGGGTCGTTCATTTATGTGCCGCCGGGCGTCAAGGTGGAAATGCCGCTCCAGGCATACTTCCGCATCAACACCGAAAACATGGGCCAGTTCGAGCGCACCCTCATCATCGCGGACGAGGGCGCGCAGGTCCACTACATCGAGGGCTGTTCGGCACCGGTTTATACCACGGACTCTCTTCATTCGGCGGTAGTAGAGATCGTCTGCAAACGCGCCAGCCGGGTGACCTACACGACTATCCAGAACTGGTCCAACAACGTGTACAACCTCGTTACTAAGCGAGCGTTCGCCGAGGCGGAAGCGCACATGGAATGGATCGACGGCAACATAGGCAGCCAGCTGACCATGAAGTACCCATCGGTTTACCTGATGGGGCCAAAGGCTTCGGGAGAGGTCCTCTCGGTGGCCTATGCCGGAGCGGGCCAGCACCAAGATGCCGGGGCAAAGATGGTGCACGCTGCGCCTGAGACAACTTCGACGATCATTTCCAAGTCGATCTCCAAAGACGCTGGGCGCACTTCGTACCGAGGCCTCGTGCGCTTCGAGGAGGGTGCGAAGCGCTCAAAGAGCTTCGTACGTTGCGACGCCCTGCTGCTCGACGAGAAGTCCCGCTCGGACACGTACCCCTACATCGAGTTCGGTGAGCACGACGCGCAGGTTGGCCACGAGGCGACTATCTCCAAAGTCGGTGACGACCAGCTGTTTTATCTGATGAGCCGAGGGCTTTCGGAGCAGCAGGCGATGAGCATGATCGTCAACGGGTTCATCGAACCGGTCACTCGAACGCTCCCGATGGAGTACGCCGTTGAGTGGAGCCGGCTAATCGAGCTCCAGATGGAGGGAAGCGTCGGTTAGCTTCTTGGGCGCAGCACGACGGGCGTAATCCCCGCGAGGTGGTGTGGCAGCGGGAGGTGGTGCGCCGCGGTCGTAAGATCGACCACATATGGGCGCTGCCCTGGCTCTCGCCATCATGCTGGTAGTCGTTGTGGGGATCCTGAGCCTCGCGGTCAACGCCCAGGGCCCCTTCCAGGGGGGGACCGCGACTGGGAGGGTGCCGCGGCCAACCAGGTCCAGCCACCCAGGTGGCGGGCCAACAGTCACCGCCAGCGAGCGCCCACCGCGGCGGCCTCCCCGTGAGCGCAACGAGCGCAAGGACCGGCAAGTGGGCCAGCCCGCCCCGCCTCCCCAGCGCGAGCCCGACCAGGTTGTCGAGCCCGACCAGTCCTTCACGGATCTCAAGCCTCTGAGCGGCCAGGCCCAAGCGCTCGTGATCTCGGTTGTCGACGAGCGTACCCTCGGGCCGGTCACGCGCAGCCGCCTCACTCTGCGGGTAGAACCGCCCCAAGGGGACGCGTTCGAGGTCACGACGCGTGTCGCTTTTCCGACCCCAGAAGAGCGCGCCCGCATAAAAGTGGGCGCGCTCATCCCGGTCCGCTATGACGAGAACGACCACCGCCGTGTTGTCGTCGACATGGAAAAAGACGGCGGAGGGTGAGCCTTGTTCGCTCAGGGCCGTGGCGGCATCGCTGTGCCGTTTGCCGACCGGGCCGAGGCTGGCCGGACGCTCGGCGAGTACGTCGCGCGCTGTGAGGACCTCGACCGGCCTGCCGTAGTCGCTTTGCCACGAGGTGGGGTCCCCGTGGGTGCCGGCGTCGCGCGGCGCCTTGGCGCCCCCCTGATGGTGATGCCGGTGGGTAAAGTCGGGGCACCTGGCCAGGAAGAGCTCGCGGTCGGAGCTGTCGCGCCCGGTGGGGTACAGGTGCTCAACGAGGAAGTGGTGAGCAGCCTCCGGCTCAGCTCGGAGGTCATCGAGAAGCTCGTGGCGAAGGCCGCAGCAAAGGTGGCCGATCAGCTCCTCTCTTACCACGGCGACGACGGCATTGACCTTGCCGGCCGCTCGGCCGTCGTTGTC
>Ga0335074_10006230_pt1 | contig 16542 bp, 12 predicted proteins | sample Lox_Sample_23_FD_206715 | JGI IMG/M metagenome (GOLD analysis project Ga0335074, IMG submission 206715) | Soil microbial communities from Loxahatchee National Wildlife Refuge, Florida, United States - Lox_Sample_2.3 | ecosystem: Environmental > Terrestrial > Soil > Wetlands | place: USA...
AGGGCACCGACCATCGACCGGGTCGATCTTTGCGTCACCGGTGACGCATTCGCGATAGCTAGCACCCTGCTCGACGGGGTGAACGCCCGCGATCTGCCGGTATCGGAGTGGCGGCCCCAGGTCGCCGGCGAGATCAAGCAGGTCGGATGGGAACACCAGCCCTACGAGGACGCGAGCACGGCTGACCGGATCGACCCGCGCACGCTTTCCGCGACCCTAGCCAGGCTGATGCCCGAGGCTCGCACCGTGGTCACCGACGGCGGCCACTTCGTCGCCTGGCCGGCGATGTACTGGCCGGTACCGGACCCGTCCGCGTTCGTCTTCACCGGTGTCGCGTTCCAGAGCATCGGGCTCGGCTTCGCCGGTGCCATCGGCGCCGCGGTCGGGCGGGCCGACCGCACGGCCGTGATCGCACTCGGCGACGGCGGCGCCCTGATGGGACTGGCCGAACTCGAGACGCTGGTGCGCGTGGCCAAGTCGGCGCTCGTGGTCATCTACGACGACGCCGCCTACGGCTCGGAGGTGCATATGTACGGTCCGCTCGGCATCGATGTCAGCAGTGCCCGGTTCCACGACACCGACTTCGCGGGCCTGGCGCGGGCGCTTGGCGCCTCCGCCGTCACCGTGCGCTCCGTCGGTGACCTAGCCGCCGTGACCCGGTGGCGTGAGCAGGGCAGCCGCGGCACCCTTGTGCTGGACTGCAAGGTGGTCCCGCACGTCACCGCCAGGTACCTGGACGGGCTGGCTGACCGCATCCGGACCGGCGTGATGTGACCCGGGGACGAGAGACTGACATGACGGCCGACCACCAGGACACGCCGGGACCAGCGCAGACGCGGCGGCGGACACGCCCCATGACCGGCGCGGAGTACATCGAGAGCCTGCGTGACGGACGGGCCATCTACCTGTATGGCGAGCGGGTCAAGGACGTGACCGCGCATCCGGCGTTCGCCAACCCGATCAGCATGACGGCCCGGCTTTATGACGCGCTGCACGATCCGGGACGGCGCGAGGTGCTGACCGCGCCGACCGACACCGGCAGCGATGGCTACACCCACCGGTTCTTTACCACTCCTCGTAGCGTCGACGACCTGGTGGCTGATCAGCGAGCAATCGCCGCCTGGGCCAGGATGAGCTACGGCTGGATGGGGCGCAGCCCAGACTACAAGGCATCATTCCTCGGCACGCTCGGCGCCAACGCCGAGTTCTACGCGCCCTTCGACGACAATGCGCGACGCTGGTACCGCGAATCCCAGGAGAAAGTACTCTACTGGAACCACGCGATCGTGCACCCTCCGGTCGACCGCAACCGCCCGCCCGACGAGGTCGAGGACGTCATGGTCCACGCCGAGCGGGAGACCGACGCGGGCCTCGTGGTCAGCGGGGCCAAGGTTGTCGCCACCGGTTCCGCGCTCACCCATTACAACTTCATCGCGCACTACGGCCTGCCCGTCAAGAAACGGCAGTTCGCCCTCGTCGCCACGGTGCCGATGAACGCGCCGGGCATGAAGCTGATCTGCCGACCCTCATACTCGGCCACTGCGGCGGTCATGGGCAGCCCGTTCGACTACCCGCTCTCCTCCCGGCTGGACGAGAACGACACCATTCTGGTGCTCGACAAGGTGCTGATTCCCTGGGAAAACGTCTTCATCTACGGAAACCTAGGCAAGGTCCAGCAGTTCAGTGAGCGATCCGGCTTCCTCGAGCGCTTCACATTCCATGGCTGTATCCGCCTCGCGGTCAAGCTCGAATTCATCGCCGGGCTGCTGATCAAGGCGCTCGAGATCACCGGCAGCAAGGATTTTCGCGGCGTTCAGACGAGGCTCGGCGAGGTGCTGGCATGGCGCAACCTGTTCTGGGCGCTGTCGGATGCGGCCGCCCGTAATCCGGTGCCGTGGAAGAACGGCGCGGTGCTGCCCAACCCGCAGTACGGCATGGCTTACCGCTGGTTCATGCAGATCGGCTACCCGCGGATCAGAGAGATCGTGCTGCAGGACGTCGCCAGCGGGCTGATCTACGTGAACTCCTCGGCCGAGGACTTCAAGAACCCGGAAATCCGGCAGTACCTGGACAGGTTCATGCGCGGCTCGGACGGGGCCAGCGCGGTGGAGCGGGTGAAGCTGATGAAGCTGCTCTGGGACGCCGTGGGTACCGAATTCGGCGGACGGCATGAACTCTACGAGCGGAACTACGCGGGCAACCATGAGAACACCCGGGTCGAGTTGCTGTTCGCGCAGTACGCGAGCGGGCAGGTCGACGAATACAAGGCATTCGTAAATGCCTGCCTCAGCGAATACGACCTCGACGGCTGGACGGCCGGCGATCTGTGCTCGTTCGAAGATTTGCGAAAGATAAAGGGCAGCTTGCTCAACCCATGAACGCCGGTCGGCAGCCGCCCGGCGGCCAAAGTCATTCCGGCCCGAAGGAGCGGAACCGTGAAGCTCACCGACCACGCCGAGCCCGCCAGTGCCCAGGCGAGCCAGTTCCCCCTGTCGCTGAACCAGCAGTTCGTCTGCCTGTTCGACCAGGGCGGCCAGGATGGCCCGTTCGGGCCCAGGTACCACATGGCCGCGGGCTGGCGCGTTCGCGGCCGGGTCGACGATGAGGCGCTCCGCAGGGCCCTGTATGACCTGGTGGCCAGGCACGAGGCGCTCAGGACGCTCATCGCCGGCGACCCGGTCGAGAAGTGCCAGGTGGTTTATCCGCCGACCGCGCCGGACTTGCTGATCCGCGAGTTCCCCGCCGACAGCGGGATGTCACGCGACGAGCAGGCCGACCGTCTGATCAGGCAGGTCGAGGGCGAGACGATCAGCCCGGAGCAGGTCCCTCTGCTGCGCGTCGTGCTGTCCAGGTTCGACGACTCCGACGCCGTTCTCGTCCTGCTGGTCCATCACCTCGGAACCGACGGCTGGTCGATGCGGCTGATCGTGCGCGACCTGGCCGGCCTGTACGCGGCGCAGTGCGGCCACGACATCACCCCGCTGCCAGCAGCGCCCCAGTACCGCGACTTCTCGCAGTGGCAGCGCTCGGGCGCCGCTTCCAGGGCGGTCTCGCGCGAGTACTGGCACCACCGCCTAGACGGCGCGCGGCTCACCGCCATCCCCACCACGTTCGCGCGCTCGGCCGGCCTGCCTCCATCGACAGCGACACACCGCTTCTTGATACCGGCGGACGTAGTCTCGTCGGTGACCAGCATCGCGCACGCGGTCCGCAGTTCGCCATTCATGTTCATGCTCGCCGCGTACATGATGGTGGTCAGCCGGATGACAAACACAACGGATCTTGTCGTACCGACGTTCACCCCCGGCCGCGGCGATGGCCTGTTCGCCGACACCGTGGGATCGTGCTTCAATCTCGTGCCGCTGCGCACCGACGTGGCCGGCTGCAAGACGTTCATCGAGGTGCTCGAACGGACTCGCCGGAGCTGCCTCGAGTGTTATTCAAATGATATTCCGAGTATCGACATCTTCGCCGAAGCGCCCGAACTGATGCTGCCCGCCATGAATGACCGCGCGGCAACCGTTGTGTTTCAGATTTTCCCGGACCCGGTCATGCTCGGTGATGATGTTCCCGGCGGCCTCACGTATACCGAGGTAACCAGGCGGCTGATATCACAGCCGGTTACTTCCGCGATACCCGATGGCGCGCTGTGGACGCTGATCCTCGATCCGTCCGGTGACGTGATCGGGTACACGAGTTACAAGCAGAACCTGTTCGACGAAACCACCATCGCGGGAATGGTCGGTGAATTCCAGCGGGTACTCCGGAGCGTAGCAGCCGCTCCGGAGTCGTCGCCGGGCCTGGCCTGAGATCCGAAATGGCCTATTCCTGGCGCTAAGGAGCGTGCCACATGGCAATGACCACCAGCAGCACAGAACGCGGTTTTCCCGGCCCGCCCGTGAGGGGCCTCACCCCGGCCGATGCCATAGTGAAAGCGCAGGCCATGGCGTCCGCCCTCATCGCCCGCCAGGCCGAGACCGAGAAGCGCACCTATTACGCCGATGACACCCATGCTGAATTCGCGAGCAACGGTTTCTACCGCCTGCTTGTGCCCCGGCGTTACGGCGGCTATGAATTCGGGATCGATACGTTCCTGCGGGTCGCGATGGCGCTTGCCCGAGGCTGCCCGTCAACGGGATGGATGTATTGCCTCGGCGCAACGCATGCGCTCGCCGCGGCGACGTTGTTCGGCGACCGAGCGCAAGCCGAGTTGTTCAGCGGCGGCGACTTCATCTGCCCGGCGACGATCGTCCCCGGCGGATCCGCCGAGCGCACCGACGACGGACACTGGCTGATCACCGGGACCTGGCCCTACTGCTCAGGCGCGCCATACGCCACCCATTTCATGGGCCACGCCCTTGTCTTCGGCGGTGACGGACCGCCCGCGCCGTTGCTGTTCATCGCGCCGAGGGCGCAGTGGCGGCGGCTCGATGACTGGGGTCACCAGCTCGGCCTCAAGGGCAGCGGGTCGCACAGCATCACCATCGAGGGTGCCCGCATCCCCGACTACCTCGCGCTACCTGGTGTGCATCTCAGCCTGATCGACGTCGCGGAAGGGACGCCGGGTCCGGCACTGCACGGCAATCCCGAGTACGGGGGCGGCCTGATCAGCTACATGAACATGGAGGTAGCGGCGCTCGCGGTGGGCATGGCGCAGGGAGCGCTCGACGTCTACGAGGAGCTGTTGCGGCAGCGGACGACGCTGCTGCCGCCGATCGTCGCTCGCGGCAAGAATCCCGATTACCAGTTCTGGTACGGGGACGCCACGGGCATGATCGGCACGGCCGAGGCAGCGCTCATGAACGCGGCGCAGCAGTGGCGTGACACATGCGCCATGGGCCCGACGTCGTTCACCCGGGAAACGGACCTGCGGCTCTCCGCCATCTGCCGCCACGTGATCAAGCTCTGCTGGGACGCCGTCGAGGGGTACATCTTCCCGACCGCGGGATCGAGCTCGGTCCGCGAAGGCGAGCGGCTTGAGCGGGTCTGGCGGGACCTGTCGATGCTGCACAGCCACATCGGGTTCGGTGTGTTCCTGCCCACGATCGCGGTACGTGATCTGACCCGGGCCCGGCTCGGGGATTCGGTGACCGGCTGGCTCGAATGACGACGGTAGAAGGCCGGGACTCCTTCATCGGCCTGCCCGGCGATAAGGCTTACGACGCCGCGACGAGCGTCTTCAACCTGGCCGCGCCCGCTACGCCGGCGGCCGCGGTGACCGCACGGACCATCGACCAGATCCGGGCCGCGATCCGCTACGCCGATGCGGAGAATCTGTCGATACGCGTGCACGCCACCGGCCACGGCGCGCCGACTGCGCGGCCCATGGCGAGTGCCCTGCTGATCAGGGCTGACATGGACGGCGGCGTCGAGGTCGATGCGGCGCGACGGCTGGCTCGCGTAGCGGCGGGCACCCGCTGGGGCGCGGTGATCGACGCCGCCGCCGCGCACGGGCTGGCCGCGCCGCATGGTTCCTCGCCGACCGTCGGAGTGGTCGGCTATCTGCTGCGCGGAGGTGTGAGCTGCTACGGCAGGCGGGTAGGCGTGGCGGCCAACAGCGTCCGCGCGATCGAGCTGGTCACCGCCGATGGCGAGTTGCGCAGGGCGGACGCCTCGACCGACCGGGAGCTGCTGTGGGCCCTGCGTGGCGGCGGCGGCGGTTTCGGGGTTGTCACCAGCGTCGAGCTCGCCCTCTTCCCGGCGGCCACCGTCGTCACGGGTGCCGCGTACTGGCCGGCCGCCCATGCCGAGCGGCTGCTGTCGATCTGGCGGCGCTGGACCCTGGACGCTCCCGGCGAGGCGACGACCACGCTGCGCCTGCTGAACCTGCCCCAGGTGCCCGAGGTTCCCGCGGCGCTTTCCGCGGGCACCGTGGTGTGCGTCGATGGTGCCGTGCTCAGCCCGGCCGGCGACCCAGCGGGCGCGCAGCGATGCGCCGATGACCTGCTGCGCCCGATGCGCGCTGTGGCCGAGCCGATCCTCGATACCTGGCGGCTCGCCGCGCCGCCCGCGGCGGCGCAAGCCCACGTCGACCCGGTCGACCCGCTCCCCATCTATTCCGACCACCTGCTGCTGGACGAGATGGGTGACGAGGGCGCGGCGGAGTTCCTTCGCGTGGCGGGCCCCCGTTCGGGTTCAGTGCTGACCAATGCCGAGCTACGGCAGCTCGGTGGCGCGCTGTCGGCGGCGGCACCCGAGAGCGGCGTACTCGGCCGGCTAGACGCACGGTATGCCTACATCGGCAGCGGGGTCCCGTTCGGGCCGGTCAGCCCGGAGGCGATCATGGAGCGCTGTACCGTGGTGAGGGCCGCCCTCGGCCCGTGGGACACCGGCAGGACCGCACCCACCTTCGTGGGCAGTCTCAAGCAGCCCCAAGGGCACCTCAGCCGACCGCAGGTGCACGCCGTCGACCGGGTGAGGGAGCGGGTCGATCCGTCCGGCCGGTTCCGGGCCGATATAGCCCCCGGCTCATCAGACCTGTCCTGACATCCCGGCTGCCGCGGGTAACCGGCCAAGGCGGGAACGGTACAGGCCGGCGACACGGAAGGCCAGGTCGAGGGACTGGCCGCGGTTGAGGCGCGGGTCACACGTGGTCTCGTAGCGGTGGTTCAGGTCGCTTTCCGTGATCTGGTGGCCGCCGCCGATGCATTCGGTGACGTCGTCGCCGGTGAACTCGATGTGAATGCCGCCAGGATGCGTGCCGAGCGCGTGGTGCACCTCGAAGAACCCGGCCACCTCGTCGAGAACGTCGTCGAAGTTCCTGGTCTTCCGCCCGCTGGCCGCCTCCACCGTATTGCCGTGCATCGGGTCGCACACCCAGACGACCGGAGCCCGGCTGGCAGCCACCTTCTCGACCAGCGGCGGCAGCGCCTTACGGATCCGCCCGGCGCCCATCCGGGTCGTCAGGGTGAGCCGTCCGGGCTCCTGGTCCGGGTCGAGGACGTCCATCAGCTGCAGCACGTCGTCCGCGGTGACGTCCGGTCCGATCTTGACGGCGACGGGATTGCTGATCCGGCGGGCGAATCCGACGTGCGCGCCTCGTGGATCGCGGGTCCGTTCGCCGATCCACAGCAGGTGACCCGACAGGTCATAGGTGTGCCCGCTGCGCGCATCGGTTCTGGTCAGGGCCTGTTCGTAGTCCAGCAGCAGGGCCTCGTGGCTGGAGTAGAACTCCACCGCGCGGAACTCCCTGGGGTCCGCGCCGCAGGCATGCATGAACGCGATCGCCCGGTCGATCTCGTCGGCCAGCTGCTCGTAGCGCTGACCGGCCGGGCTGCCCGCCACGAAGTCCTGGTTCCAGGCGTGCACCTGGCGCAGGTCGGCGTAACCGCCGCTGGCGAGGGACCGGCACAGGTTCAGCGTGGCCGACGCGCAGTGGTACGCCGCGAGCAGCCGCCCGGGGTCGGGTGTCCTCGCCGCCTCGGTGAACTCGATGCCGTTGACCGCGTCCCCCCGGTAGACCGGGAGTTCCACGCCGTTCCGCACCTCGGTGGCCGCCGACCTCGGCTTGCCGAACTGCCCCGCCATCCGGCCGACCTTCACCACCGGCACACTGGCCGCGTAGGTCAGCACGACCGCCATCTGCAGCAGCGTCTGGAACTTGCCCCTGACGGTGTCCTCGGTCGTGCCGGCGAACGTTTCCGCGCAGTCACCGCCCTGCAGCAAGAAGGCTTCGCCGCGCGCCACCGCGGCCAGCCGTTCCTTAAGCAGGTCGCACTCGGCCGCGAGCACTAGCGGGGGCAGGCCCTCCAGATCACGCACGACCGTTTCCAGGCGGCCAGGTTCTGGCCACCGCGGCTGCTGAAGCGCGGGTGAAGTCACGCCGTCCAGGCTACGCCGGGCGACCATGCGGCACAGGGCGAGTTCACAACACGGCAGGCAATACCCGCTTGCGTTTGGCCGCGAAACGCTCGTACTCGGGTCCGAACTCCACGGTGAGCAGCCGCTCCTCGGCCCGTATGCGAATCGTCAGGGCGGTGCCGATGATGACCAGGGCCGCGACGAGGCCCCAGATGTCGCCGCCGGCGAACCCGAAACCAGCCATTACCAGGATGAGCCCGGTATAGGACGGATGACGCACGAAACGATAGGGCCCGTCCGTGACGACCCGGTGGCCGTCGAGTATCTGGATGTGGAACTGGAAGAAGCGGCCCAGGGTACGCATGGACCAGGCTCGTATCGCGGTGCCGGTCGCTACCAGGACGATTCCGGTGATGACCGGCCAGGTGTTGTGACCAGGCCAGGGCAGATGCCCGAAATGGCCGAGTACTTCCGCCGCGATGACGCTCAGGTAAATGCCGTACACCACGGCCACGTTGGTGCGGTCGGGCGGCTTATTCTCATTCCCTGTTTGCGGTGCTATGCGCCCGTGCATAAGGAACTCGAAGAGCCACCACCCCGCCGCAACCACGTCGAATATGACCGAGAGACTGCCAGCCGCTCTCGCAGTCATCAGCGGGGCCATGCTGGTGGCGTGTATCACCATGTGTCCGGTTGCCAGTACCAACCCATGAGCGGTCACTAGATCCATCGGTACCTTCCTCAATCTTCCGTCTGAAAACGAGGATCAGGCACCTGGATGCCGGCGGCCATCTTTAATAGTGCTTGAAATAGGACCATCTTCAGCCCCCGCCAGTCCGGGGGCGTAGACGTGGTGACCGATGCGCCGGGCCTCCGCCATCAGGTCGTCTCCCATGTGCTCCCACAAGCCTGCCAGTCTTGACGTGATGATGACTGTGTCCGCGGACTTATCCGGCAGCGGTGTCCAGAGCCCGATGGCGTGCAGTCCGGTGTTACGGCCGGCGGCCAGTGCCTGCCGCAGCAAGTCCTCGTCGAAGTCCAGCAGTGTCGCGCCCGCCAGGGACGCGGGGACCCGGCCGCCGCAGCCGACGACGACGATGCGGTTCCCCGGCGGGAACCGCCGGGCGGCCTCGGCAAGTTCCGTCTCGGCGTCCATGCCGCGGACCTGGTCGCGCCAGGCAGTCAGCTCGCGGTAGTGCCGGTCCGAGGCCCAGAAAGTCGTGTTCCAGCCCGCGTACCTGAAGATCTCCACCGCCGGGTCGCGGTGCTTGCGCATGAACCGTTGCAGGTTGACGGCCGATTCCTGCACGTTCTTGGCCGCGTCATGCCCGTGCGGCCATTCGACCGCCCATGCCTCTCGCGACATCCGGAACGACAAGCCGTGCCGGAACAGGCGGTAGCCGAGCTCGAGATCCTCGAACCCCCAGCCACGGAATTCCTCGTCAAAACCGCCGACTGCCCAGAAATCCGCGGCACGCACCGAGAAGTTGAGGCTGAGGAACAGCGGCCACGGAATGAGGTAGCGGCTGAGGTCGAAATCTATTTCCTCAAGGTAGGTATGCCGTTCGTCAAAGAAGTCGCGATTGTCCTTGAAACGCTCGACCACCTCTTTCGCCGGGAGAGCGTTCAGCGCATCCACGAGGCCGGGCACCGACTGGGGCCAGCCCGGCGGCTTCCAGCCGTAGGCGTAGCCAAGGACCACGTGCCCGCCGTCGCTGCCGGCCTCGCCGTGCGCGGCGAGGTGGTGCCGCAGGAAATCGGGGCCCACAATGACGCCGGTGTCGACGAACACCAGCAACGGCGCGACCGCGAGCCTGGCTCCGGAGTTACGGGCCGTGCCCGCGCGGAACCCGAGGTCTTCCTGGAAGCTGTACTTCACCCCCAGCTTGCCGCGGAACGAATTCGTCACGGCCTCCGTGGCATCAGACGACCCGTCGTCAGAGACCACTATCTCGAATTCGTCGGCGGGCATGCCCTGCCGGGTGAACTGATCCAGCGTCTTAGCAAGCAGATCACACCGATTGTATGTCGGAATGACCACAGACACCTTCAGGGAAGTCATCGGTATGCCTCCGCCTGTATACCGTAGAGTTCGGAATAGAACCCGCCGGCGGCCACGAGGCTGGCGTGATTGCCGGTTTCCGCCACCTGTCCGTCGGCGATCACGATGATGAGATCTGCCATGCGCACCGTGGAGAACCGGTGCGATACCAGGAGCGTGATCGCGCCCGTCACTTCGCCGACCCGCCGGGCCTGCTCCGCGTACCTCTCGAATAGGGCGTGCTCCGCCTCGGGGTCCAACGCCGCGGTCGGTTCGTCGAGGATGAGCAGCAGCGGGTTCTCTCGCATCATGGCCCGCCCGAGCGCGAGCTTCTGCCACTGGCCGCCGGACAGTTCCGCACCGTCGGCGTAGCTCTTGCCGAGCTGGGTATCGAGGCCGTCGGCTAGGTGATCGAGAACGTCGGCGGCGTGCGCGCGGTCCAGCGCCCCGCGGACGGCAGCGTCGGCGAACTGCTGCGCCAGGTCACCGACCCCGATCGACTGCCGGGCCAGGAACTCGTACCGCGCGAAGTCCTGGAACCCCGCGGCTATCCGCTCCCGCCAGTCGTCCAACGGCACCCGGCGCAGGTCGGCCCCGTCCACGAGGATCTTGCCCCGCGTTGGCTGGTAGAGGCCGCACAGCAGCTTGATCAGGGTCGTCTTGCCGGCCCCGTTCTCGCCGACCACGGCCACCGTGGAGCCGGCCGGCAGCATCATCCGCACGTCGCGCAGGACGGTGGCGCCGGTCCCCGGGTAGCTGAAGCCAACCCCGTCCAGCTCGATCCCCGAGGTAAGCCGGGCCGGCAGTTCCTGGTCGGCCGGTCCGTCCGGTGCGGCCGACGTGACCAGGGCGCGCAGCCGCGCCAGCCGACGGTAGCCGCTCGCCATCCGCTGCAGGTCCCTCAGCAGCGTGACCGCCGTCGTGACCTGCTGGTTGACCTGAGTGGCGAGCGCTATCACCAGGACGATGTCGCCGACGCTGCGCTGGCCGGCGATTGCGTCCCTTACCACGAGGAGCACCGCCGCCACGTAAGCGAGGGCGAAGACCACCTGGCCGGACGCGCGTATCCAGGTCGCGGTCAGCTGCGCCCGCCACAGGCCGCCCGTGGCGGCCGCCCACAGCGACGCGTGCCGCCGGCGTAGCTCGCCGCCGAGCCGGAAAACCCGCAGTTCGCCGGCGAAACGCGCGGTGGTGGACAGGCTGAACAGGTTCAGCGCGACGCGGGTAGGCTCGGCGGCGGCGGTCTTCGCGCGGTCGAGAACGCGCTCGGCCCAGCGGCCGGTCAGCAACGGCGGCACCGCAGCCAGCGGCAGCAGCAGAAGGAACGGGCTTTGCAGCGCGAGCAGGATCGCGGTAAGCACCACGGCCAGCCCGAGCCCGAGGCTGGTCAGCAGCGCTTCGAGGCTTAGCTGGAAACGTCTGCTTTCTTGCTGCAGCACGGTCAGCGAGTCGGCGAGTTCGGGCCGCTCCTGATGCTCGATGCCCGGTGATCCGTTGGACAGCATGACTAGCTGCTCGTCGAAGTCGAGCTCGGCCATCTCGGAAAGCTCGAAGTAGGCGATGTGCGCGAAGTGAGCGAAGGTCAGGGTCGCGATCGCGAGCCCTGCCACAGCCATCCCGGCCAGGGCCGCCCCGGTGGCGTGCCCGGCGACGATCTCGTCGGTCATCTGGCCGAGTGCGGCGGCAAGGAGCGGGGCCGCAGCCGCGCCGGCCACCATCAGCACGATCGCGGCCAGCATCTTGCGCCAGTCCACCCGCCAGGCCGTGGCGAGCATTTTCCACGAGCCGGAGAGCACGTCCTTCACTCCATCACCTCCTCGGCGAACCGGTCGGCCTGCAGCCGGAACAGCTCGGCGTACCGCCCGCCGCGCGCGATCAGCTCCGTGTGGCTGCCTTGCTCGGCGACCCGGCCTCCCGCCAGCACCACGATGTTGTCGGCGCGCCGCACGGTGGAGAACCGGTGCGAGATCAGCAGCGTGGTGGCCCCCTGGGTCAGGTCCGCGAACTCGTCGAAGAACCGCGCCTCCGCCCGCACGTCCAGGCTGGCCGTCGGCTCGTCCAGCACCACGACCGGTGATCCGTGGCGCAGCGCGAACAGCGCCCGGGCGAGCGCAATCCGCTGCCACTGACCGCCGGACAGGTCCGCCCCGTTGGTCAGGTGCCGTGCCAGCGGGGTGTCAAGCCCTCGGGGCAGCTTGTCGAGGATCTCCGCCAGGCCGACCGCCTCGGCGGCGCCGCGGATACCCTGCCGGTCGTCGAGGTGCCCGATCGCGCCGAACGCGATGTTGTCCGCGGCCGGTGCCTCGTAGCGGGCGAAGTCCTGGAAGATCACGGCGATCTTGCCGCGCCATTCGTCGAGGGGATACGACCGGATGTCCACCCCGTCGGTCCGCACCGCGCCGAGCATGGGGTCGTACAGCCGCGCGAGCAGCTTGACCAGCGTGGTCTTGCCCGCGCCGTTCAGTCCGACGATGGCCGTGCAGCGTCCAGCCGGGATGGTCAGGTCCAGGCCGTCGAAGATCACCCGCCGCTGCCCGGGATAGCCGAAGGTGACCCGGTCGAACCGGATCTCGCTGACCGGGTCCGGCACGGCCGGGGCACGGGCCCGCCCGTCCGCCCGGGTCCCCGGACCTGGCAGAGCCACCACCGTTTGTTCGGTCAGATCCTGGATCCGCGCGGCGAACCGCTGCACCGCCTTGTACGCGCTCATCCCGACCGCCGTTGCCAGGTCCGCTTCCGGGTAGTACACACCGAGCCGCAGCGCCCCGAGGCTGGCCTGTATGACGAGCACGAATCCGGTGAGGGTCAGGCCGTGGTGCGTGGCATCCAGGCCCATCACGGCGAACGTCACGGCCGCCACCGCCAGCCCGCACAGGCCGAACCAGAGAAACGGCCACAGGTAAACGCGCCGGCGTTCGGCCCAGACCGGCCTGAGCATGACCAGGCACGCGTCCCGCAGGGCCGACCGCAGCCACCTGGTCAGCCCGAAGATCCTGATCTCCTTGCCGGCCGATGGCTGGATGGCGAGCCGCCGAAGATAGTCGATCTTGCGTTCCTGAGTCAGCAACGTGAAGCGGAGCGCGACGTACTTGCGCAGGCCGCCGCGCTGGCCGTACCGGAACAGCAGGACCACCACTATGAGCCCGGCGGCGGCAAGCCAGGAGTACGCCACGCCGACCGCCACGGCGTAGCCCGCGAGCTGCGTGTAGCGGGCGATGAGCGCCAGCGCGCCCGCGCACGCCTGGCCGGGACTCTGGATGCCGAACTCCAGCGCGCTGGCCGCCCCGCGCAGATCGTCGAGTGCCTCCTGGTCTTCGAGCGGTCCGATGCCCGGGCTCCGCAGGGAGGCCGCCATCAGGTCGTCGTATACCCGCTCGTCGATCCGGCGCGCCACGAGTTCGCCGGCAGATATCGCGAACGGGGTGACGAGCTGCTGCGCGACGAACGCTGCCGCGGCGACTGCGAACACCGCGAGCAGCGAGTGCCATGCGCTGGAGTGCAGGCCGCCCCGGACGGCCGCCGGCACGCGGCCGAGCATGACGCTGGTAGCGATCACGAATACGACCGGCAGCGCACCGGCCACCAGGTTGACCAGCGCTACCCCCGCGGTCAGCAGGCGACCTGCCTGGGGCACCAGCCGGACGAGGTCCACACGGTCCTCGATCAGTTCGCGCGGGGATGCCCTCGGCGCCCTGCTCCCGCGGGCCGTGTCACTCACGCGCGGCCTCCGGCCAAGGCGTGACCGCGGTGCCGTGGTGCGCCAGGTACTCCGCGCAGCCAGGCAGGCCGCGCTCGCGGATGACGTCGTTCATGTTGAAGGGCCCCACCAGGTCCACACGCTCGTCGGGAGTGCCATCCGGGAATTCGGTTAGCAGCCTGACGATCGGAGTCCCGTACTTCTCCGCCATGTAGCGGTAGTTGGCCATCGCGCTCCGGTTATTGTCGGCCATGCTCTTGGAATGCGGGCAATGAATGGCGCTGGCATTCCGGTTCAGTATGAACTTGGCGCCAGCGTTGAAGAGCCGGTAGCCGAAGTCAATATCCTCGCCGCCCCAGCTCCGGAACGCCTCGTCGAACCCGCCAACCGACCTGGTGAGCGGGGTGGGAGCCGACACGTTGCAGGTCCAGAATATGATCCACGGCGCCGGCAGATCGTGAAATTCGTCGGTATATATCCCATAGAATCCCTCGCGGATATCCAGCCATCGCGGGTTTCCCGTCATCCGGCCGATCGACCCGTCCGGGTCGCCGTAGTCAATCGCTTTCGCGATGGCGTCCGCGTCCTCATTGTCGACGTTGAAACCGTAGACGTAGCCGCAGACGCCCACCGGCACGGCGGATTCCTCGTGGCTTGAGACATGCGCGGCCAGGCAGCCCGAGCCTGCCAGCAGGCCAGAGTCAAGGAAGACGCACACCTCGGCTGCCGCGTTGGCGATGCCAACGTTCCGGGCCTTGGCGAGACGCCAGCCTTCGTCTTCCTCAAAGAAGTAGCGCAGGTTCAGGCGCGTGTTAAAGCCCTCCACCATAACGGCCGTCTCGTCGCTCGAGCCGTCATCGACCACCAGAACCTCGAACTGGTCAGCGGGCATGCTCTGCCGGGCGAGCGACTCAAGCGTGTGCCGGAGCAGGAAAGCCCGGTTGTAGGTCGGTATGATCACGCTGCACTTCAGTGGCATGCTCATTGCCTCTCCGGTGGCGCGGTACGGCGCTCCCACTTGAAGGTCGGAGCAAGCGCCGCGTTCCGGACACGGCGGGATCAATCCGCGGCCCGCTCAATCGGCCGGCCGCATCTCCAGGCGGCCGTTGCATGATGGAGACATGACCACCGACGGCGCAATCCACGATCTGCTGCGCCAGCTGGCGCCGAGAGTGCTCGCCGCGCTCGTCCGGCGCCATGACAGCTTCGACACGTGTGAGGACGCTGTCCAGGAGGCGCTTCTCGCGGCCGCCATGCAGTGGCCGGAGCAAGGCATACCCGATAACCCTCGGGGGTGGCTGATCACGGTGGCGTCACGCCGGCTAACGGATCAGTACCGCAGCGCGCTCGCCCGCCGGCGCCGGGAGGAGACGGCCGTGGCGCTGGTGCCGCCGGATGAACTCTGCGAACCGGGCCCGGACACCGGCCGGCCGCAGGATGAGGACGACACGCTGATCTTGCTGTTCCTGTGCTGCCATCCCGCGCTCACGCCGACGTCCCAGGCCGCGCTCACGCTGCGGGCAGTCGGCGGCCTGTCCACCACGGAGATCGCCCGGGCGTTCCTCACCTCCGAGCCGACCATGGCACGGCGCATCAGCCGGGCAAAGCAGCGCATCAAGGCCAGCGGTATCGGTTTCGAGCTGCCGCCGCTCCAGGAGCGGCGCGGGCGGCTGCGCGTCGTCCTGCATGTGCTGTACCTGATCTACAACGAGGGATACACCTCGACCTCCGCGGCCGACCCTCGGCGTGGCGACCTGACCGCCGAAGCGATCAGGCTCACCCGTGAGGTCCACCGCCTGCGCCTAGGAGACGGTGAGATCACCGGGCTGCTGGCGCTCATGCTGCTCACCGAGGCACGGCGGGGGGCACGCACCCGGCCGGACGGCACCCTGGTCCCGCTCGGCGAGCAAGACCGAGGCCGCTGGGACCAGGACGCCATCGCCGAGGGCCTGTCGCTGGTGACCCAGGCGCTGTCCGCAGGGGCGGCCGGCCCTTATGTGCTGCAGGCGGCGATCGCGGCCGTGCACGCGGAGGCGGCCCGCCCGCAGGACACGGACTGGCCGCAGATCCTCGCCCTGTACGAACTGCTGCAGCGTGTGCTGCCGAGCCCGGTGGTGACGCTGAACCGTGCGGTCGCGATGGCCATGGTGCATGGCCCGCGAGCCGCGCTAACCCTGCTCGGGACGCTGGAGGCCGACGAACGGCTGGCCGGGAGCCACCGGCTAGAGGCGACCCGCGCGCACCTGCTGGAGATGGCGGGTGACCACACGGCCGCGCGAGACTGCTACCAGGCGGCGGCCGACCTCACCCCGAGCCTTCCGGAACGGCGTTACCTGGAGGACCGGGCGGCGCGGCTGGTCCCCGGCGCTGACTGAGAGCCCGTCAGCCGCACAGCAGCGGTCGCAGCTCGATCGTCCCTTTCCCGACGGCCGGGTGATGTGCGGCCAGCTCGACCGCCTCTTCCAGGCTGGCGCACTCCAGCACGTCGAAGCCCGCTAGGTGCTCCTTGGTCTCCGCGAACGGGCCGTCCGTGATCATCAGCTCGTCGCCATCCAACCGCAGCGCGGTGGTGTCGCGATCCGGGCGCAAACGGCCGCCGAACAGGCGCATCCCGCGGTCCGTCATTTCCCCCGTCCAGGAAGCAATGTAAGCGTGCTCCTCAGGGCTCAGCTCAATGGTCTCTTCATCAACATAGGCCAGCAGCAGGTATTTGATGGCTTACCCCTCTGGACAATTCATGGCAGTGCCGCGATCTTGGCGTAGTTTTCCAGCATGCCCGGCCAGCCGCCCGGGCTGCTGAAGCCCTGGTAGATCACGGCAGCACCGGGGCCGAGCCGGCCGATGTCGCGGTGCTCAAGCTCGACCCGGGTCTGGCCATCGGGCTGCTCGCGGAAGGTCACCTCGAGCTCGCTGGCGTGTGAGGGGTCCGGATCGTAGGCCCACGTGTCCCCCCGGGCGGTGACCTGCCACGCGACCACGATCCGGTGCGGCGGGTCGCAGGCAA
>Ga0335074_10006231_pt1 | contig 16542 bp, 18 predicted proteins | sample Lox_Sample_23_FD_206715 | JGI IMG/M metagenome (GOLD analysis project Ga0335074, IMG submission 206715) | Soil microbial communities from Loxahatchee National Wildlife Refuge, Florida, United States - Lox_Sample_2.3 | ecosystem: Environmental > Terrestrial > Soil > Wetlands | place: USA...
CCCTGTCCGTACTGACGCCGCCGGGGGCGAGTACGCGCAAGGTCCAGTCTCCGGGCGCCGCGAAGAAGCGGAACCCGCCGTCCTCGCCGAGCGGCACCTCAGCGACGAAGTCGCCGCCAGAGTTCAGCAGCCGGGCGTAACCCACCGGGACCGGCGCGCCGTCCTTCGTTACCTTGCCCTGGACGATTGCCTGGTTGCCGGCGTCCTTGATCGCCGCACCGCCGGCCGGTGCGCCGCAGCCCGCAGCTGCGGCCTGGTCCGCCCCGCTCATGCGCCGTCTCCGAGCTCGATCGGGACCCCGACCAGGGAGCCGTACTCGGTCCAGGACCCGTCGTAGTTCTTCACGTTGGGCTGGCCGAGAAGTTCGTGCATGACGAACCAGGTGTGGGCGGACCGCTCGCCAATCCGGCAGTAGGCGATGGTGTCGGTGCCGAAGTCGACTCCGGCAGCGCCGTACAGCTCCCGCAACGCGTCGTCGGACTTGAACGTGCCGTCGTCCTCAGCCGCCTTCGACCACGGCACGTTCCTGGCAGTCGGGACGTGCCCGCCGCGCTGCGCCTGCTCCTGCGGGAGGTGCGCGGGAGCCAGCAGGCGCCCGGCGAACTCGTCCGGCGACCGCACGTCGATCAGGTTCTTGTTGCCGATAGCGGCCACGACCTCGTCCCGGAAGGCGCGGATCGAGGAGTCCTGCTCCTGTGCCTGGTAGCTGGTGGCGGCCCGCTCCGGCACGTCGGTGACCAGTTCGCGCGAGTCCAGCTCCCACTTCTTCCTGCCGCCATCCAGCAGCTTGACGTTGTGGTGGCCATAAAGCTTGAAGTACCAGTACGCGTAGGCGGCGAACCAGTTGTTGTTGCCGCCGTACAGGATCACCGTGTCGTCGTTCGAGATTCCGCGCTTGGACAGCAGCGCCTCAAAACCCGCCCGGTCCACGAAATCGCGGCGAACCGGATCTTGCAGGTCCTGCTTCCAGTCGATCTTCACGGCCCCGCGGATGTGACCCTTGTCGTAAGCGCTGGTGTCCTCATCGACCTCGACGAGGACGACTCCGGGGTCGTTGCGGTGCGCCTCGACCCAGTCAGCGTCCACCAGGACGTCGGAACGGCTCATGCTCAGATCCTTCCTTGCTAATCGGCCAGCGCTCGCGGTGAGCCCCGGCTGGCTGCGCAGCAAGCCTGGTGCCTGCTACTGATGCTGTTGGCAACGCTGTTTGTTCCAGACGCCGCTAGTCAGCGCGCCTCAGCCCTGGCCCGAGCCCGCGTGAGCCGGCCAGGTCCGGCGCAAAACCAGGTACATCTCACACCCTAGGCAGATCCCGAACACGCCGTTCAGGATCGCAGCAACCAGCCCGGCCGCCGCGGCAGCCATGCCAAGCGGTGTCGCGCCGGTCGCATACCCGATGATGCCGATGATGGCGATGACCAGGCCGACCGCTTGAGCGAACCTGGGCGGTGCCTCGGGCTCAAGTTCTCGCGGCGGGCCCAGCCGGGGCCTGATCAGCCACTTGTACAGCACGCCGTACGGCGAGTAGCGCAGGCCAGCCAGCGCGCCGACGGCGAACACCACCGCCTGCACGGCGAGCACCCACACGTTGCCGGTGATCAAGACGACGGCGAACATCACCATGGTGATGAGAGCTCCGAACCGCGGTCCGCGCGGGTCTATCTCCATCTTCGGGCTCCCTTTGCTATCTGAGGTCGGGCTGCAATCTGAGGTCGAGCGCCGCGACGGCGCGCGCCGTGGCGCTGGCCAGCCTGTCCGCTGGAGGTGCGTATCGGTCTGCGAGTTCCCCGGGTTGCGGTCACGCCGCTTCAGGACGGGAACGTGGTAGTTATCGCTGGCAGTGGCTCTTCAGTCCGCGGCCGGGGTGCGGACCGGGCCGGTAGCCGACGGCCGGCCGGTACTGTCAGGCGGAACAGATGGCCGCTGCGACGCGGCAGAAGTCGACTGCGCGGCGCTTCGTCAGCATCAACTGCGGGCGAGGGACCCGGCTCACGCTGGACATCGGTGCTGGCACGTAGCCGATGCTATGCGGACCTCCTGCGTGTGTCACTAGACGGTATCCCGATCAGATCACTAGGAATTGTAGTCTACAGCCGCGCCGAGCGCAGCGATAACGTCCGGCTTTCGCGGCTGGCCGCTTGCCCGCCGGACGACCGTCCCGTCGCCGGCCAGCACGAGAACTGTGGGCGTGCGCAGCACGTTCAGCCGGCGAACGAGGTCGAGCCGGGACTCGGCATCGATCTCGATGTGTGCCACCCCCGGTGTCATGCCGGCCACATCGGCGAGGACGCGGCGCGTGGCGCGGCATGGTGCGCAGAACGCGGACGAGAACTGCAGCAGCGTCGCCCGGTCGCCCAGGGCATGCCCGAGTTCCTGGCCGGTGAGCATGAGTCCGGCACCCGCCGCTGTCGCTGTCCCGGCACCGGCCGCCGTCGCTGTCCCGGCACCGGCCGCCGTCGCTGTCCCGGCACCCGCCGCCGTCGCTGCGGCGGCATCAGACAGCCCGGCACCGGACACCGGGACACCTGACACCGAGACACCCGAGACCACAGACGTGCGTGCCGGAGCATCCGGCGTCACGGTTCGCCGGCTGGCCGGGATAGTGCTGCGCATCCGGCCGTTGGCGCGTCGCCACAGGCCGCCGCCGATCAGCGCGACCGCGAGCACGGCCACAACAACGACCACCCCGGCTGTCATAGCCGCTTACAGCGCGCGGCCGGTGCCCCGCATTCCCGACCTGGGTGCCGGGATATCTCAGCTAGCAGGGATGTTCAGCAGGACGCTCGTGCCGGACGTGATCTGGAAGCTGCGCACCGAGTCGGTAGCCAGCTGCGATGACGCGGCGTACCAGGCCTTGTCGCCGTAGCCGGGGCCATAGTCCCCGGCCACCGTCCAGGTGCCCGCGTACTCCGATTTCCCGTCTTTGGCGACCACCCAGAAGTGGCAGGTCGTGCCGGGCTTGACTCCGCTCACCTGGACGCGCATGGCCGTGCCCCAGCCGGTCGGCGAGTAGTCGACGACAGCGGCGACGTCGTTGGCTCCGCTGGCCGTCGCCACATGCTCCACCACCGGGGCTGGCCCGCTTAGTTCTGACGCGGCGGTGGCTCCGGCCGCCGCGACCACTGCCGCGGCCGCGACGGCGGCGACGCCGCGCCACATCCGGTTCTTGCGCTTGGCCGACACCCGGCTCAGCAGGCCGTCCAGCAGCTCATCGGACGGCTCGGCCGCATCCGGCAGGCTGATCGCCGGGAGGCTGATCCGCTCGACGTCGGCGGCCGGGACCCGGCTGAGCATGGCCGGAAGGCCAGCCAGCCCGGCAAGCTCGTCGCGACATGACTGGCACTCGGCCAGGTGCTCATCGACCAGGACGCGCTCAGCCGGATCGATGGCACCCACCACATAGACGCCCAGCAACTGCCGCATCTCACGGCACGTGGGACCGCTGAACCCGCCCGTCGTCATGGCGCCAGTCCCCTCTCTTCCAGTGCCAGGCGGAGCGCCCGGAGCGCGTAGAACGTCCGGGACTTGACCGTCCCGGCCGGCACGCCGAGCGTCGTCGCCGCCTCGGCTACAGATTTGCCGCGGTAATACGTTTCCAGCAGCACGCGGCGGTGCTCGGGCCGCAGGGCCGTCAGCGCATCTTCGACTGCCCAGGACTCAAGCGCCCGGTCCGGATCGTCGGCGGCCGGCAGGACTTCCAGCGCCGACTCGCCGACCTCGTGCGGCCGGGCCTTGCGAGATCGGTATGAGTCAATTGCGAGGTTCCGAGCGACCGCGAACAGCCAGGGCCGGGCTGGCCGCCCGGCGATTGCTTCCGGATGCTGCCAGGCCCGTAGCAGGGTTTCCTGCACGATGTCCTCGGCGCGCTGCCGGTCGCCGTTCATCAGGTGAACGGCATACCTGAGCAACGGCGCAGCATGTTCTGCGTAGAGCGCGCGGACGAGATCCTCGTCGGACGGGGTCCGCCGCGAGTTCCTGGCGCCAGCGCTTCCGGGACCTGCCACGTCAACTACTACGTGCCACCCGGCCCAACGGTTCACATTCGTTCCGATCTTGGCCGGACTTTTCTCGGTAGCTGTCCCGCCGCGGGGCTCCTAGCCGCCGGCGAAGGGCGGCAGCACCTCGATGACATTGCCGTCGGCCAGCACGACCGAATCCGCAGCCCGGCGGCCGACCGGGTTGCCGTCAATGAGGAACGAACTGCGGTCGATGACGGCCCGGAGCCGGACTCCGCCGTTCATATCGGCCGCCGCTGTCAGGGCCGCCGCCAGCGTGTCCGCGCTCAGTTGCTGCTCGGCCACGGCGGCGGCTTCCTTGGCTGCTGCCCAGTAGCGAATGGTCACTGTGGCCATGTCAGCTATCCTCGCTCATAGCGGCACCGGACGACGACGACCTGGGTGTACACGCAGACACGTTGAGGTTATCTGCCGGCGAGCGGCGCCGGGTCCGGAGGTGGCGGCAGTTTTGAGCAACGTCTTGCTGCTGACCAGCGGGCGGGAGCCGCCCGCGGAGATCCTGCCCTCGCTCGGCCTGCTCGGTCACGCTGTCCGCGTCGCCCCGGCCGCCGCCGAGCAGGCGGCGAGCAGCCCGGCGCCTGATGCCATCCTGGTTGATGCGCGCCGTGACCTGGTGCTCGCCAGGCGGGTGCTGCAGGCGCTGAGGGCGTCGGCCAACTCGATTCCGATGATCGCTATCGTCACCGACGGCGGCTTGGCTGCCGTATCCGCCGACTGGGGCGCAGACGACCTGCTGCTGCATACGGCGGGTCCGGCCGAGGTCGAGGCGCGGCTGCGGATTGCCATCGGACGCCGGACCCCGCACCCACTGCAACTGCCGGACGAGATCCGCTCGGGCGGCCTGGTCGTAAACGAATCCAGTTACTCAGCCCGGATCCACGGCCGGCCGCTCGACCTGACCTTCAAGGAGTTCGAGCTGCTGAAGTTCCTGGCCCAGTCCCCGGGCCGGGTGTTCACCAGGGCTCAGCTGCTACAGGAAGTCTGGGGTTACGACTACTTCGGCGGGACTCGGACGGTCGACGTGCACGTGCGGAGGCTCCGCGCCAAGCTGGGCGCCGAGAACGAGGCGCTGATCGGCACGGTGCGTAATGTCGGGTACCGGTTCGTGCCGGTCAAGGCGACGCCGCCCGGCCAGGACAGTGCTGGCCAGGACGGTGCTAGCCAGGACAGTGCTAGCCAGGACAGTGCTGGCCAGGACAGTGCTAGCCAGGACAGTGCTAGCCAGGACAGTGCTAGCCAGGACAGTGCTAGCCAGGACAGTGCTAGCGAGGACAGTGCAGGCCAGCCCCATCCGGACGCTGGCCCGGCAAACAGATCCGGGCCCGAACTTCAGCGGCCAGGGCCGACCAACGCGACCAGGGCGCATGCGAACAGATAGCACGGCAGGCAACGAGATCCGCGTCAGCGGGCCGCTGCCGTCCGACCAGGCCGGAGCGGTGCTCGACCTAGTCCGGCAGGCCGCCGAAGAAGACGGCGTCAGCCCGCTGTCCGAGCACGTCATGCTGCACTTGCGCTACGGCGGTGACCCGCGGGCGCGCAACGTGCTGATCTGGCACGACGGCAAGCTGGCCGGCTATGCCCATCTCGACCCGACCGACCCGGTCGAAGGGCCGGCCGGCGAGATGGTGATTCACCCGGCCAGGCGAGGGAAGGGCCTCGGGCTCATCCTCACCGAGGCGCTGTCGGCCGAGGCAGGACCCGCAGGGCTCCGGCTGTGGGCGCATGGAGACTTGCCCGCCGCGGCCCGGCTGGCGGCGTCGGCCGGCTTCAGCCGGTCCCGCGCGCTGTGGCAGATGCGCAGATCATTGCAAGCCCGGATCGGCAGGCCGCAACTCGCTGACGGGATAACCGTGCGCACCTTTACGGTGGGCCAGGACGAGGACGCCTGGGTCGGTCTGAACCACCGGGCCTTCTCCCGGCACCCCGAGCAAGGTGCCTGGACCAGGGCCGACCTCGACATGCGCGAGCGCGAACCGTGGTTCGATCCGGACGGCTTCTTCCTGGCCGAGCGCGGTGGCGAGCTTGTCGGCTTTCACTGGACGAAGATCCACGGCGGCGGCGTGGAGTCCGGCACAGGCTCGACCGGCACAGGCTCGACCGGCACAGGCTCGACCGGCACAGGCTCGACCGGCACAGGCTCGACCGGGCATGGACACGAGGCGATCGGCGAGGTCTATGTCGTCGGGGTCGACCCCGCCGCGCGGGGCACCGGCCTCGGCCGCGCGCTCACCCTGATCGGCCTGCGCTACCTGCGCGCTCGCGGGCTGTCCCAGGTCATGCTGTACGTGGACGAGACCAACACCGCGGCCATCGGCTTGTATGAATCGCTCGGCTTTACCCACTGGGACACCGACGTGATGTTCTCCACAGGTCCGGCCGGATCAGGCACCGAGCACTGACCCAGATCCGGGCCGGGTCAGGCGTCCGGTACCAGCCGGCGCACGCCGAGGACCTCGTCGATTTCCTCGTTTGTCAGCGGCCGGTCGGCGACGGCAACCGCGCTGAGTACCTCGGCGTAGAGTTCGATCTCCTCGAGCGCCACGAGGTCTGGGACCCGGAGGTCGACGTCGCCGCGCATACGCCCACCTCCGTTGGCGGACTAGTCCCGGATAGGCCTTAGCTCCCCTGTAATTACAGGCTAGCGGCGCCGCTCGCCCCTGCGCATGACCCATCGTGACCATTTCCCGCACTACCCAGCTGGGTATCCGCACCACTGCGCTGAGGAGTTGCCCCCGGCGGCCTGCCGGGCTAGCCGCCGGCCCGCCAGTCGACCGACCGGTGCCGGGCAGCATGCTCAAGGTAATGATCGGCGGTGTCGGCGAACACCGCGCGATCCGCGTCGGTCAGCTCTCGCAGGATGCGGCACGGCACGCCAGCGGCAAGCACGCCCGGCGGCAGGACGGTACCCGGCGGTACCACTGCGCCCGCGGCGACCAGCGTGCCGGCACCGACGCGGGCTCCGCCGAGAACAATCGCGCCGATGCCGATGAGCGCCCCGGTCTCGACGTAAGCGCCGTGCACCGTAGCGCGGTGGCCCAGGCTGACCCGATCTTCGAGTGTGGCTGGCTCTCCGGGGTCAACATGCAGACAGCACAGGTCCTGGATATTGACGTCTGCGCCGACCACGATCTCGGCGGAATCCGCCCGGAGCACGGAGCCGTACCACACCGACGCGCCTGGACCCAGGGTGACCTTTCCGACCACGACGGCGCCGGGGGCGATCCAGGCCTCCGGATGGATGACCGGGCGATCGTCGCCCATTGCGCCGATGAAACACTGTGCCTGCACGGGCCCGACTCCCATCGCTGCCAGTGGCGGCGCCGGAAGCCGCCGGGAGAAGTCTGTCCCCCGGCGCGGAGTCCCGCCACCATTGAGCCGTCAAACGCGATAAATAGAGACAAAAGATCGTTTCGGTTGCGGCCGGCTGGCCAGAGGGACAGAGTCGAGGCCGGTATCTGTCGTCACTGTGCCTGCGGACCGCGCTCAACTGGCCCCGGCGGACGCGGCAGAGCGCAACTTACAAGCAGTCCCCCGCGACCGCTCCGCCCTGGGCAATCCGGGTCCGGCGTGACTGCCCGGAACCTGATGGGTGAGACCATGAGCGAGCAGAGCCACCTTTCCGACCTCGGGTACGAGGGCCAGTTCGGGCTCGAACGGCGCGGCTACAACCGCCTGCAGGTCGATGAGGCCGTCGCTCAGCTGCGGCTGGAACTGCGCGCCCACGAGGACGGCCGCCGGGACCTTGAGGACCGGCTGTCCCAGGCGCTCGACGAGCTCGAGCGCCTCAAGCTCGAGCTGTCCGCGGCGCGGTCCAACGGCAGGCCACCGCACGAGGAAATCAGCGAGCGGATAGGCCAGATCCTGAAGCTTGCCGACGACGAGGCGAAGTCGCAGCGCACTAAGGCTGACGATGAGATCGCCAAGCTCCGCGCCGACGCCAAGGCCGATACCGACAAGTTGCGTGCCGACGCCAAAGCCGAGACTGACAAGAACCGCGCCGAAGCCCAGGAGCAGGCCGAGCGCATGCTGAGCGCCGCTCAGGAGCAGGCCGACAGCACGGTTTCCAGCGCGAAGGCAGAGGCCGACAACGCCCGCAAGAGCGCCACGGCTGAGGCGCAGCAAGTGGTCGCCGATGCGACCAAGCAGGCCGAGACAGCTCTGGCCACCGCCAAGAGCCAGGCCAAGCAGCAACTGGATGAGGCCACGGCGCGCGCGACTGCCATCCACGACGGCGCCGAGCGGCGGCTGAACCTGCTGATGTCGCGCCACACCGAGGCCATCCGCCGGCTGACCGAGATCCGCGACGTGGTCACCTCCCTGGTCGCCGGCGAGGCGGACAGAGGCTCGCTGGAAGACGAGGTCGCCAGGATCGTGGCAGGCACCGGCGGTAACGACGCCCAGAGCGCCAGTCGGCCCGGCGCTGGGGCAGCGGGCACCGCGCGGCCTGTTGGCCCGGCCGAAGGACGGCACGCGGGCGGTAACGGTCAGCCTGAGGGCCGGCCTGGCCTCTCCACCGCGCAGCGGCCTGGCCAGGCAGTTCCTGCTCACCCGGCGCCTGCTCACCCGGCCCCTGCTCATCCGTCTGGCAGCCGCCCGGCAACCCACACGCCCGCCAGTTCGGGCGAACTCGGCGCGGGCCCCGCGAATGGTGGCGGGACGCCCCGCCCGGCCCAGCCGGCCGGCCACAACCAGCATCTAGCGTCCGACGGGGTCAGCGACGACACCGCCGACGGAATCAAGATCATCGGAAGCTAACGGACCGGCACCAGGCCGCGCCGGCTTCGCCAGCGAGCGACACGCAGTGCAAACTCAGCAAACAGTGCACACTCAACCAACAGTGCACACTCAGTCGTAGCCCGCAATAGTGGATGACGCCACCAAGAGTTTGCCTGAGTGACACCTCTCGTCCCCCAACCAGCTAGCCGCATAGCCGTATAAACGACCTGTCGTGTCGGCGCAGGCCTGCTGACTTGCGGGCCATGGCCTGGCACAACGCACCGTATGCCCGTTACGCCGGTAACCGGTCCCGCAGGGAGGCTACGGATTGGGTGACCGGCGAGGGGAGTTCAGCGCGGATGCCAGCGGATCCCGACGGGTCGGCCGTCCTCGGCTGGCTACGCCGGCACCAGGACCTGGTCACGGAACTGACTCTGCTGCTGGCGATCGAACTGCTGCTGCTGGCCGCGCTGGCTCCGGCAGCGGCATTCCGCAATGTTCTGCCCTACGGCTCTGACCAGACCGGGCACCCCTACAACGTCAGCGAACTGGCCGCCAATCTGCGCCACTTCCAGCTGACTGGCTGGAGCCAGGGCTGGTACGGCGGCTTCCCGACCGGCGTGCTGTATCCGGTCCTTGCGCCGGGCATCGCAGCGGTCGGAAGCCTGATCATTCCGCTCGCAGTGGCGTTCAAGCTGACCGTCATCAGCGGGCCGTTGCTGCTGCCGGTTTGTGCATATCTGGCCGCTCGAATGGCCCGGCTGCCACGGGCTTACTCGGTGCTGCTTGCGGTCTTCACCGTGCCGTTCCTCTTCGACGTCTCGTGCAACGTGTGCGGCGGGCCGATCGAATCGACGATGGTCGGGGAGTACGCCTACGCCTGGGGCATCGCGTTCGGCCTGCTGTCCCTCGGCGCCACGGTGCGGATGTGCGAGGGGACCGGATCGAGGTGGTGGCCGCCGCTGCTGCTCGGGGCCGCCGCGCTCGCCCATCCGGTCACAGCCCTGTGGACTGCGCTCGGCGTCGTTCTCATCCTCGGTCACTCGTGGTGGTTCCGGCGCCGGCCCCCGATGCGGGCAGGCATCCCCCTCGTCGTCGCGCTCCTGCTAGCGCTCATCTGGTGGCTGCCCTTCCTGGCTGATCACCAGTACATGCCCGAGCCCTTGCAGGTGAAGTACACCGAGTACCTCACCTTCCTGTTCCCGGCAAGTGGCCCCTGGGAGGTGGTCCTGACCGTGCTGGCGATCTGCGGGACCTTCTGGGCCTACCGCAATCGCCAGTTGCTACTGGTGGGCATCGCCACTCTGACTGTGCTCATGGGCCTCGCCTTCCGCTTCCTGCCGGAGTCTCAGCTGCCCAACTGGCGCGTGCTCGAGTTGTGGCTGCTGGGAATCTGGCTGCTCGCCGCGGTCGGTTTCCTCGAAAACGTACGCTGGCTGATCTCCAGGGTGCCCGTGCTGCCGACGAGCAGGCTGTCCGACGGCCAGGTCCGCTACGCGCTGGCCGGAATCGCGCTGCTGTCCGTCGCCCTGGCTCAGGGAATCCCCTGGGGCTTGTGGCCCGGTGAGCATCTCGTCGACGCTGCCAGCCCGCACGAGCACTTCCTGGGCCTGAACTTCCCGGCAGTGCTGCAGGCCGATTTCGCCCCGCACATCCTCGGGGGCGTGCCCGCAAACCCGGACTCCTCGCAGTACTACGCGATGATCTCGATGCTCGAAGCTGCCGCTCGTCAGCACGGGTGCGGCCGGATCGCCTTCGACGAGAACATCTCGGCGGAAGGCCTCACGTATTTCTACAACGAAACCGACTCGCTCCCGCTGATCACCAACAACTGCCTGGACACGCTGACGGGCACCCTGCCCGACTCGGCTGACAACACTCCGGAGATCTTGGTCACCGAGTCGCTGGTGTCACAGGCTCCTGAGGAGTACATGCCGAGCATCCCGTATCTGCGGTTCAACCTGCAGCTGGGCATCCAGGACCTCCGGCTGCTTGGCGTCAAGTACTACCTGACACACGGTGGTGCTGACGCGGCGGCTGCCAGCAAGCTGCCGGGTCTGTCACTCGCGGGCTCCACTCCCCAGGTGCAGCTCTGGGAGATCAGCAACTCCTCAGTCGTCGCCCCGCTGACGTATCAGCCCGTGGTCACCACTGGCCTGTCTAGCAAGATCACCTGGCAGTACTACTACCTGAACTACGCCATCACCACCGACTGGGGCCGCGTCCTCGAGACCGAGGACGGCCCGGCGAGCTGGCCGCGGGCAGCAGTCGGCATGGCGCCAAGCTCAACCGCCCTGCCGGCTGTCACAGTTCGCGATGTCAAGGTCAGCAACACGTCGATCAGCTTCACGGTCAGCCGGGTCGGGGTCCCGGTCGAGGTGCGCGACACCTACTTCCCTGGCTGGCAGGTTCACGGCGGATCAGGACCCTACCGCGCGATGCCCGATTTCATGGTGGTCGTGCCGACGAGCACGCACGTGACCCTCGACTACGCCACCAGCGGCGTCATCACTACCGCCGACGTGCTCGGCATCATCGGGTTCCTCAGCGTGATCGCGCTCGCTGTCGCCGACAGGCGTCGCCAGCGAGTGGCGCCACCACCGGCGCCAGCAACGCCGCCGGCCGGTCAGGGCGGCAAACTCCCGGCAACGGCGCGCGCGAAGAAGGCGGTCACGGTCGCCCCGGCGACCGCGACCAAGTCGCCTGCCAAAGGCACCCGGTCGGGCAGCAAGCCTCCGGGTAAAGGCACTCAGCCGGGCCGGAAATCCCCGGCCAAGGGCACTCGCCGGTAGCCGACGTCCCCAGGGCCAGCCGGCCGGCTGCTGCCGCTGGCCGGCCTACTCAGGCAGCATGTCGAGCTGGCGCAGGATGACTCCCTCGCGCAGCGCCCACGGGCACAGCTCCAGCACCGGGAGGTTCAGCAGATCCATCGCCGCGTCGGCGACGATCGCGCCGGCCGCGAGCTGGTGCGCCCGGCTCGCGGATACGCCCGGCAGGTCCGACCGCTCAGCCACCGTGAGCATCGGCAGCCGTTCGGCGAGTGCGGTGACGTCGGTGTGCTTGAGCATGCGCTTGACGTAGAGACCCTCGCTCGAGGGTGCCGATCCGGCGATCCTGGCCAGCTGACGGAACGTCTTCGACGTCGCCACCGCGTGATTCGGCTGCCCGTCCCGGAGCAGCACGCCGCCCATCGTGGCGATCTCGGCCCGCACGTGCTTGCGCAGTTTCCGCACCTCGTCGGCGGACGGCGGATCGCCGGGCAGCCAGTCCCGGGTCAGCCGGCCCGCACCGAGCGGCAGCGAGACGGCACTGTCGGGTTCCTCGTCATGCCCGGCCGCGATCTCGAGCGACCCGCCGCCGATGTCCAGCAGCAACAGCCGGCCTGCCGACCAGCCGAACCAGCGGCGGGCGGCAAGAAAGGTCAGGCGGGCTTCGTCGGGTCCGGGCAGCACCTTGATCGCCACGCCGGTCTCAGCTTCGATCTGAGCGAGCAGCTCGAGGCCGTTGGCCGCGTCGCGCACCGCAGAGGTGGCGAACGCCAGCATCTTGTGCACGCCCTTGTCCTCGGCGATGCGCAGTGCCTCCTGGGTGAAGTCGCGCAGCTGGCAAGCGCAGTCGTCGGTCAGACGGCCGGCCGCGTCCATGTTCTCGCCGAGCCGGATCTCGGCCTTGTGTGAGAAAGCCGGCAGCGGCCGCCCGCCCTGATGCGCATCGACCACCAGCAGGTGAACGGTGTTCGATCCCACGTCAAGCACGCCCAGTCGCATACCGAAGACGCTACCCGGAACTGGATTCCGGGAACATCAGCACACCCCGCCGGTGCTATGCCAGCTAGGGCCGGAACCCAGGAGGCGAGCCATGACCGCAGGAAACGAGATCAGGATCGAGCACGGCCGGAAGCGCGTCCGCATCCTGCTGGCCGGGGAACTGGTCGCCGACACGGCGAGACCGCTGCTGGTCTGGGAGCACCCGTACTACCCGACGTACTACGTGCCGTCCGCCGACGTCCGGGCGGAACTCGTGCCATACGGCGCCGATAGCGACAAAACGCTGGGCGAGGCCGAGATACTGACCGTCAAGGTCGCCAGCGGCGCGGCCGCGGTCGGGGCCGCCCGCCGGTACCCGGCCAGTCCGGCTCGCCAACTGCACGACGCGGTGCGGTTCGAGTGGAACGCGATGAGCGAATGGCTCGAGGAGGACGAACCGGTCTACACCCATCCGCGGGACCCGCATACCAGGGTGGACATCCTGGCCAGCTCCCGGCACATCCGGGTGGAGGTCGACGGGCTGACGGTGGCCGACTCAACCAGCCCGCGCATCCTGTTCGAGACGGGCCTGCCGCCGCGCTACTACCTGCCGCTGACCGACATCCGGACCGAGCTGCTCCGGCCGTCCGACACCCAGAGCCACTGCCCCTATAAGGGAACGGCCAGTTACTGGTCGGTCGACACCGGCACCAGCGTGCACGAGGACATCGTCTGGATCTACCGCGCGCCGCTGCCGGAGAGCCAGAAGATAGCCGGGCTGGCCGCCTTCTATGACGAGAAGGTTGACGTGTACATCGACGACGTCCACCAGCGCGCTCCGCAGACCAAATGGAGCTGACCTGGCGGGCGGGCTGACAATGCCCGCCTAACCGTCCAGGTCCTCGATGCGGGCCGCCGACGGGAGCCGCGAGGCGCGGATCAGCGCGGCGGCGGACTCCGCTTCGCGCAGCACCCTGATCAGGTTGCCGCAGGTTAGTTTCGCGCAGTCGGCCTCAGACCAGCCCCGCTCAAGCAGCGCGTCGATGAGCGCCGGGTAGCTGGATACGTCCTCAAGCCCGGCCGGCAGGGCGTCCACGCCGTCGTAGTCGCCGCCGATCCCGATGTGGTCGATCCCGGCCACCTCGCGAACGTGCTCGGCGTGCGCGACGACGTCGGCCAGCGTGGCCTCGGGCTGGGGGTGCGCGGCGGCCCAGCCGGCCCGGGCCTCGCGCCGAGCGGACAAGTCGTGGGGATCGAGCCCCTGACGTTCCATGTCTGCCATCAGAGCCAGCTCCCAGTCACGGCAGCGCTGCGAGACGAAGGCCGGCACGAAGGTGATCATGCACACACCCCCGTTCGCGTCCAGTCGCGCCAGGATCTCGTCGGGCACGTTGCGCGGGTGATCGCAGACGGCCAGGGCCGACGAGTGCGAGAAGATGACCGGCGCCTCCGCCGTATCCAGCGCCGCGCGCATGGTGGCTGGCGCCACGTGGGACAAGTCGACCAGCATGCCGAGGCGCTGCATCTCCCGGACGACCTCACGGCCGAACGCGGTCAGGCCGCCGACCGCCGGCGCGTCTGTCGCCGAGTCCGCCCAGGGGAGGTTCAGGTTGTGAGTCAGCGTCATGTACCGGACGCCGAGGAGGTACAGCGCTCGCAACGCGGCGAGCGAGTTGGCGATCGAATGCCCGCCTTCCGCCCCGAGCAGTGACGCGATCCGCCCGGCAGCCATGATCCGCTCGACGTCATCAGCCGTGAAGGCCATCTCCAGCGCCCCCGGGTAGCGCGCGGCCAGCTGCCTGACCAGGTCTATCTGCTCAAGCGTGGTCACCACGGCCGCTTCGCCGTCAAGCTGCGCGGGCACGTAGACCGACCAGAACTGTGCTCCGACCCCGCCCCGCAGCAACCGCGGCAAGTCAGTATGGGTGAAGCTCACGGGCGCGGCGATATCGACGCTGGCCGGGTCGGGCAGGCCGGCCTCGCGCAGCGCCCAGGCAAGGTCGTTGTGCCCGTCGATGACCGGGTACTGATCGAGCAGCGCGCGGCCGGCACTGACCGGCGCCGGGGCGGTCTGAGCGACGGATTGATCGGCGGAGGGGGTTCCAGCGGCAGGGATGTCAGTCGTCACGCGCCAAGCCTAAGCGGGCCGGAGTGGCCCGGCCCGGCCAGGGATGCCAGGATTACTGCGTGCACCAGCAGCGTCTGACTCCATGGATCATCGGCACAGTACTGGTCTGCGCCGCGCTCGGCGCCTGGTCCGGCCACCACATCGGCGGTGGCGGCGCTGGCAATATCGCCCTCATCAGCGCGACCTGCGCGGTACTCGGCTCGTTCGTGCCCGGCGTCGCGACGCGAATCTGGGGCCGGCTCCGCAGCCGCGGCAGAGCGCGCCAGGACGCGGCCTAGACCACTGGCCGTGCGGGACAATCGGGCCCATGACAGTAGCGCGATCCATCGGACTGTTCATCGCCGCTGGTCTCGCCGAGATCGGCGGCGGCTACCTGATGTGGCGCTGGCTGCGGCAGGGCGGGCCCGCCCTGTTCGGCGTACTCGGCGGGATCATCCTGGTGCTCTACGGGATCATCCCGACGCTGCAGCGCAGCCATGATTTCGGCCGCATCTACGCCGCCTACGGCGGGGTGTTCGTGGTCGCGTCGCTGCTGTGGGGCTGGGGCGTGGACGGCATGCGGCCCGACCGCTTCGACGCGATCGGCGCGGCGGTCGTGATCGCCGGCGTCGGCATCATCTACTTCGCCCCGCGCGGCGGCTGAGTCGCGGACGGGCTGGCCAAACCAGTGAGGAAGCTCATGCCGGCTGACAACCCGATCGAGATCATCGCCGAACTGTTCGCGAGCGAAGGCGCGGCCGATTACCTCGGCGAGGCCGTGACCCAGGCCGCGCACATGCTCCAGGCGGCCGCACTCGCCGAGCAGGCAGGCGCGGCGCCAGCGCTGATAGCCGCGGCGCTGCTGCACGACGTCGGGCATTTCACCGGCACGGTCACCGGCCGGGACCTCATGCAGGGCACCGACAACCGGCACAGCGAGCAGGGCGCGAGCTGGCTGGCCCAGTGGTTCGGCCCCGCGGTCACCGAGCCAGTCCGGCTGCATGTCGCCGCAAAGCGCTACCTGTGCGCCGTCGAGCCCGGTTACTTCGAGCGGCTCTCACCTGCGTCCGTTTACACGCTCGGGGTTCAGGGCGGGCCCATGGCTGGCGAGGAGCTCGCCGGGTTCGAGGCGAACCCGTTCGCCGCGGATGCCTGCCAGGTGCGGCGATGGGACGACGACGCCAAGGATCCCGCTGCCCCGGTGCCGCCGTTCGGTCACTTCGCGCCCGTGCTGGCGGGGTTGCTGGAGGCTGACTGACCCGGTCGGCCGCGGCCGGAGGGGCGGCGGCGGTGAAGCGACCGCGTTCCCGGCGTGACGGGTCTTGTTATCACCGATACTTGGCACGGCGGCCGCTTCGGCAAGCGGCCCGGACGGAGGGCAGCGCATGCGTTACAACCGGGTCGTGGTCAAGCTGAGCGGCGAGGCGCTGGCCGGTGAAGGCGGTTCAGGCGCGGACCCGGCCAGCCTGTCCCGGGTTGCCGACGAGGTTTTGTCCGTGCGGGAACTCGGCGTCGAGGTGGCCGTTGTGGTCGGCGGCGGCAACTTCTTCCGCGGCCGGATGGCCGAGGGCTGGGGCATCAGCCGGGCCGAGGCCGACAACATCGGCATGCTCGGCACGATCATGAACTGCCTGATGCTCCGCGGAGTGCTGACCTCGCGGACCGAGATCGACGTGCGGGTCATGACGGCAGTGCCGATGCAGAGCGTGGCCGAGCCGTTCATCCGGCTGCGAGCGGTCCGGCACCTGCAGCACGGCTCGGTTGTGCTGCTGGCGGGCGGGATCGGGCAGCCGTACGTGACGACCGATTACCCCGCGGTGCAGCGCGCGCTGGAACTCGAGGCCGACGCGCTGCTGGTGGCCAAGCGCGGCGTGGACGGCGTGTATGACAGCGACCCGAAGGAGAACCCGGCGGCAGTCAGGTACGAGCGCCTCACCTACGACGAAGCGCTATCCGC
>Ga0335074_10006232_pt1 | contig 16538 bp, 18 predicted proteins | sample Lox_Sample_23_FD_206715 | JGI IMG/M metagenome (GOLD analysis project Ga0335074, IMG submission 206715) | Soil microbial communities from Loxahatchee National Wildlife Refuge, Florida, United States - Lox_Sample_2.3 | ecosystem: Environmental > Terrestrial > Soil > Wetlands | place: USA...
TGTGTATCCCTAAATAAGGGTGGTAAACCTCCGCAACATCAGCGGACGCTGTCTCCTCTTTTGTCATAGTCCGTTCCTGCGATCGGCACATGGATCTTTGCATCTTGAGGGAACGCCGTTGCAGCCCGTGGGACTGGACCGGGACCTGCGCGGGTAGGAGGGCTTCGCCGAGCACGCCGTACCACAGCTGTGGGTGCCGAAAATCTATGCCACCTGGGCAGATGCCCTTGGGGGCGCGGGTCGGTGCGGGAGGCCAGGGGTCCGCGCCCTGTTGACGTGGCCGGACCGGGCGTGGCTGGCGCTGCTGGCCAGGATGAGCACCGAAGGTGCCCTGGTGCGCCGCCCTTGGTCAGCCTCTGGCGAGGGCCTGCAGGTGGGATTTGTATCCGGCGCCGAACGCGGTGCCGTCGCCGTTGTAGTTGGTGATCAGGCCGGGGCCGGTGGAGCAGTTGAAGTCGGCGTTCCAGGCCCAGGCCAGGTAGCTGGTGTCCTTCGAGTCCAGCCAGGTCATCACGGGGTCGATGTAGTCGTCTGCGCAGTCGTTCTCGCCGATCTCCCCGGTGATGACCGGGACTTTGGCGATGACCGGGGCGATCTGGCTGGTCCAGCAGGACTGGGTGTTGCAGGTGTTGAAGTTGTAGGAGTGCCAGGAGGCCACCAGGTTGTGGTCGGGGTCGGTGGGCTCGTAGGTCAGCCACTGGGTCAGGTCGTTCGCGTATTCGAGGCCGCCGAGCATGATCACGTTGCGGGCGCCGGTAGAGCGCACGGCGTTGACCAGGGTCTGCATCCCGGCCACGGGGTAGGAGATGCCGACGCAATCGCTGCCGCCATTAAGCCAGCACTGCCAGCCCTCGGTCTCGTCGTCGCCGTCGGCGCGCTCGGGGAATGGTTCGTTGAACAGGTCGAAGATGACTGCGTCGTTGCTCTTGAACGCGTTGGCGACCGACTTCCAGAACGGCACCGACTCGGCTGCGTCCGGCATTGGCTTCTGGCACAGCGCCTCGGCCGAGGAGCACCCTGACGAGTTCCCGGTGTAAGCCCCGTCGGTCCAGTGCAGGTCCAGGATCGCGACCATGCCGTTTTTGCGGAGCAGGTTCACGTAGGCCTCGATCGCGGCCTGGTAGTTCGCGCCCGCGAAGGCCGGGTTCACGTACGACTCGCCATTCCAGCAGGCCTCGTTCAGCGGCACCCGGACCGCGTTGATGCCCCAGGTCTTCATCGCGGTGATCGACGCCTGGCCGTTGGGCCCGTCGAAGATCCCGTTGTCCTGCACGCACGAGTACTCGGTGCCCGAGCGGTCCACCCCGTGCAGCACCACTCGGGCTCCGCTGGCATCAACCAGCTCATTCCCTGACACGTGCAACGCCGGCGCCGGCGACGTGGCCGAGGCGCTGGGGCTAGACGACGGGCTGGGCGTGGGGGAGGAGTTCGCCATGCCCGTGGGCGCCGTGCTTGGCGTGGCCGCGGGCGAAGCCGTTGCCGTGGGCGTCGGGCTCGCCGAGGCCACCGAGCCAACGATGCTGCGGCAGGCCGTGCCGTTCAGCGTGAAGGCGGCCGGCTCGGCATTGGTGCCGCTGTAGCTGAAGTTCGCACCGGCCGAGGTGCTCCCGCCCGTGCCGAGCGAGCCGTTCCACGACGCGCTCGTCACGGTGACGTTCGCGCCGGACTGGGTCCAGGTCCCGTCCCAGCCCTCGGTCAGCTGCTGGCCGCCAGCGTAGGAATAGCCCAGCGTCCAGCTCGTGATCGGGGATCCCTGGTTGGTGATCACGACCGCGAGCGAGAATCCGGTAGCCCACTCGCTGTCCACCGTGTACCGCACCTGGCACGCGGCCGTGCCTGTCGCCGCGCTCGATACGGCGGCCACCGCCACTCCGCTCGCCGCGAGTCCGGCTGCCGCCGCTATACAGACCAGGTACTTGGCCTGCCAGGTAGGGAATCGCATCACGTAGACCTCCATCAGGGGCGGGCACAGCCACTAAAGGCGGGTTTGTTAAGTCACGAACTGCCGTTAACGAGGCGCGCCCCTAAATGCCACGATCCCCAATGACGCCTGGTCACCTGCTTGACAGCTACAGTATGGCCGAACGGGTGGCCGGCTGATGCCAACTTCCGCAAACTAAACCAGTCGTGTATTTATCCCTTGAACGACGATAAGGCGAGTCCGGCTCCTGCCTAATCTCGCACCCGTGTGCGAAAAATGGAGCTTCAAGAGCCAGGTTTATGGACAGGTATCAGTCAGCGGGAGCCGTACCCGGGCCTTGCGCGCCGTAGGGTTCCGAAACCCCTAGGGGAAATCAACCCCTAGGGTAATTGGCTTAATGCCGCACGCCCGAGAGATGCCCGAGGCCCCGGCTGTGGCCGCCAGGCTGGCTTTGACCAATTGTCCCGGCTTCATGGGGCAGCCCTTTATGAATTCGGCCAGCGGCGTGCGGCGGTCATGGTTAGCGGAAGCCGGGGCCTGCCAGGCGGGGAGTGACCAGGCCAGCCACATGCAAGATCAGCTGGTCGGCGCTGACGCCGTCGAGACGGCGGCGGTCCCGCAGCCGCAGCGCTGCCGGCTCGCGGTCGAAGTTTCCGGCGGCAGGCGCCGGGCCGTAGATGGCGAGGACCCGGTCGATGCGCCAAGGGGTAAACCCGCGGGCCATGTCTTCGCGGAGGGTGCTGGCGCTACGACTGAGGGTGCAGGACGATTCGGCCGAAGAGTCGGCGCTCGGCGACTGATCGGTAGGCCTGGCGGACGTCGGCGAGCGGGTAGGTCGCCGCGACCGGGAAATCCAGCGCGCCGGAAGCGGCCAGGCCGGCCAGTTCACCGAAGGCGGCCATGCCACCGGCATCCTGGGTGCCCATGGTGCGGGCTCCCAATTCCCGTGCCGTCGCGAAGTCGGCGACAGTATTGATGCGGTCGGCGGCGACGCCGAGGTCGAGGGCCAGCGCCACGTAGCCGGATCCGGCTGCGTCGATGAAGGCATCGACCTGCTGGCCTCCTGCTGCCGATAGGATTCTCTCCTTCTCGCCGTTGCCGTAGGCCACGGCGGTGATGCCGTGCGCAGTCAGCCAGCTAGCCTTATCCGCGCTGGCGAGCCCGATAACGCTCGCTCCGCAGCGCCGGGCCAGTTGCGCTGCGGTGAGCCCGACGCCGCCGGAGGCTCCGGACACCACGACGAGGCCGCCCGGCCTGGGGACGACGGCCTGCACGCTGGCCAGCCCGGCCATGGCAGGGGTGTAGAGCGACCCCGCGACGTCCCAGGGGAGCCTCCCCGGCTTGCGGAGGAGCTGCCCAGCGGGAACTGCGACCAGCTCGGCGTGCGCCCACCAGTCCTGGACCCGTCCAAGTACCTGATCGCCGGCCGTGACGCCGCGCACGTCGTCCCCGACCGTGGCGACCTCGCCGGCGAGGTCCCGGCCCGGCACGTAGCCCGCCCCGTGAAGTGCTGACAGTGTCGCGGGGTTGATGCCCGCGGACAGAACGCGCACGACGGCCATGCCAGCCGAGGCGACTGGGTCGGGCCGCTCGACCACCTCAAGCCCGTCGATGCCGGCCCACAGGTCGTAGCGCACTGCTCTCATGTCATGTCCTTGCCCTCGCCAGTCCGCGGCGGGCCCTCCGCGGTCGGACCGGCCTTTCGGTCCTCGGGCACGGAGGCGCCAAAAGACCAGCCGGGCGGGCCGCCGCGACCGGGGCCAGGCTCATTCGATGGGCTCGACCGGGTTGGTCTGAAACGCACCCCCCACTAGGTGTTCAGAAGCGCCTATGACGGCTTCGACCATGTACGGCGCGCGCATATGCGCATCCAGGTCCGACCGATCTCTCCAGACCTCGAAAGTAAAGAAGCGACTCGGGTCAGCCGTGGATTGATACAGCTCATAGCGCAGGCATCCGCCTTCGCGGCTACTTGGTTCAATGAGCGACTTGAGTGCTTCGCGGACAGAGGCTTCAGATCCGGGCTTTGCGACCATTGTCCCGACGACCGTGACAGGCATTCAACTTCTCCTCGCTGAGGCTCGAACATTGTGGTCAGCCGTGGCCCGCTGGGTGTCGTACAAGCCTTCTGGCCGGACTCCTGAGCTCGCTTTGGGGTCAGGAACGAAGGGTGCGCAGGCCGGTGCGGATTTCGCTGACCAGGATCTCGGGCTGTTCCAGGGCCGCGAAGTGCCCGCCCTTGTCGGCCTCGCCGTAGTGGATCAGATTGCTGTAGGTGTCTTCGATCCAGCTTCGCGGCAGGCGCGGGATGTCCTTCGGGAAGACGGTCACCGCGACCGGAAGGGTCAGCTTCGGGCCGGCGAACGTGGCCGATTTGTTCTCCCAGTAGATGCGGGCGGACGACGCTGCGCTGTTGGTGAACCAGTACAGCGATATCGCGTCGAGCATGTCGTCGGTGCTGAGGGCGTCCTCGGCGAGCCCGTGGTTGTCGGTCTTGGACTGGAACTTGTCGTAGATCCAGGCTGCCTGACCAGCCGGAGAGTCCGCCAGGGCGAATCCCGCGGTCTCCGGCTTGGTGCCCTGAAGGTGGTTGGCCCCACCCAGGCCGCCGGTGTACAGGGCGAGGCTGTCCACGGCGTAGCGCTCTTCGGGCGACAGCGTGTCGGGTATCTGTGCCGGAAAGGCGTACGGGGTGTTCAGATGAATTCCGGCAAGCCCCTCGGGTTGCATGGCCCCGAGTTCGGTGGTGACGACGGCACCCCAATCGCCGCCTTGCGCGGCCCACCTGGTGTAGCCCAGACGCTTCATCAGCTCCACCCACGCGTTTGCGATGCGCGATACCGTCCACCCGGTCTTCGTGGGCTTCTGGGAGAACCCGAACCCCGGCAGCGACGGGACGACGACGTCGAAGGAATCGGCGGCGTCTCCTCCGGACGAAACCGGGTCGGTCAGCGGGCCGATCAGTTTCAGGAAGTCGACGATCGAGCTCGGCCATCCGTGCGTGAGTATCAACGGCATCGCGTTGGGATTGGCGGACCTGACGTGGATGAAGTGGATGTCCAGCCCGTCAATCTCGGTCAGGAACTGGGGGAAGCCATTGAGCCCAGACTCAAAGCGCCGCCAGTCGTAGCCGCGCTCCCAGTAAGCGGCCAGAGATCTGGCGTTCTCCACCCGAACCCCTTGCGACCAGTCGCCCACCGTTTCCGGATCCGGCCACCGGGTTCTGGCGAGCCGCTGCTTCAGGTCGTCGATCTCCGAATCCGGGATCGAGACGGTGAACGGGCGGACGAGGGCCGAGGCCGACGGCGTCGGCTCGAGGGTGCCGCGGTCGGAGGATTCGTTTCTCGTGGTCATGGGTGGCTCCAGCTATAGTGACACTGTGTTGCGATAACAATCTCTCACCTTAGGCTCAAAAAAGCAACATGGTGATGCGATAGCATGAGGCCATGGCGACCAGCCAGCGGGTGACCGGCGCCCGGCCTGGCGGGCGCAGCGCCCGCGTGCTGGCGGCGGTGCAAGCCGCGACCCTGGACGAACTTGCCGCCGTCGGCTACGCCGACCTGACCATCGAGGCCGTGGCCGAGCGGGCCGGCGTGCACCGGACCACCATCTACCGGCGCTGGCCCGACAAGCGCTCCCTCGTGCGCGCGGCCCTGGCCGGCCCGGCCGCTGATCAAATGCCGATTCCCGACACCGCGGACCTGCGCCGCGACCTGAGTCTCCTCGGCCAGGCCATCGACAGCTACCTTTCCCGGCCGCAGGTGCACGCAGGGCTGGCCACCATGGTCGCCGACCGTTCCGCTTCCAGCGAGCTGTCCGACGTCCTCACCCAGCTCTGGGCGCACCGGCTGCACTTGCCACAGGCGATCGCGCGGCGGGCGATCGAGCGCCGCGAACTCGCTGCGGACACTGATCCGGCGGCAGTGATCGACATGCTGGCCGGCCCGATCTACCTGCGGCGGTTCATCCAAGACCGGCCGATGACCGGCGCCGAGATCGACGACCTGGCCACCCGGGTCGTGGCCGCGTTCACCCCACGGTCGCCCGAGGGTCCCACGGACTCGGGGCAGGCCGAATTACCGGCGGCCCCAAGGATGCTCTGCTGATGGCAGTTCGCGACGCCGTGCTCGCCGGATCGTGTAGACGGGTCAGTTGCCCCCGCTGAAGAAGTTCTGCCAGGCACCTGCGGTATGCACCGTGAGGACAGCAATGGGCACCCCGGCCCCCGGCGTCTACTCAACGAAGGTCCCAGGCCTCCGCGAGTTCCTCGGCGGTGTACAGGCGCCCGGCGTTGCGACGGGTCTGCCCGGGCCACGTGCGGCAGCTCGTGACCGTCATAAGCCCCATCTGCGTCTTCATCGGCGGCATCGAAACCCTCGCCCCGGACAACTCAAGGGGCGGCTCAGACCATAGAGGTGTCCATCTTTATCGTGCGCGAGTTGCCGTGCGTCTGCGTGACCACACCGGCGGCCTCGCCCGGCTGGAGCGTCGGCATCGCGCCCGAGTAGGTAATTGTCACGTACAAGTACACGTGCAGCCCGAGGGGCGTGACCCGGCTGCCGCTCAGCTGGATGGAGACGGGGTAGTCCGATGTCTGGCTCGGGGCGCAGTCCGGGACGCAGGCGTTCAGTTCCTCAGTTCCGGTGGCAGTCGCGGTCTGTCCCCATGTGGTCCAGTGCAGGTCCGTCAGGGTGTTGATGGTGTTAAAGCAGCCGAGGCGGTACGTCGTCGGCTTGACCATCGGCTGGTCCTCGCAGTTGGCCAGCACCAGCGACTGCCCGCCGGCGCCCGAGCCCCCAGCCGAGCTGGTGGCCGGCGCGCCAGTTGGGGTGGTCCCGGTGGTCGCGCTGGCCTGCGGCGTGGCGGCCGTGCTGGTCGCGGTGGTCGCGCTGGCGTGCGGCGTGGCAGCCGTGCTGGTCCCGGTGGATGATCCGCTGGCACTGCAGGCCGACAGCGCGAGCCCGACGGTGAGCCCGAGTGCGGAAAGAACCGCAATCCTGGCCTTACGCGTGTAATTCCGTGAGTTCATGGTTGTTCCCCTTGCTGCTCAGGTGGATCAGGCGTAACTAGGCGCACATGGCGGAGCTGTCTGCCGCTCCCCATGTGAAGGCAGGCGTGATGGGATGCCTAGCTCTGGTACGGGTCGGCCGGGATGGTGGGGCTGTAAGTGACGGACTGGAAGAGGTCCTCGGAGTAGGTCTGGCCCGGGCCGACGTTGGCGTCCTCCAGGATCGCGCCGGTCTTGGGTGACAAGAAGACCTCCACGACCTGGTGGTCCGGGCGTGCGTCCATGCGGCTGAACTCGGTGGCGGGGCGGCCGGCGGTGTCCGTGGCGTGGGTGTTCACGGTCACGCCAGGGGTATCCGCGAATACCTGATACAGGGCCGAGCGGACTGCCGGGCTCAGGTCGGGCTCCCACAGCAGAGCCTCGGCCTCCAAGACGACCCCGTCATTGTCGGCGGGGGTCGGCTGGTAAGCGGGGACGGAGGCGCCAGGGTCGCTGGTTGCCTGCTCGTACTGGGTGAACAGGGTCTTGCGCAGCGCCGTCTCGGCTGTGGGCAGCGCGTTCAGCATGGCCTCGGTTGGGAGGGTCCCCGGCCCGTTAACCAGCTTCGCCGGGATCGTCGGCGGGTGCCCGGCCGTCGCCTTGATGTCCTGGTAGGTGATGACGGCACCGGTGCGGGTGTCGATGACGCTGGTCTTGGCGCCGAACTCCTTGACGATCGAGCCCATCTTCTGCGTCACGCTGAGGTAGGCCGCCGCGCCCTCGCTCCGCAGGGCCGCGACCTGCTGTGCCGTGAACGTGTATGTGTCCGTCGTGTAGGTCTGCTCGGCCTGCACCACGTACGGGTCGGCCGATGCGGGCTGGCTGCCCGCGACGACACTCAGCTCAGAGAGCGTCCGGTAAGCGGCCAGGTTGACCCCCGCTGGGACCGATCCAGCATCGGAATGTCCAGGCCCTTTGAGGGTCGCTCGGCCACTGAAGACGGGCACGAGCAGGCCAGCCGCGACGCCAGCGGCAGCGGCGAAGCTCGCGACCGCGGTCACCCTCGCCCGGGTCCGGCGCCGCCGCTGCCGCCGGACGGCCCGCTCCATCGCGGCACGCGGCGCGACTAGGTCGCTGGTCGCCACGGTCAGCAGACCACGCAGCTCATTCTCGGTCAGTTCAGGCATGGTCAGCCCTCCGCTCTGTCTCAGAGTCCGAAAGTTCCAGCAGCCCGGCGAGAATCAGGTTGTCGCGCAGGTGCGCCATCGCCCGGGACGCCGTGCTTTTCACGGTGCCCAGGGAGACGCCGAGGAGGTCCGCGACCTCTTTCTCGCTGCGGTCGTCGAAGTACCGCAGGACAATGACGGTCCGCTGCTGCGGGGCGAGCGTGCGGAGCGCACTGAGCAGCGCCGGACGAAACTCAACCGCCTTCGCCTGCTCCGCCGTCCTGAGGTCAACGTCGTCGTGCGCCTCAACAAGCCGTGTCTCCGCGAGCCTGCGTTTCCGTGCCCGTGCCTGGTCGATGATCACGTTGTGCAGCACGCGGCGGCAGTACGCCTGCGGGTTACCGATCCGGCCCCAGCGGGCGGCGAGACGGTACAGCGTCTCCTGGTAGGCGTCCTCACCCAGGCCCTGATCAGAGGCCAGGAGGACAGCCAGCCGCAGCAGCGCATCACCCGCCGCCGCGACGAACTCCTCAAAGGCCCGTTCCTGCTTTCGGTCCACATGGCCTCCCCTCAGCTCCGCTCCAATCACGATGACGACCGCCAGCGCGAACAGGTTGATCCACGGACAGAAGAGAATAGGCGGACAGAAGACAGTAGGAGGCCTGCGGATGATGGGTCGCCGGGCTTGAAGCATGACCAGGATCCCGGAGTGGCGAACGCTGTGCTCGCGCTGCGCACCCCGGTGATCGGCCGCAAGTGGCGTACGCTTCCGTGACCGGCCTGGACGTGCTGGGCGGCCGGGGCGAGCCGAGTGACATCGGAGCACGGCATGGGCGATGAAGCGAGATCGGTGCTGGTCACTGGGGCGTCGGCGGGCATCGGGCGGGCCTGCGCCGAGGCGCTGCACGTGGCGGGCTGGGCCGTCACCGGGGCCAGCCGGCGGGGCACCGCTCCGGACGGGTGCACGGGGCTGGTCATGAACGTTGACGACGACGAATCGGTGCGCGCCGGGGTGGAGGCCATGCTGGCGCAGCGCGGGCGGATCGATGCGCTGGTCGCCGCGGCCGGGTGGGGCCTGGCCGGCGCGGTGGAGCATTCCCCGGTCGCCGACGCCAGGGCCCAGCTGGAGACCAACTTCTGGGGCTGCGTCCGGGTGGTGCAGCAGGTCCTGCCTGCCATGCGGGGGCAGGGCGGCGGGCGCATCGTGTTGCTGAGCTCGATCGGCGGCTTGATCGCCATCCCGTTCCAGGCGTTCTATAGCGCGAGCAAGTTCGCCCTCGAGGGCTTCGGCGAGGCGCTCGCCTATGAGGTCGCTCCCTTCGGCATCCAGGTCACGCTGGTCGAGCCCGGCAACATCAGGACGGACTTCACCGCCAGCCGGCGGAAGCCGGCCCCGGCCGCCGATCCTGTCTATGGCCCTGCCTTCACCAAAGCCGTCGGCAGGATGGAACGCGACGAGGCCAACGGCGCGCCCGCCGCCGAGGTGGCCGCCGTGGTGCGCCGCGTGCTCGAAAGCCCGCACCCGCCCCGGCGGGTGTCGGCAGGCAAAGCAGCCGAGCGCGTGGGCCTGCTGGCCAAGCGTGTCCTGCCGTTCCGCGTGTTCCAGGCCGGGGCGAGAGGCGCCCTCGGAGTCTGACGGCAGCTGCTTTATGGCGACTTCGAGAACGGACAGCGGCCATCACCGAAGTCTCGCTGCGCCAGGTGGCAGATCGGACTGCGCTGTAAGCGCTTTGTAACGGGACTGAGTCAGGGTCACCGAAAAGGGCGCGGCTGGCGGCGGCAAGCGCGGCGCAGGGAGCGGAGGTCGAGATGAGCGGGCAGATCAGATCGGGTCAGGAGGCGGACGCGGCCGATGTGCCGCTACTGCGTAAAGGGGCTTGGATGTACCGCGTAACCCGATCTGTTGCGGCTGTGATGACCGCCGGTGTGCTGGGTCTGTTCACGGTGCTGGCCGGCGCCGCTTCAGCGGCACCCGCCGGCGGCATCAAGGGCGACCCCCAGCCGGAGCTGAAGCATTCCGGTAACCGCCAGCGGCCCGCCCGCCAGCACGGCGACCGCGACGGCGAAAGCGGCGTCCGACATCGGCGACGGCAGCTATGCGGGCGGCGCGCTGGTCGCGTCCGATTACCTGAGCACCGACTACACGACCTACGTCGCGTTCGCGCCGTCCGGCACGAACTTCAACAAATCAGCGTCCTATCACAACGTTGGCATTTTCCCGCACGAGCAGCTGATCGGGATCTCTGGCGGCGCGCTGCTGACCATCCAGACCACCGGAAAGCAAGACCTGGAACTCCGGCTGTTCAACGGCACCGGATTCGGGCCCCCGCACGTCGTGCCGAGCAATGGGGGCGGTCCCGGGTCGTACGCAATCGACCAGGATGGCAACGGCATGGTGCATGTCTTCACCGAAGACTCACGCTCAGCGTCGGTTTACCACCTGTATGAGGTGTCATCGTTCAGCGGTGTCACCTGGAGCGCGCCGGTGGACCTCGGGGATGCGGTCCAGGACAACAGCTTCGCGGTGGCGCTTGACTCCACCGGCAGCGGCCTGGTCCTGGGTACCGGCCCGGCGTACGGGTATCCGGTGCTGGCCAGCCAGAGCGTGTCGTTCAGCCTGGCGTCTTCGAAGATCGCGGAGGGGGACGAGACGACCGGCAGTGGCACGGGCACCCCGGCGGAGGCGGGCCGCGCAGTCGAACTGCAGGTGGAGAAGTCCGGTCTTTGGGACACCGTCCAGACCGCACACGAAGGCGCTGGAGGATCGTTCAGCTTCACAATCAAGGGCACTACCGCAAGCAGCTTCGACTACCGGGCGGTTGTCTCAGACCGTGCCGGCTATCAGATGTACGGCTACTCCACGGCGCAGCCGCTTCAGGTCACCGGATAGCCGCCGCCCGCGGCCCTGGGGTGGGATCAACTTGAAGCCGCGTTCGTCCCCCGGCCTCGGCTGGGGGGGGCGAACGCCGTGTGAGCGGAGGTCAGGACTTGGGACCGGGGCAGTACAGCGGTTTGGCCGGAAGCGTTCCCTTCATGAGGAACGCGATGGTCGCGTCGTTGACGCAGCTCGAGCCGGTGTCGTAGACGTAGTGGCCGCCGTTGTCGGCGCCTACGAAGGCGGCCCGCGAGCCCAGTGCCCGTGCCATCCCCAGGGCCCCTTGCCAGGGGTGGCGTTGTCCCGGCGATTCTGCAGCAGCAGGATGTCGCGCGGGCCGCCTCGATCCCGTCAACAACGGGCATCTGGATGTCCATCACGACCACATCAGGCCGGAGCCACTGCGCCTCCCGGATGGCGATCGCGCCATTGCTTGCCTCGCCGACCACCTCGATGTCAGGCTGGGCGGACAGGATCGTGGCGTAGCCGACCCGTACCACACTCTGGTCATCGCAGACCAGCACACGAATGGGTTTGTCCGGCGCGCTGCTGTCATCGCCGCGCGCCGATTCTGGTGGGTACCGCACCGGCGCTGACGCCGCTCTACACTCGGCGCGCTAACACCTGAAAGTGGTAGCTGGCCTGGTTGTTCCGGGCCGTCCGGCTCCGCGGCCGGACGGCCCATTCCCATGTCTGGATTGCCAGCTCGACTAAGCGATCTGCCTGCGCGGCACGACCAGAATGATGATCATCCCGATCAGCCCGAGCCAGCCGACGCCGATCCCCAGGCCAAGACGGCCCTTGTTCTTTCCGAGGAACGAGTTGCCGACCCACCAGGCCAGCCACACGATTAGAGAAACAATCGCCATACTGATGCCCTTCTGTGTTGTCCCCAGGCCGGGGGCAGGTCTAGCGCTAGCGAGCAAATCTACTCTGCCGGAGTAACGGTTCGGGTCGTTGTGACCCGAATTGGCGCAAATTACTGCGAACCGGCCGGGCGGTGGATGTCAGAGATCTTGAGCCCGGCGCCAGCCGTCCTGGCCTTGGATGGCTGACGCGCAGGACAGACTCATGGCCATGGATAACCCGACCTCGCGGCATCCGCCGCCAGCTGACCGCAGTCGGCATCCGCCCGAAGCTGCGCACCGTGCTTGGCGACGCCCCTACAGCAGCGAAGAAAACTACAACCGCGCTGAGGAAACAGAAACTGCGGCTGCTCATCCCGCTCGCCAACGACCCTGCCTTACTTTGATATGGTGTTTGTATGGCGACGAGGAAGGTAACTATCACTCTGGACGAGAAGCTGGCCAGCGCTATGAGCAGCGCGGCTCGCGAGGCGGGCATTCCGCTGTCGCGGCTGATCGCGAGCGCGGCTGAGCGCGAGATACGGCTTAGCTTCGGCCGGCGGCTGCTGGCTGAGTGGCAGGAAGAGCATGGCGCCTTCACGCCTGACGAACTTGCGGCGGCCAGAGCCGAGATCGCGGCGGCGGACCTGGAGTACGTCCAGGGGAGGCGGGCGGCTGGCGCGGCATGACTCAGCCCCACCTCTACGATGCGGGTGCGCTGATCGCCATCGACAAGAACGACCGGCGTATGTGGGCGCGCTATCAGGTCGCCGTGGACGACGGCCGTGACATCCGAGTACCCGCGGTTGTCGTGGGCCAGGCGTGGCGCGACTCACGCCGCCAGGTGCGCTTGGGCAAGTTTCTGGCCGGCTGCCACGTCGATCCGGTCGGGCTCGAGACCGCCAAGGCCGCGGGAATCCTCTGCGGACGGGCCGGGACCTCCGACGTGGTCGACGCGACCGTGGTGGTAATGGCCGCGGTGACCGGCGCGGTCATCTGGACATCCGACCCGGAGGACATCAAGGCGCTGGCCGGCGAATCGGGCGCGAAACCGGCGCTGGTCATCCGCGCGATGTGACCGCTACTTCGTGCGTGTGTCCCACAACCGCCGCTGCTAATCAAATAGACAACCGTGAGCCCTGCGGACCCAATGGCGCAATGGAACCCAGCCGGATGTCAGCGGCCTCGTAAATTGGTGATGCAGCGGCGGCGCCCGGTGAGCATGTCCTGGCTATAGCAGCATCCCCGGCGCTGAACAGCCTCAACGCATTGACCACGTTAACCTGGTCACATGGCTTCGAGGAAAAGACTGCCACGTGGCTGGTCCCATCCACTGAAGCCCACGCTGAGGAGGCCCCGGAAACCTGGCGGGACGCTGCATGGAACTGGCCGATCCGGAACGCAGTACAAGACAACGGCAGGCGTTCCTGACCGGGCACCGTTCGGTGAACGATACGGTCCGCGGGTCCTGGAAGCCGGGCGATCTGTCCCGGCCGCCGTAACGAAAGAGCGTTGCCGTTGATCATCAATCCGTGGCCAGATTAATAGTTCGGTAATTACGATCTATCTAATTATCTGGCGCGAAGTAGTTACGTTTATAAGAGTTAGATCCGTTCCCGCGATTTCCTCTTATGTCCGCATGTCTTCTGTTGATTACGTATTGCCCGCGCCGCGCAGCCTCGCCGGGAAACCTCATTTAAAATAAGGCGAATTGAGGATGACGGGACGTATGTGAGAGAGATAGATATGAGCAGGAATGAGGGGGGCCCGACAGCGGGGGAGGCGGCCGCCCGCCTCGACCGGTTGCTGGAGCGCATCACGCAGGACGTCGGCGCCCACATCGGGCTTACGTACCTCCTGGTCCCTGATCGGCAGGTGCTGCAGATGACTGCAGTGATCGGGGCGCCCAGAAGGCTGGCCTGGCCGTGGGCCCGGCTGGCGCTGGCGGCACCGGCGCCCGTGCCCGAGGCCGTGCGCTCGCGGTGCCCAGTGTGGCTTTCCGACCAGCAGGCGTTCGCCCTCCGCTTTCCCCGTCCTGCTCTCGCCTTTCCGTACTCCGTCGCCCATTACGCCATCGCGCTAGTGGCCGACGGAGCCTGTTGGGGGGCGCTGAATCTGCTGTGGCCGGGTAGCCGCCCCGAGCTGTCCGCCGACGAGCAGGCGCGAATAAGTGAGGCCGCCGACGAGATGGCCGAGGTGCTGCGGGATGCCGCCGCCCGGCATCAGCCGGTGAGCCCGAGGGACGAGCCGCTCGTCCTCGAGCCGCTTCCGGCCCTTCACCACGCCGAGCCCGCTGCCCTCGCGGAGCGCTTCACCGACGGCTTCGTCGCGCTCGACCGGGGGGGCCGGGTGACCTTCCTCACCGACCGGGCTGCTCAGCTGCTCGGCTGCGACCGCGCCAGGCTGCTGGACACCGAACCTTGGGACGTGTTGCCGTGGCTGAATGACCCGGCCTACGAGAACGCTTTCGTTGCCACGCTCTTCAGCCGTCAGCCCACCGGTTTCGCCGCCCGCCGGCCGGACGGCGTGTGGCTGTCGTTTCTGCTCTACCCGGACGTCACTGGCATCAGTATGCGCATCAGGCCGGAGGATGCCCCCGGCAGCGAGCACAAACCAGCCGAGGACACCATGCCCGCAGCGCCAGCCCGCGCGGGCACCCTGTTCCACCTTCTGCACTTGGCCGCCGCTCTCACCGAGGCGGCGGGGGTCAACGAGGTGGCCGAGTCGATCATGGACCAGATGCGACCCGTCCTCGGCGCCCAGGGGCTGGCACTGCTGTTCGCTGAGGAAGGCCGGATGCGGGTGGTGGGTGCACGCGGCTTCCCGCCGGGGATAGCGGCGTACTTCGACGGCCGGCCGATGACAACCCGGAGCGAGGGCGCAAGGGCCATGGAGACCGGTGTCCCGGGTTTCCACCCCTCCAGTGAGGAGTTGGTGCGCGCTTTTCCCCAGCACCCGCACTACCGGGATATGGCCGCTTTCGCCTATCTGCCCTTGACGGTCTCCGGCGGCACCTTCGGCTGCCTCGTGCTGGGGTACGACAAATCGCGGCCGTTCACCCCAGAGGAACGCGCGGAGCTCACCTCGCTGGCCGGGATGATCGCACAGGCCATGGAGCGTGCCCGGCTCTATGACGCCAACGCGCAGGTGGCGCGAGGCCTTCAGGACGGGCTGTTGCCGCGGCATCTTCCGCGGGTGCCCGGCCTTGAGGTCGCGGCACGCTACCGGCCGGCGACGCACGCTCTGGAGGTGGGCGGCGATTTCTATGACCTGATCGACTTCGGTGCCCACGGCGGAGCCGCGGTGATCGGCGATGTGCAGGGGCACAGTGTCCAGGCCGCCGCCCTGATGGGCCAGGTCCGCATTGCCATGCACAGCTACGCCAGGACGGGTGCGCCGCCCGAGGAGATCCTCGCCCGCACCAACCAGCTGCTGCTGGAGCTCAACAGCGAATTGTTCTGCAGTTGTCTCTACGCGCACATCGACGTGGCTGGGCAGCGCGTCCTGCTGGCCTCTGCAGGCCACCCGCCGGCGATCGTGAGACACCACGCTCACCACGCGCAGGTGCTCGACCTGCCGCCTGGACTGCTGCTGGGCGTGGATGAGGAGGCCTGCTTCCAGGCCGCCGAGCTACCCCTGCCGCCCGGTGCCCTGCTGGCCCTCTACACAGACGGCCTCGTGGAACGGCCCGGCACCGATCTGAGGCGGTCCATCGACGGACTAGCCAGCCAGCTCGCCGAGGCGGAAGACGAGCCGCTGGACATGCTCGCCGACCGGATCATTAACCGTGCCGAGGAAACGACGATCCCGCGGAACAGCGACGACGTAGCGCTGCTACTGGTCAGGCCCGACAAAGCGGACAGTGTTTAAGGTAGGTCACCGTGACGGCGGGACCAGGCCGGCTTCATAGGCGGCGATCACCAGCTGGACCCGGTCGCGGGCGCCGAGCTTGGCCAGCAGCCGCGCCACGTGCGCTTTGGCGGTGCCCGCGCTGATGAACAAGCTGGCCGCGATCTCGGGGTTGGACAGGCCGCGCCCGACCAGGGTCAGCACCTCTCGTTCGCGTTCGGTGATGCCGTCGATCTCCCGCCGTGGCCGGGACGTCTGGGGCCGGCCGGCGAACTGGGCGATGAGGCGGCGGGTGACGCTCGGCGCGATCAGCGCGTCGCCGGCCGCGACGACGCGGATGGCGGCCAGGATGTCCTGCAGCGCCATGTCCTTGACCAGGAACCCGCTCGCCCCGGCGCGCAGCGCGGCGTAGACGTAGTCGTCGTCGTCAAACGTGGTGAGCACCAGGACCCGGGCCGCGTTATCCGCGGTGATCATCCCGGTGGCCTCGATGCCGTCCATGCCGGGCATGCGGATGTCCATCACCACCACATCCGGCCGCAGGTCGCGGGCCAGCTGGACCGCCTGCGCGCCGGTTGCGGCTTCCCCGGCGACGTCGAGATCAGGGGTGTCGGCGATGACGACCCGCAGCCCGGCCCGGACCAGTGGCTGGTCGTCGGCCAGCACAACGCGAACCGTCATCCGGTTGCTGCGGGTACGGGCAGCGGCAGCCGGGCCGCCACACGGAAGCCGCCGCCGGGCCGCGGGCCGGCGGTGAGCTGGCCACCGAGCAGGCCGGCCCGCTCGCGCATCCCGGCGATGCCGTATCCGGTGCCCTCAGCCGCATGGCCGGGCCCGTCGTCGGTGACCTCGATGGCCACCTCGTCGTCGTGCTGGTCGATGATGACCCGGCAGG
>Ga0335074_10006233_pt1 | contig 16537 bp, 19 predicted proteins | sample Lox_Sample_23_FD_206715 | JGI IMG/M metagenome (GOLD analysis project Ga0335074, IMG submission 206715) | Soil microbial communities from Loxahatchee National Wildlife Refuge, Florida, United States - Lox_Sample_2.3 | ecosystem: Environmental > Terrestrial > Soil > Wetlands | place: USA...
GGACGGCCGCGGGCTGGCAGATCACCCACGAGCATGACTCCACGCCGTTCTACATGGACGGCTCGGGCCGGGCCGCCACCGACCTGAGGCCCTGACCCGCCAGTGAGGGTGATGATTCCCGATATCGCCATGCCCGCTGTGCGTCGTCTGGTCGACCGCGGGGCCGTAGGCCGTGAACGCAGCAATGGCCAACTCTACGGAAGGTTGATCAATGGCGAACGGGGCGGCTTGTCAAGTACACCGCCCACGAGCTGCGGCACGTGTGCGCGTCACTGCTGATCGCCTCAGAGGCATCGGATATGCAGGTCGCTCACCGGATGGGCCACAGCAAGATCGACACGATTAAGAGCATCTACGGGCACCTGTTCGCCTCGGATCGCGACGAGATCCTCGGGCGCGAAGAACCAGGCCGTCAGCCGCCTGTATGCCTACGAGAAGCCCGGCGATGAAGCCGAAGAAATCGGCGCATAAGCGTGCCTGGCCCTACTGAGTCTACGGACGCTTTACGGGCCGCTGTGGGGGCTGACTCGTTCTGACCTGCGTGGGCGGTACTGGGATTGAACCAGTGCCCTCTTCCGTGTCAGGGACGATCCTTCGGTGGCTGTAGGGCGTCCGAGACTGCCTGGTGCCCCTGCGGCCAGCGGATTGCGGGGCCTGCCGTCGCCGCCGTAGTCGGCGCGTTCGGCCGACTGTTGGCTATCAGAATGGCTATCAGCGGAAGAGGTCAGAGCCGCGCCTTGCTCGCTTGTCAGGGTTGTCGCCGGACGGCTCCGGGCCAACCGGGTCAGTGTCCTGATCCCAGCCGTAGAACTCGCGGTAGGCACCGATGTCAGACGCATGGTTCTGCTAGGTGAGCCGGTCGAGCGGATCCTCAGGCACCGGCCCGAGCGTCGCGATGGCCCAGGCGGGGAAGTGCCCGGCGGCGAACTCGCGGACCCGCGTCTTACGATCATCCATAGCAGCCAGCTCAATGAGCCACCGCTAGTGTTCGCCGCGGCAAGCCGGGACCCGCTGTGAGCAGAGGAGCTTGGGAGCGGAGTGGGCGGGCCGAGGACATGGCGGACGCGAAGGTCTAGGACGGCGCGCTACCGGCCGACCACCGAGCACGGGCTTGTCAAAGCGGTCATGCGGGCCATTGGCTCGTTCGAGGTCTTTTTGACAATGCCTTTGTGACCGAGGTCAGGCACTGGGCCGGGCTGGCGCGGGCTTCCGCGTCCTGACCTGGCCGATGAACAACGAGAGGCTCCTGAGCTGCGCCATAGGCTGGTTATGCTCGACTGGGTCCTGGATAATGTCGTCAAGCACGTCAAGGCCCACGTCGCGTTCGGGCAGACGACCGGTGAGCTCCAGATTATCGAGAATCCGGCGGTTGCCGAGGCCGGGGTCGATTCCGCGCCGGACCTCGTCCGCCTGCCAAATGCCGAAGGAATTTGCCGCCCTCGCCCCCAGGGCATAAGGCTACTGAGCAGACACCTTCGAGATCCTCAGGCTTGCGCGCCACTGCTGGCGCCCTGCCAAGGCCGGCGCCGACTGGAGTTCGCGGACTTGCTCAAGATGATCTCCGGGAAGATCCCCGGACGAGGTTCCGGATGCAGGAGACTGACGTCGCAGGCAGAGGGGCCCGCGACTCCACGACGATCGGTTTTCGTGAGCTAAAGGGACGGGGCAATTTGCGCGCAGCTTTCGCACCGAGGTCTTGCCCGACCGGTCGACAGCGATTTCCTGGAGCCAGTGCACGACTCGCGGAACCTTGCAGGCAGGAAGCCTGGTCCGCAGCCACGCCAGGAACATGTCCTCGCCGAGGGAGCCGACCGGAAGGCGGACGACAAAGCCTCCAGCCGCGATCCCCAGGTATCGTCGGTGAAGGCTAGGACGATCGCATCGGCGACCTGGTCGTGGCTGCGCAGCACGGTGCCTAGCTCGTCGGTCGACACCCGGTTGGGCCGATCTGGACGACGGAAGACGACCGGCCGGTAACACAGATGAAGCCGTCGGCGTCCATCCGCCCGATGTCGCCGCTGCGATGCCAGCCACCCGCCGCGCCGCCAGGGTACCCGAGTACATGCTCGGTCCACGGAGCAGGATCTCGCGATCCTCGCCGACCGGAGCATAGGCATCCGAGTTATGGTCTGCGATGCGAACCTGATGCAGCGGCAGGCACCGGCGGACCGTGCCTGGGTGCTCGCGGAGCTCGTCGTCGCGAGCCTCAGCCACTCTGGTGACCTCGGTGCAACCGTATGACACGACGGCCCGGCCAGACAGCCGGTCGAGCAGCATCCGCTCGGTAAGCTCATCGACCTTCTCGCGCCCTACCAGGACGACCCGCAGCGCCTGCCATCCCGGATCGGCCAGGTCCTCGGCCACGCTGGCCAGGCGCAGCATGGTCGGTTTCCAGATATGCGCACGTAATTCGCTTTCGAGTAATAAACCCTGCCACGGACCCAGCAACTGCAGAAGGAACGCGCCGGCAAGCGAGCATCGATCTGAGGCCATGGGGCAAACGCCAGCCAGCACGCGCTGCGAGCGATACGCCCGTACCGCAGCGGCCCGCGCAGCGATCGTAGGGATGGCCGATCCGGATGTATCTGTCCGCGTTGTCATATTTCACGGGTATCGAACCTGCGTCTTGATTCAGAATCTTTATTACAACATCTAATGAAATAGGAAGCTCCTGTTCTAGTGATGGCTGGTGCCGACGGAGTCGTCCGGCCCTAGAAACTCGCCGGACCGGCATGCCGGAGCAATGTTACGTAACACCCGGCCACCTACCTGATTACTCGGGCATGAGTAGTGATATGCTGCTCCATTGAGTGGTGCGATACCACCGGTGTGGATCTCGCCCAACTGATGACACAGTAAAATGGCCCGTTTAAGCACGGCATAGGCCGGTTTCGGGTTCGGTCGGCTCATCCTGGTTAGGAGCATCGCCTTGGTAGAACGGTGCACCCTGGAGTCCAAGTCCATCGACGGGCTAGTAGGACCGCAAGATAGAGAACCCGTCTGGTCTCGCACTCACTCATCGGCCTGTCGCGGACCTGACGGATGTCCTGAATGAACGTGTCGCGCCCGCTCGATGCCGAGCACATGTTGTGCATCGTTATGCGCATGCTGCGGCGGAGGGATGCCTCTGACATCCTCCAGTCCGACGCTACTAGCTTGACTGTGAGCATCCGCTCGGGCGACTCGAGCCGGGCAGTGATCTCGATCAACGCCTACGGTCTTGAGCAGCTAGCCGAGCCGCTACGCGTCATGACCGCTGTGGACGTTTCTGCAAATGCACCTGAGTTCGCCGAGCTGCTGGCGAAGATCGCCATCTTGGTAAATTTTCTAGCGCCGCAAGTAATAGCATTTGAGGAACCACAAAGCGAGCTAAATTCACTGAGTCGGCAGATATATACTGAATTTGCTCTCGAGTGCGCTACTGAGTTCGCGCGGTTCTACAGCTTCCTTCTAGACCGTAGCCGGACCCCCCAGCACGAGGTCTCGATTGCATTGCTAGTTAACGATGTGGACATTCTGGCCTGGGTGTTCCTCGAGTCGCTGCACGCGGCTACTAATGGCAGAGGAGACCGGCCGGACCGGCGGCCATCTGAGCCGCGGCACGCAGCCGACCTTGAGGCCGAAGCAATTACGGACGGCAGAGTAGTGTTGCCGCGACACGTGGCACTTCAGTGGCACGATCAGTACCTCGATCGACGGATGACAGCGTCGTGCTACCGGAGCCTTCGCTTCATTGCAGAGGTCGAAAACTGGCCCGCGGAGGCCGTTTTGCTGCTCATAGATGCATACCTGCATCCGAACGTTGGGCAGTGGAGCGTTGACCGGATAATGGCGCGACTTGAACACTGGTTGGAGGCGGCCGGCTCTAGTGCTGACTCGAGCGACGTGCCAAGTCATGACATAACGGCCGTCCGTTACTCGAATCTCCGCTCGACGGCGGACGCCGAGAACTGGGACGCCGATACAGTCCTTCTGCTCATAGACGCAAGCATTGACTTTGTCGACGAGTCTCAGCTCGTTCCTTGCGACGGATGCATCTCCGGTTCCGACTGGCGACGCCTGTATGCCTGGCTAACCCAGGACGACGGGGAACTGTAAACCATGCCATCACGCTCCGTCGAATCGACTCTCGTGAGTGGCGTTCTGGGATGTATACCGGAGCCACCGGTGGATCTATTCAAGCTGGCAGAATCTCTCGGCATTCGCGACTTTCGGGCGACGCCATACCCGAATGGATTTACAGATTTCAGGTTCCAGGAACCAGTTGTATTTCTCAACAGGACCGAATCAGGGAACAGAATGCGGTACGTTCTCGCTCACGAACTGGCTCACGTGATTCTACGCACGCATCGAGGTGCATACGAGCTGAGTAGGTACAGGCGGGCAGGGCTGTTGGGTAGTGAAGAAGACGCTGCAGATAGCGTCGCAGCAGCGTTGCTTCTGCCCGATAGCTGGGTGGAAGTGCTACGTGAAGCTCGTTGCACGCTGACGGGTCTGGAGAGTGTCGCCTGCCAGGTCGGTATGCCGATTAGCGCCTTGGTCAGACGCCTTTCGCGCGCCAAGATTAACGTGGCTTTGTTGCAGTGGCGGAAGGCAAATAGAAGGTGGCGAGTCACCGACCGGCCAGGAGCGCCACCGTACCTTCACGGCGACCTGGTGCTCTCTTCCGCGGCGAGCCGAAGATTCGAGCGACTGCCGTCCCACGAGTCGATTGTGCTCGCTGATTGCTCGGTAGACGGCGAATACCTTGTGGTTGAAGGCCCTGCTAAGAGGCTCGCGGACGAGGTTCGGATGCTGATCGAGCCGTCGCCCGAGATTTGGAGCCCCTGGCGGCCGCGTCTATCGGCGGCTGGCGCGCCTGTACATGCTAAGGCACCTGCGGCAGACAATCGGCACGGACGAGTTACTGCGTACGAGACACGGCCCAGCGATGCGTGCCGCACGGAACGTAGAGGGACTACGCCAGCGTTCACGCCCCCGACGGACACCTTCTCCGACGAATCGCACCTTTCGGTTATGTCAGGTACCAGTCCACCCACCTTCCAAGATGGCAACTAGCTTGTAGATAAGCTACAATGCGGTGCGCTGGCTAAGAGCCTTGATCTAGCTCGACCGCTCTGCCTGTGTGGCCCTGGGCCGAGCAAAGGGCGATGGTTAAGCGTCCGGCTAGCCCCTGGAATGAAGGAGCGTAGCCTTGGTGCCCAAGCGCGGACGTGGGGATGAAACTCTGGGCGACGGAGAAGATTGGCGCGCCGAAAGCGGCGAAGCGAACGGGACGCAAGCCATTTCGTCCGTGGATCTGGCAACGGTGCCCAGCGAAGATCCGATCGTGGCCCAAAGAAGGATTCGAACGTACCTTCGCAGTCTGAGACTGCGTTCCGCCGAACATAAGACGCAAAAGCAGGTCGCAAGCGAACTTGATTGGTCGCCAGTAAAGCTGCTGCGTTTGGAAGCCGGACACCAGCCAGTCGCCACCTCCGATCTTATGGCACTTCTAACGCTATATGGTATTACTGACGACCATGAGTTCCGTTACTGGGTGGATCTTGCGCGGATAAGTCGTAAGCCAACTATACGTGACGTATATCGGGACATCTTTTCGAAGCCATTTGCTGAATTCGTGCAGCATGAGCCATACGCCTCGGTGAAGAGGGAGTACTCTACGAAATTGGTTGCAGGAGTACTTCAGACAGAGGAATATACCGCGGCCGTTCTCCGAGCTTACATGGGCCAAAGAGCTAGCCAGAAGGAGATCGATCGGAGGATCTTGGCGAGAGCCGCGCGTTATGAGCAGCTCTTCGGACGGTCAGACGAGATGCCCGATCTTTCTTTCATCATCGACGAAGCAGTGCTCAGGCGGCAAGTCGGCCGGGAACTGGGTCTATCAAATCTGATGACTAGACAACTTGAGCACCTGCGCGAAATTGGATCCCGCCCAAAGGTTAATATCTCCATCGTACCGTTTACCTTCGGCATGTACGGAGCGCTGCGCGGGCCTTTCGAGCTACTGGAGTTCGCTGATCCGGCTGATCCGCCAATGCTCTATGTGGAGAATCCACTGGGCGATGAGCTCATTCACGAGGACGACGAGGCAATCGCCACGTATCTTGAGATCTTCACCGATCTGGAGGATGCGCTTCAGAAGGATCCAGACGTCAATTTTGCTCGTCAACTTGACAAGCTCATCAGCGAACTTAGGTAAAAGGCCAATCTGATCGGCAAGCCCGTCCCATGAAGGCTGCCGAGCGAGATCGACAAAACGTCCACATGTGGGCTAGACCTTCGTGTCGGTTTTCTCTGGAGATGAGTCCGCGTCCGAACCACGGGCTGCATAAGTATTCGTCTTGGGAATAGATCTCTGCGCTTTATCATGCGCCGCTCGCTATTAATCTGCGAAGAAGTGAGATGTCGCCTCGAGCGTTTAGCTCGACGCTGCTGCGTCTAGCAAAAAAAGGCTTGCTGTGTTGTCGTCAAATAGTGATTGGGCCCACCGGGTTGCCACCGCCGTTGGACGCACTGACGGAGACAGCGCGTCCTACAGATCCGGAGCGGATTGACGCGTCGGCCTGGCGCATCGTCGGCTGCTCCTGATTGTGATGTCGCTCGGCCGACCGCGGGCACTTAATCTTGCGTGCCTCCGCGGCGCGGGCTCGGTGATCACCTGACGGCTCGAGGACTGTCTTCTTCACTGGCATCGTCGAAGCGACCTAGCTGCATGTCCGCAACTGACCGCCCCCACGACGTGCTCATGTAGCGCCGCGCGGTTATCTGCAACCCTTAGGCACGTCGGACGGTCGGCGCACCGGCCTGACTTCGAAACTGCGAAGGGTCGTCCGGACCCTGGCGACACGCATGCCAGCGTCGGCCTGGAAGGCGCCTCCACCACGGGCTTGGCGGTCTGGCCAAAACAAAGGACTCACAGCTACACTTGCGACGAGTGGCCGGAGAATTTTGAGGCCGGCTTGACTCGGCTGTGACAACTGATGGTCAGGATCGGCCGTGGGATTAGGCGGCGGCGCGAGGGGGATCGTGGTGCAGGCGGATGGACCCGATGTGGTTTGGCGCAAGAGCTCGTTTAGTGCGGAGCAGTCATGCGTTGAGGTTGCCTTCGATGACCAGTCCGTCTTAGTTCGTGATTCCAAGGATAGACACGGACCTATTCTTCGTTTCACCGTCCAGGAATGGGCTGCATTTCTCGATTTTCTAAAAGTGGGCGGCTTCGGTTCGGGTGAGCTCGAGTTGTAATGCCCATTCGTAAAAGCCCTTTCGAGTGAGCTTTGGTTTTGGTGCAGGTGGCCGGGCCGCTATCCGGCCGCAGGTATGTGCTATTCGGTCACCAGGTAGCCAGCGGGCTACGCAATTGTCCAACGTGCGCGTAGCGCTTTTAAAACGCACCACTCGGGCCGCCACCGAGTTGCTTTCAGAGCTCTGGGCTCTGAAGCCCGACAGGATGAAGCTGCCATTACGGACCAGGGCTGATAATAGATACTTCGTAATAGGGATATTTTGTACTATTTCTTACTCAGTTCGTTCAAGCATCTAGTGCGTAGGTCGTCCCGGAGGTAACCTCCAATGCAACTAATGGCGGGGCCATGCCTGCAGTTCGTTGACGGCGGTAAAAGGTGAGAAGAAACAGACACTTCAACATCGGGCTCGTGCTCGCGCGTGCTGACGGTCAGCCGTCTGATCTAGACAGGGACCTCGAGGTGGACCGTTCTGGTCGGCTGCGTCGTCTCGAGGCGCTCACGGACGATTTTCTCGATGAGGCTCAGAACATGAGCTGGCCGAGAGGCGCGGAAGGCTCTTGGATCTACTTTCCGCTTGCCGATGACATTGTGATCTGTCAGTGGAACCCTGGCGAGAAGGGCCTGTGGGCGCTTGGCTATAAGGAGGCAATGCTTAAAGTTGTAAGGATTATCCGCAAGGATAGTCTTCCTGGCTTCCTGAGCGGTGCGGGCAGCACGGGCGAGAATGAATAGGGTACTTGGCGTCGCTATCCGATGGCTTGCCGCCCCAGTTCTGGCGGCGCTTTCGTATGTTTACGCACCGCCTGTTAGCGCTAAGCATCCACCATCGGAGCTTGGCACTTTCTTCGCCACCTCGGCGACAGTGCTCGGCGCGTTCTTTATTGCACTGGCATTGCTTGTTGTCGCTTCGCCACTGGGAAATCTGCGGATGCGGAGGACGATTGGCAACATTTCCTTCTTTTATCTGGCGATTGGATCGGTAGCCGCGGTGGCCGGTACGTTGGTAGATTGGCAGTTCTGGCTGTATCGTTGTTTGCTGGCCGCTGCGGTCGGATCGGGGGCTGCGATAGTTATTGCGATCACTAGGGTTGGTATTGCTAATTTGCGTACACAGCGAGACGAGATCCATGCGACCCTGGCGCAGGTCCTGGGAAGGTCACCGGACCAAGGCGCCGGTTCTGGACTCGCGGCCCAGCTTGCGGCCCTGGCGGAGCTGTTCGATCGAGGATTGCTGAGTAAGGACGAACTCGAGCGTGTGAAGTCAAAGATCCTTTCGTGAACGTTCGTAGCGCGCTCGCTACTTGGTGACAGGATCCGACAGTTCAAGAGCTCCTACGCTCGCAGCTAGGGACGCCTCGAATACTTCTGATGATCTGCTGCTGTCGATTGAGCGACTGTTAACCGCTCCGACAAACGTGCTGGCCTCATCTAGTGCTGAATCGGTCAGAGACTTACCGACAAGACCTTCTATCGGATTGGAGATCGTCTCCAGTGGAGTGGTGCCGGCAGTTATCGCCGCAAGGCGCTCTAGCAAGTCACGAACAAGCTCGCGGCGTAGCTTGAGAACGAATAGTTGCGCGTTGAGTGCCTCGATGCGGAACGCCAGGTTGTGCTGTTCGGCCTTGTCGACCAGGCCAGCTTCGGCGGCGCTGCTGAGAGTCTTGACCGTGATCTGACGAATACAATCGCTTGCTGCTCGATTTACCTCTTCAGCGCGCTCTGCGCCAAGTAGGTACGTAATCTCCGGTAGTCGGTGGTGTGCTCCGACTGCATGAGGCGACGGCTTCGCTGTGGCGCGACGAGCAGCTTCTGCGGGACGAGTCGGCGTCCGCGGCTCTTGGGCATCGAGCGCCTGAAGGACTGTTTCGAGCGGCGTCGTTCGTCCTTCGGCGCTCGCGCTCTCAGCATCACGCCGGCTTGCAATGAACTCGGGCATTGATGAAAGGACCATGCTTTCGGCTTGATCAGGATCCACCGGAACCAGCGCCGCGATCGGGCGGCCGTTGCGAGTGATCAGGACTGGTTCGCGAGTGCGTTCGATGCCTTCGAAAATCGTCGCGGCCTCTCTGAGGAGGGCGCGAACGGTTGCTACTGCCACAATGAACTCCCTGTCAGGCGATCGTCTGACAGGCTACCAGGGCGCTGCGATAACTCGGAGCCTAGGCTGGCCTCAGGACGCATTCGCGTGTTTACCGTTAGCGTCCAAAGCCCCGTAAGGCCCCTCGGCCGGTACTCGGCCGGCAAGGACTCGGCGGCCGGTCTGGCCGCCACGATCTCCGCAGCTGGAAGGTGGGCGCTGACGCGGCAAGCCGATGCCTGCGTTTGCTCCGCTTCGAGGTCGTTGAGGACAGTTCGGAGAGGGGTCGTGCGGCCTTCAGCACTGGCGTTCTCGGCCTCATGGCGACTGGCGGCAAGCTCAGGCCCGGCTGAAAGGCCGATCATGCTTTCGCGTGGATCGCGTTCTTGGGGCCGGACCAATGGTTGACGCCTGGCGGCTTTCGGTGCGGACTGGCGCTTGCGCAACCGTATATCGGCAGGGTGGCGAAATTGCACGGCCATAGTCGCAATGCGCGAAATGATCTGGCCGACATATGCGTGGATAGCCGTGAAAGCGTCGGGGGTTCGATGAACCTGCAGGTGAGTCTTTGTCTTGTTCATGTCAGCCTCCCTGTCAGACAATCGCTTGACAGCGTATCAGGACCCTAGTGTGTAACGCAACCGCGAAGTATAAGTTTGTTACGTTAAGTGACGCTAGGTAACGTGGGAGTTGATTGGGGCGGGGGACCTCGGCGTCTCGAGAGGGCTCGCGCTGCAGTCTTTCGGGCAAGGTAGCCCGCCATCAGGCTTGGCGCCAATGAGCTGGGTCAGGGCTGCTCAGTCTTGCGGTAATGCGGTTACAGTGGCGAGCCTGATGGCGGTGACTGCTGATGGCTGGCGAAGAGCTGTTCGCGATGACTGAGGATGAGCTGCTGGGGCGCGCTCGGGATTGCAGTGCGGGCAGAGTACCGGGCGATCGCCAGGGAGCTGGCGTCGTTCGACCCGATGTCGGCGAACGCAGAGACTGTCGTGCTCATCGAGCAGGCGGGACAGCGGCGGCACGCCGCCGAGGAAGAATATCAGCGGCGCCCTTGACGGTCAGTGCATGCGTGAGCGCTGTGCCGGGGACAGTGATTCGGCCACCTGCTGTCCGCTGCTTCGGGTCAGGCTCACGGGGCGGGCCGAGTCAGTCTTGGTTAGGGTCTAGGACGACTTGCGAGTTTGGCAGCAGCGCGAGCAGCGATGGTCCGCTGGCGTGGCCGTTCACGAGTGTTCTGAGTGCCGGCCGGCTCATGTAGCTGTAGCTACGTGGTGGATGAAAGTCGACCGTCCGGCGCATGTCCTCGAGGCTCAGTGGGACGCCGAGACGGTACACATGACTCAGCAGAAGAACATACGCCGTATCCACGTCGTAGAGGTAGTCACCGTAATTGGATCTGGTGATGTCCATCAGGTTGGCGTACCTGTCCCACATCTCGCCTGGGCTCCCCGCATCGATCCGCTCGATGCGGGCGGTCCCGAGTACCGCCGCAACAGGCTTCGTCGCATAGATGATGACCGGAGTTCCGGGAATTGCTGCAGGGCGCCTGCGTCGGATCTCAGCGCGCTTTGTGCCGGAGAGGATGGACTCCGCGTACTTGGGCCGTACGGATAGCAGGAGAGCACGCTCGTGATCCGTCACTGGGCGGCATGTCCTTCCCGGTAGATGGCCGCAAACAGGTTCGCGTCGATCTTCTGCCGAGATCGTAGCGTGAGGGTGTGACGGTGTTCTGCGGCGATCTGCCGGAGACGGCGGAGGCTCACTTCTTGGTCGAATAGCTCGGTGTCGGCGAACCGGAGCGCTTCCGTGCCCGTCGAATTGGATGCGCGGGTTATGGCTGCCTGGTCCCAGACGCCGAGGTGGCGGAACCGCTGGAAGAGCGCCGCTGGTTTGTCGACGACCGACTCCTCAAGCCGTGAGCAGCCGATGACGGAAGCCAGACCGCCGCGCGGGGCGTCTGTGACGTACCAGAGCAACCTTGCCGGCGCCATCGTGCGGGGCACCGGACTCCTGTAGTACACATGTTCGCGGCTCAGGCCGAGCATGCTCGGCCGGGGAGTTAGTGATGGCCTGACTCCGAACAGGTCGCCTGCCCATACCGGCCGGATCGGCACCAGATAACTCGGCAGGATCGAGTCCGTGATCTTCGCCGGCCACAAGGTTCGCTCCAGGTCGGCTGCGATAACGGCGGACAGCGCCGGGCGCAGGGCTGGAAGCACCAGGCCAGCTCGCTGTGCCACCGCGGAGACCTGTCGGTCGATGAGATCTGAGGGTCCGCAGGCACTCACGACGAGGGTAAGCCAGGCATCCTGAGTTTTGATGAAGCCATCCTCGCGGAGGATCCGGATGGTTTCCGGCCCGAGGCTGGGTTCAGTAATGCGGACCATGGTGCGACCGTCGCGAAGCGCCTGACGCTGGAACTGGAACAGAAGCTGGCGAGTGATGGTGGGCTCCAGCTGCTGGGCAGTAATTCTGAAGATCGACACGATCAGCTCATCGTCGGCGGACCCGGTGGCAAAGAAGGCAGCAGGGTGGCCTTGGGGGCTGCGAAGCACCATCCGCGTCCATTGTCGGCCGCCCGCTGCCACGTGCCTTACCAGCTGCAGATAGGCGGACTTCTGCTCACCCAGGCCTTTGTTCAGAAAGCCCAGGAGCTCGCCTTCTGTCTGGGCGCGAACTGGCGTGAGCTGCCAGCCGGTGTCCTCAAGCTGCACGGGCCGGTAGGCCTGGGCTCGAGATAGCTCGTCGACATGCAAGATCACGTCGGCGGGGTGCATGACTCGGACGCCTGTGATGCCGACGACCCCTGCTGCCCAGTCCTGCAGGTCGGTGTCCTTACTCGCCAGGACGGTCACGCCAGCGAGAGACGCCTCAGCGACGTGTCGTACATCGGAGATGTCGGAAGGACGTGCGGTCAGGTCAAGACCCTGTGTCTTCTGGACCAGCTCCGTGATCCGCTGAGAGAGTGATTGAGTCGCTGCTGTCTGGGTGCTGAGCCTTGGGTAGTTCCGCGCTGCATTATGCTGCCGATCCCGCTCCGTTCCATCGGGCCGCCGTGCCAGCTCAACTGCCAGCTCTGACGTCGTGACGAGCTCGATCTGGTCTGCTAACCAGTCACCAGCCAGCGCCTTGGAGTCAGAAGCACCAGGCCGATCGGAGCTTGATTCCAGATCCAGAAAGACGTTGATGTCGACAGCTACGCGGAGGATTCCGAGTGCTTCAGGAGCCGAGAATAGGTGCGGATGACCGTGATCCAGCCACCATACTGTCAGTGATTTGCGATCCCTGCCGCGGCCGCGGACCTCGCCCTGCGCGGTGAAACCTAGCCGTGGCCACAAGTCATGGGCGGGATAGTCATTCCGGCATTTCAGGGTGATTCCGAACCGGTCAGCATGCTTAGCGCTGACGGCTTCGACCAGTCGCCGCGCGATACCGCTGCCGCGCGCGCTGTCTTCTACGCACAGATGAGTTAAGCGGACAACCTGTCGTGGAAGCGAGAACAGCGCGTAACCGACGACTTCCCCGTCACGGAGGGCAGCGACCAGAGTCCCAGACTCAGCCGCCTGAGCGAAGCCAGCACGCGGAAGGAAACCGAGTGTGCGCCTGTATCTATCCCCAAGAGCGACTACCTGAGCAACGATTATGTGATCATCAGCAGCAATCCAGGACACGTCTGTCTCGATAGTCTTTGCCAACATCGCAAACATTATGGCAGGCAGTGCGCCGCCGTCGCAGCTGACATGTGATCGCAGCACTCCGGTCACGAAACCCCACCGGCTCGACCGCTGTGGCCGTCCGCCCCGCAACCAGGTCGGCATTCACACCGTCCTTGGACCTGGATTCCGGCCGTCGTGCTGCCAGTTGCCGATGCGAGCTTGGTCGGCAAGATCGAGCTTGGGGCGGAGTGCCACTAGCCTATCCCGCAGTGGCATGACAGTGAATCTGGCAAGCCAGCTGGGGTTGACCAACTAGCAGACAGCCCCCAAGTTCCTCTCAGCCTCCAGAAACAATCTGGCGTCCGAACAACGACCTGCGGCACCAGCGGGCAGCCGGAGCACGAGACCGGTCCGGAAGCCTCGGCACCATTACGGATCTGAATATGCCTGATTGGCAACGGCGGCTTAAGACGCTTGCGCTGCGGGAGCCTGCTTACCGACAATGGCACCGGAGGCAGCGGTGGGTGTGATGATCTTCCCCGGCAAGGGTCGCGTTGCTGCGCCGGACGCGCATATGTCCTACGCGTCGTGTGCGAGTCTGCGGAGGAAGCTGGCCGCTGCCGAGGGCTTCGATCTGAACGCGATGCTCGGATTCGTTCACGTCCGCGGATGTGGTGTACGGACTTTGAGCCGGCCCGGCGTGTTGCCTGAGCTGAGACGGCCACCGTGCTGATCCTTCGAACAGAGCTAGCAACTCATCGAAGGAAGCGAGTGCACGATGGCCGACATCACCAGTGTGGACCTTGCCCGGCTGGCGGGCGACAACCTGGAGCAGGCGAGCCCGGATCTGCTGCGGGCGATGGTCAAGACGTTCTCCGAGGCGCTGATGGGCGCGGAGGCGGATGTGTTGTGCGGGGCGCCGTACGGGCAGCCCAGCGAGGACCGGGTGAACTACCGCAACGGCTACCGGGACCGGCGGTGGGATACCAGGGCGGGGACGATCGAGCTGGCGATCCCGAGGCTGCGGCAGGGCAGCTACTTCCCGGAGTGGCTGCTGGAGCGGCGGCGCCGGTCCGAGCAGGCGCTGATCTCGGTCGTGGCGACGAGCTACCTGCTGGGCGTGTCGACGCGGCGGGTGGAGAAGCTGGCCGAGACCCTGGGCATCAAGAGCTTGTCCAAGAGCCAGGTCTCCGAGCTGGCCAAGAGCCTGGACGGCGCGGTCGAGCAGTTCCGGTCCCGGCCGCTGGACGGCGGGCCGTACCGGTTCGTGCAGGCCGACGCGCTGACCCTGCGGGTCCGCGAGGGCGGCCGCACCGTGCTGGTGCACGGGCTGATCGCCACCGGCGTGAACGCCGATGGCAAGCGGGAGATCCTGGGCTTTGAGGTCACCAGCTCCGAGGACGGCGCGGGCTGGCTGGCGTTCTTCCGCGGCCTGGTCGCCCGCGGCCTGACCGGGGTCGTCCTGGTCACCTCCGATGCGCACCGCGGCCTGATCGCCGCCATCGCCGCGACCCTGCCGGGCGCCAGCTGGCAACGATGCCGGACTCACTACCTTCGTGATCTGCTGACCAAGGTCGGCAAGACCAGCCAGCCGTGGGTCGCCACCTTGGTGCGGACCATCTTCGACCAGCCCGACGAGACCGAGGTACACCTGTCCGCTGCCCGCGACGACCTGCTCGCCTTCACCGCCGTGCCCCGCGAAATCTGGAGACAGGTCTGGTCGTCCAACCCGCAGGAACGCCTGAACCGCGAGCTGCGCCGCAGAACCGACGTCGTCGGCATCTTCCCCGGCCGCGACTCCATCATCCGCCTCGCCGGCGCCGTGCTCATGGAGCAGAACGACGAATGGACCGAGGCCCGCCGCTACATGGGCATCGAGATCCTCGCCAAAGTCAGCACCAGGCTCGCCGACCACGACACCACCATCCCGGAGGTGAATGCCATAGAAGCCATCAGCGCCTAACATCACCACAGGATCTTCACGGTGCCGTCTCTTACACCAAGATCACGGACGTGCCCCGGATTCGGCGGCCGTCGCTCCTGGGACAGTGTTCAGTCCAGCTTGCTGCCGCTGCTGCGGCTGGCAGACGACGGCGGCCGGACCTCACTGCGGGCCAATGCGCCCAGGTCCTTCCCCGGCTGGAGGAGATCGCCGGGCTGTGGCGCGCTCAGGCCCGGGGGTCTGAGTCCCGTGACCTCGACAACGGCCTGCGGCTGCGGGTCTGCGCAGCTGCGTTCACCAGAACGTCCTGCCGTGTTCGGCTGAGCCGGCTCCGCGCAGGAGCCGCGCCGCCGGCCTAGTCCAGTCGCGTCCGCGCGGGGTGAAGCACAACCTTGCTTGCGCCGCCATCGATCGAACGGGTCCTCGTTCCCGCTTCCGGTGCAGCTAGTCTCGAGGCCCTGGGGCAGGCTGCCGTGACGGTGCGGACTCGTCACCGCGCCCGGCCGGGATGCCGGGCGACCGTGGTGACTGACCTGCGCAACCTCCGCGGCCCTGCGTCGGGGATGGTGGAGCTGCCGCTGCGGTTGTTCTGGAGCAGCCCGGACCACCGGTTCGACGTCGGCGACGCTTGGTCTTGGTGTCGCCGTGCGCACGCACCGATCGCCGGACGCAGAGATTAGGTGGCACTGTCGGGCTGGCCGCGGGCACCCGGCCAGATTGACGTGATCCAACCGCGGTTCGCGTGCTTCCTCAGTCCGGACGCCTGCCAGCAGCGACAGCGTTACGTAGGCATGCATGAGCGCAGACGGGCGTGGTGGTCGGCTGAGGAACCCTGCCAGCGCAACCGGTTGCCCGGATGCCTCCAGCACAGCGGTCGCCTGTTCCATGGTCAGTGACTTGCTGGGCCGTCCATTCTGGCTACTTGGAGTCTTGACCAGCTCGACGATGTTCTTCCGGACGTGTCCGTTGGCCTGAGCGTGGCGGACCGCTCGCTCCAGTCCGTGCCGTGCGATTCCGACGGTGTCCGCGGCGTGCGTCTTCGCGGGCTGAACGAGCGCTTATCTGACCTGCTTGGCGATCAGCTCAGCCAGAGGACGCTGGCCCAGCGCCTTTAGCAACGGCTTGAGCACCCTCCGATACTTCTCGACCGTCTGGCCAGACTGGGTATCCATACCGTCCGCGAGCCAGTCGTCGACGGCGCGAGCGAGGCCGTAGTCGCGCGAGGTCTTGACCGACTCGGCGGCGCTCTCGAGCGCTTCCTTGAGGTTGTCCTTGACTTCCTGCTTGGTCCGGCCGTAGACGACCTTCCGATCGCGCTTGCCGTCAGCAGCCCAGCCCGGGCTGATCGCCGGCGAAACGCTGACGGCTCTCGCTCCAGTAGATCCCGTCTTCGCCTCTGCCGCGTCGAGTCATGGCGGCATAGTAAATCGGCCCGAAGCGCTTGGCTATCAGAGTGCAATCAGTTGATCTCGATCTGAGCCGAACAAGCCAAGCGGGCGCTCCTACCTGGGACTATGTGGTGGGCGGTACTGGGATTGAACCAGTGACCTCTTCCGTGTCAGGGAAGCGCTCTCCCGCTGAGCTAACCGCCCGCCGCGCCTGGTTGCAGCCGCCT
>Ga0335074_10006234_pt1 | contig 16535 bp, 11 predicted proteins | sample Lox_Sample_23_FD_206715 | JGI IMG/M metagenome (GOLD analysis project Ga0335074, IMG submission 206715) | Soil microbial communities from Loxahatchee National Wildlife Refuge, Florida, United States - Lox_Sample_2.3 | ecosystem: Environmental > Terrestrial > Soil > Wetlands | place: USA...
CCTCCCCCCACGCTTCGAGCGTCCGTTTCGCGTCGACCTCGCCGCGCTCCCCCGCGAGCTCCTCCAGGCGGGTCGACAGGAAGCGACGGACCTCGATCGAGGCGGCGTCCGCCGCCGTCCGCCCCGCCTCCGACGCCCAGCGGGCCTCGGGGTGGTGGCGGTCGATCGCCTCCCGCGCATCGAGCGCCTGGACGTTGGCCCCTCCCTCCCAGATCGTCGTCACGTGCGCGTCGCGGACGAGCCGGGCCATCGGATGCTCCTCGAGGTATCCGATCCCGCCGAGCAGCTCCATCGCGCGCGTCGTCCCGCGGACCGCGAGCTCCGCGGTGACGAGCTTCGCGACGTGCGCGGAGAAGCGGGTCAGTTGGGCCTCGGGCGAGTAGGGCGGGCGCTCGCGGGCGGTCCGGGCGAACCGGAACGCCGCGTCGAACGCCAGCAGCGACGCCGCGTCGGACTCGACGGCCAGCGTGGCCAGGTCGAGCGCCAGGAGCGGGTGTTCGGCGAGCGGACGCCCGAACGCCGTGCGTTCGAGGGCGTACTCCTCGGCCCGCTCGAACGCCCGGTAGAGCACCGACGCCGAGCCGACGGCGTTCGCGATCCGCGAGAGGTTCAGCATCTCGAGGATCGGGCTCGGGCCGGCCTCGGGGGTCCCGAGCGCGTACGCCTCGGCGCCCTCGAACTCGACCTCGCCGGTCGGCACGGGGATCGTGCCGAGCTTCTCCTTGAGCCGACGCACGCGCCAGTTCGGCGTTCCCGCGGCGGTCACGGCGGGCACGAAGAACAGGCGGAGCCCCCGGACCCCGTCGGCCGCACCCGCCGGCCGGGCGGTGACGACCGCGTAGGCCGCGCCGACGTTGCTGCAGAAGAACTTCTCGCCCGTGAGGCTCCACGCGCCCTCGGCGGCGGGGCGGGCCATCGCGGCGTTCGAACCGAGGTCGGAGCCGCCTTGGCGCTCGGTCGCCCAGGTGGCGCCCTGGGCGCGCCCGCCGTTCTTGAGCAGGGCCGGCAGGAACCGGGCGCGCGTCGGCCCGTCGGCCCACTTCTCGAGCGAGTGGACCGTCGCGAGGGTGACGGTGACCGAGCAGAGCAGCCCCACGTCGGCGACCTCGTGCATGAGCGCGAACGTGAACGGCCAGTCGATCCGGCCCCCGGCCGGTCCGACGCCCATGCCCGTCGCGTACAGCTCGTCGAGGGCCTTCGAGTGCTCCGGCGCGAGCACGACCGACCGAGGGGCGGCGTCGTTCGGGGTGCCTTCGGCGACGAGGCGGGGCGGGGAGGCGCGGTCGATCCGGTACCCCGTCGGCTCGAGCCGATCCCGGGCGGTCCGGCCGAACTTCTCGAGCGCGCGCTCCTCGTCGGTGGTCAGGGGACGGCGGGCGGCGACGAACGCGTCGCCGACGACGGTCGGAACGATCGGGCGAGGCATGGGCCGCGGTCCGGGCAGGAAGCCCCGGTTCAAGAGCTGGGGCGTGGGGCCGACCCGAGCGGGTCGCGGCAACGGCCGGGGCGCGCGCAGGGCCGGGGCGCCGAGCGTATCCGTCCGTGCGGGGTCACCGGCCGTGTTCGAGATCGAGCGCGCCATCGAGCGCACCCGCGGCTCCGCGAGCGGCTACGCGGAGTTCTTCCGGGGCCCGACGATGAGCCTCGGGGTCTACCGTCTCCCCGCGGGCGCCGAGGACCGGCAGCAGCCGCACGGGGAGGACGAGGTCTACTACGTGCTCCGGGGGCGGGGGCAGCTCCGCACCGCCGGCAAGGACCTCCCGGCGCGACCCGGCGACGTCCTCTACGTCCCCGCGCGCCGGCCCCACCGCTTCCACTCGATCGACGAGGAGCTCGTCCTCCTCGTCGTCTTCGCCCCCCCCGAAGGGTCGCAGGGCTGAGCCCCGTCCGGACGGGCTAGACCGATTCCTCGATCTCGCCCGCCTGCGGAGCCCCGGCGAGCCGCTCGGCGACCGTGCCGAGGACCTCGAGGTGCCGATCGACGTCCGGGTCGGTGTGCTGCACCGAGATCGTCCACTGCTCGTCGGGGCCCGTGCCCGCCGGGATCAGGCCCCGGTTGAGGCAGAGATAGTAGTACAGCATCGAGCGGTCGCCGTCGACCGTCAGGAAGTCCCGCCAGTTCCGGACCGGATGGTCGGAGAAGTAGACGGTCCCCGAGACCCCATCGGCGGCGACGTGCGCCGTGACCCCGGCGTCGTCGAACACCTCGGCGCATCCTTTCGCGAGCCGGGCGTTGAGCGCGGCCGACCGCTCGAGCGCGTCCTCCGTGAGGATGTGGTCGAGCGAGGCGAGACACGCGGCCATCGCGAGCGGGTTCGAGTTATACGTCCCGGCGTGCGCGACCTTGCGCGGGCCGACCTCGTCTAAGATCCCCGGACCGGCGGCGATCGCCGACATCGGCACGCCGCAGGCGATCGACTTCCCGAGCGTGAGGAGGTCGGCCCGGGCTCCGACCCGCTCGGCGGCCCCGTGGGCGTACTTGGCGCCGGTCTTGATCTCGTCGTAGATCAGCAGCGCCCCCAGCTCGTCGCACAGCTCCCGCAGGCCCGGGAAGAACCCCTCGTCGGGGAGCACGAACCCCATGTTCATGGGGATCGGCTCGGCGATGATCGCGGCCAGGTCGTCCCGGTGCGCGAGCGCGATCTGCCGCGTCGCCTCGAGGTCGTTGAACGGCGCGACGAGCGTCCGCTCGGTGAGGTTCGTCAGGATCCCCGGGGACGCGGCCGCCGAGTTCGGGTGCCGGGCCGGCCCGGCGATCTGCGCCCGCGGCTTCACGCCGACGAGCAGCGTGTCGTGCGAGCCGTGGTAGCAGCCTTCGAACTTGAGGACGTAGCGCTTCTTCGTGTACGCCCGGGCGAACCGGGTCGCGTGGTGGGTCGCCTCGAGCCCGGTCGTGCTGAACCGGACCTTGTCCATGCCGTACCGACGGCAGACCCGCTCGGCGACCTCGGGGGTCCGCTCCCACTCGTAGCCGTAGACGCTCCCGTGCTCGAGCTGCCGGGAGAGCGCCTCCACGAGCTTCGGGTGCGCGTGCCCGCTCTGCAGCGAGCCGAATCCCATGTTGAAATCGAGGTACTCGTTCCCGTCCGCGTCCCAGAGCGTGACGCCCTTCGCGCGGTTCACGTAGAACGGGTACGGTTCGAGGAAGCGGTAGTTGGAGTGGACGCCGAGCGGCGACCACTGGCAGGCCCGTTCCCACAGCTCGGCCGACCGCGGGGTCCGCTGCCGGTACTCGGCGAACGCGGCCTCGAATCGGGAGTCCATACGCGCCTCTACCCCACCGAACGTCCGTCCGAGCCGACCGCGCTACAAAACGTCCGCCCGAACGACGAAGTTCGTCACCTGCCGAACCCCTCCGCGAGCCTCAAGACGCCGGAGGGCTGAGGCGGTCACGACCGTGGCGGGCGAGGTCGAGCCTCTCGCGAACTTCGTGGGCGGACGCTGGGTGCGGCCGGAGCGCGTCGAGCTGCTCGAGGTTCCGGACCCGTCGTCCGGGGCCGTGATCGCGCGCGTGCCGCGGTCGGGCGGGGCGGAGGTCGACGCGGCGGTGCGCGCCGCGCGCCGGGCGTTCCTCGCCTGGCGGGAGGTGCCCGTGGCCGACCGGGCGCGTCGGGTGCTCGCGCTGCGGAATCTGCTCGAGACCCACGCGGACGAGCTGGCGCGCTCGGTGGTCCGGGAGAACGGAAAGACGCTCGAGGAGGCGCGCGGCTCGGTCCGGCGGGGCATCGAGGCGACCGAGTTCGCCGCGTCGGCCCCGACGACCGTCCAGGGCGCCTTCCTCGAGAACGTCGCGCCGGGCGTCGACACCACCCTCCTCCGGCAGCCGCTCGGGGTCGTCGCCGGCATCACCCCGTTCAATTTCCCCGTGATGATCCCGCTGTGGATGGCGCCGCTCGCCCTCGTCTGCGGGAACGCCTTCGTGCTGAAGCCGTCGGAGCGGGTGCCGCTCTCCGCGACGCTCCTCGCCCGCTGGGTCGAGGAGGCCGGTTTCCCCGGGGGCACGTTCAACCTGGTGCACGGCGACGCGGGGGCGGTCGACGCGCTGCTCGCTCACCCCGGCGTGGACGCGGTCTCGTTCGTGGGCTCCGCGGCCACGGCCCACCACGTCTACGCGACCGCCGCGGCCCACGGCAAGCGCGTCCAGGCGCTCGCCGGCGCGAAGAACCACCTCTTGGTCCTCCCCGACGCCGACCTCGCGCGGACCGTGCCCGCGATCGTGTCGAGCGCCTTCGGCCAGTCGGGGGAACGCTGCCTCGCCGGCAGCGTGGTCGTCGCGGTCGAGCCGATCGGCGACCTCCTCGTCGCCCGCCTGGCCGAGGCCGTGCGCGCGCTGCGGACCGGACCGGCCGCGGATCCGTCCACCGACGTGGGGCCGGTCATCCGGGCCGAGCACAAGGCGCGCGTGGACCGCTGGATCGCGGAGGGGGAGGGGCTCGGGGCCCAGGTCGCCGCTCGGGGTCCGGGGACGGACGTGGCCGGCGGGTTCTACGTGCCCCCGGTGCTGTTCGACCGCGTCTCGCCGGAGATGGCGATCGCCCAGGAGGAGATCTTCGGCCCGGTCCTCGCGGTGGTCCGGGTGCCGTCGCTCGACGCCGCCATCGAGGTCGCCAATCGCTCCCGCTTCGGCAACGCCGCCGCGATCTTCACGCGCGACGGGAAGGCCGCCCGGGAGTTCGTCCACCGGGTCGAGGCGGGCATGGTCGGGGTCAACGTCGGCGTGCCGGCGCCCGCCGCGTACTTCCCGTTCGTCGGCTGGAAGGGATCGTTCTACGGCGACCTCCACGCGACCGGCCGCGACGCGATCGATTTCTACTCGCGCAAGAAGGTCGTCACGAGCCGGTGGTTCTAGGGGCGAACCCGATCCGCGCGCGGCCGACGTCGAAGCGCACGCGGTAGCGGCGCAGGAACGCGTCGCCGATCAGCCCGTCGTGGATGATCTCCTGAAAGACGACCGCGGGGGCGTCCTGGGAGAACGCGGGGGCACCGGTGAGCTGGATCCGGCCCGCGAGCGTGGCGCCGAAGCGGACGTACGCGTGCCCCGTCTCGTCCCGGCCCCGGACGGTCCGCACCCCCGGGCCATCGGGCGAGAGCCCCAGCTCGGCCATGTACCGCCGGTGAAGGATCAGCGCGTCGCTGCCCATGTCGACCTCGACGCGGGCCACCCGCCCCGACGGCAGGGTGAGATCGACCTCGAGGTCGACCGACGGCCCGACCCGCCGCGGTCGGGCGGGGACCTCGACCTCGCCGGCCGGGACGTCCCGGCGCGAGCCGCCCGGTTCGATCCGCACGACCTCGGCGCCGTAGTCCACGACCAGGGGGTTCTGCTCGAACAGCGACAGCCCGAGGAACCCCCCGATCGGCGCGAGGTCGGCGGGCAGCCGCTCGAGCTCGAAGCGGGCGGCGGTGACCTCCCGGAACCGATGGCCGCCGACCGAAAGCTCGGGCACGCGCACGAGCGGCGCGGTGACGGTCTGCCCGCTCATCCGCTGCCCCGAGAACGTGGCCCCGGTGGCCGCCGCGCCGGCGCGGCCGGCGAACGCGCCGGTGAGCAGCGTCAGGCCGATCCCGGAGTCGAGCACGAACGGCGCCTCGGCGTCCCCGCACCGGACCGGCAGCACGACCAGGTGACCGGCGAGACGCCGGAAGGGGACCGCGACGGTCACGGAGCGGTCGCGCCGGCGGGGTCGACCTTCGCGTCGGCGACCGCGAGCGCCCGATCGAGGACCTCGAGGCCGTGGTCGAGCTCCTCGCGGGAGACGATGAGCGGGGGGGCGACGATGAGATGCGACACCCACCCGACGCAGTAGACGCCGTCCCTAAGCATCGCGGCCGTGACCTGATCGACGACGAGGGGGCGCCCGGCGAGCTTGTCGTCCTCGGTGTTGAACGGGGCCCGGGTCGTCCGGTTCTTGACCAGCTCCACGGCGGCGAACAGTCCCAACCCGCGAACGTCCCCGACCGAGGGGTGGCGCGCCGCGATCTCCCGCAGGCGGGCAAGGAGGTACTCGCCGTCCCGCCGGGACTTCTCGAGGAGGTCGAGCCGCCGGTACTCCCCGATGGCCGCGACCGCGGGCGCGAGGGTCAGCGGATGCGCCTCGTACGTGTGGCCGTGCGGGAAGTACCGCTCCTTGAACGTGTCGTGGACGGCGGCGGACGTGGCGGTGAGGCCGAGCGGGATGTGCGCCCCGGTGATCCCCTTCGCGGTCGTGAGGAGGTCCGGCACGACGCCCCAGTGGTCGACCGCGAACCACTCGCCGACGCGCCCCCAGCCGCTCATCACCTCGTCCGCGATCAGCAGCACGTCGTGGCGCTTCGTGATCGCCCGGATCTTCGGCAGGTACTCCGGGACCGGCACGATCACCCCGTTCGTCCCGACGACCGGTTCGACGATCATCGCCGCGACGTTCCCCTCCCGCTCGAGCTGGTAGTCGACAAAGTCGGCGCACGCCACGTGGCAGCTCGGGTAGGTGAGCCCGAACGGGCAGCGGTAGCAGTAGCAGTCCGGCGCGAAGACCGTCCCCGGCACCTTCTCGAGGTGCTCGATCGGGCGGCGGCGCATCTCGCCGGTGACGGAGATCGACCCCGCCGTGGAGCCGTGGTAGGAGCGGTACCGGGCCATCACCTTCGCGCGCCCCGTCGCGACCCGCGCGATCTTGAGCGCCGCCTCGTTCGCCTCGGTACCGGACGTGGAAAAGAAGAACCGGTCGAGCCCCGCGGGGAGGATCTCCTGGAGCGCGAGGCTGAGCCGGGCCCGGGGCTCGGTCGCGAAGCCCGGCACGGCGTACGCGAGCGTCTGGGCCTGCTCCGCGATCGCCGCCACGACGGCCGGGTTCCCGTGGCCGAGGTTCGTCGCGATCAGCTGGGAGGAGAGGTCAAGATACGCCTTCCCGTCGGCGTCCCAGAACGTCGACCCCTGGGCCCGCGAGACGACGAGCGGCTCCCAGCCGCCCTGGCGACGCCAGGTGACGTAGTTCGTCGCGCGGACGATGCGCCGGATCTCCTCGCCGTCCATCCGATCGCCGCACCTCCGAGACGGTCCGGACCTTAAGGGGGGTTCCCCCGGGGCCCGTCGCCCAGCCGGAACAGCCGCCGGGCGTTGCCGCCGAGGATCGCGTCGCGGTCCTCGCGCGGGAGGTCGAGGCCCTCGATCAGGTCCACCGCGGTGGCGATCGACTCGAGCGGCCAGTCCGATCCGTACAGGATCCGGTCCGGCGCGCCGACGGTGACGATCGCGTTGTACAACCGGCGGCGGCAGCGGTCGACCATCTTCGCGAAGTAGTGCGCGCTCGGCGGCGCGAGGAGGCCCGAGGTGTCCGCGTAGACGTTCTCGTTCTTGTAGACCAGCTCCGCCGCCTCCTCCATCCACGGGTTGCCGAAGTGGCAGAGGACGAAGCGGACGTCCGGGAAGCGGACCGCGACCTCGTCGACCTCGATCGGGCGGGCGAACTTCACCCTCCCGTGCCGGTCGAGCGTGTCGCCCTGGTGGATCAGGACCGGGACCCCCCGTCGGTGGGCGAACTCGTAGACCGGCGCGAGCCGGGGGTCGTGCGGGTAGAACGGGAGGTAGCCGGGGAACAGCTTCACCGCGGCGAGCTCGGGCTCCTGCTCCCAGAGGGCGACCGTCGCCCCCACCGAGGCCGCCCCCCGGGTCGGGTCGACGGTGACGACCGGGCGGAGGGCGCCGCGGCTCTCCGCGGCGATCGCGCGACCCTCCGCCATCGCCTCGGCCGACGACGGCGACTCGTGCAGCTGGATGACGAGCCCCGTCCCGACCCCGCTCGCCCGCAGCTCCTCGAGGAGGCCGGGCACCGTGTAGCCGACTCCGGGGCCGTAGGAGTTGCGGGCGAGGTCCGGCCACCAGCGGCTCAGGTGGAGATGGACGTCGACGCGGGAGAGGGGACGCTCCGTCGTGATCGCCGACCCGGGGGAGCCGTCGGTGGGGATAGGAGTGTCGGGGCCGGCGGCCCGGACGCCCGCGCGGCGCGGGTCCCGGCCGAGGGCGGGCGGGCCCGGACGGCCGCTCTCCGCTTCATATGGGCGCGGCTCCTTCCGGCCCCGGAGCGATGACCGATCGGACCGAGTGGCTGAGCTTCCCGGACGCCCCGCGCATCGTGAGCCCGCCCCCGGGACCCCGCTCCCGCGAGCTGCTCGGTGTCCAGGCGCGGTGGGAGACCGACGCGATCGGCTACCCGCACTACTTCCCGATGGCCCCGCGGGTCGCCCGGGGGGCGACGATCGAGGACGTCGACGGGAACCGGTACCTCGACTGGGTCTCCGGGATCTCCGTGCTCAACCTCGGCCACCGGCACCCCCGGCTCGTCGCCGCGCTGGAGCGCCAGTCGCAGCGGATCTGGCATGCCCTCGAGCTGCCGACCGAGGCGCGCGTCGATTTCCTGAAGGAGCTCGAGGAGTGCCTGCCCCCGGGGCTGCGCCACCGGTCCCGCGTGCTGTTCACCGTCACCGGCGGCGACGCCGTCGAGACGGCGGTCAACCTGGCCGACTTCGCCCAGGGGAAGCGCGGGACGGTCGCCTTTTCGGGTGCCTACCACGGGGTGCACGGGGGCGTCGTCGGGCTCACGAGCGGACGGCGCTACCACGCGACGAGCTCGTTCGGTGCGGGAACGGTCATCCGGGTGCCGTACCCGGACCCGTATCGCCCCGTGCTCGGCGCGGACGAGGGGGCCGCCGGGACGATCGCGTACCTGGAACACCTGGTGGGCGACCCCCACTCCGGCGTCGATGCGATCTCCTCGATCGTCGTCGAGCCGGTGCTGGGGGAGGGCGGCTACGTCGTGCCGCCCCCCGACTTCCTGCCGTCGCTCCGGGAGTTCTGCGACCGCCACGGGATCCTGCTCGTCGTGGACGAGATCCAGACCGGTCTCGGGCGGACCGGGCGGATGTGGGCGGTCGAGCACGGGGGCGTCACGCCCGACGTGCTGTGCATCGCGAAGACGATCGGCAGCGGGATCCCGCTGTCGCTCGTCGTCTACCGCGACGACCTCGTGAAGGAGCTGCCGCGCGGGTTCCACCTCGGCACGTACCGCGGGAACCCGCTCGCGCTCGCGGTCGGCACCGAGGTGCTCCGCATCCTCAGGGACGGGGAGCTGCTCGAGCGCACCCGGGTGCGGGGCCCGAAGGTCGTGGAGCGGTTCCGGGCGATCGCCGACCGCCACCCGGCGCTCGGGGACGTCCGGGGCCTCGGCTTCATGATCGGCACCGAGTTCGTCCGCCACCCGACCACCCGCGAGGCGTGGGGCGACCGGGCGAAGGCGATGCGCGCCGCGCTGTTCGCCCGCGGGGTGCTGATGCACACCTGCGGCGCGTGGGACCAGGTGCTGCGGTTCATGGCCCCGCTCGTCATCGAGGACGAGCTCTTGGAGCGCGGCCTCGTCGCGTACGAGGACGCCCTCGAGAGCCTCGAGTCCGGTCCGCTCGCCGCCCCGGTGCCGCCGATGCCCCACCCCGCCCCGCACGCCGAACCGAAGCTCGTCGCGGACACCGCGGTGCCGGCGCCGCCCGGCCCCCCGGCCCCGGGCCGGACGTTCCCCGCCGGTCGCCCTTAGCCGCCGAAGTTGACCGAGATCAGCTTCACCTCGGTCATCTCCTGCATCGCGTAGCGCAGTCCCTCGCGGCCGAGGCCGCTCTCCTTCACGCCCCCGAACGGGAGCGCGTCCCACCGGAGGTTCGTGGGGTCGTTGAGGTGGACGCCCCCGGCCCGGATCTCCTTCGCGAGGCGGAGCCCCCGGGCGAGATCGCGCGTGAAGATCGCCGCCTGGAGCCCGTACGGGGTGCCGTTCGCGATCCGGACCGCCTCCTCGATGGGGCCGAACCGCACGACCGGCGCGAGCGGACCGAACGGCTCCTCGCGGACGAGCCGGGCCGACTCGGGCACGGCGTCCAGCACCGTCGGCTCGAAGAAGTTCCCCGTCGGCCGGTCGGGCGGACGGCGCCCGCCGGTGAGGAGCTTCGCGTCGTGGTCCCGGGCATCCGCGACGAGCGCCTCCATGCGCGTCACGGCGGCCGCGTCGATGAGGGGGCCCACCTCGGTCGTCTCGTCCAGCGCCGGGCCCACCCGCAGGGCCCGCGCCCGCTCGGCGAGGCGCTTCGCGAACCGGTCGGCGATGGCGTCGGCGACGAGGAACCGCTTCGACGCGGTGCAGACCTGCCCGGCGTAGGAGAAGACGCCCCGACTGGCGGCCGCCACCGCGGCCTCGATCGGGGCGTCGTCGAGGACGACGAACGGGTCCATCCCTCCCATCTCGAGGATCACGCGCGTTGCGTGCCGGCCGGCCCGCTCGGCGATCCCCTTGCCCACCTCGGTCGATCCGGTGAACGTCACGAGCCGGGTCCGGGGATGCTCGACGAGCGCGTTCCCGACCGACCCGCCGGGCCCGACGACGACGTTCAGCACGCCCGGCGGGAGACCGGCGGCCTCCGCGTGGTGGGCGAGCCGAAGGGCCGTGAACGGCGCGGCGCTCGTCGGCTTCGCCACCACCGGGTTGCCGGCGGCGAGCGCGGGCGCGACCTTGTGGCAGAGCAGGTTGAGCGGGAAATTGAACGGTCCGATCGCGACGACCACCCCGATCGGGTCGCGAACCGAGAAGAGGAACCGGGTCTCGTTCCCGGCGGGGCGCTCGTAGGCATCGGCCGGATAGCTCTCCCCGCCGAGCTGCCGGATCTCCTCGGCCGCGAGCTCGAAGACCCCGACGGCCCGATCGACCTCCCCGCGGGCGTCGCCGATCGGCTTGCCGACCTCGCTCGCGATGAGCTGGGCCATCGGGCCGCGGTCGTCGCGGATCCGGGCCGCGATCGCCCTTAGGAGCCGCGCGCGCTCGTGGCCCGGCACGCGGGCCCACCGCTCCTCGGCCTCCGCGGCCGCGTCGACCGCGGCGCGGGCCTCCTCGGCGGAGGCGATCGGGGCCTCCCCGATCGGGCGCCCCGTGGACGGGTCGAGCACCGCCCCGTACCGGCCCGAGGCCGGGGCGCGCCAGGCGCCGCCGATGAACAGCGCCCCCCGGCCCCCGGCCGGTATCCCGTCGAGCACGCGCCCCTCCTACGCCGGGTCGCCGTAGACCGTGTAGTGCCAGCCCTTGCGGGCCTGGCCGGTGAGGTCGACGTAGACGTTCTTCACGATGGTGTAGTCGTGGAGCGAGTCCGTCCCGAGGTCCTTGCCGAAGCCGGACTGCTTCAGTCCGCCGTGCGGGGTCTCCGAGCCGAGCGGCAGGTGGTCGTTCACCCACACGTCCCCGAACCGCAGCGCGTTCGCCGCCCGCAGCGCGGTCCGGACGTCCTTCGTCCAGACGCTTCCCGCGAGGCCGTAGGCGACCCCGTTGGCGATCCCGATCCCCTCGTCGAACGTGTCGAACTCGAGGAGGTCGAGGACGGGGCCGAAGACCTCCCGCTGCGCGATCTCCATGTCGGGCGTCACGTCCCCGAAGACCGTCGGCACGACGAACGTGCCCTGCGGGAACTCGGCGTGGCCGTCGGTGCCGCCGATCTCGAGGCGCGCCCCCTCGGACTTCCCCTGCTCGATGAACCCCAGGACGTGCTCCTGATGGGTCCGGCTCACGAGGGGTCCGAGGTCGGTCGCGCGCGAGAGCGGGTCGCCCATCCGGATCGTCCGGATCCGATCGAGGAGGCGCGCCTCGAACCGGGGGCGGATCGCCCGGTGGACGATCAGGCGGGTCGCCGCGGTGCAGTCCTGCCCGCCGTTCACGAACCCCGCGACGACGGCCCCCTCGACGGCCGCCTCGAGGTCGGCGTCGTCGAAGACGAGGAACGGCGCCTTGCCGCCGAGCTCGAGCTGGACGCGCTTCACCGTCCCGCTCGCCGCCTCCATGATCCGGCGGCCGGTCGCCGTATCGCCCGTCAGCGACACCATGTCGACCTTCGGGTGGCGACACAGCTCGTCGCCGACCTCGCCGCCCGGTCCGGTGATCACGTTGAGCGCGCCGTCGGGGAGCCCCGCGTCCTGGAACGCCCGGCCGAGCTCGAGCGTCGTGAGCGGGGTCCAGCTCGCCGGTTTGAGCACGACCGTGTTGCCCGTGACGAGGGCGGGCCCGATCTTCCAGACCGCCATCATGATCGGGTAGTTCCAGGGCGTAATCGATCCCACGACGCCGACGGGCTCGCGCCGGAAGATCGTCGTGCCGTCGCCGGTGAACTCCCCGGGGCTCTTCGCGTCGAGCGTGCGGCCGGCGCCGGCGTAGAACACGAGGTTGTCGATCGAGAACGGAAGGTCCGCGTCGGCCGCCTGCTTGATCGTCTTGCCCTGGTTGCGGCTCTCGAGCTCGGCGAGGGCGCCGAGCCGCTGCGCGAGCAGCTGCGCGGCCTTGAGGAAGACCTCGCCGCGCGCGCGGGGCGGCAACCGGGGCCACGGACCCCGGTCGAACGCCTCGCGCGCCGCGTCGATCGCCCGCCGCGCATCCTCCCGCGAGGCCCGCGGCACCTTGCCGAGCGACGCCCCGTCGAACGGGCTCACGACGGGCATCGTCGCCTCGTCCGTCGCGGCGACCCATTCGCCGTCGATCAGCATCGTACGATCCATCGTGCCGACCCCGCGCGTCAAAGGCGGACCGGTTCAAGAGAGTGCCGCGGCGTCGCCGGCGGCCGGGGCCGTGTGGCGGTTTCGCAGGGTATATCTAGCCCGAGGGCGTCCTCGGCCCAGCCTCGCTCGGGGGCGGCTCCATGGACCCTAAGTGGCGGAACGTCATCGTACTGGGGATCGTCGCCGTCGTGGTCGTCGCGGGCGTCGCCGTGGTGCTCAACCACAACAGCACGAGCAACTCGACCTCGACCGTCTGCAATTCGCCGCTCCAGTCGAAGAACCCGATCCAGGTCGACCAGGCGGAGATCCCCGACTCGCTCGATCCGGCCGTGACGTTCTCGACGCCCGGCTGGGCGGCCGTCCAGCAGGTCTACCAGGGCCTCGTCAACTACAACGGCACGAGCTCGACGAACTTCTCGGGCGTGCTCGCCTCGGGCTGGACCGAGGCGAACAACCCGGCGACGAACCTCTCCGAGTACACCTTCACGCTCCGCCCCGGCGTCACCTTCTCGAACGGGGACCCGTACAATGCCTACGTCCAGTGGTACTCCTTCTACCGCAGCCTGCTGCTCGAGCAGGGACCCCAGTTCATCCTCGAGCAGAACTTCTTCTCGACGAACTTCAACGCGTCGAACCCGCTCTCCTACTACTCTCCGATCGCGAACACCACCGCCGCGAACACGACGCTCGTCGGCGACCTCAACACCTGGAACTTCGACACCCCGACCTCGACCGAGGTCGCGGCGATGGAGATGCCGAACCAGTCGTTCCAGGTGCTCAATGCGAACACGATCCGCCTCAACCTCGGCTACGGCTACCTCGCGAGCAACTACACCTACCTGCTGGCCTCGATCTCCGCCCCGAACTCCTACGCGGTCGATCCGAACGTCGTCGACGCGCACGGCGGGGTCTCGGAGGGTCAGGTCAACACCTACCTCGCGACGAACATGGTGGGCACGGGCCAGTACGAGCTGGGCGCGTACAACGGGGTCCCCGGGGGCGGCTACAGCCTGACCCCCTGGTCGGGGTACTGGGGGAGCTCCGCGGCCGCGTCCGAGCCGTGGAACAACATGATCCAGCCGGCGAACACGACCGTCGACGTCGTCTTCCAGAGCTCGGTCGACATCACCACGAACGACCTCAAGACCGGCGTGGCCGCGAGCGCCTCCTTCGCGTACATCGGCCCGTCGACCGTCAGCCAGCTCGAAGGGAACGCCTGCGTCGTGGTCCAGTCGCTGCCCACGATCTACGGCGCGACGAGCGGCTCGTGGTGGATCTACCTCAACCAGAGCATCTACCCGTTCAACAACCTGTCCGTGCGCGCCGCGATCGCGCACGCGATCAACTACCAGCAGATCATCGACGAGGCGTTCGGCGGCTACGCGAGCCAGTGGGTCGGACCGGTGCCCCCGTCGTACCCGTACTACAACCCCACGGGGCTCGCGCCGTACCAGTACAACCTCACGCTGGCGCAGCAGGAGATCGCGAACTCCCCCTGCGCGAACGGAGCGTGCAAGGGCGACTCGATCAAGTACGCCTACCTCGACATCGGGCTCGACTGGTCCGAGACCGCCCAGTTCCTCGTCAACGACCTCGCCGCGATCGGGCTCACGATCGACCCGGTCGAGATCTCCCTCGACAATCTGTACGAGGAGCAGGAGCTCACGGCCGGGGTCTGCACGACCGCGACGGCGGCGAACGGCGGGCCGTTCCCGATGGGCCAGGAGTTCTACACGTCCGACTACATCTCGCCGGACGACTGGACCCAGAACGACGCGGTCGCGACGGGCAGCGCGAACATGTGCATGTCCGGCTACAACAACGCGACCGTGAACCAGCTCGTCTACCAGGCGGCCGCCGAGTCGAATCCCGCGAACCTCACCGCGGACTACTCGACGATGACGAGCCTCATGTACCAGAACTACACCGACATCTGGCTCTGCGTGCCCACCTCGTTCGCGATCTACTCGTCGTCCCTCCACGGGGTGATCGAGAACCCGATGGCGAGCGCCGAGCCGTACGCGTTCCTGTTCAACACGCAGTGGGCGAGCTAGCGGCGCCGGACGGCGCGCCCGTCGGCCCCTCGACGGCCAGCAGCGACGACGGCGGGATGTCGGCGACCTCCTCCGCCCGGTGGCACGCGACCGTTTGCCCGGGCGCCCCGGGGATCTCCCGCAACGGCGGGTACTCCGCGCGGCACCGGTCGATGACGAACGGGCACCGCGGCGCGAAGCGACAGCCCGGCGGCAGGTCGATCAGCGTCGGGATGTCGCCGCCGATCCGGTAGCGCGTGTGGCGCCGCCGGGGATCGGGTTCGGGGACGGCCGCCAGCAGCGCCTTCGTGTACGGGTGGATCGGGTGCTCGAGCACCGGACGGACGGGGCCGACCTCCACGAGCCGGCCGAGGTACATCACGGCGACCCGGTCGGCCACGTAGCGGACGGCGGCCACGTTGTGCGTGATGAGGAGGAACGCCACGCCGCGCTCCCGCTGGAGGTCGACGAGCCGGTTCAGGATCTGGGCCTGCACGGCGACGTCGAGCGCGCTCGTCGGTTCGTCGAGGATGACGAGCCGCGGATCGACGCTCAGGGCGCGGGCGAGCGAGAGGCGCTGCCGGCCGCCGCCCGAGAACTCGTGGGCGTACTGGTCGAGGCAGTCCTCGGGAAGTCCGACCATCGGCAGCGCGCGCCGGACCCGCTCGCGGATCGCGCGCCGGGTCAGCCGCGGGGGGACCGACGGGAGCGCGAGGCGGGGGAGCTCGGCGCCGGGCGGCGTCCCGCGCCGGGCCGACCGATTCTGCCGGTCCCGGCGCCGGTTCTCGGCCCGCGCCTCCTGGCGTTGCCGGCGCCGGCGCTGACGCTCCATCTGCTCCTGCGCCCGGAACGGCTCGCTGACGATCTGCCAGACCTTGAGCCGCGGATCGAGCGAGCCGACCGGGTCCTGGAAGACGACCTGGACGTTCCGCCGCCACCGCCTCAGCTCGGTACCGCGGAGGTGCGTCACGTCGTCCCCGTCGAACCGGATGGTCCCGCCGCTCGGGTCGTGGAGCCGGGCGACGACCCATCCGAGCGTCGTCTTGCCCGACCCGGACTCGCCGATGAGTCCGACCGTCTCCCCGGCCGCGACGGAGAGATCGACCCCGTCGACGGCGTGGATCGCGCGCCCGGGCCGGCCCGCGAGGACCTCGGAGACCGAGCGGGTGAGGGGGAATCGCTTCTCCAGGCCCTCGATCTCGAGGAGCGGACGGTCGCTCACGGGAGCAGGGCGACCTCCCCCGCGTAGTAGCAGGCGGTGCGGTGGGCGGCGACGGCGGGCGGGGGCGCCGGGTCGAGCGGCGGCCCGGGCGGGTCCTTGCAGCGGGGACGCGCGAGCACGCAGCGCGGGTGGAACGGGCAGCCGCTCGGGGGGCGTGAGAGGTTCGGCACCGAACCCGGGATCGAGTCGAGCGGGGCCTCCGACTTGTAGCGGCGGGGCGCGGCGCGCAGGAGCGCCCGCGTGTACGGATGGCTCGGGTGCTCGAAGACGTCCGCGACCGGCCCGAACTCGACCAGGTGGCCCGCGTACATGACGCCGACCTCGTCGGCGGTCTCCGCGATCACGCCGAGGTCGTGGCTGATGAACAGGATCGAGGCGCGGACCTCGTCGATCAGCTCCTTCATCAGCGTCAGCACCTGGGCCTGGATCGTCACGTCGAGCGCGCTCGTCGGCTCGTCGGCGATGAGCAGCGCCGGCTTCTCGCTGAGCGCCATCGCGATCATGATCCGCTGCCGCATCCCGCCGGACAGCTCGTGCGGGTACAGCTCGAGGATCGTCTCGGGATCGTTGATCCGGACGAGCCGAAGGTACCCGAGCACCTCGTCGCGGACGTCGGCGCGGTGCCGGGTCGACCGGCGCAGCGCGGCCTCGGCGGCGCCCGACGGGACGACGACCTTCGCCAGCGACTCCCCGGCGCCGGGCTGGGGCGGCGGGCGCGAGTAGTCGAACGGGA
>Ga0335074_10006235_pt1 | contig 16534 bp, 17 predicted proteins | sample Lox_Sample_23_FD_206715 | JGI IMG/M metagenome (GOLD analysis project Ga0335074, IMG submission 206715) | Soil microbial communities from Loxahatchee National Wildlife Refuge, Florida, United States - Lox_Sample_2.3 | ecosystem: Environmental > Terrestrial > Soil > Wetlands | place: USA...
TGCCGGCCACGCAGGTCAGGTAGTCCTCGGTGCCGCGGAACCCCACCGCGCGGATCAGCCCGGCCAGGTCGCCGCACAGCCCGCGCACGGTGTCGGCGCTGTCCTGGCCCTCGTTGACGACCACGACGAGGAAGATCGCGGCGCCGGTCAGCGGCGACAGCACGGCCTGCGGCTCCGCGCCAGCGGCTCCGGCCGCATCGGTGCTCACCGGTCTATCCTGCACCACCGGTCTTGCCCGTCACCGACGAACCCGCCTCAGCGCCGCTCACCGCGACCTCGAGCAGTTCCAGGGCCCGGTCGACGGCCCCGCTCAGCGTTGCGGCGTCCGGCCTCAGGCCGGCCAGGATCTCATCTATGCCGCGCAGGCCGGCCCGGTCGAGCAGGGTCTTCTCGTTGGTGACCCACTGGCCGCCCGCGGCCAGCACGGCGTGCGCGGCCTGGCATGCCGCCGCCGCGATCGTGCCCGCGGTCTCGGCGAGCCTGCCGCGCTGCGCGTAGGCATCCCGGCCGTAGTCGAGCGTGGCCTCCGCGGTCTCCCACCAGACCCGCGACGCCGCGGCCCGGAGCGCGTCCGGGTACTGCGGCGGACTCAGCTCGGCTGGCAGCTCACCGGCCAGCATCCTGTTTCCGGCGACTTCGGCCAGGACGATGTACGTGGGGATGCCGGCCAGGTGGAACTGCAGCCGCTCGATCCCGAACCTGCCCGCTTGCGCCTCGTGAAGTCGGCGGGTGACGTCGTCGAGGTCGCGGTAGTGCACGTCGACCTTTCGCCCGTCGACCTGCAGCCACGCGCCACTATTGAAGACGCCGCCGCCCCAGCCCCCGATCTCGAACACCCTTCCCGGCCAGCCGATCGCGCGCAGGTCGTTCGGGGAGAACGCGCCGCGGTAGTACACGGCGAAGTCCCAGTCGCTGTCCGGGCGGTTGGTGCCCGCTGCCCGGGAACCGCCCAGGGCGACGGCCCGCACGCCGGGCAGGCCGGCCAGCTGGCCGACGACGTAGTCGCAGAACGCATCGTCGTCGCGCACGGTGGCGACCTTAGCGCGCCGCCCCCGTTGCCACACCAGCTTTTTGGCGGGCTGGCCGGCCACGGGGCGTCACGTTACGGCCCCTGGATGGTCAGCCGCGACGAGTGCCAGAGCTAGGAGTTCATCGTTGCTGGCGCTGCCGATCGACGGGCGGTCACGTGGCGTTCACGGTATTTTGTGACCCTTTCGGGCATGGCTCACGATGACTCGTCCCTCACCCGCCGGCAGGTGCTAGCGGGCGGTACTGGGCTGCTGGCCGCCGCGGGACCGCTCACGATCCTTGGCTCCGCCAGTCCCGCGAGCGCGGCGACGGCGCATTCGTCCGCCGCCGCGGACGGCACCCCTGAGCAGGTTCATCTCACCTGGGGCGCCGATCCGGCGTCGAGTGTGACCGTGTCGTGGGCCTCCCCCGGCCCGGCCAACAGCGCGCGCGTGCAGCTCAGCCGGGGCGGCGGATTCGGCCGCACCGTCCGCGCCATCCAGCGGTCCTATACCGACGGCATCAACGGCGAGACCGTCTGGACCTATCACGCGCAGTTCACCGGGCTCGCGCCGGACACCGAGTATTCCTACACGGTGACCGCCGACAACGACAGCAGCCCCGAGCCGTTCGCCGCCTCGTTCCGAACGGCGCCCATCGGACGCGCGCCGTTCCGGTTCACCAGCTTCGGCGACCTGGCCACGCCGAACACCCAGTGGGTGCTCTCCTATGGCCAGAGTGCCTACGCGGTCGGAGCCGTCGAGTCGTTCAAGCCCCTGTTCCACCTGCTCAACGGCGACCTGTGCTATGCGGACCTGAACCCGGCCAGCCAGCCGGACGTGTGGCAGGACTTCGGCAACAACAACCAGTCCTCGGCCGCGAACCGGGCCTGGATGCCGTGCCCCGGCAACCACGAGGTCGAGTTCGACAACGGGCCACAGGGGTTCGCCTCGTATCTGACCCGGTACCTGCTGCCGGACAACGGGCTTCCGTGGTTCCGCGGGCGCTGGTACTCGTTCCAGGTGGGCTCGGTCCTGTTTGTCTCGCTGGACGCCGACGACGTCATCTTCCAGGACGCCGGGGCGTTCGTGGCCGGGCCTGCCGCGCTGACGCCGGTGGCGAGCACCGGCAACCCGGCGATCGAGCCCGGCACGTCGTTCTACATCCACGGCTACTCGGGCGGCGCCCAGACCGCCTGGCTGGAGCGCACGCTCGCGGCGGCGCGCTCGGACCCGTCGATCGACTGGATCATCGCGCAGATGCATCAGATCGCGTGCTCGTCATCGGCCACCGGCAACGGTTCCGACCTCGGGATCCGCCAGGAATGGCTGCCCCTGTTCGACAGGTATCAGGTCGATCTTGTGCTCAACGGCCACGACCACGACTACGAGCGGTCGTTCCCCTGCCGCGGCTTCGACAGCATGGTGGGCACCGAGGTGGCCACCGGGCAGCCGGTGCAGACGCTGCGGCCGCACCCGGTGACGACCGACGACACGGGTGTGTTCGACACCAGCCGTGGGACCGTGCACCTGGTGCTCGGCTGCGGCGGCACCGACGCCAACCTCGACGACTATGGCCTGGACAAGGCGGACGGCCTGCCCCAGGCCAAGGTGTTCACGCACGCGAACCGGCCGGAGGAGACCTCGACCCCGGACGTGTACGCGCGCGCCGCCGCGGACGCCGTGGAGGACGCCACGTGGTCGGCCCGGCGCGACACCTCCACCGGCTACGGGATCGCGGTGTTCGACGTGGACCCCGGAGCGCCGGGCGGGATGACCAGCATCACCGTCACCCAGTACCACGCGGTCGGCGCCGACCCGGTCAACCCGACGACCGGCGCGCCCGGCGCGCCCACGCCGAAATACACAGAGTTCGAGACGTTCACCCTGGTCCGGCCCCGCTCCGACCGCCCGGGCGGCGCGCGCACGTCGGAGGCGTCGCCGGCCACCGCCTGAACCGTTGCGGCCACAGGGCCGTGCATTGAGGTATGAGCACGTCGCATCGCCCTCATCACCAGCAGCACGTGCAGCGAGTGCCGAACGCGCAGCGCTCAGACCACCCGAGCCGCCGCCCAAATCACTCGAATCGCCCGCAGCGGACGTGGCAGCCACTTGCCCTGCGGGTCGCCGGGGCCGGGCTGCTCGTGGTCACCGGATCGATCCACCTTGACCTGTACCTGACCGGGTACCGGACGATCCCGACGATCGGCGTGCTGTTCCTGCTGCAGGTCATTGCCGCCTTTGTCCTCGCAGTGGTCGTGCTGCTCGGCAGCCGTCTGGCCGCCCTGGCCGGTGCGCTGTTCGCGCTGGGCACGCTGGGCGGCTACCTGCTGTCGATCTGGTTCGGGCTGTTCAACTTCCGCGAGGTACGCACCACGGCCGGGGTTGTCGCCGGGCTGGTTGAGATCGCGGCGTTCGCGGTGCTGGCCGTGATGGCGCTCACCCCCGGGCCGCAGCACGCGGCGCACGCGCCGAGGATGGCGTCGCCGCGCGACGGCCTGCGCGGTGGCCTGGCCGCGGTTGGTGGCGTGTCGGTGGTGGCCCTGGTCCTGCTTGGGGTCGCGGTTGCCGGGGCGGCCACGGCGCCGGGCGCCCCCGCGGCGTCATCATCCTCATCGGCGGCGTCCGGCCAGGTCCTGAAGACGATCCAGATCAAGGGCGTGAGCGTGCTCACCAACTCCAAGGGCATGACGCTGTACTGGTTCGCGCCGGACACTTCGACGAAGTCGGCCTGCTACGGCAGCTGCGCGGCCTACTGGCCCCCGGTGTACGGCGCGCAGAAGGCCGGACCCGGGGTCACCGGCAAGCTCGGCACGATCAAGCGCACCGACGGGACGATCCAGGCCACGTACGACGGGCACCCGCTGTACACCTACATCGGCGACAGCCACCCCGGCCAGGCCACCGGCAACGACATCAACCTGAACGGCGGCTACTGGTACGAGGTCCACGTCTCCGGCGGCTGACCTCCGGCCCACGCGACACGAGTGGTCCCGGTCCGCCTTACCCTCACCACCCGTACTACCAGAACTACTCGCACCACCCGTACCACCCGTACCACCCGGGTTTGGCCCAGCAGCCCTACCCGGATCATGAAGAACCGGGCTCCGTCCGATCGTTGGGTACGCGCCGTCAGAAAAATCAGAAAACTCTTGCTCGTACCCCCAGACCCCCATCAAGCCACCTGAATTGTCAGACCCGTCCTCTAGGATCGAACTAGAAGTCGAAGTTGGGTCTGTGAGGAGGCTTGCGGGGTTATGTGCTTAGCCGGTCAGGTGCCCGTTCCTGCTAGTGCCGCGCAGGCGGTGGCGATGGTGCAGGCCGGGCTGGGCTGGCTGGCCACCACCGACGCCGCGTCGATGCCCACGGCTGCTCAGGCGGAGTGCCTGCGCGGGCTGGAGCGGGCCGTCTCGATGCACACCGCGGCGCGCTCGCGGGTGCTGGCCGCGTTCCACGCCCAGGCCGGGTACGAAGACGACGGCCAGGGGTCGGCGCGCACGTGGCTGAAGTGGCAGACCCGGATCACCGGCGGCGCCGCCTGCGGTGCCATGGCCTGGATGCGCCGCCTCGGTGGCCACCCCAGGGCCGGCGCCGCGCTGGCGGCCGGGCAGTTGTCGCATTCGTGGGCGCGGGAGATCTGTGACTGGACCGACAAGCTGCCCGGCGACGTCCGCGATGACGCCGATGAGTTTTTGCTGGGCGCCGCCGCTGGTGGCATGGACCTTCGTGACCTGGGCAAGCTGGCCGAGGAAATCCAGCGTCAGTGCGCGCAGCCGGACACCGACGGCGGCGATGAGAGTTTCGCGGGCCGGTCGGTGCGGCTGGACACGACCTTCGACGGTGCCGGGAAACTGGACGGCAACCTCACGCCGCCGTGCGCCGCGGCGGTGCAGGCGGTGCTGGACGCTTTGGGGAAGAAGCGCGGCCCGGAGGATGAGCGGACCAGGGGCCAGCGGCTGCACGACGCCCTGGAAGACGCGTGCCGGCGGCTGGTCGCCTCCGGGTGCCTGCCGCAGCGGGCGGGACAGCCGGCGCAGATCGTGCTGCACCTGGACCTGGACCGGCTGCGCGGCCTGCCCGGCGCCCCCGCCGCGGAGGCTGCGTGGGCCGGGCAGGCGACCGCCGGCCCGGGCGATGACTGCGACGCGCAGATCGTGCCCGTGGTCACCGGCCGCGTCGACCCCGACGTCCTGAACCGCCTCGCCGCCGCGCTGCTGGGCGGTACCCCCGCCACCGCCGGCCACCCCGGCCAGCCCGGCGACGGCGACGGCGCCGCGGCGCGGCGGGCGCGGGCCGGACGGGCCACCCGGCAGATGATCGTCAAAGCCGCCGCGGACCTGCTGTCCGGGCCCGGCGGGCTGGCCGCCTATCTGCGGACCCGGCTCGCGCCGGGCACCGTCGCATCGGTCAGCCTGCCCCTGGACGTGGGCACCGCGATCGAGTCCGTCCCGGTCTACCTGCGCCGCGCGGTCGCGGTCCGCGACCGCGGCTGCCGGTTCCCCGGCTGCGACCAGCCCGCCATGGCCTGCCAGCCGCACCACATCATCCCGCGGGCCCAGGGCGGCCCGACCAGCCTGACCAACCTGATGCTTTTGTGCACCTTCCACCACCTGATAGCGATCCACCGGTGGGGCTGGGGCATCGTCCTGCACCCCGACGGCACCGTCACCGCCACCAGCCCCAACGGCGGCAAGACCCTGCACAGCCACGGGCCGCCACCCGCCGCAGCCGCCTGATGGCGGACCACTAACCGGCCACCCATCGCGCCGTCTTCCCGGCAGTTGACACCTCGCCCCTAGCCATGCCAGCGTGGCAACTATACGGAAGCGTATATTTGGCTGCGGCCCTCGTGGCCGAGCCGTGCGCCAGGTGAGAGGAGTCCGCGATGCAGGTTGGCCTGGTTGCGTTCCACTATCCGCGTCCCGAGTACCGGGCCCAGATGCTGAGCCGGGTGTACCGGGCGGCCGAGGTTATCGGGGCCGAACCCGGCTGCCTTGGGGTTGACTGCTGGTTCGCCGAAGATGGCACGGTGATCGTCACCACTGGAAAGTGGGACTCCGAGGAGTCGTACGCATCCGGGTTCGCCGCTGCGCGGGCCGCCGGCGTCGACTTCACCTTTGATGAGCGCGAAGTCCGCCCCCGCGAGATCTTCCGGCTCGCCTGCGCATGAGGCCTGTGCCGTCACTTCCTGGCTTTCGCGTCCACGACCGTGGACACCACGGCATGCACGGGCACGAGCGTAACTTCCGGCGTCAGCCATTCAGCGCCCGACGGTCCCTGCCAGGGTGGGCAGCAGGTAGCGAATCCGGGTCTGCAGTTCTCTGGCCGTGGCCCGGAACGCGTCGAGATCGGGCGGGTGCGCCTGCGCTGGATTTGGGATGCTCCAGTGCGCGGCGGCCGCTTCGGTCGGCAGCTCGCCGCAATTCTCCTTGGCCCTGTCGCACAGCGTGATTACGCGCGTGAAGCTTTCGTCGGCGAACTCGCTCAGGCGCGCTGGCCGGTGGCCGCTGATGTCGACGCCGTGTTCGGCCATGGCCGCCACGGCGAGCGGGTGCAGGGAGCCTGGGCTGATACCCGCGCTGCGCGCCGTGACCTGGCCGTCCCCAAGGTGGTTCAGCCAGCCCTCGGCCATGGGGGACCTCGAGCTGTTGCCACTGCAGATGAACAGGATCCGTGCGGGCGGGCCGGCTTGCCTGGCCGCGCGAATTCCTGCTTCCGCCAGCAGCCCGGGGTGGATCTGGCCGGCCATGCCGTAGACCGCATCTGCGATGGCATCGAGGTCCAGTGCGTGATAGCTGTCCCGGCCATCGGCCGTGCTGCGACGCACGCTGACCAGGCCAGCGTCGCGGAGTCGCGCCAGGTGGTATGAGACCAGGCTCGGCGCCTGGCCGGTGCGCGCCACGATCTCGCCAGTCCGGAGATCACCCGGGACGAGCAGGCTGACGATCGCCCAGCGCAGGTCATGGGCGAGCGCGCCAAGGACCGGGGGAGAAGCCGCGACAGCCATGACTTCATTATGACAAACTAAATTGAATTATTTTAGTGATCTTGACCAATCGCAAGCTGGCCGAAGGCAGGTGAGCGATGCAGGCTGCCGATCCCGGCGGAAACGTGCCTGGCGCGCAGACGCCGCCTCAGTTTCGCGACGACGTATCGCTGCTGACGATCGCGCGGGAGTGGGGCCGGATCGGCTGCATCGGCTTCGGCGGACCCCCGGCGCACATCGCGCTGCTGCGGGCGCTGTGCGTTGATAAGCGCGGCTGGATGTCGGCGCGCGAGTTCGAGGACGGCGTCGCCGCCGCGAACCTGCTGCCCGGTCCGGCCTCGACCCAGCTCGCGATCTTTTGCGCCTGGCGGCTGCGCGGGCCACGGGGCGCACTGGTGGGCGGCGCGTGTTTCATCGTCCCTGGGCTCATCGTGATCTTGGTACTGTCATCGGTAGTTCTGGCCGCCCACCCGCCCCTCTGGATCAGGGGCGCCGCTGCGGGCGCGGGCGCGGCGGTCCCGGCCGTTGCGCTCAGCGCGGCCATCGGCCTGGCGCCAGCAAGCTGGCGAAGGGTCGGCGCGACGCGTCCAGCCCGAGCCAGGTGGGTGGCTTTCCTGGTGGTCGGCGTGATCGCGGCGGCCCTGGTCGGCCCGTTCCTGGTGCTCGCCCTGATCGGCTGTGGCCTGGTTGAGATGCTGTTGCGAGACCCGCCACGGCTGCCGTCGCGGGCTCGTGCGGGGGCCCTGCTTCCGGTGCTGGCCGCGCCTGCGGTAGCCACCGGCGGCCTGTTGTCGGTGGCGTGGGTGGCCTTCAAGGTCGGCGCCCTGTCTTACGGCGGCGGCTTCGTCATCGTCCCGCTCATGCAGCACGACGCCGTGCACACGTACCACTGGATGACCAGCGCACAGTTCCTCAGCGCGGTCGCGCTTGGCCAGGTGACGCCGGGGCCGGTCGTCCAGACCGTGGCAGTAGTCGGCTACGCCGCCGCTGGCGTCGGCGGTGGACTGCTTGCCTCGGCGGTCGCCTTCACCCCATCGTTCGTGTTCGTGCTGGCGGGCGGCCCACGGTTCGACCGGTTGCGCCGCAATGCGAGCATCCAGGCCTTCCTGACCGGTGCCGGGCCAGCGGCCATCGGTGCGATCGCCGGCTCCGCCATTCCTCTCGGCTTTGCGCTGTCTCATCTCTGGCAGGCCGCCGTGCTCGCCGTCGCTGCGGTGTGGCTGGTGGCGCTGCGCCGCGGAGTGGTCGCCGCCATCGTCGGAGCCGGCGCGCTCGGCGTTATCGCCGCACTCGCCGGAGCGCCCATAGGCTGAGGCGTGAGGGATGACGTGCGAGTCCCGGCCGACAGCCGCCTTCGGCTGGCGTTCGGCCTCGCGGATGGGGGAGCATCTCGGCATGGACACTTTCTCGCGGCCCGCGGATGGCTGTGATGCATAACGTCGGCATCGTCCTGCACCCTCAGCGCGACTCCGCGGAGGCGGTGGATGCCATTCTCGGCTGGGCCGAGCAGAGATCCATCAAGGTACTCGGCATCGTCTCGGAGATCAGCCGCCTGCGCTGCGCCGCGGTGGGCGTCACGCCCGAGGAACTGGGACGGCGCTCGGACCTCATCGTCAGCCTCGGTGGAGACGGCACGATGCTGCGCGCGATGCGCCTCGCCGACCAGCAGCGCGCCCCGGTTCTTGGCGTGAACCTGGGCAAGCTGGGATTCCTCGCCGAAATCGACGTGCCGGATCTGCCCGACGCGCTCACCGCGGTCGACGCGAAGGACTACTCGATCGAGCCGCGGCTGGCCGTCGACACGGTGCTGGGCGGGAAGACGGTGACCGCGTTCAACGACATCGTCGTCGTCCGGGTGCCGGGGAACGGCAGCGCGGCGGTCTCGATCCGCATCGACGAGGAGTCGTTCATCAGGTACCTCGCGGACGCGGTCGTCGTGGCCACCCCGACCGGATCCACGGCGTACAGCTTCTCGGCGGGCGGCCCGATCATGAACCCCCAGATCGAGGCGCTGCTGGTAACTCCCGTCGCGCCGCACTCGACGTACAACCGCGGCCTGGTGCTGTCGGTGGAGGACACCCTGGCGCTCGACATCCTCCCCGAAAGCGGCGAGCTGGCGGTGGAGGTGGACGGCCAGGTGGCCGGCCGGCTGGTGGCCGGCGAATGCATCGAGCTCAGGCCCCGGCCCGGTGCCGCGCGCGTGGTCCGCTTGGGCCGCATGACGTTCTACGAGCGCGCCAGGCGCAAGCTTCGGGTAAACGATTCGGCCGAGGTACGTGCGGGCCTATAGGCACGCACGACGGCGTACCGGCGATCCCCGGCTAAGTTAGGCTGCAGGATTTGCACGGCTACTCTCGGATGCACGTCGAGCATGGTAAGGAGCGAGGCACAGGTCCGGCGAGTGCCATGCACCCTGATAAAGCGGACCCCTGCCTTTCGGCACCGGACAGCGGCAGCCGAGCCTGACGTCTTGGTCTCCCGCCGGCGAAGCTGATGGCCCGCTCGGTCGAGTTGCTAGTGTGGGCCACCTAAAGTGGATCGTGGTCGCGCCGGGCAGATTCCAGGAAAGCCCGCACCTTTTCGACTGACCACCATTGCCGTTGTGGCCTGCAGAGATTGGACAGCCGGACAATGGCAGCCACGTTGCGGGGAACAGCTCCTTGGCCACTGCATTGGCGAGGTCGCGGAGCACATTGCGGATGTTTTGATCGCGAGCCGCCCTGACCAGCTTTACCAGTACAAATACGACTGCCGCCACTTCTGGTCGGGGCCTGCTAACAAGATTGCTAGCCGAAGCGTTGACTGCCTGGACGAGCTAGCAGGTACCGGGCTGTTACCCATGCCACGTGTCCGACAACAGCCGCCTGAAATCAGATTTGCCAACTAACGGCGTGGTGGGCCTTGTGGAGGATTATGGTAATGATGCGCTAGCGCTGAGCCTCTCACTTGGCCAGGAATTCACCGCCAAGGTTTGCAGGCTTGGTGTTTTCTAGGATCGCCCACGCTGCGTAAAGCTCCTGGAACTTAATTATCTCTTGCTCTTCATGATCCTCTTCCGTCATGAGGCGTTCATGGTACTTGGTGGCCATGAGCCACCCCCATCCGCCGCCCGTGAGTAGCCCAGCCATAAAGATCAGGCCATAGATCGCTGTCATGAGTTTACTTTCGCTAGTGGTCATTCTCTGGCGGCCAGTCCAGGTGCTCTGGCAGTTGGCCGGTGTGTGCTGCCAGTCGACGAGCGAGCTGGTCGGCGATAGACCGGGCGCGGGCTGTCTCACGCTGCCAGTGACTGATTCTCCGCTGCATCCGCTCCTGCATACGGGAGATCTCTGTCATGACGAAGATGGACCTGAGGAGCCAGCCCACGATGAATCCTGTAACAAGGCAGGCGATCGCCAGGTTGGCTGTCATGCCGCACTCCACCAGAGACCACGAACGCAGTCCGCGCTCAGGGGCACCAAGGAGAGGGCTGCGGTCATGCCTCGCGTCATGAGCCCTCGGGCATCAAGATGACCGAGGTAGCGGCCGTCTAGAGGTGCGCGATTGCGGGCATGAACAGCCCGCTTGGCGGCGGCAAAGATCCTCTTGCAGTGCTGTAAATCACTGATATTGTTCACCTGTATCCGCCTTGGGGTTGACGTTGGCTAACTAGCTGGGCAACTTTCGAGGCTCACGTTTGGGCCGGTGTTACCGCACCGGCTCAAACGCGTTCCCGGGTCTTCGCCGTTGTCTAGGGTTGCCTAGGCGGCCTCTCGCGACCTGGCGCTGGCTCACTGGCACCTCCTGCAGATTCACGGCAGTCACATATGCCCAAATGCTTGACTTCCTGCTCACACACCTGCCACAGTAACTACCTGTTGTACATACCAGAGGTAATTACCTGAGGTACGTACATATACTGTCGCATGGGAGCGTAGCCAAGACAAGGCTAGGCTTCCGTAGTTGTACAACTACAGAAAGTAAGATGGCGTTATCCCGTGACAGATGATCGAAGCCCCTGGCTTGTTCGCCGCGAGCTCGGAAGGCTGCTGCGGGATCTGCGCGCCAACCGCAAGATCAGAGAGGTCGCAGAGGCGGTGGGCGTGTCAGGACCCACAATCAGCCGCATAGAGACCGGGGCTCGCCCCGCGACGCGGCGAAGCGTCCTAGCTCTTTGCCAGCTATATGGGGTAGAGGACTCCCTGCGTGAGCAATTGCTCGACCTTGCCGACCGAGCAAGCCAGCAAGGGTGGTGGGACAGGTATGAAGATATCGGGATCGACTATCTTATCGGTCTTGAAACCGAGGCTGCCCGGATTAGCGCCTACGAACTGTTCCTTATTCCATGGATGTTCCAGACGAGGGAGTATGCCCGCTCAGCTATCAGAAGCGCTGCGCCGCTCATGGCGGATAATGTCCTGGATAGTCGCGTCGAGGTGCGACTTACGAGGCAACAGCTACTTACAAGGGCATCACCACCATCCTTCCAGATTCTTGTCGACGAATCGGCAATCCACCGCCAGGTAGGTAGCGTTGAGGTATTGCGGCACCAGCTTGACCGAGTAGTCGAGCTGGCTGCACTTCCCCAGATATCACTTCAAGTTGTTCCGTTTTCGCTGGGTGCACATCCGGGTATTAGTTCCTTTACTCTCCTTGAGTTCATGTCTTCTCAGCCAGCTACGGTTTACATCGAGAGTACGGCCGGAGACCTATATCTGGAACGTGGAGCTGAAATAGAACGACATAAGGAGTATCTAGGTTACTTGTGGGCAGGCGCTCTTGATCCTGATAGCTCGCTGCGCCTAGTCGACGGTATCAGACAAAAGCTCGATCCTTAGCAGCAGGAACCATAAGAGGAGATCTGATGGCATATACACCTAACTCAAGACAAAGCCCCTGGCGCGTCGCGAAGGCGAGCAACGCCGCGAACTGCGTACAGGTCAGATCAGAAGGCGACATGATCACGATAGGGAATACGCGCTTCCCCGATGGGCCCTTCCTTTCCTACACTTACGGCGAATGGACCGCGTTCCTCGATGGCGCCAAAAACGGTGAATTCGATTTTTCGCCATCGCTTGGTGTTCTCCCCGAAGACTAGAATCAGCGGCTCGCCAGGAAGGAGTCATCGGAAAACCTGAGTCCCGCCTGGGTAAGCTAGGCGCGCGGGACGCCGCTGGTCACCCCGGCGAGCGCCGGCTGCAGCAGCCAGTCATCGACCTGAGTGAGCCGCATGATCTTGGTGACGGCTGGAGACGGACTGGTCAGTTCCAGCCTGCGGCCCATCCGCCCGGCGTATGCGCTGACCCGGATCAGGGCGCCGAGGCCGCACGCGTCGCAGAAGGCCAGCTCGCTGAGGTCCGCGCTGACCGGGCCGTCGCACCGGTCGAGGACGTCGGTGACGTAACGGACGGTCCGGTCCACCGTGGCCACGTCCAGGTCGCCCCGGATTGCCACCGTGACCAGGCCGTCCGCGGACACCTGGCAGCTCAGCTGGATCAGGTCATCGGAGCGGATGACGGCGTTGGCGAGTGCCTCCGCCGCGGCTGCCACGTCAGCGGCCATCCCATCGTGGTCCGTGACCGCCGGGCCGCCGCTGATCATGACTCCTCCTTGCAGGTTCGGGCGAGCCGCCCAAGCGCCGCAGGTCGTGCGGCCGGTGAAGGGGGTAGCTCGTGAGGCCAGGGAAACAGACGAGTCTGGGAATTTACCAGGTGAGACGTCTGTAACTGCTGAAGACGTGCCGTGGCGCCGGTCTTTTGGCAACGCCGGACGCACAATTTTGTGTGCGTCACGGCAGTTTCCAGTCGACGGGCTCGGCGCCTTGCTCCTCGAGCAGACGGTTGGCGCGGCTGAACGGCCTCGATCCGAAGAAGCCACGGTCTGCCGAGTTCGGGCTCGGGTGGGCCGATTCCACGCTCGGCACGCCGGGCATGAGCGGGGCGAGGTTGCGGGCATCGCGGCCCCACAAGATAGCCACGAGCGGGGTGCCACGGTCGGCCAGCGCCCGGATGGCCTGCTCGGTGACTTCCTCCCAGCCCTTACCGCGGTGAGAGCCCGGCCGGCCGGGCTGCACGGTCAGCACACGGTTCAGCAGCATGACCCCGCGTTCGGTCCACGGGCTGAGGTCGCCGTTGGAGGGAGCCGGGTAGCCGAGGTCGTCGCGGTACTCGCGGAAGATGTTGACCAGGCTCATCGGGAGCCGCCGGACGTCGGGTGCCACCGAGAAGCTGAGGCCAACCGGGTGTCCAGGTGTGGGATACGGGTCCTGTCCCACGATCAGCACGCGTACGTCGGCGAACGGCTGCTGGAAGGCCCGCAGCACCAGATCACCGGCGGGCAGGTACCGGCGGCCGGCGGCGACCTCCGCGCGAAGAAAGTCGCCCATCGCCTCGACGCGGTCGGCCACCGGGTCCAGGGCGTCAGCCCAGCCCGGATCGACGATCTCCCGCAACGGCCGTCCTGCCATGGACCACAACTCTATGGGCAACGGCGGGCGGGCGGGCCGGCTTGGGGCAACGGCGGGCGGGTTGGCTTAGGCAGCGGCGGGGCGGGCCGGCTTGGGGCAACGGCGGGCGGGTTGGCTTAGGCAGCGGCGGGGCGGGCCGGCTTGGGGCAACGGCGGGCGGGTTGGGTTGGGGTCTTCACGGGAGCGTGGTACGGGCCTACGCTCGCTGGGAGGTGATCTTATGAACGACATCGGCGACCGGTTCCTTGACTTGGTGCACGATCTCGACGAGGTCACTCGCGGCCTCACGCCGGATCAGGCGCACGCGCAGTGGGACGAGACCACGCTGCAGGTGTTCTGGAAGAGGTGGCCCGAGGTGTCGGCCTGGGCTGGATCGCTGTGGCGCCTGCTCTCCGAGGAACTGTCCGAGCCCTCCTCGCCGCATATGGACCCCGAGCTTGATGAGGTCGGGGACAGCGGCTGACATCGAGTCGGGATAGCGTCATGGCGAAGCTCAAGGACCTGATGCACACCGGCGTGGTGACCGTCACGCCGGATACCGCGGTGAGCGAGGCCGCGGCCAGCATGGTGCGTGCCCGGGTCGGGTCGGTGATCATCCTGCAGGGCTCGTTCCTGGCGGGCATCCTCACCGAGCGGGACGTGCTCCGCGCGGCCGCCTCTGGCGAGGATCTGTCCGCCTCGGCGGTCTCCGCCTGGATGTCCCCGGATCCACAGGCCGCGAGCCTGGACATGTCGGCGGAGGAGGCCGCGCAGATCATGCTGCTGAACGGCTTCCGCCACCTGCCGGTCCTTGACGGCCGCACGGTCTGCGGCGTTGTGAGCATCCGGGACCTGTTCGCCGCCAAGATCCGGCGACCGGCCGGCTGACGGCCGGGCGCCCGCGCAGGAACGCAAGGAGTGCCGGATCCGATGTCGGAGCCCGCCGCGGGTCTGGCCGCCACGACCTCGGGCGCGCCCGAGTGCCTGGAGTTGCCCCGGCCGGGGCGGCTGGTGCGTACCGCCGGGCTGAACCTGGCCGAAGCCTTCGGGCTCCCCACCGGGGCCTATCTCCTCGCGGCGTCGCTGGGGGGCCGGGACGCCGGAATGTGGGCGATGCTCGGCGCCATATGGCTGACGGCCGGCACCCGCAGGATCGCGGCGGGGGCCGTTCCCGTGCTGGTCACGATCTCCCTGATCGTGCTGACGGTGCAGACCGTGATCGCGATTGCCACCGGCAACCTGCTGATCTTCCTCGTGCACTTCCCGCTCGCGGACCTCGGCCTGTGCATCCTGTTCGCCCGGACGGCGCGCGGAGACAGCCCCATCTGCGCCCGGCTGGCCGCGGAGGTGATCGGGCTGCGCTGCCCGGCCGCGCACCAGCCGCGCATGGACGGCTTCTTCCGGCACGCAACCGCGGCGTGGGCCGGTGTCTTCGGCCTGCTGGCCGTCAGCCTGGCGATCCTGCTGGCCACGATCCCGCTCGGCATCTACGTACCGGTCTGGGCGGCCACGACCATCGCGTTCATCGCCCTCGGAATCGGCGCCTCGATCCTGTGGCTGCGGTCCGTCCTGCGCAGGTTCGGCATCGGGTTCCGCTTCGCGCCGGCCGCCACGGTGTAAGCAGCGCCGTGTAGTCAGGGCGCGGTGTGGCTGTGGTCAAGGAGCCGTTCGGCTCGGGGCTGCTTCCAGCTCGGCGAGCTCGGCGCGGGTTATCGCCTCGTGTTCCTCCTCGTCACGGCGGGCCGCGACAGGGCTCCACCGGCCACGCAGCAGCGGGATCGTCAGCAGGAAGAACACGGCGCCGGCGAAGCACAGCCAGTACCAGTGCTTCCATTGGCCGGGTGCGCCGGCCGCGGCGTTGCGCACCGTGGTGCCGTGAGCCTCCAGGTAGGGGAACACCTGGGGCGGGACCCTGGACAGCGCCGTCAGCTGCGCCGAGTACGGCTTCAGCTTCTCGAGCACCGGGGCGACGGAGACCACGCCCTCGATGGCCTTCCTGTTGCTGTCGATCGTGGTGAGGACGCCGAGGCCCTTGGCGCCGCCTCCGGCCGCCGCGATGGCCTGGCCGAGGAGCTTGGGCGGGATCGCGGACGGGGTCGGGTAGGAGATCAGCTTGGTGAAGAGCGCCTGATGTGCCTGGATCACGGCGAGCTCAGGGGCGAACGTCTGCGCGTTGCCGACCTGCGTCTTGTACTTCGTCACGGTGGCAACGATGGCCGGGTGCGACTGGGCGAACGCGATCTCGCTCTTGTAGGTGGTCGCGTACGACTGCGCCGTGGTCCCGTAGTTGACGAGCGGCGTGACCGAGGTGATGACGAACGGGATGACGAGGAACGCGGCGAAGATCAGCGCCCTGATGATCCAGCCCCAGATCGCCAGCCCGGTGGCGATCAGCGCCGGGTTCCTGGCTTCCACCGTCTCGGTGAAGCAGGCCATCCACGGCGGGTAGGCGATGCCCAGGAACAGCGAGAGCAGCGCCAGGATCACCGCGAGCGTGTAGTAGCCGGGGTGGTGGCCGGCCTGTTCCAGGTACACGACCGTCATCAGGGCCGTGCCGATCCCGCCGATCACCATGAACGGCTTCCGCACCCGGACCAGGTCGGCGATCATGCCGATCAGGATCACCCCGATGACGTTGAAGCCCCAGTTCCAGTTCAGCAGCCCGTTGGCGTTCTTCGTCGAGAAATCGAACACGGTGGACAGGTAGATCAGGCCGAACCCAACCGACGTGTAGTAGACGAGCAGCAGTGCGGACACGCCGATCGCGGCGACGACGATGTCGGGCTTGAGCAGCTGGCGGAACGGATGCCGCAGCATCGAATCGACGTCGAGCCCCTTGGCTCTGGCCTCGATGAGCGCCCGGTCCCTCAGGGTCACCATCAGCTGGTCGCGCAGCCGCGGGGAGAGCTCCCGCAGCCCGGCCAGCGTGATCAGGAACACGACCAGGCCGACGATCCCGCAGATGCGGTACTCGTGGGTCCAGAACCGCGAATCGGGCACGAACGCGGGGATGGTGTTCGTTGCCACCGCCGTGACGATCAGGCTGCCGAGCACCGGCCCGGCGGTCCAGAAGCCCATCGCCGTGGCGCGGCCGACCTGCGGGGAGTAGTCGCGGAT
>Ga0335074_10006236_pt1 | contig 16534 bp, 14 predicted proteins | sample Lox_Sample_23_FD_206715 | JGI IMG/M metagenome (GOLD analysis project Ga0335074, IMG submission 206715) | Soil microbial communities from Loxahatchee National Wildlife Refuge, Florida, United States - Lox_Sample_2.3 | ecosystem: Environmental > Terrestrial > Soil > Wetlands | place: USA...
TCGCGAGCGCCGCGACTACCGCGCAAACCGGCGTCGAGATGGAAGCGCTGACGGCGGCGGCGGTGGCGGCGCTGACGGTTTATGACATGACCAAGGCGCTCGATAAATCGATCGAGATCCAGGATGTGTATTTGATGGAGAAGACCGGCGGCAAGAGTGGGGACTACCGGCGCGGCGTTACCGCGGAGGCGCCGGCATCGACAGCGCGCAAGGCTGCGCGACGGCGTCGCTCAACGGCCGCTATGACGACCTCAAAGCGGAAGAGTGAAGCGCGCCCGAGGTGAGCCTACTAAAGCGGACCGCGGGGGAGTGCGCTCAATGGGTGGCTCGCCCCCTTGCGATTAGTGGATCTGCAACTTTCTCCCATTCGCTCCAGGCATGAAACCAGTTGCCTTCGTTTCCGTGGTAACTCAACGCAACGTTATCCTGGTAGTCTGGGTCGGCCTTGCCGGGAAGATACACGTACCGTCGGTTTGTGGCAGGGTCGATCGCATAGCGAACCACATAGGTACCAGGGTGGATGTGGATGCAAATTAAACACGCAATCGGTCGTATCGGGCGCGTCGTCACAAACGAAACCGTATACGTCGTCAGGCCCTCAACGAAAAGCTTCTCGGGCGGCGAAGCGACCGAACCTCGGTCCCAATCGATGATAAACCCTTGGTGGAAGACGATGGGAACCATTTCCCGCGGGTCGTCGCAATTATGGATGCAAGAGCGCATTCCCGGCCCAGCGAAAACTTTAAAGCCAGCCAGGACTGCGGGATCGGTAATCTCAATAGGCGCTGACAAATCCCCGCCGGCAATGATGATCTTGACGGTGTCCAATGTACCGGCGGCTGGTGACGCCGGAACAGTGGAAAGCGCCAGGCTAACGCCGAATGCGGCTAAGAGTCCCCTCATGCGGCTTCCTCCCATCGATTATACGGCGACGGTTTGGAGACAGGGGTATCGCCGCCTCCGGTGTGACCGACTGAACGTCCTGTGACTTGGCACCGTGAGACGATCGTTTTTTGTGTCGTCTGCCCGCGTTTGCGAACGACAGGCCACTCAAGACGATGGCCTGTCCCACCGTGACTTGGTGCGCCGAGGAAATCACAGGCCAGCGCCAGTTTGTGCCTTCAACACACCGCACCAAGCCTGCCCGCTGCCTGTAGACGCGCGTCCACGTGATTCAATCCGCGGGTCAGTTCGGGTTCCAGCAGCGGCGTATGCGGAATGCCCGTGAGATAGCGCGGGATCTCCCAAACGTCCGTTTCAGAAGTCATCCAGCCGATTTGGTCGAATCGGCGCAAGGGTACCGGACGCGAATAGGAACGCAGAGTCTTTTCGCCGGCGGTGTTGTAGTAGTGCTCGAAATACGACATCACCAACTCGCGCAACGTGCGGTACACCGGCTCGCGGAATCGCAAACCGGAGTAATTGGATTTGGCGATGGCGCCCCAATGGCCGCGTTGCCGGAAAATGGCGAGCACGTGATCGTCGTCGCGTACCGCCTCAAGATCGAGCAGCAGGGGCGGAAAGCCTATCACGCGCAATGCGGCCGCGCCGAAGAGAGCGCCTTCCATGCAATGCGCCAGACGATCCCGAAGCACGCGCCGCGGAGAGCGACACGTTGGGCCTTGGGGTTCCTTGTTGTAGCCGATCTCGCTATCGAGGAAGGATTGGATCCTTTCGGGCGTCTTGAGACGACGCAGGATGGCGAGCTCGTCGCGGCCGAAGCCGTGAGGGCTGTTCACCCGCGCAGCATGGCCCGTTTGGCTGCCCGCCGCGCTTTCAGCCGGGCATTTGCCTTTTGCTGCTTCTCATAAGCTACGATTTCCTGGCACGCATCGCAGCGCTTCCGTATGCGCGATTTCGTCGTAAACGTGGCCCCGCAACGCCGGCAGGACTTCGTAATCGTCTCATCGAACGGAAGAATGCCCGGTTTTTGGGGCAGTAAATAAGAGTAGTGGAATTCGCAATGACTCATAAGCAAACACCCTCATCCCCCAGTGCCGCACTGGGTGAAATCACGCATGCAACCTTACGCAGGCCAAGCCTGCTATTCATTCGAGCCGCGCAAACTTCTCCTTCGCAGCCGCGCTGCGGACTCGCCGCCACGCGCCTCCGAAGTCTTTGTACTGCAAGGAGTTGCTGTTTCGCCGTATTTTAAGAGCCGCTCCCCACGGGCCTCCCGACCGAACGGCACCGGCCCAGGCCCAGATGTTACAGGCTCCTAACGGATTCATGATTGTACAGTTTCTACTGCACACTTGCAACCGAAAAATTTCGGAGTGGCCTTCATGCCGCTGTGGCCGGCCGGAACGGCTCCGCTTGATCGGTTAATTCCCATGACAGATGATTTACATAAAATAGCAGAACCGGCTCCGAGTATACGGCTCGAAATTTCTCGAACACCCGTTCCGCCCATCCTTCCGTCAAATAGCTTTTCGCGTTCAGATCCTTGTTGAAGAACCCGCTTTCGTGCGGTACTCCCAGGAAATCCAGGACCGCGATAATCATTTCAATGTGTGATACTAGCACAGTCTGCGCCAGATCTTTTGCGAACTGTTCATCGTGCCCGGATAATCGCACCCAAAACCGCCCAATGTGATTGTGCAATATCTCGGTGTTGAGTTTGGTCAGATGCGCGCTGGCTTTGAAGGCATCGTACAGTTGGTAGGTCTTCAATTTGCCGATCGAAATGCTTCGCACCAGTTGCTCGAAGCCGTTTTCGCCGAGCGACAAATACACTTCCGAAAGCTGCATTTAAGGTCAGGTTATCACATGCGGTAGAATGAATGGGTTTGGGCCATCATGCTTAAAGTGGATAAAGCACGCAATATAATCATCCTGGGCGCGCAGTGGGGCGACGAAGGCAAGGGAAAAGTCGTCGATCTTTTCTCCGCAGGGTTCGACGTAGTAGCGCGCTACCAGGGCGGACACAACGCCGGCCACACGGTGCGCATCGGCGATCACAAATTCGTGCTGAAGTTGATTCCCAGCGGGATCTTGCGGCCCGGCAAGAAAGCTGTAATCGGCAACGGGCTGGTGATCGATCCCGCCGCGCTGCTCAACGAAATCGAGATGCTCGAAAAAGCCGGATTGCAGGTGGATGGCAATCTGTTCATCAGCAATCGCGCGCAGGTGCTGCTGCCGACTCACCGGCTGATCGAAAAGCTGGGCGACGCGCGGCCCGGCCGCGTTTCGATCGGCACCACCTCGCGCGGCATCGGCCCGTGTTATGAAGACAAGATCGCGCGGCGCGGCATACGCATCGGCGATCTGATGGATCGCGAGGTGTTCGAGCCGCTGTTCGATACGCTGGTGGCCGAGCATTCGGCAGCCGCGCACGCCGCGGGCCTCGAGAACAAATTCGATGCCGTCGCGACACGCGATCAATATGAACGGCTGGCCGAACGCATTCGCCCGATGGTTTGCGACACCGCGCGCTTATTGTATGACGCCATGTGCGCCGGGCAAAGCGTGATGTTCGAGGGCGCGCAGGGCACCATGCTCGATATAGATCACGGCACGTATCCGTTCGTGACCTCTTCTAGCGCGGCGGCGGGCGGCGCCGCAACGGGCACGGGCGTGCCTCCTAACCGAATTGACAATATCATCGGCGTGGCAAAGGCTTACATCACGCGCGTGGGCGGCGGACCGTTTCCCACCGAGGCCCTCGATTCCTGGGGCGACCAGATCCGCCAGCGCGGCAATGAATTCGGCTCGGTGACCGGGCGTCCGCGGCGCTGCGGCTGGTTCGATGTGCCGCTGATGCGCTATGCGGCCATGATCAACGGCTTCGACAGCCTGGTGGTGACCAAGCTCGATGTGCTGGATGAGATGGAGAAGATCCCGGTATGCGTGGCCTATCGCGGCGTCGAGGACATGCCCGCGACGGTGAAGGGGATGGCTGCGCTCGAGCCGGTCTACGAGTGTCTGCCCGGCTGGCGTACTTCCACGTTCGGCATTTCGGAGTATGCTGAACTGCCGAAAGCCGCGCGCGATTATCTGGATTTCCTGCAAGAGAAAAGCGGCGTGGAAGTAGGATGCATCTCGACCGGGCCGGAGCGGAATCAGACCATCGTGAAGCCGGCGTCGAAATTTGCGCGCCTGTTCGAGAGGATATAGCATGCGGCTGGGCGCTTAGGACGGTTCCGCGCAGCAGCGCGAATAGCAGGATTTTCTGGAGCAGAAGGGCGGCGTTGAGGTGGGCTGCATCTCGACGGGTCGCGCGGAACCAGACGATCGTAAAAAAAACGGAAAGCCCCGCCGGTAAGCGGGGCTTTTAACTGACTGCGGGTACGCATCAATTGTCTTTCTTAACGTCGGCGGTGTTATTGTTCGAGGTTCCCATGAGCATCATGGTGAATCCCGAACTGAGGCTCAGAGAGTTGGCGGTCTGCAGATAGCTGGTGCACAGCAGTTCCAAATCGTCGCCTGCTTGGAGGTACGGCGCGGCGCTGATGGAGATGGTCTGCGGGCCTTGAGCGCTGGCCTCGCCGTAGGTGGAGATGGGTTCGGAGTACTTGACACTGACGATGTAGCAGGTCACCGTGTCACCCTGCGCCACGTTGACCGTCGCGCTGCCATTCACATAGTAGTAACCGCCGGTCGAAATCGTTGGAGTGACGGCGATGACCTGGCCGGCGCCGAGCCCCACGGGGTTCAACTGATAGGCGTTGTATCCGACGCTGACACCGGCGGGACCGGTGGGACCCTGGGGACCCTGTGAGCCTTGTGGACCTTGCGAACCGGCGGGACCTAGTGGGCCGGCGGGACCTTGCGCCCCAGCCGGACCCTGCGGGCCTTGCGGACCGGCGGGGCCTTGCGGGCCGGTGGCGCCGATGGTCAGATCGAACGACGCCGTGCCGGCCGCGGTGGTCAGGCTGAGCAGGTAGCTGCCGACGCTCATGGTACCGGGCAGATCGACCACCACTAGCGTGCTGGTGTGCGACACCACGGTAGTCGAGATCGAATCCAGCTTCACCACGGGAAGCCCGGAACCAAAGCCCGTGCCGGTGATGGTTAACTGGTTGGTGGTGTAGTTCGGCGCGGCGCCGATGATGTTCGGCGTAGCGCTGGCGAGCGCCGGCAGCATAGCCGTCAAAGGCAGGATTGCGGCGAGCGCGAAGTTGTAGCGTTTCATGCGTTTCATGTTCTTTTTTCCTTATATGTTGGTTTGTCAGGTTTGAGCCGGGAGACTGGCTCGTGCCGTTTTTCTTCCCGCTCACCAGGTAAAGCGACACGGGAAATCGGATTCCCTCGCGCGCGGACAAAATTCCGAAGTTGCGTCTGACGGTTGTGATACGCTGAACCTAAAGGAGGCGCGGGATGTCTCCACAACCACAACCGGTGACGCAGCTACTGCGTCAGTGGAGCGGCGGCAACAAGGAAGCACTCGACGAATTGATGCCGCTGGTATATGCGCAACTGCATAAGCTGGCCACCAACTGCCTGCGCGGGGAACGTCCCGGGCACACGCTGCGCGCCACCGCGCTGGTGCACGAAGCGTATCTGCGGCTGGTGGACGCGGACGTGGCCTGGCAGGACCGGGTACATTTTTATGCCGTAGCCGCGCGGCTGCTGCGGCGCATCCTGGTGGATCATGCCCGCACCCAGCATCGTGAAAAGCGCGGCGGGGGCGTGGATAAAGTCTCGCTTGACGAAGCGGTCATGATCGGACCCGCCAGCGATGCCGGCATCGTGGAGTTGGACGATGCGCTGGAGAGCCTGGCGAAGCTCGATCCGCGCAAAAGCGAAATCGTGGTCCTGCTATACTTCGGCGGCCTGACTTACGACGAAACCGCCGCCGCCGTGGGTATTTCCGCAGCCACCGTGCATCGCGAACTGACCCTGGCCAAAGCCTGGCTGTATCGCGAACTGAGCCGCACATCGGCCTGAGGTATCGAAGTGGCGGCAAGTAGCGCGGACCATTGGGGACGCCTCGAAAAGCTCTTTTACCAGGCGCTTGAACTGGAGCCTTCCGCGCGCGCGCAATTCCTGGACGAGTCCTGCATCGGCGATGCCGGATTGCGCCAGGAAGTGGAATCTCTGCTCGAATCGTCGCAGAACACCTCCGGCCTGTTGCGCGGACTGGTGGAGCAGGCTGCCCATGAATTCACGGTCAAGGAAGCGGGACAGCGGGCCGGACCTTATCAGCTCACCCGACTGCTGGGCGAAGGCGGCATGGGCAAAGTGTATCTGGCGTCGCGCGCCGATCAGCTTTACGAAGGGCAGGTCGCCATCAAGCTGATGCATGCCGGGTTACAGGAAGCGCGCGCCATGCTGCTGCGCTTCCGCGCCGAGCGGCAGATTCTGGCGAATCTGAACCATCCCCACATCGCGCGGCTGCTGGATGCCGGCCTCACCGCGGAGGGCGCTCCTTACCTGGTGATGGAATACGTCCCCGGAATCTCCATTGATGCGTATTGCCGGGAGAACCAGGTGACCCTGAACCAGCGGCTGGAGCTGTTTCGCCTGGTTTGCGGAGCCGTGGCGTACGCGCACAAGAACCTGGTGGTACACCGCGATATCAAGCCCGCCAATATCCTGGTTACCAGCGAAGGTGTGCCCAAACTGCTGGATTTCGGCATTGCCAAGCTGCTCGACACGGAGCCGGGCGAGCCGGCGCTGACCCAAAACTCCGAGCGCTTGATGACACCCGATTATGCCAGTCCGGAACAGGTGCGCGGGGAACCCGTGACCACCGCGACCGACGTCTATGGGCTGGGCGTGCTGCTATACGAGCTACTGGCTGGCGCGCGCCCGTTTCGCGTGGAATCGAAGAGCCCGCTGGAAATTGCGCGCATCGTCTGCCACGACGATCCCGAATTGCCCAGCACGGTCGCGCGGCGGAGCGGGCAGCCCGGCGCGCACGAGCTGGCCAGACAGGTCTCGGGCGATCTGGACAATATCGTGCTTACGGCGATGCGCAAGGAACCGGGCCGGCGGTATGCGTCGGTGACCGCGCTGGACGCCGATGTGGGGGCCTATCTACAGGGCTACCCGGTACATGCGCGCACGGATGCCTGGAGCTATCGCTCGGGCAAATTCGTGCGCCGGCACAAGGCCGCGGTGACGGCGGCGGCGATGGTGGCGCTGATGCTGGTAGGTTTTGCCATCAGCATGGCATGGCTGGCCAAGCGGGCCACCGAGCAACGCATCGTCGCGCAGCGGGAGGCGCAGTTTCTGAACAGTATCTTTGCAGCGGCCACGCCCGAGCAGGCCCGCGGTAAGGAAATCACCGCGCGGCAATTGTTGGACGCGGGCGCCAAGAGAATCGAGACCGACCTGGGGGACGAGCCAGTGCTCGAAGCCACCATGCTCGATCATATCGGGGGAGCCTACGTCGATCTGGGCGCCTACGATCGCGCGGAGACGCTGTTCCGCCGGGCATTCGAGATGCGCCGGCGTAGGCTGGGGATCGACCATGCGGACACCATTAGCAGTCTCGAAAACTGGGCGCTGGCACTGCTGCTCGAGACCAAGTATCGGGAAGCGGAACCGCTATTCCGGCAGGCGCTCCAACAGCGGCGGAAACTAGGGAGCGGTGGGCTGCCGCTGGCCTACAACCTGGGGAACCTGGGCGAATGCCTGTACCAGGAGAGCCGTTGGAAGGAAGCGGACTCCCTGTTGCGGCAAGCGGTGGAGTTGCAAGGGAAGCTATCGCCCGAGGCGACCAACGCGTGGGATTTTTTGGCGCTGACGCTGGAGCGCGAAGGCCGCTATGCGGAAGCGGCACAGGTGCTGCATGAGGCGGCGGACCGCAACCGGAAGACGGAAGGTCCGGACGGGCCGAAGTACGCGGTAAACCTGCATAATCTGGCGGGCCTGTTGATTGACGCGGGAGACCTGCGGGGCGCGGAGAAGGCTTCGCGGGAGGAACTGGCGCTGCGCCGCAGGATCATGGGCAACGATCATCCGGACCTGTTTTATTCGCTCAACAACCTGGGCTGGGTTCTGCTGCAAGAGGGAGACTTTCAGCAAGCCGAGCCGTTTCTGCGGGAGGATCTGGACTTGGTGCGGCGGGCTTTCGGCGAGAAAAATATCAAGATGGCGATTGCGGTCAAGAACTGGGGACAGCTTCAGCAGGAGCAGGGCGATTACCGCCGCGCGCAGCAGAGTTTCCAGAGCGCGCTCGATACGGCGCGCGCGGCGATGGGGGCCCAGAGTTGGTACGTGGAGCGCATCCTGCTGGGATTCGGCGAGTTGGAGTTCGATCGCGGGCAATACGCGGCGGCGCAGAGATACGCGCAGCAGGCCCTGGATTTGAGCCGGAAGCTGGGCGGCAGCGACGATCCGGAGAACGCGCCGGCGCTGATCGACATGGCCGAGGATCGCGTGTTTCAACGCGACGCACCGGGAGCCGAGCCCCTGCTGCGGCGGGCGCTGGCCGTCCAAGGGAAGAGCCTCCAGGCGGATCATCCATCGATTCTGGCGACGGAAGTCAGGCTGGGCGAAGCTCTGACGCTGGCGGGGAAGGCGGCGGAAGCCGAGCCCATCCTGCGCGGCGTGCTGGCGGCGGAAAAGGCAGAGCCGTTTCCGCTACTGCCCTGGCAAATCGGCGAAGCCGAAAGTGCGCTGGGCGCGTGCCTGATGGCCTGCCACGGCGCTTCGGCCGAAGGCCAGAAGCTGCTGCGGGAGAGCCAAAAGGCGCTGCAGAGCGATCCGCATCCGGCCTTCCGGCATCCGGCCAACGCGCGGGCGACGCTGTTTCGCTAGTCGTGGGGCAGACCATCGTTTTGTGTCGTCTGCCCGTGTTGGTGAACGAAGGATCGAAAATGGGGGGCGGGCAATCCTGCCCGCAGCCGCCTTTTAGGCGGCTCCTGCGATCTTCGCTTCCCCGGAGGCGCCGGCTAAAAGCCGTCCCCAGTAGGTACCCCAGGGCAGGATTGCCCGCCCCACGACCAGTTTGCATGAAATTGCGTGTGGCAGGCGCTGAAAAGGCAGGCACCCAAAACGATAGCTTGTCCAGGCCTGTCTCACTAGCATCAGGCGGCCGCGCGAAGAGCGGCGCGGACACTCCCGGTCCATACTTTGCGGCAGGCATCCAGAGTTTGCGCGATATGCGCTTCGGTGTGGCTGGCCATGGGCATGAAGCGGATGCGGGCTTCGCTCTTGGCCACTGCCGGGAACCGGATGGGCGAAGCGAAGATGCCGTGATCGAGGAGCGCGTGCGCCAAGTCCTCGACCTGCTGATCGTCGCCGATATACCAGGGCACGATATGTCCCTCGCCCATCACTTGGCAGCCCATCTCCGCGAGACCGCTGCGCAACATGGCGGCGTGCGCTTGGACGCGTTGGCGCCGCCAGGGCTCCCGCTGCGCGGTCCACAGAGCTTCGGAAACCGCGGCGGGAATGCCGGCCGGCAGCGTACCGCTGAACACATAACGGCGCGACGACGCGCGGAAATAGTCCACCAGCTGACGCTGTCCCGCGATGTAGCCGCCGCGCACGCCCAGCGCTTTGGCCGTGGAACCGATCCAGAAATCCACGCGATCCTCGACCCCCAACATTTCCGGTGTGCCGCGGCCGTCCGCGCCGAGGACTCCGGTGCCGTGCGCATCGTCGACCAGCAGCATGGCGTCTGATTCTTGGCAAATATCGGCGATCTCGCCGAGTGGGGCAATGCGGGCGCTCATGGAGAAGTAGCCGTCGGTGACCACCAGTTTGCGCCGGTGTGGGCTGCGCCGCACCAGTTGCCGCAGATGACCGGCGTCGCAATGCCGATAGACGTAGACTTTATCGGGCCGCGCCAGCCGCACGGCATCCAGCAGCGAAGCGTGATTTTCGCGATCGAAGAACACTGCGCAGGAGCCCAGCATGCGGCTCGAGACACCCTCGAGAATGGTGAGCAGCGGCGGATTCACCACGGCCGTGAGGATACCCGCGGAGGCATCCGAGACGGCATTGTAGAAAACCGCGCATTCCTGGTTCATGAACCGCGCCAGGTCCTGCTCCACCTGGCGATGCGCTTCCGTGTAGCCGGACAAAATGCCCGAACCGACCGTGCCGGCGCCATAGCGCGTGGCAGCGTCGCGAAACGCCCGCACCACGCCCGGATCGTTGGCCAGGCCCAAATAATTCGGCGAACACATCAGCAGCACATCGCGTCCGCCGATCGCCACGCCGGGATCGGTGGGACATCCCTCGATGGTCTGAATGCGCGGCAGAATCCTCTGCGCCTCGGTGGCCAGTAGCTTCATGTAACTGTTTTCGAATCTGGATTGTTGCATCTCGTTTCCCTCCCTCATTCTGTTAAGCGTCATTTGCGGGGGCGATTCCCTCAAGGCTGACCGCGGGTATTTTGGACAGACCACATAAAGCAATGGTCTGCTTCACGATTTCAGAATGCCCAGCGCCACAGCATGGCGCCCGCCGTATAACCGGCGCCCACCGAGGCGAACATGGCCAGATCGCCCTTGCGCAGGCGGCCGTCTGCGATGGCGTCGCACGCCGCCAGGGGAATCGTGGCGGTGGTAGTGTTGCCATAGCGATCCAGATTGATCATTACCTGCTCCGGCCGCAAACCGATACGCTCGGCCGCCGCGCACAGAATGCGGCGATTGGCCTGGTGTGGAATCCAGAGATCCAAATCCTCGGGCCGCAGCCCGTTGCGATGGAGCAGCCGCAGAGTGACATCCACGAAAGCTTCGACCGCGAATTTGAATACGGGCTGGTCTTGCAGTTGGATGTAATGCTGGCGTCTCTCGATGGTTTCGCGCGAGGCCGGCAGCCGGCTGCCGCCGGCGGGCAGGCTGATGGAACGGGCTCCCGATCCATCCATCTCGGCGATGAAATCGATAAAGCCGGCGTCCGCTTCGTCATCGCCCGCGGACTCCAGCAGCATAGCTCCCGCGCCATCGCCGAACAGCACGCAGGTGGTGCGATCGGTGTAATCCACGATGCGGCTCATGGTATCGGCGCCGATAACCAGCACCTGGCGGCACATGCCCGAAGCCACCATCGGCACAGCGGTGGCCAGCCCATAAACAAAGCCGCAGCAGGCCGCGCTCAGGTCGAAACCCAAAGCTTGGCGCGCTCCCAGAGCTTCCTGCACGATACTGGCGGTAGTGGGAAATACCGTATCGGGCGTCACCGTGCAGGTAACCACCGCATCCAGGCCGCGCGCGTCCACATCGCGCGAGGCGAGCGCGACGCGGGCCGCTTCGATGGCCAGATCGGAAGTGGCCATTTCGGCATCCGCGATATGCCGGCGGCAGATGCCGGTGCGGTCCATGATCCATTGGCTGGTAGTGCCCACCATGCGTTCCAGGTCTTTATTGGTGAGCAGGCGCGGCGGGGCGTAACAGCCCAGCGCGCTGATTTTTACGTTGTGCATGTCGCTGGCCTTCCAATAGGAAGAGCGACATTCAGGGGCGGGATTCCCTCACTTTACCGGTACTTTCCGCGAATCTGGTTCCACCTGACCATCAGCGGATCGAGAAATGCCGTGACGCCTTTCCAGGCGCTGACCTTGGTGCCCGCCACGTCGTTCCAGCGCACCGGCACCTCGATTTCACGATAGCCCAGCCGGCGCCCGATGAACAGCGCCTCCACATCAAAGCCGAAGCCGTCGAGCAATTGCCGTTTGAAAATTTCCCGCGCGGCGCCCGATTCGAACAGTTTGAACCCGCACTGCGTATCGTGGAATGGCAGCCCGGTGACCATGCGCATCGAAAGGTTAAACATGCGCCCGGCATTTTCGCGGAACCAGGATTGGTGCACCCCGATCAATTTGCGGTCGAGCGCGCGCGATCCCAGGGCCACCTGCGCGCCTTCCTGTTCGGCGATGCGCCACAGCTTATCCAATTCTTCGATGGGCGCGGAAAGGTCCGCGTCGGTGAATAGCGCCCATTCGCCGTGGCACTCGAGCACGCCGTGCCGCACCGCGTAACCCTTTCCGCGATTGCCCGGATTCCGCAAGACCCGCAAGTTCGGGAAACCCGCGCCTGCGCGCTCGGCAACGCCAACAGTGCCATCCATGGAGCCATCGTCCACCACCAGAATCTCGGCGAACGTCCAATCGCTGCTCTGCAAATATTGAATGACGCGATCAAGGGCCGCCGGCAATCGCTTCTCTTCGTTGTAGGCTGGAATAATGATGGAGATGGATCGGGTCAAGGAAGACCTATAATATCCGAATTAGCCTTATGAGAAACTCGCGCAAAACGGGGCGCCCCGCGCCGCTGGAATCCGCGGAGTTCTTCTCCGTATGGCGGCGCGGAAAGGCGCGCCCCTTTGCGCTTATGAGAAACTCGCGCAAAACGGGACGCCCCACGCCGCTTGAATTTTGCGCGCCCCTTTGCGCTTAGGAGAACCCGTTGTCTTTAGAGGACGAATTATTAGAGCAGCGCATCGCGCGGATTCGCGAAATCGAGGCCTTGGGCTTCCGGCCTTATGGTCGGCGCTTCGAGTTCACGCACACGATTCCCGAGATCGTGGAGCAGTACGGATCGAAGACCGCCGACGAGTTGGCCGAGCCGGTGCGCGTGCGCATCGCCGGCCGCGTCGGGACCATGCGCCGCATGGGCAAGGCCGGATTCGCGCATCTGGCGCAGGCGGGCGAGCGTTTGCAGATCTACGTCCGGAAAGATGCGGTGCCCGAGCGCGATTTTGCGGTCTACCAGTTGATCGATCTGGGCGATATCATCGGCGTGGAAGGCTACCTGTTCCGCACGCGCACCGGCGAATTGAGCGTGCACGTGGAGCATCTCGAATACCTGGCCAAGACGCTGCTTTCGATGCCCGAGAAATGGCATGGCCTGGAAGACGTGGAAACGCGCTATCGCCAGCGCTATCTCGATCTGATCGCGAACCCGGAAGTGCGCAAAGTGTTTCTTACGCGCAGCCGCATCATCGCGTCGCTGCGGCGGCAGCTTGAAGCGCGCGGCTTCGTGGAAGTGGAAACCCCCATGATGCAGCCGCTTTATGGCGGCGCCACGGCGCGGCCGTTCGTCACGCATCACAACACGCTGGATATCGACTTGTATCTGCGCATCGCGCCGGAGCTTTATTTGAAGCGGCTGCTGGTGGGCGGATTGGAACGCGTGTACGAAATCAATCGCAACTTCCGCAACGAGGGCCTGTCCACGCATCACAATCCCGAGTTCACCATGCTCGAGTTTTATCAGGCATATACGGATTATCAGGGCATGATCGACTTGTCGGCCGAATTGTTGGCGCAGGTGGCGCGCGACGCGACCGGCGGCACGGAAGTGGAATACGAAGGCCACAAGCTGAATTTCGCGCGCCTGCGGCGTTACACCATGCGCGACGCGATCGTGGAGTTCTGGCAGGGCGAAGGCCGTCCCACCGCGGAACAGGTGCGCGATCCGCAGTGGCTGCTGGCGCATTCCGGCAAAGCGGCGCCCGGCGAAGCGCTGGCTGACATCTTCGAGCGCGTGGTGGAGGATCAATTGATCCAGCCCACCATCATCTACGATTATCCGGTGGAAACCTCGCCGCTTTCGAAGACCAAGCCGGACGATCCGGCGTTTGTGGACCGCTTCGAAATATACATCGCCGGCATGGAAGTGGCCAACGGCTATACGGAGTTGAACGATCCGCGTGACCAGCGCCGCCGTTTCGACATGCAGCTTGCCATGCGCGAGCGTGGCGACGAAGAAGCGCACCAGATGGACGAAGACTACGTGCGCGCGCTCAGCTACGGCATGCCGCCCGCGGGCGGCGAAGGCGTCGGGATTGACCGGCTGACCATGATCCTGACCGGCTCGCGCTCCATCCGGGATGTGATCCTGTTTCCCCTCCTGCGTCCGGAAGGTCCCATCGGTCTGGTGGCGCGGCTGCGCGAATTGGACGGGCGCTAACACCGTGCCATCTTCTTTCGAGCTGTTTGTGGCGAGGCGCTATCTGAAGGCGCGCCGCAAAGAGGCGGTGATTTCCGTGATCACGGCCATTTCCGTGGTTGGCGTCGCGGCGGGCGTGATGGCCCTGGTGATCGCGCTGGCCATTAATAACGGCTTCCGCGACACGCTGCAGCGCAACCTCTTGGGCGCCATGGCGCACATCAATGTGCAGGAAAAGGAGCCGCGCAACGGCATCGAGAATTGGGAGCTGCTGGTGGCGAAAATCCGTCGCGTGCCGCACGTTATCGCCGCGGGACCCGCGCTCTATACGCCGATCTTCTTCGCCGGCCCGGTACAATCGCAAGGCGGCATTCTGAAGGGCGTGAACATTAACGATGAGCTGCGCATCAGTGATACGCTGCGCCATCTGAAATCCGGGTCGGTGGATCGTTTGCGCGCGGCGACCGATGGCGGCGTGCCCGGACTCATTATGGGCGCGCGGCTGGCGGAAGATATCGGTATGCTGCAGAACAGCATGGTGAATGTGGTCAGTCCCGAGGGTGAGTTGACGCCTTTCGGCCCGCGACCCAGCATTCGCCGCTTCCGTGTGGTGGGGGTTTTCGAAACGGGCTTCTATGAGATTGACGACCGCTGGGCTTACACCACGCTCGAAGCCGCGCAGCAGGCGCTTTCCCTGCCGGATGTGGTGAATCAGATCGAAGTAAAGCTGGACGATTTGAACCTGGCGCCCGAAGTGGCCCGCCAAATTGAAAAAATCACCGGGCCGAAATACGCCACCACCACCTGGATGGAGCGCAACCGCCAACTGCTCGACGCGCTGCGCATGGAAAAAGCCGTAACTGTGATTACCATCGGATTAATTGAGTTAGTCGCCGCGCTAAATATACTTATAACTTTGGTGATGATGGTGATGGAAAAGTACCGCGACATAGCGATTCTTATCTCGATGGGGGCAAAGCGGGCACAAATTCGCGGGATTTTTATGTTACAAGGGGTCATGATCGGAGTAGTCGGAACTGTTATCGGCATGACCGTGGGTTACACGATATGCTACTTCGCGGAACGCTACCGCTGGATCCGGCTGGATGAGCAGGTATACGCGCTAAGTTATGTGCCGTTCGAGCCGCGCTGGGTGGATGGGTTGTGGATAGCCGCCGCGGCCATCTTAGTAAGTTTCCTGGCGACCATTTATCCCGCGCGCAACGCCACTAAGATCGCACCAGCCGAAGTGCTAAGATACGAATAAGCCTACTTGATTCAATTACTTGCCGGGAACGGGCAGCCAGCCGCGAGTCAGCACATCGCTCAGGCTGAATAACAGCAGAATACCGAGCCACAACATGCCTCCACCCACCACCACCTTGGTCAGGATAGTGCTATTGCGTAGATGCATGAAGAACAGCGCCACCAGCATCATCTTTACCACGGCGATGAAAAGCGCCACCACCACATTGAATGGACCGAGGTCGACGGTCGCTACCAGGCTGGTCGCCGCCGTAAGAACCAGCAGGGAGATGAATACGGCGGCGTAAGTGGTGACGGAAGTAGAATGTTCCTGCATGTTAGTGCTGGTGCCTCGCGATTAAATAAAGTAGCGGAAACAGAAAAATCCAGATGATATCGACGAAGTGCCAATATAGGCCGCCTATATCCACGGGAGTGTAATAATGCGGTCCATACTTACCCGCGATGGCGCCCCATAAGAGAAACAACATTAGCCCTTCGCCCACCACCATGTGCAGGGCATGCAGTCCGGTCATGGTGAAATAGAGCGAAAAGAACAGTTGCGCGGGACCTTGCTGCTGGGTGCCCGCCAAATGGAAGCTGGGGCCGGGCACGTGATGCTGCTCGAACTTCTCGTTCCACTCGTAAGCCTTGACGCCCAAAAACACGCCGCCCAGCAGAATCGTAAGGATCAGAAATATGATCAGGGCTTTGCGGCTGCCGATCTGCGCGGCGTGCACCGCCATCACCATGGTAAAGCTGCTGCAGATGAGGACGGCCGTGTTGACGGCGCCGATCACGATATTGAGCTGATTGCTGGCCAAGCCGAAGACCGCGGCAAATTCATGCCGGTAGATCGAATACGCCAGAAACAGGCCGCCGAAGAACATGATTTCCGTAACCAGGAAGGTCCACATTCCCAGCGTGGAAATTTCTTTTTGCTGCTCCGGCGTTTCGAATTGTTCCCGCAGTTCCGGGAGTTCGGTGTGGCTAGCCAATACTGGCCTCCTGCAACGCCGCGTAGTCGTAGGCTTCCGTGGTGACTATGGGCGTCTCATCGAAGTTATGAACGGGCGGCGGCGAACTGGTGCGCCACTCGAGCCCCGTAGCGCCCCAGGGGTTCGGCCCGGCGATCGGTCCGTACCGCAAAGACCACATGAAATAGATCAGCGGCATCACATATCCGACGGCCAGCACGGATGCGCCCGCCGTAGACATGACATGCAGCACCTGAAATTCATCGGGATACATCCAATAGCGGCGCGGCATACCCAGATAACCCAGAATAAACTGCGGGAAGAAGGTAAGATTGAAACCTAAGTAGATGACCAGGGCAGATAGCTTGGCCCACCCCTCGGGATACATGCGTCCCGACATCTTAGGCCACCAGTAATGCAAGCCGCCCAGATAGGCCATCAAAGTTCCGCCGACCATGATGTAATGAAAATGCGCGACCACGAAGTAAGTGTCGTGAACATGGACATCCATGCCCA